>Ga0302323_100005085_pt1 | contig 10746 bp, 6 predicted proteins | sample Fen_T0_3_FD_201950 | JGI IMG/M metagenome (GOLD analysis project Ga0302323, IMG submission 201950) | Peat permafrost microbial communities from Stordalen Mire near Abisko, Sweden - Fen_T0_3 | ecosystem: Environmental > Terrestrial > Soil > Wetlands > Permafrost | place: Sweden: Abisko... | reverse complement strand
AGTCCCAATAGCTGAGCTGCAGGTCGGGGCTGACCAGCGACAGCAGGGCTCCGGTGTACGAATAGCGCGCGGCCACGACCACGCTGCCGTTGCCCCCAGGCAACGGCGCGGAAACCAGCCCACCCGCATCGTACAAGCGCACATCCGCCGAGGCGTGGACCATGCCGGTGGCAGGCTCGCGCGTGTGCGCTGTGACCAGCCCGGAAACGTACCTTCCATAGCGAGCCGGGTAGCCACCAGGATAGAAGCTGAGATCGTCGAAGAAATAGGGATGGATGACCGCGGGCCCAAGCGCCAAGTGGAACAGCCCCGGCAAGCGAAGGTCATCGAGGAAATAACCGGTGTTCCCCGGGTTGGCTCCGCGAATTACGTAGATCGGCATGGGCCAGGCCGGCGTCGCAACGCCGGGCAGTGACTCGATGGTGCGGAATGGATCGCCGAGCGTCCCAGCCGTCTTGGTCAATTCCGCTCCCGACAAGGTCATCTCGGGCTGCAGCGGGCTTGCGATGACCACCGTCTCGTAGACAGGGATCTTGTCCAGAGCCTCCAGCCGAAGCACGAGTGGCGCAGGATCAGCGCAAGCGTCACGCACGAGCGTAAGCGAAGCGAAGCCCGCTGCTTGCACTCCGACACGACGAAGCCCGCAAGGTGCGATCCCATCCAACACCCCGTCGGCATCGCTCTCGCCGACCGCATCTTGGTCGATCATGATGGTTGCAGCGACAATGGGCGTGCGGGATCCCTTCGCCAGCACCTGCACCCGCATCTTTCCCGAGGGTAGGGTGGCGGCGTCGCTAGTGCCCGCATCCCCTGCCACGGTGGTCGTGTCGCTGGTGACGCCCGCGTCGAGAACGGGGTTGGCTGCGACGGCCACAAAGACAAGCAGCGCGATCACGGCAGCTCAGCGACCCACAGTCCGTCGTAGGGTGAGTCCATACGATTGCGGACTAGAAATGCGATGCGCGTGCCGGATGCGAGGGCATCGCTACCGAGAGGGACTTCGGCATGCGTTCCCGGGTCCACGGCCACGGCATAGGCATTTTCCGCGAGCAGCGTTCGCGCGCCTGTCGTCAAGTCGATCAAGTCTAGATCGCCAGTTCCGTACCCCAGCTGCCAGTTCACGAAGGAAAGCGCCCGCGCATGGCCGACCGCGACCACCTGGCCATGAATCGCGAAGGTCTGCGACGCGCCGGTGTTGGGATCGACGAGGTAATAGTCCAAACGAGTCAGATCGGTAGACCAGCCGCCGGTGAGCAATCTGCCGTCGGCAAGCTCCCAGTGTGAGTCCAGGGTCGTTCCTGCGCCTAGTTGCACTACCGGAGGACGCAGCTGGAAAGCCGGTCCGTCGGGATTGTCGGTCGAGCCAACAAAGAGCGCTGACTGCTCCTGCTCAGCAATCCATCGGTAGGAAAACCAATGGTTACCACTACGGGTGAAAGCCGAGAACGGTCCCGTCGGAGCAAGATAGCTCGAAGTTGGCCACGTTGGCAGAAGTGAAAGCGCGGTGTCGGGCTTCCAGGTGTACGCGGACCATAGGGATGAATCGCTGCTTCCTGAGAACCAGAACTCTTCGCGACCTGGCCGCCATTCCGAGAGGTTGTACCGGCTGGACCAAGATACAACGGCGTCTTGAGTCTCTGAGGTGATCCAGTTGAAGAACGCGAAATTGTTCGCGCCGGTCGCGGCCCACAAGATCAACCAATGCCCATCCGGAGAGACCGGTCGGCTCTCAGGATTGACTGAAGAATCAGGATCCAGGCCTAGGACAGAGGGAAGCGGAATCTCTTGCAAGGTTTGCGGGTCGAGCACCGAGTCGCTGCGGCTCATGTCTCCATCCTGAGCCAATGCCGTCCGCTCAATGACCAAGTGGGGTCCTTCACTTGACGCAAATGCGAAGGCGAGGTCTGCTTTTTTCGCAAGCACTTCAGGTTGACCATGCGGCACGAGGCGCAAGACATCCCAGGACTCGTAGTTCGGCGCGATCCCCAATGGCCCGCTGATGAAGGCGTAACCACCATAGTAGAGATCTTCACCGACAAACGTCGCGTGGTTCGCCGACGGGCCAAGTGAGATATGGAGGTCGTCAATTTCAGTAACAGCGGGCCAAGACTGTCCGACCAGTACACGTGTTCGTCCTGGTGACAGCCTGAAAAGTGAATTGCCGGGATTGTTGGGATCTCGATTGCCCCCGCCCAGCAATTTCTGCGCGTAGTTTGTGAGATCGATACGGTAGACGTCGAATTTGCCTTCTGCCGCGACGAAGTTTTCAACCAAGAGCCGGCCTAGGATGTCGGTCTTAACCGGATACTTCGCTGGATCTCCATCGGGGACAAAACAGTGCGAAAATAGAACATTGGACCTGGGCAGGCCTTGCGTCGTTCCTGACGTTGCATGGTCATCGACTTGGTAAAGAGCAGCCACGCTGTAGGTGTCCTTGTTCAGGCCGCTTTCCACTTGCACTGGGCCGGCGACCAGCACGTGGGATGGGACACCCTCAACTTCGGACGGGGCGAAATACACGCCCGACATCGTGCGATCGGACACCCAATGGCGTCCGGCGGGCGGGTTTCCAGTCGGCAGACAGCCCGTCAAGCTAGCGGAAAGCCACACCACGAATGCCCATCGTGGGCACGCTCGGACCGGGACCTTGGGGATATCCTTCTCGCCACGCACGGGCTGCACCTGAAGGCAGATGAATGCATGTGCGACGGTGGAAGAGAAGCCCTTTGTTCTTGGCCGGGCAAGCTGCGGTCGATTAACATTCGGCGCATGCGCCCCGCCACGGCACGCGTGTCACCGCCCGCCACTGGGCAGCTTGAGCTTCGAGAAAACTCCAGCCGGCTGATAGCCCTGTTGCGCGAGCGACAGAAGCTGCTGGCCAACGTGACGCGAAAGAAGAGCAAGGTCGAAAAGTTGCTCGCGACGCTCGACGCCCAGCATGCGCAGATGGCGCGCCTGGCGAGCACAGCCCAGCCACTGATCGCCCAAGGGCGGGAGCTTGATCGCGAGGTCCACGGGCTCTTCGCCGGCATTCTGGCCAGGCCGAACCTGAAGCGAAAAGATCGGCGCCTGATCCGGGATCTCTACGAGATGCTTCAGCTAGAGGGCGTCCTGACCCCCACGTCTTCGCCCGACGATGATATCTTCGATTTTGACGACGTGTTCGGCCAGAAATCCTCGGACTCTCCCTCTGGCGAGTTCCCGCCAACGCCTGACCCAACTGGCGAAAGCCCGTCCGCGAGGCGCTCGGCCGGCTCTTCCGCGACGGCCATGCGGGAGCTCTTTCGCCGCCTTGCGACCGCCATCCACCCCGATAAGGTCCAGGATGCGGATTCTCGGGCGCGGCGGACCGAGGCCATGAAGGAGGTCACCCGCGCCTACCAGGACGGCGATCTGGCCCGCCTGATCGAGTTGGAGAAGGTGTGGCTTGAGGGCGGGTCCCACGGCCCGGGCAAGGATGAGGACGAGACCGAGCGGCGCTGCTCCAGCCTTGAGCAAACCAACCGTGAGCTGAAGTGCCAGCTCAAGGAGCTGGATAGAAGACTGCGCGAACTCAAGCGTTCGGCCCCCGCCGAGTTCGCCACGGCCCTTGGTCTTGGAGGCAGCCACGGGGATGCGCAGCTCAGCAGCCTGCTGTCCACGCTTGAACACGTGGTCGAGGCCTTGCGGGAGACACGCACGTTCGTGCAGTCTTTCGTGGACGGCAAGATCACCTGCGCCGAATTCGTTGCCGGCCCTGCGCACGGGATGCCCGATAATCCTGACGCTGATCCTGATCGGGAACTCGATGATTTCCTCGCCGACATCCTTCTGCCATCGGGCTTCGGTGAACCAGTTCCCCCCACGCCGCGCCGGCGCCGACATCCTCGGAGGTGAGGTTCAGTGCAGAGGTGCGCGGGTCGATACGCTGGCGCCAACGATGGCGTGTCCGCTGTTGGCTAGAGGGGAGAGGGCGGGATGCTCTTGCAGGTGAAGTCTTCGTTGGCGAACGCATAGGTCCAGGCCGCGCACGTGTTGTTGGAGCCGCAGGTTAGGGATGGCTGGCATTGTGCGGAAAGGCAGGACTGACCGATAGTTGCGCCCGCTCTGCAGATCGACTTGGGGTCACAGTAGTTGAGGCTACCGCACGACTGGGCGTCGGCCGCGCAGCCGCTGCCCACCGGCGTGAGAGGCACGCATTGGTAGGGGGTATTGCCAAGCGGCGAACAGTAGAGGCCGTCGCTCTCGAAACACCAAGTGACGCTTGTGTCCTGCGCTGAGGTGTATTCGTCGCCGCTACAACTTTGGTCGCTTGGGCAAGTGGCGATGCAGTGGTCGCCGACCTTTCCGTGGGCAATAGGGTGACACAAGCCAGTGGTGTTGGGATTGCTCGAGTCGCCAATCCACTGACAGACCTCTGGCCCGCCTGTGCTTCTGCATGCGGCGGCGCCCATGATGTCCGGAACACCCCCTTTGCCGCAGGGTTCGTTCTCATCTTGGGCGGGCGCGAAGACACCGTTGCATGCGGTTTGGATGTCTTTGTAGTCACACGAGTTGGCGAGCTTTGCATAGGCGGTTTGGCAGGTGGCCAGGGCCGTGGCATTGATCGTGACCTGGCCCAGTCCGTAGAGCTGCATACCAAGGCCATGGGCGGGGGCAACCGACTCGCAATTGGACAGGCCAGCGATGGAAATGGAGGCCTTGGCACAACAGCTGCGAGCCGCCGTGCAGAACGATTGGGTAAGAAGTGCGAGTGCCGTGGGTGAGGCGCCCCCGGAATCCCCGACGGGCGCATTGGCGTCGGCCGCTGCGTCCCGGCCCGCGTTGCCGCCTCCTCCGGCGGCGTCCGCCGATCCTGAATCAACGCCGCTCCATGTTCCGCCCCCGCCACCCGTGCTCCATACCATCCCGCCCGAGCTTTTGTTTACGACCGAGGTATCTGGATTCGCGCCACCTTTCCCGCCTGAACTCAGCGGGGCCGCTCCGGATTGACCGCCACCTGATACACCGATGGTTGCTGCGCCCGCAGTGCCTCCTGTCCCGGTGGTGAGGGATCCCGCCGCTCCTCCGCTTCCCTTGTCCCGCGCCCCCTCGTCCGTACTTGACGACGGACAGCCCGCCAGAAACAGGGAGGCGCAGAATGCCAGGGGCGTTGCGGGGCCGCAGATGGCTCGGACGATCGTGACGGGAAGGACGTGCTGCGAACGTTTCATGAGGGCCTCTCTCCGGTGGCGACTGTCAGGAAGGGCAAAGCGGTGCCGTTCAGGATGACACCCAATGCCTCCAAATAACAGCCGGGCGCACAAGAGTGGACCTCTCGGTGTGATCGCTGTCTCGTCGTATTCTCGACTTACTGCTTGTGTGCAGGGCGTCCGTCGTTGCCTCGCTGTCGCCGTCGGACAACTCTGACAAGCAGCAAGCCGAGACCGAACGCAACGAACACCCCGTCTCCTCTGCTCTCCGATGCCCCACCCAAGTTGCAGCAACAACGAAAGAGACCAAAGAAGTGGCGTTCGCACGTGCCGATCTTGGTATTGACCAGGATGGACCCATTGTTGGGGACCTTCACGTGATAGAAATTGGGCACGATCTCTTCGAGCGTGACACCGCCAAGGGCCTCGATGCTGTGCCGCCAGCCGTCGGGCGTGGTGTCGTGCAAGGCAAAGTAGCCGTAGGGCACTTGCGGCTCGATCCCGATGACGTGCTTGCCCCCCACGGTCCATTCCTTACCCGTGGTGTGATAGATGTGAACCTCGTAGGTAGGCAGGATCGACGAGACCCGGTCGAAGAACGGAACCTCGTAGGTCGGGGGAACGCCGGCCTGGCCGGCGATGTCGGTTGGCTTGTCGCCTCTCGGCGGCACGCGTGGCGGTGGGTTGAGCACCGTCTTCAGATCGGGTGGTGGATTCTTGTTGGTCGTCGTCGCCGGCATGTTGTGCGTCTTGATGTAGATGTACACGTCGCGATCGGTGGTGCCGGCCAAGGGGGCCAGCCCCTCCACGCTGATGCGGGCCTTGTCTTCGAACTTGGACAGGTGGACGAAGCGGAGGTTGCGACGGGCGCTGTCGCGCAGGAAATGGACGCTGGCGGCAGGTGGCCCGCTTCCCACGAAAAGTTGCACAAGCATGCACTGATCCGACAGTAGGCCAGCGCCCCCGGTCAGCATGGGACACGCGGCTCCGGAAGGGCCGCAGGGCCAGAAGATCTTGCCGGTGGCGTCGCAATCGACGGTCCCGGGCGCGGGCACGATGCTCTTCCAGCTGGTGTTGGCGTCGCCGATGGTCGAGCCCCAATCCGCAATCCGGAAGCTCGCCTTGATCACGCCAGCGCCCGGCACGACACCTGAGCCGGCATACGTGGGATAGGCCTCGAACGTGTTCTGCGCGGCCGCCGTTCCCCACGAGACCGTGCTGCCAGGCTTGCCGACCGCGATGTCGGGCGCGGTACCGATGGCCTCGGGTGCGATGTCGATTCCACCGGGGCACGCCGGATCGGTCGTCCCGAGATGAAGGGGGGCCCACTTGGTTACGTCGTTGGTCAAACTGGTTTCATCCCACTGGTCGCTGGCGCTCGGCCATTTCTCGCGCGCCGTAAGCATCGCATTGGGGAAACCCGGCTGGTAGCGTGCAACCTGATACCAAACCCGTGTGACGGCGCCACCAAGCTCGGCACCGAGGTCGGAACCGGCGGCCGTATCGTAGGTGACGTGCACCGCCCACGTGTTGGACACCAGATCGGGAATGGTATCCACATTCGGGGTGGCCGGCACGACGCTCCACAGGCCGACGGCGTTGGGATCGGCGGTGGTCCACGCTTCGGGCAGCCCGCCATGGAGCGTCCACGACGTGCCATTCCAGTCCCACACCACTTGATCCCGGTTGGCAGCCGTCACGTCGCCAGCGAGGGTTCCCCCGGTCTTGAATTGAAGCTTGAGGATCCTGGCTTTGGTCGGGGGAGAGCCGGTTGCGAATCCCACGTAGACGCTGTCGCCCGGCACCGAAGCGCCCGCGTTGCCCGGGGTCGCCCCATCGACATCGACGCGAGCCTGCAAGGACCAGTAGATCTTGGTGCCACTGTAGAGTCCGCGAAAGGCGACCTCGGGGGTCACGCCCCCGCCAAAGATAGGCAGCTCTTGACGACTGGCGCCGGTCCATCTCGGATCGTTAAGTTGCTTGCCGAACGGACCGCCAGCGGCGCTCCAGTCCGGGGGCTGGTTGTACATCCCAGGCACCCCTGGGGCGAGCGGAAGGCACATGTCCTCTGCCTTCGCCCCCAAGGCCGTCAGCAGCAGGGCGGTGCCTAGACCGAAGCGAATCCATGCGTGTCTCGTTTCTAGTTTCATCGCGATAGCCTTTCGAAAGGGAGAGGAACTGCGATCAGTGGTGAAGCGGCATCAGTAGTCTTGAAGAACGACGTAGAGGTCGTACTTGTATCCGGTCACTGGGGTAGAGGTGGGAAACGCCGTGGGGATGGCCGGATAGGGATTGGGCGGGCCCAGGATGGCGTATGCGGCCCTGGATGATGAACTGGCCGCATTGTCGTAGTAAGTTGCGACCGCTACGTCGTGGAGGGCCGCCAGCCAATAGTTGCCCGGTTGGATCATGATGACCCCCGTGACTGGCACGAGGAAGGATCCGGCCGTGACAGCGGTCGCCAGGGACGACACCAGTCGGCCGGCTGGCGACGTCGGGGTCGCCGAGGCTGGCGTCGCATCCGCATAGAGCGCCATGACGACGTTATTGCCAGCCGATCGCCCCACCATGCCGAAGTTCGTTACCTGCGTTTGGTACTGGACGGTGATGGGAACGGCATAGAGGACCGAGGCGGGTGCCGTGTACGCGACAGGGTTTCCTGGGGTGGGAAGGGGCGCATCGTTGCCCACGTGGTACGGGGTGCTCGCCACGCATTGGTTGTTGCGGCACAGGGGCGTCCCGGAGACGCACGTGGTTTCGGTCGTCCAGCCTCCCGCTGCGCTGCAAACTTGAAGGACGTTTCCGGTGCACTGGTGCGACCCCGGGATGCAGCTCCCCCCGCACGCATCGGTATTTCCCAGATTATCGAGGCAAGCGAAGGGGCAGAGCTCTCCCGCCACCGGCCATTGACCGTCGGTCCCGCAGGTCTTGAGATGGGTTGAATCGGCGCATTGCTTGTCGGTCGTGGGCACGCAGACGCCGCCACAGGTATCGGTGTTTCCCGCATTGTCGATGCAGATGAATGGGCACAGCGCTCCTGTCGACGGCCACTGACCGTCTGATCCGCAGGTCTTGAGATGGGTCGAATCGGCGCATTGCTTGTCGGTGGTGGGGATGCAGACGCTCGCGCCTCCGGTGCCGACAATGCCTCCGGTGCCGACGATACCGCCGGTACCGACGACCCCACCTGTTCCGACGCTGCCTCCCACGCTGGTTCCGCCTGTGCCGACGACGACGCCACCAGAACCCACGCTGCCAGCAACACCTATGCCGCCCGTGCCGATGCTAACGCCACCAGAACCAGCCCCGCCACTTCCGCCGCCAGTTCCGCCTCCGGATCCTCCCGCGCCGCCAGCGGTCACCACGCCGCCACCTGCACCATCAATGCTACGGCTGTCGATCCCGCCAACATCGCTGATGCCGCCGGCTCCGCCGGTTCCCACTGGGACGTCAACGCTTGCATCACTGGTATCGATGCTTCCTCCGCTGTCCACGATGCCATCGCCCGTCTTGCTGGCGACTTCGGTGAAACTGGTGCCGTCCCCCGCGACCTCACTTCCTGCCTCGGCCGTCAGTCCAGCACCGGCGTCAAACCCAACGTCTAAGGTGGCGCCGTCCTTCGCGACCGCCGCCGCGTCGATGCCGCCCTTGGCGATCGGCGTACTGGCGAGCCAACAGCGATTGTCAGTGCGACAGACATAGCCTCCCGGGCAGCCTTCGTTGCAGGGCAAAAGCCCATCCTTGGGCTTTGGGCTGAAACCGCAGCTCGCAAACAGCGCAAAGAAGCCTGCGACCATGAAGATCCCGCGCATCAGAATGCTCCTTGTGCCGAAAGTCCGGCAAAGCCGGGACCGACCAACGGCGCGACGGCGGTGGCGCCAGAAGCCGCGGCCCGCCAGCCAAGGTAGTAGACCACCGATCCCGTGGCCAGCGCGGCTGCCCCCACACCATAGAACACCCACTGCATGGTTTCGGCGTTTTTACCCGACTTGAAATCAGAGGCGCTGGGCGAGTTCGAAGAAGAGAGCTTGTCCGACAGAGAGCTGGCGCGCGTGTAGAAATAGATTCCGGTGCCGATGGCGGCCAGGCCGAGTGCGCCGCAGGCGATTCCTGCGATCCGCAGTCCAGAGCCCGAAGAAACAGGTGTCGCGGCTGGGCTGGAAAGATCTGCCTGTGCAACCGGCGCCGTCGGCGTGCCGGCAGGCGGATTCGCCGCGGGAGACATGGCGGGTGTGGTTGCCTCCGCCGACGTGGAAACGGGCGCGGCGACTGGCGCTGGCGGTGCGACGACGGCGAGCCCCGCACCGGCAGGCGCCGCAGGTTGGACTCGAATTTGCTCCATCTCCGCAATCCACCGCTCGACCTCGCCGCGATCGTCCGCGGTCACATCATGCCCACGCTGCAGGTATTCGCGCAGATTGGATAGCGCTGGCTCGGGCCGGCGCAGGTAGTAGTAGCAGGCCCCGAGATTGCGAGTGAAGACCAACATGTCCGGATGCTCGCTGCTGAGATCCGAGAAGATCTTGGCCGCGTCCTCGTACTTGCCCTCCTTGTAGAGCTGTCTTGCCTGCTTGGCCCTGGCCGTATCCTTCGCCGTCAGTCCGGCGGCCAGGGCGTGTCCCTGACCGGCCGGCCACACTGGCTGCGCAAGGCTTAGCAAGGTGCCGATTGCGATACTCGATGACAGTCTAGTTAGTGTGCGAGCCATCTTTCTTCTGATCTCCCCTTCTTGGTGGTTGGCAGGGAACCTGTTCTGCGTGCGGTCGCGCGCGCCTCCTTCGTGGCGGATGGCTTGCCCTCCAATGCGGGTGGGGACACCTTGGCATCGGCCTTGATGGATGGTGCAACCGGCGCTATCGGTTCCAACTTTTCCGGGACCACCACCGCTGCCGGTGCGCCGGATCCGGAAACCGGCGCGGCCACAGTCGTATCGCTGGTCGTGCTAGCCGTCGCTCGCGGCGCAGAGACGTGACCGGGCCGCAGCAGCAGAAAGATCGCCAGACCCACCAGCGCCACACCCCCAACCACAAAGGGCATCCTCCGCTGGGACCGGGCCGCCGCCAGCAAGGCCTCATCGCTCGCCTCCACGCCGACCTCACCCGTGGCCCGTGAGAACGTGGTTCTTGCCGGCAGTGCGGCGGTCCGCTGAACATGCAGCGCAGGTTCTTGTCCCGTGGCCGAAAGGATCTCCGTGGGCAGCGACCGAGCCGGTGCAGGCGCTGCGACCGCACTGGTCAAGGTGCCGATGAAGGCCGCCATGCTGGCGAAGCGGTTTTCGCGCTCCCGAGCCAGGCCACGCATGATGGCGGCCTCGACATGGTCGGGCACCCCCGGAATCAATTCGCGCAAGGGTTGGGGTGTTGCGGTCAGATGCATGACCAGAAACTCGGTTCCCGACGACGCAACGTAGGGCGTTCTTCCCACCAGCATCTCGTAGAGGATGGTGGCGAAGGAGTAGATGTCGGTGCGAAGATCGACGTCCGCGCTGTCCTTGCACTGTTCGGGCGACATGTACGCGGGGCTGCCCATGATGGCCCCGGTCTGCGTCCGCAGCGTTCCACCTAGGCCGGTGCCG
>Ga0302323_100005084_pt1 | contig 10747 bp, 7 predicted proteins | sample Fen_T0_3_FD_201950 | JGI IMG/M metagenome (GOLD analysis project Ga0302323, IMG submission 201950) | Peat permafrost microbial communities from Stordalen Mire near Abisko, Sweden - Fen_T0_3 | ecosystem: Environmental > Terrestrial > Soil > Wetlands > Permafrost | place: Sweden: Abisko... | reverse complement strand
TTAAAGGGGCAGGTGGGCAAAAAAAAATGTGTCTTAAAGGGGCAGGTGGGCAAAAAAAAATGTGTCTTAAAGGGGCAGGTGGGCAAAAAAAACTGCGTCTTACGGATAGTGGTAAAAATATGATGGTTGAAAATAGCTACTTTATACAGTTTCTGCTGATATAATCCGTAACACGTTTATTTCCCAGCCTAAATGCTGCCCTGAAATCGTGACAGGCATCTTCAACCTTTCCTGAACTTAGCAAAGCTATTCCTTTATTAAGCCATACATCAGAATTGGAAGGTTTGAGATCGAGAGACATACTGTAATCATTGATGGCCAGATCCCACGATTTTGAAACAAAATAAGAATTTGCCCGGTCAATATAGCATTCCGGATCATTTGGATGAAGCTTCAGATTCTTTGAAAAGTATTCCAGGGCCTTAAGGTTATCACCCGATTTAGTCTCGACTTTACCTGCCAGACTCAAAGCTGTACTGTTATCAGGATAGAATTCAAGATATTTGTTAATATCAATCAAAGCCTTATCGGTTTCACCTGTTTTATTATAGCAATCCGCCCTCAGCATCAATAAACCAGCATCTGCAACTCCTGAGGAAAGAAGTTGAGAATAAGTGTTTGATGCACCTACATGATCAGATGCTCCGGTCTGTGCCTTAGCCAGAATCCTCAGGTACTTTTCGTTCCCTGAATTTTCGGTATTCAGTTGGGCAATTGCTTTTATTACATCAGTATACTTTCCTGAAGCGAGGTTAATCAATACCTCAGCATAAATTACTTCAGCATTACTCTCATAACCTTTTTTAAGTTCAGAAAGGACTTCTTTCGATTCATCTATTTTACCAGCTGATATATAATATTGAATTTCCGAAATACTTTTTTCTGTTGCACTGTACCATTCTTTTTTCCAGAACTGACGCCACTCCTGTCTGTTGTCTATTGTACTGAATGCCGGGTCGAGCATGATCTCCTTTTCACCCTTCTTAAAAAGAGATTTAAGATTCATTTCAAGATGATAAAGTGCCGTGCCGGCATCTCCTTTCAAAGCATAAATTCTTGACAGTCCATATTCTCCTGAAAATGGAGTTAGTTTATCAGCTTCGTTAAAATCGCTCATAGCTCCCGAATAGTCTCCTTTCAGGATGCATGCTTCAGCTCTTTCAATATAGAGTCTGCTTTCTTTTGTCTCGTCTATTGCTGCATTAAGCAGGTTGATTGCCTGTTCGGGTTTACCTGCTTCTGACAGTGCCCTAGCTTTTAGAATATAATCAACTGTCTGTTGACCATTCATGGTACAGACACTTATCAAAAACCAAAACAGAGTTATAATCTTCTTCATCTTAAAATACATTCAAAATCATTTGGTAGTCTGCTTATTAACCTTGGCATTTAATTCGGTAATTACATGTACAAATCCTGTAAGATGAAACAATTCGAGTCCTGAAATACGGTTTTCATAAACATCGCATTGATAGAAATACACTCCGGGAGATACGATTTTTCCTTTGTAAGTTCCATCCCAATTGATTGCAGGCTCTGCAGTTCTGAATAACAACATCCCGTCTCGGTTAAAGAGTCTGAAATCTATTTTTTCAACAAGTCCTGAAGTTTTTGCTACCAGTCTGTCATTTATATTATCTCCATTTGGAGTAAAAACATTTGGGATCTCATAAAAGTTGCAGGAATCAATACAAATCATAACAGACTTATTACTTTCGTTACCTATTGAATCAAATGCAGAAACAGCATAGCATCCTGAAATAGTCTGACCGGGAAAGTGTCGGTAAGTAAAGACATTCTTGTCGTTTATTGTTGTAAGCAGGGAAAGATTTTCATCTGACTTCATTTTAGCATAGATCTTATAGCCTGCAACATCTGTAAAACAAACAGGATCGGCTATTGCCCAGTTGAGGGTGTTGTAAAGACTATCGCATTTGCTGGTAACATTCAGCACCGGAGGACACGGAGGTTCATTATCAATAGGAGTTGTACATATATGTTCTGAAAAATTTATCAGATTCTTTGGCATATTATCAGCCAGATAACCACCAACCGATTTGACGTAATAACAATATTGTCTGCCATTTACAAGACCATTATCGATAAAAGTCAGCTGATTTGTAGTGCCAACTGAATCATAAAGGTTAGTCGCATCATTTAACCTGAAGAAATCGTACTCTGTATTTATCCACGGAACATTTCTGGTTAAGGTGAATCGTGCTTTCTTGTCGCCTGGTGCGATTGCAAGGTAAACAGACGATGCGTACGACGGATCACCTATAAGAAATCTGTTACCAGTGGCATTATTATATAAATCAATCCTGTAAATATAACCCGTTGTCGAAGTATTTATCGAATTGTCAGTATATACAGTGTCATTCAGATCTACTGTTTGAATTGATGTAATCTGCTGAAAATCTGTACCGCCAACACCATTTGCCCTTGAAATAAGGTATTCATAGGGACCGTTTGCCGGGATAGTATCGAGTCGTTGTGGTTTCTTCCAGGAGAGGAAAATGGAACCGTTTACCGGGTCGGTATTTGTAACACTGACATTTTTAATAATTGGTATTCCCGACACAAGCGTAGATGTAATCTCATTTGAAGACTTGCTTTCGGTTCCATTGGGATAAACAGCAACTATTCTGTATGTGTATTCTTTACCGAACTGCAATCCTTGTCCGTTATCATTATCTGAAAATGATGTAGTGCTGCTGCCCCCAATATTTCCAACTTTTACAAAACCGGTGGAAGATGGAATCCCCGAAGTACATGAATCGGGTTTGAATGTTGAGGCTCCTTCCCTTCTGTATATATTGAATCCTGCAATGAAGTTTGAAACATAGGCCGTCCATGTCAGTCTGATTGATTTACCCTCCGGAACTGCATTGAGCAAATGAGGTGCAGGACCTAGTACTCTTATATTTATATTATTGATATCCGAGAGCCGTACATCTTTATTTGAGTCATCCGATTTAAAAATCACATTATAAGGTTGCTTCCTTACTGCTTTAAAACATGTTATCCATCGGAACCGGGAAGAGGCTGATCCCGCTACTGAATCGACTTTTGTAAAACTGGCACTGCATGAGTCAAGTCCATAAATGCCTGAGGTGGAACTGAGTGATAAAAAATCTTTATCAGGATCGGTTGCCGTAAACAGGAAACTAAGGGTGTCCCCTGCTTCGACGCAATAATCATTTAATGGCCCGTTTACAGGTGGTTTGTTAGTTGTATTAAAAACTTCAATCTGCATGTCACGCTCTATGATTCCGATTTTTTTCCCATTCCGCCATTCATTTATATCCATAGCTACATTAAATTTCCCCGTGTCAGCCGGGGTATCCCAGATAAGGTCGCCGCTGACCGAATCAATTCTTATTGAATGTGTTGCCGGAGGTAAAGTATACCCTATTATAGGTCTTGCATCTTCACGTGTACAGACTGTGAGGTTATACGAGAGGCTATCCCCGTCAGGATCATATGCTGAAGGATTATGAATAAATAAATGATGAAAAGCAGCTTTATCGTAAGGAGGATTCAGCAGTATTGGCGAATTATCGCGCCCCATCGCCGGATTGACTGTTAGGATTGTTGAAATTGAAAAAATTACATTTACTGAATTGGGAATATTAAGAACTCCTGCATTCCTGTTTGGGTCCTGCACCACTATTTTATATACACCAGGGCCAGGATAAGTATGATTTATTATATAGATATTCCTCCTGTAAAAGTTCGGGAAAATTATATTGGGTGGTACTCTTGATGCGACGGAAGTTGTATTATCACCCCATTCAACATTAAGAGTAGGTCTGTCTGCCAGGCTTAATGTATAGGTAAATGTAGTTATTGTGATCTCATAAGTGAGATCCGACAATTGTCTGTAGGTGATTTCACCAGCCCGGTTGTGGGTAGCATACACACTGGTAAAACAAAATGATATCAGAACCAGTAAAAAGAATTTCTTATAAATAATATTTTTCACTTTTGCGACTATTTTATTTTAAAAGATTATCCTGTCATATCTGAAGTTAATTTGACTCCTTCTTCAAAGTTGTTAATCGTCACCAGTACATTAAATGAATCTACCTCCGGAACATAATTAATGCTATTTAGTGTTACATGCACCGGATGAAGAAGAAACCATATTGAAAAAATCAGGGTTCTAAACATTATTCTTCAGTTTCAGGCCTTTTTTTAACAACAAAAATCAGACCAATTATTGACTAATCTTTAATACTTACACGATCTTTCAGATAGGCGACCGATCCAACCTCGATAAATGAAAAGCCCGACCCTCCTGAAAAATTTCCTGCAAGAACAACTACTATATCATCACCAAGAAGATTATGTGTTTTAGTCAGGTTTTTCAAGGCGATATGAATAAATTCATCCACTGACTTTTTCTTTTCCTGAAGACTTGCATAAACACCATACGATAGTGCCAGTTCTCTCATAGTACTTTCCGAGTAGCATTGAGCAAGAATCAGTTTAATACCCCTGTAGGAAGCCATATCTCTGATTGTCCTTCCACCCAGAGTGTCGGCAATGATTCCTCTGGCTCCAATCCTGAATGCCGTTTTAACAGCAACCTTTGCAAGGTATGCCGATATTTCCCCGGTTACATTCAGGTAAGGTATGTTCATAAATTTCTCTTTATTCTTCTCTACTTCCAGAGCCACTTTGGTCATTGTTTTAACTGCTTCAACAGGATATTTTCCATTTGCTGTTTCCCCGCTAAGCATTATTGCATCAGTCTGTGAATAAATCGCATTGGCTATATCGCTGACTTCTGCCCTTGTCGGACGGGGATTGGTTATCATTGAATGAAGCATTTGTGTCGCCACGATAACCGGTTTCCTGGTAATAATGCATTTTGTAATGATCATCTTCTGGATGCCGGGAATTTGTTCATATGGTATCTCAATACCGAGGTCACCTCTTGCAACCATAATCCCATATACACTATCAAGTATATCATCGAGGTTATCGACGCCTTCCTGATTTTCGATCTTAGCTATTATCTTAATGCCACTCTTAAAAGAATTCAATACGGCCTGAACATCCTGCACATCCTGTTTAGACCTCACGAATGAATGTGCAATAAAATCAACATTGTTCTTTACAGCCATTTCAATAAAGGTTCTATCCTTATCAGTGAGTGAAGGGAGCTGAATCTTAACGCTGGGAATATTAACACTCTTTCTTGATGTCAACATTCCATCATTTTCGATTGTACATTCCAGTGCTTCACCATGTTTTCTCAGAACCCTGAGTTCCAATTCACCGTCATCCATCAGAATAAGAGATCCCAGAGGAATATCTGAAGAAAAAGCCTCATATGTAACATATATTGCTTCAGGCGAGCTCTTTTTTCCGGGATCTCCGATGATATTGATCGTGGCCCCTTTTTTGAGCGGTATCGGAGCATCACAGATGGTGGTCCGGATTTCCGGACCTTTTGTATCGATAAGAATCGCAATCTTATCCGAGACTTCACGTGTGTTTTTAATTATTCTGAGGGCTCCTGCAATATCAAGATGTGCCGAGTTTATCCTTATAATGTTCATTCCGGCATCATACAGTTCCTTAATAAAACCCGGTTCACAGTTTTTGTCCGAAATGGTGGCAACAATCTTAGTCCTTTTAGCATCCATATTTTATTTCTTCTTTGATTTGATTATTTCAATAAGCGCTTCAACAGCCAGTCTGTAACTATCAAGTCCGAATCCCGAAATACTGCCATAACAATTCTTCCCGATCAGACTCGAGTGCCGGAATTCCTCCCTGGAAGCAATATTGGTAATATGAACTTCTATAACCGGGGAGGTTATAGATGCAATTGCATCGGTAATTGAAACTGAAGTATGAGTATAGCCCCCAGCATTCAATATTATTCCATCGGATGAAAAACCCGATTTCTGAATTTCATTAATAATTTCACCTTCTATATTCGATTGATAATATGTGAACTCAATTTCAGGAAATCGTGATTTGAGAACAATCAGATAATTTTCAAAAGAAGAATGACCGTATTTTTCAGGTTCCCTTTTGCCCAGAAGATTCAGGTTTGGGCCGTTAATTATTTCTATCTGCATGAAAAAAAACTTTTGGGTTAATTTTTCCTTTGTGATCCTTTTAGTTTTACTTTGCGAACCTTTGTGTTTAAAGAATTTAGCATTTTACCACTAAGGGACACAAAGGTATTAATCGCTTGTTGACTAATATTATTGTAAAAATAGTCAAAAATCTTTTGAGTACGGACATTTTATCGGTTTCCCGCTGATCACGCTGATTTTCGCAGATGGGAAATCTTGATCTGCGCGGATCTGCGAAATCTGCGGGAAATATCTTATTTTATCTTCTTTTAATTACTTTTATCAAATAATCATTTCATCGGGAAACTAAATGAGCCTCTCCTGGAAACAGTCGTTCAGAAATTTTGAAACATACCTCAGGCTTGAGAAATCTCTGTCGGACAACAGTATCGAAGCTTATCTGAGCGATGTTCTGAAACTTGAAAAATATTTTATTGAAACCGGAAATGATATTTCTCCAGCCAGTGTTACATATCCCGATCTGAAAGCTTTTCTTGCCTGGTACGGCACTAATAATAAAAATACCCGCACACAATCAAGAGTACTTTCGGGGATAAGAGCTTTCTTCCGGTTTCTTCTGATTGAAGGAGAAATTGAAGAGAATCCGGCTTCATTGTTAGAATCGCCGAAAATCGGCCTTAAGCTTCCCGAAGTACTATCGATATCAGAGATTGACAGGATGATCGCTGAAATAGACCTTAGCAAACCTGAAGGCCACAGGAATAAAGCAATTATTGAAACACTTTACGGTTGCGGTCTAAGGGTTTCTGAACTTGTGAACCTTCGTCTGACAGACATCCATTATGTTGAAGAATTTGTTGTTGTAACAGGAAAGGGAAATAAGCAGAGGCTCGTTCCTATCAGCGGAAAAGCATTAAAGGAGATAGATATTTATAAACAGGACAGGAACAGGCTTCCTGCGATCAGGGACCAGAATGTTCTTTTTCTTAATCGGCGGGGCAGTCACCTTACCAGAGCAATGATTTTCACAATTATTAAGGACCTGGCAGCAAAAACCGGGATAAGAAAAAACATCAGTCCCCATACCTTCAGACACTCATTCGCTACACATATGATAGAAGCCGGTGCGGATCTTCGTGCAGTTCAGGAAATGCTCGGACATGAATCAATACTCACAACAGAAATCTATACCCACATCGACAGGAGTTTTTTGCGCGATACCCTTATTATGTTCCATCCAAGGGCGTAAAAATCTTCTGAAGGTGTTGAAGAAGCAACTGTTGATCTGTCATCAGGTACAGTACTCATAAAAGGCAGTTCATTCGATCTGGAGAAGATCAAATCGGGAATAAAAAGTATTGGATATAAGATCCTTAAAGAATAATATATTGCTTCTTCTTTCTCTATGCAACTCTGTGTTTCCTCAGTGCTTCTCTGTGACAGTTCTTGATTTTTTTAGTTACACAGAAGGTCACAGAGGAGACACAGAGAGCCACAGAGAAAATCACTTTTCAGAAATTCAATTTTTAATATTAACTTTGCAACTTATTTTGCAAAATCAACAATTTATACTCATCTCAAATCAATAAAACTATGTCAAACGTTAAAAGAGTCTACTCATTCGGAAAGAAAACCGCAGAGGGTAAAACCGACATGAAGAACCTCCTGGGAGGTAAAGGTGCTAACCTTGCAGAAATGTGTCTGCTTGGGTTACCGGTTCCTGCAGGTTTCACAATCACAACGGAAGCTTGTAATGAATATTATAAGAACAATTGTACTCTTCCCCCGGAATTGATGCCTGAAGTATGGGCAGCTATGAAAAAGACTGAAGAGACGATGAATATGAAGTATGGTGATGCTCAGAACGCATTACTTGTCTCATGCCGTTCAGGTGCAAGGAGTTCAATGCCTGGAATGATGGACACAGTCCTCAATATTGGCCTTTGTTCAGCAACAATCCCGGGTTTTCTTAAAAAGACGAACAATCCTCGTTTCGTTTGGGATTCATATCGTCGTCTTATTATGATGTACGCTGACGTAGTTATGGAAAAGGCTGAAGGTATTGATCTTGGCGAAGGCAGAGGAATACGTAAACAGCTTGATGAAAAACTTGATGAGTTTAAAAAACAGAAAGGTTATAAATCTGATACCGAGATTACTGCTGATGAGCTTAAAGTTCTTTCGGAAGAATTCAAGAAAATAGTTAAAGATGCTCTTGGAAAACCTTTCCCTGACGATGCAAAAGAACAACTCGAAGGCAGTATTAAAGCTGTTTTTAAAAGCTGGAATGGCAAAAAAGCTGTTTCATACCGTCGTATAGAAGGTATCCCCGATGACTGGGGAACTGCTGTAAACGTTCAGGCTATGGTATTTGGCAACATGGGTGACACTTCTGCAACAGGTGTTGCATTTACCCGTAACCCTGCAACCGGCGACAACCTCTTTTATGGTGAATGGCTGGTTAATGCCCAGGGTGAAGATGTTGTAGCAGGAATTCGTACACCGAGCCCTCTCAATGATGATACTAAAAATGATCAGAACCAGCATCTCCACAGTATGCAGGAAGCTATGCCCGGAACATACAAGGAGCTCTGGGATATTCGTAACATTCTTGAGAATTCTTTTCACGATATGCTTGATATTGAATTCACAATCCAGGAAGGTACCCTTTATATGTTGCAGTGCCGTACCGGAAAGAGAACAGGAACTGCTGCTCTTAATATGGCAATGGATATGCTTCACGAAAAACTTATCGATGAAAAAACAGTTGTAATGCGTGTTGATCCGGTACAGCTTGATGAACTTCTGCATCCTATCTGTGACCCGAGCGCTGAAAAGAAAGTTAAAGCAGTAGTAAGAGGATTACCAGCCGGCCCCGGAGCAGCAGTTGGAAAAGTTGTATTCAACGCTGAAGATGCTGTTGCATGGTTACGTAAAGGTGAAAAAGTTATCCTTGTTCGTGAAGAAACCAATCCTGAAGATGTTGAAGGAATGCGTGCTGCTGAAGGAATTCTTACTGCCCGCGGAGGTATGACATCTCATGCTGCACTTGTTGCACGCGGCTGGGGTAAATGCTGTATCGTTGGTGCAGGAGCCCTCCATGTTGACGCTTCAAAGAAGATTGCAAAGATCACTGGTTCAGATATAGTCATTAAAGAAGGTGATATTCTTACTCTGAACGGTACAAAAGGTAATGTTTATACAGGAGCGGTTCCACTTATGGATGCAACTGAAAACCCGCGCTTTAAGGAATTCATGACCATAGTTGACAAGTATCGTAAAATGGGTGTTCGCACAAATGCTGAAACTCCGGAAGATGCTGTTATAGCAAGAAATTACGGCGCAGAAGGCATAGGTCTGTTCCGCACAGAACACATGTTCTATGGTAAAGGTTCAGAGCAACCACTTTTCCTTCTTCGCAAGATGATTCTAAGCGCTAATGAAACTGAACGTCGCAAAGCACTTGACGAACTCTTCTCATTTGTTAAAAAAGATATGAAAGCTACCATGGCTGCCATGGATGGATTACCAGTAACATTCAGACTTCTTGATCCTCCTCTCCATGAGTTTGTACCCCAGGGTGCAGAAAAACAGGAAGAACTGGCTAAAGCCCTTGGTATTAAAAAAGAGGATGTTGCCAAACGGGGTGAAGCACTTCACGAATCAAATCCAATGATGGGACACCGTGGAGTACGTCTTGGAATTACTTATCCTGAAGTAACAGAAATGCAGATTCGCGCAATGCTCGAGTCTTCTGTGGAACTCATCAAGGAAGGGAAGAAACCTCAACCTGAATTAATGGTCCCGGTTACTTGCGAGGTTGGTGAACTTGACTATACTAAAAAAGTATTTGATAAGGTGATGGATGAACTCTGTAAAAAATTCGGAGTAAATGAGATCTCATGCAAATATGGAACAATGATTGAAATTCCACGTGCATGTCTTCTGGCCGACCGTATGGCTAAAACTGCTGAATTCTTCTCATTTGGAACTAACGACCTTACCCAGATGACATTCGGGTTCAGCCGTGACGATACCGGTGGATTCCTTCACGATTATCTCGACAAGAAGATCCTTGCCTCAGACCCGTTCCAGACTATTGATCAGGACGGAGTTGGACAGCTTATCAAAATGGCTGTTGAAAAAGGACGTGCAACCAGACCATCACTTAAGGTAGGTATATGCGGTGAACAGGGTGGTGACCCGGCTTCAGTTGAATTCTGCTTCAAATCGGGTTTGACTTATGTAAGCTGTTCTCCATTCAGGGTTCCTATTGCACGACTGGCTGCAGCTCAGGCTTCAATCAAATTTGGTAAATAAACAGTTACCCAATATAAAAAAGGAAAGGGTTCCGCCAAAGCGAAACCCTTTTTCTTTTCATGGCTTACTGATCTGACCTTGTAGTAAAACTGTAAATCCTTCTAACATAACTATGACCCATAATAAGCAATTTCCCCTATCATCAGCCAGAATAATTATTAAAAAAAATGAACTATATTTCGAGATCATTTCGGTCAATACTTTGTTAACTAAGAATATATTGATCTTCAAACCAATTTTATAAAATGTTCGACATCCGGGAATTATCAGATTATGGCATTCATGACACTAAAGAGGTTGTCTATAATCCATCTTATAATACCTTATTTGCCGAGGAGACAAAACCCGGGCTTGATGGATACGAGAAG
>Ga0302323_100005083_pt1 | contig 10748 bp, 16 predicted proteins | sample Fen_T0_3_FD_201950 | JGI IMG/M metagenome (GOLD analysis project Ga0302323, IMG submission 201950) | Peat permafrost microbial communities from Stordalen Mire near Abisko, Sweden - Fen_T0_3 | ecosystem: Environmental > Terrestrial > Soil > Wetlands > Permafrost | place: Sweden: Abisko... | reverse complement strand
ATCGTAACGGGGTATGTAGGGACGCTCTCTCCGGTAAGGGTGAACAGCGGCGACACTATAGGTTGTCGTAGGCGCTGCTTGGGGTTGTCGGAAATAAATCCACAACAGCATACTGAGCGTAATCGCAAACAATCCGTTAGGGCTAATCGAACCGGTTACGAGTGCGCTGATACAGAACATGGCGAACAGGCTTTTGAGGAACCAGACGCGCTTATTCATATGGTTTCCTTCCAGAACCGATACTCAGCATCGGTATTGTCCGGTACTTCCAAAACGATTTCGCCCATCTTGTTACGGGGTATCGTCTCTTCGTTCTCACCGAGAATTTCCTTGACGATCTCGATAAACAGGCCGTCTTTCCACAATTTCGTATCGAGCAGGAAGCCCAGGCGTTTACGGGTTTCATCGGTGTCGTTATAGCCGAGCATTTCAAGCTGCCCTACTGGAATGACCAGACCGATGTGAGAACCGAAATCATCCGGTTGATAACCGGCGACATGAATAGCAGGCCGTTTGAGCTTCAACGCTAACTGGCGAATAGTCTCAACGGTTTGCTCATCGGTTGCTTCGTGGGATTGCCAATCGACAATGGCGGAAAGAACACGGCGCAGGAAGTAGAAAATGGTCTGAAGTTCTTGGCTGGTATGCCAGAAGCCGACAGCATCTTCAACCCACAGGCCGAGTAGACGCATGAGCAATCCAAGACCTTTGCTATTGGGTAGCATGATGATTCTCCTAAAGTTGATTGAACGTTGTTGCTTAACAGGGGGCGAGGAATACTGCCGGAACATGAAGAAAGGTAGAGGTGGGCACATTGAGGAACACGCACAATTCGTCGTATTTCTCATCCCGTGAGACTTGCATTCCAATATCGCCCTTTCGTAGAGCAATATTGCCGATACCAAAATAGCCGACACAATCTTGTGTGACCTTGACGAATTTAATATCGCCCAGGAGGGGTAACGAGAGAGAGTTGAACATGATTAGCTCTCCTCTCGGTAGGCATGTTCCAGATCGCTGATCTGCACCTGATTCTTAATCAGTTGGTAGGGGGTTGTGGCAAGGAACGCATTCGGGAATACCGAAATGAGAACTTCCTGCCCTTCATGCCGACCAGTCACAACATAAACGCCAGCGATACGAGCGATGCAGCCTGACTTGGCAAAATCACCATTACGGGTAGCAATAGCATCTAGCCCAGCCGCTTCAAACTTCTTTTGCAGCTTTACCATGCCAATTGCGGATGTCTCAAACAATTCCACATATTGAACCAATGCCCGTAACTGTACTTGATCGAGGACGCTGTAATCCATGATAGGGATACTTTCTGCTGCTTAAAGGCAGCTCAAATATGCCTATCAGCTTAACGTAGATAGGCATAGAAACGATTTATATGATGTTTAGGTCGTGGGGTAGCTTGGAGGGGTGTTACTGACCTGAAACGGCGTTTACCAATTGGCAATTCACTGTCAGTACAGCGATGGCAGCAGGGACGACCATAACGCCCCCCATGAAAGTCACGGAGGTATTCTGATACAGTGTGATAAGCCCTGCCCCGTCTGTACCATTACAGGGGGTAAAGCCCATTTGCAAATTGGCGTGTATCCAACGCCCTGCGAAGAAGCCGATCAGGATGGCGATAATCAAGAACACAATCTTGTTGGCGATACGGGTGAAGCGGCCTGTCTTGGTTAATTCATTACGCATGGTAGTCATATTGTCTCTCCCCAGAATAAATTTTCCTGATGAACTTATTGTCCACCCTTTTTGGTCAAATGTGTTTGCTATTGCATCCCTGCCCTGTTATTCGATGATCGTTAGCTTATCGAGATCGTTGATCGAAAAGCCCTGAAGATCGGTATCATCCACTCGGTACCCACGCTCGGCCTCAGACAAAGCCAGATTAAATAAATCCCGCTTGGCATCGACTCCTGATAACTCGTCGTTACGCAGGATCGAAATAAGCTGTTCGTAGAATTCTTTACGCATCACACACTCTCCTGATAATTAACTGATCGTTGATTTGTTGGTGCAAGCTGTCAATAAACTTATTCTAAACCTGTTTTAGTCCAACTAAGGTTTCTAACACACTCTCGCCGATAGTATGTGCAACGTATCGGCTGCACATGAACAAAACATAACTAATATGTGGGCACTTGTTGGACAACTAGGGCAGGAACGACCTGCGCCCCCTCGTGCCCAATACTTTCCCAATATTTTCCCAATTAATAATACATTTTGCCCAAATTGTTCTAATACCCATATCCGATACCCCCCCATTAAGGCACTTCCTAGAAAATAATTCTTTTTTAATTCTTTTTGGGCACTTATTGCCCACGCTTTGCCCGATATGTGCCCAAAATGCCGTTCCCAGAAAAAATAAATCCTGAGAAGAAAAAATCGAGTATATATGGGCGACTCTAGGCAGGCACTATCTTTAGGGAAGTTAGGGGACAAAGCGAAAGTAACGTTCCTACGCTTTGGGCTAGTAATGGGCACAATGGGAAGGATTGGAGTTCGCCTATGTGTTAGATGTTTGAACATGACAATTCCCTGTTATAGTTGTAATTGAGTTTAGGGACAAACGAGAGAAGAAAACGAACAAACGACATGAGAGAAGCATACACCAAAACAGCCGAAAACAGCCAACTATTGCCCTATGTGACATATGTCATATAGACAACATGACACAAATCAGTTAGGATAGTGCTTGTATCAATCAATTATCTCTCAAACGAGAGAAGGAAATAGCCGAAAATGAAGACTCGCAAGACTCAGAAGACTCAGCCGAAGACTCAGGGTGTGACCTATCTTGAATACTTCAAGAATCTGCCCATTGTGAATCGTCGCACTGGCAAGCTAACTATTGTCCTAACTTTTGCCGAATATGTCGCATATAAGAATCATCAGATTATAGCCTAGACTCTAGGCAGGAAGAATCGTGCAATTATGACTACCGAATCAGCACAAATCATTAAGGACTCCTCCCCTAAGACTCCCCTATTTCATGAGACTCGGCTGTTGTTGGGCATGGTATGGCGTAAGGTATGCCAATTGCTTACAATGGCTGTTGTAGTCTTTATCCTTACCCTATCGGCTATGTTTGCAATAAGACTGTACAGCCTTAATCTATCGGCTGTATATGTCTCATGCGGAACATACACCCTAGACTCTAATCACGCCTATATTGAAGTGTCCACACATGGGACTCGCCTTGCAACTATCGCGTTAGAGTGCGATACAGTCAAAAGTCTAGGCAATTAGGGTGTAAGGTTGAATCGTTCTCAATTCTCGTTTATCCATTTAGCCTAGACTCTAGGCAAGAAAGCACATAATTACCATGTCAAAGAATACCGCAAAGACTCCTATCTCGAAAATGTCGAATCAGCCTAGCGTGACTCTCACGTTTACAGCCGACGAAATGACTCACCCTATCCTATTCATTAAGGCGCTAATCTCGCAAGGTGTAGACTTGCAATTCCAATTGTTTTGGTTGTTTTGGAACATTTATAGCGCGAGTCCTATTCGTCGGAGTCTTGCGTTAGGCGAGACTCCGAACTATGAATCGGCGCTTGCAAAATATGCCGAGTCTCTCAAGAGTCCAAAACACAAGACTCAAGATGAGGTATGGGAGTCAATCCGCACGTATGAGTCCTCAAAACAGCGTAAGGCTATTACGCCTAACGTGTCGGCTACAATCGCCCCTATGCCTATTGTAGTGGCAAAAACAGCCATTGTGGAAACGAGTCAGACTCTCAAGTCATGGCTGAAGAGTGAGTATCTTCTCACATCAGAACACGCGATAGAGTCCGTGTTCAATGCACTAGCGGACTCGGCTCATGGCGAACCTTTCGACATGAAGAATCGCGCGGAAGACTCCTTCCGCAAGACGACTCCGCTAGGTGAATCGAGTCCAGCATTCAAGCGTATGTTGAAAGCTATGCGCTATGCGATCACTACAGAACATGCGAATCAACGCGCTAGACTGTACACTGACGCTATCAATGCGCCTATTGTATCGGCTGAGTCTATCGCCCCTATTGCAAGCGTGGCAAGCGTGGCGGACTCATCGCTACAGTTTGCAGAGTACCAAGCATTCCTAGCGTGGCAAGCCATGAAAGCACTAGCGACAAAGTAAGACTCGCCCAACTATCGCCCAACATGTGCCCACTATCTAATGGATAGCTGGGCACACAATGGGAAGAGACTCGGCAAAGTGTAGGAACTTTCCGAGTTTTTTGGGGGAGAAGGCCGATTGACCAACTTGGACATTTATTACAAAATTTTCGGTTTCCAGAGGAGAACCTATCTCACTCACAAGAAATTTCAAAAAATTTTTGATTGCTGATACCACAGAGGCAGCCAGGGCATGACCGCCACAGCACCCAGCCAATCCTGTGGGAGCGCGATCCCGTAGCGGTAAAACCCCTCCCCCGCCAACTCCGAGTAATCGTGGCACCACATCAGCAATCGCAGGGCACAGATCGTCATCTCTCGCCGGTGGAAGTAACCAGCGTACCGGGCGAACATCAAGTAGACCTCTTCGATCTCCATGTCCGTGCTGTATTCAACCGGCTGCGTGATCGCTGTCCGCGTCAATGGCCCAAGCCCTGCCCTATCAAAGCCCCCGAAGTGGGCAATCCGTAGGTAGGTCAAAGCGTAGGCCGTCCAGATCAATAACCCACGATCCTGCAAAGTTTTCCCATAACGAAAGTCCTTACCCAGCAAGCCCTCAAGCCCTGCTTTGGTATCCGGGGTAAGAGCCACAGTTCGTCGTCGTCGTACTGTCATTTTAGGTAATCCTTCACTACTCCACTCTTTTTACAGCATATAGCAATCTCAGTCTGAGGGAGAAAATTAGAACATTTGTCAACTTTGGGGTCATAAGGGTTCAAAATGAGGGTTCTTAAAGGCTCTCTACAGACTTTTCATATATTTAGATAAGAAAAAAACGTCCCATTGAGAGAGGAATGACTTGTCGATACCGCACAAGTATTGAATGTCAGGCTATATATATATACATGGCGTTCAATTGTTTAGCGTCATTCACAAGCGAGTTCTCCCTCGGAAGCCCCCTGGTTTGCTATCGTTCTATTAGAACATGTCTGTAAAGACCCCTTCTAGCCCCATGATGTGACCCTTAGTGAGCCGAATGTTAACAAATGTTCTAATTAGTGTAAAAAGCTACGGGAGGGGTGAGAGAGGACTGGTAATTTTTACTTGTCAAAATGCGTCAAATAAAGGTATAAATGGGTCGAAATTGGGCAGAATGTGCCAAAAAGTGGGAGAAACGTGTTGGTAGCTGTAGAGATCGGAGTGGGTGCAGTTGTGCGCGGTCGGGCGAGAATTTATCTGGCACGGTCTGGTATTACTAGAACATTTGTATATGTCTCCCCTTTCATCGAGTGTCCCCTGTCGGTGATGATCCTGAAAGCCGATGCGGACGCAGTTCAGTTACGCTGGGTGTACGCGCATAAAGACGGTCGCGAATCGGTAAAAGAAGACCAAAGTACCGACCCCTATGGCTGGCGCGAAGGCTTTTATACAGGCTTCTCGTCAAAGAGAAAGCCCCTTTGCCCACCGAACAAATCGAATGGGAACTGCTCCAATTGTCCGTACCTTTACAGACCTAACAGATTTGTGATATGCTAGTTTTCAGTTAATGTACAAAGGATAGATACACATGTCATACCCATCCGTAGCTCCCAGCGAGTATTACAAGGTCGCCGCCGAGAAAGGGTTAGAGTTGATGTCGGCTCCACCCGCCTCCGTGCGTGACCAGATTGTGTGGCGATGCTTAACCTGCGGTACGCTGCACACCAAGACCCTCCGCGCCGTTCGCCAATCGCAGAACGGCTGCTCCTGCAACAAAGAAGAATCCCTCGGCCTGCCCATGTACCTGGCACTTGCCGAGCGTCTGGGTGTCGATTTCGTAGGAACGCTGCGACCGCGCAACACCAAGACCCAGACCCTCTGGCGCAACCGGCGCACTCTGCTGGTGGTCACTGCCAGCTACTACGATTTGGCTTATCACCACATCGTCATCCCGCTGCGGCAGCAGTTGGGCATCATGGTCTGGGTGGCCCTGCCGGTGGCGCTCCGCAACATTATCAAGCTGCTGCGACAGACCGAAGTCGAAGGCGCGGATCATAAACCGGTGCTTGTTACCGAGGGCATTCCGCTAGACATTTTGGAACGGCTGGAACAACTGGCTATAATTAAAAAGGTGAAGGCCAACCGGACTTCTCATTTTGTCTTCACTCCCATCGGCGACCGGCTGTTGACCGAAGCCTCGCGCATTGACAAGACCTATGTCAAGAAAGAGCGCATCGCGACACGGGCACACAACAGGCGGGAGCAGAAAGACCAACAGCAATATGCAGGACAGCCTGAATAGCCGACAGCCACTACTGACCTCCGGGATCGTTTTCACTTACGACAGTATTGACTACGAAACCTTCCCGGAGATTGTCTACGCCTTAGCCGAGGCACGTTTCCACGCGCAAGAGCAGCCCATTCGTTATTTCATCACCTCACACGGAGGCTACGCCGATGTCGCACTTGCCCTTTACGATTTCATGCGAGGAATGGGTAACATCCATACGTACCTGTTTGGAGCAGTTGAGAGCGCGGCTGTCATCCTTTTTGCAGGCGGTACGAGACGCTTTATCAGCCCTTCAGCAGCTATCGGCGTTCATGCCACATCTTTCAATGGCCCAGCGGCCCCCGATGCCAAATCGAGCAAGCTGGCTTATGAACGGGCCACCACTCTGGATGACCAGTACGCCGCGATCATGGCCTCCATCTCGATCCCCTCGAAGGATACCAATTGGTGGAAACAAGCGCTGGCGAAGGGTGTAAACGAAACCACCTTTATTCTCGATGCAGCCACCCTGATCGAGTACGGAGTAGCCGAATATGCACGACCCGAAGATTATCTCATTACAAGACCTGCACACCCCCCTGCCCTCCCCCAATCTTTACCAGAGACGAAATCTGTTAATGCTCGTGGCGGGGAAGCGCCTAACGCCCCAAGCGCTCCGAAATCTAATCGACGGCGGCTACGTCCTGGAAACGAGTGACGGCTACGCGGTCGCGCCCAAAGCCAACCAGTACGCGCACATCCACCACAAAAAGCAGGGGGCAATTGCTCCAGGACTAGAACAAGATGCCCCAAAAGCGAACCCCCTCATCCCAAAAAACGGCGAAACAACGTCTTGAGGAAAAGCGTCTGAAGATGCGTTCACAGGAACGCTCGGACGGACAGCCGGTGCAGAACCCCGACAAACTTGCACAACTCGAAAAGTCTTTCGAGGATGATTGGGAAGAGAAGTCTAAAACCAGCCGTTCCCGCCGCTTGGTCTTCTCACTGACCCGGCTGTCGATTGCCGACATGTACCTGTCCGGTTACTCGGTCGAAGAGATCGCCGAACACCTTACTTACTCGGAAGCCCACGTCACCCAACAAATCCGTACCGTCCAGACGGCGATCAACTCGCGCATGTTGGCTTTAAGCGAGAACCTGGTGCTGGTGCAGTTGGCGCGTACCGAACAACTCATGAAGAAGTATTACCCGCTGGCGCTGGATGTGGATGACAAGGCTTTCGACCGGGTAGTGCGCCTGATGCAGTTACAACTCGACCTCCAGAAATCAGTGGTCATGCCCGAAGACGATGGGCAAATGAACAAGCTGGAGAAGTTTCAGCGTACAATTACGACCAACAGCCATTTGTACGACATCGTACAGGCCAACATTGACGATGGTTGGGTGAAAGACTCAACCATGACTGTGGACGATCTTTTTGCAAAAGTCCAAGAATTCGGCAGCTTAGACCCCCTAAAAGATCAAATTTCACGGTTGGAAGAAGCGGCTGCAACGAAAGTTGCGCCTGATGAGACAACCGAACCTCAACGAGACACCGAAGGCGGTGGAGACGGACTTCGATCTGAAGACGGCCTCGACTCACCGCTTGTTGACGACCGCCCAGACAGCCGAAAAGTGGCTGATTGACAAAGCCCGGATAAACCCCCTCTGGTTTATCTATTACCTGACCGAACAAGAACCTGCCCTGCACCACCGCATGTGGGTCAGCCGCATCTTCAATTTTGACGACCGGCGCTTCTACCGGTTGAACTTCATCGCCCCCCGCGAGAGCGCCAAGAGCCACGTCGCCATCTACAGCCTGCTGTGGTACATGGCCCGGTTCCCCTGGGCCACCAACGCCATCGTTTCGGTGTCATCGACCATCGCCGAAAAGCGTTTGGAGATGATGCGGAACCTGATCGACAACAACGAACGCTTCCAGAACATCTTCCCCTGGATACATGTCGATCTGCTCCAGCGTAATACCATCACCCAGATGTCTCTGGTGTCCGATGCCCTCTACAGCCCCAAGACTTCCGAGATACAGCCCATCTCTTACGCCGGTTGGCGAAGTTTAATTACCCGGATCGGATCGCCCAAAGACCCGACCATCAACGCAGGGGGCATTAGTTCCAAGAGCCTGATCGGTTCGCGCTGGAACGGCATTTTCCTGATGGACGACATCATTGACCACACCATGCTGACCGACAAAGCCCAGGAAGATATTCTGGACATGCTGACGCTGACCTACATCCCTGCCCTACAGGAGAACGCCAAAGCCATTAACATCGGGACGCGCTGGATGGTGCGGGATGTACCTGCAAGGTTACAGGAAAATCCGGCTTGGCACACCATCGAGATACCGGCGATCCGGGTCGATCCCGATACGGGTGAACGCCAATCCTACTGGCCTTCCTGGTGGCCTCTCAAGAAGCTGGATGCCAAGAAGTTCGAGATGCACAACGATGCCCTCTTCGATGTCATGTATCTCAACGATCCCCAGGCTTTGAAAGCTGCCCGGTTCACCCAGGACGGTCTCGGTCAAGGGATGCCCGATCTGCTGCCGCCTTTTGTCGCCGTCTATGTCGGCACCGACTTCGCCATCGGTCTGCAAGCCCAGCACGACTATACCTGTTTCTCGGCAATCGCTTTTGACGCAGCCAACAAGATGTACATCTTGCATCAGGTACGCTTTCGCGCCACCCCGGATGTCATCCTGTCAGACCTGATTGATTTTTGTAATTGGACGTTGAACAAGTTCGGGATGCTGACCAATGTGCTGTTCGAGCGCGTGGGCTTCCAGGTCAACTTCGAGTTCGATCTGCGAACCAAAGCCCCCCACCTGCCCACGCAGTTGGTCGCGCTGGCAGGTGATAAGGACTTTAAGATTTCAAGTCTGGCGCAGCGCTCCAACGATAAAGAGGTTTACCACAACCTGAACGATCCCGCTTACCCGGAGTATTATGCCGAAGCCTTGAACTACTCGCCCAAGCGCGGACACGATGACATGCTCGATAGTGTAGTGATCGCGCTGCTGCACCACATTCACGACCAGATCACGGTCACGCGCAAGTCAATCCGATCCAAGCATCTTATCAAGGTGGGCAGGATCGGCCTGCCTGTCCGTTAGAGGACACCGCCCATAGACTTCATAAAGTTGCGACTGGCTTCCATGTCGTCACCTTTGGTCAGCACAATCGTGGGCTGATCGTCATCATCTTCCTCGAAGTTGGGCATGTCGAAGCTGGGTGCAGCAATTTGTTTAGGCCCCTGCCCCACCGGTTGCATCTGGGGTGCCGACTGTTGACGCTGCAAGATTTGCATAAACTGTGCCAGCGCCTCGGCAGTATCGGGCTGGAACTGTGCCCTGTACTGCGGGAAATATTCAAACAAGACTTCCAGATCGCCATTTTGCAAACCATGCCAGATGCGGATGCCCTCGCGGATGGCGCGGGTAAACTGACCCATCCCCTGCTCCGGTTTCTTGAGCTTGGGGATGAGTTCAAATACGATCCAGTCTTCCTGTCTCTTGTCATTTAGCCAGAATTGAAATTTCTTCCGAGCCATCTTTCAATACCTTGCACTATGGTGTAAATTGCACTTTAATGTTATACTACCGCTAAATGAATGCAAGTGCAAGCGGTTTACTGCAACATTGAGTGACCTAGTTCATTTGTGGTTCTACATGGAACCAGAGAGGGGAGGGGGACGTAATGAAATATTCTCCTGAGAACGTAAGAGATATGCTAGGGAAATCTACAGAAACGATCCGTAAGTGGTCTATTGAATTTGAGAAGTTCCTCACCCCCGGCGCAAGGAGCATTCAAGCAGGGCAGCATCGCTTCTACGAGGAAGACGATCTCAGAGTTTTTTTCTATGTCAAACAGAATCGCGATCTGGGAATCCCCTTTGACAGCATATGGGCCGCACTCGATCAGGGCGACCGTGCTGTACTTCCTAGTGGGGTTGTCCTTGCGTCGAATCCCAATAACCGAATGCAAATTTTAGAGACGACTGTGATTGAATTGCAAAACACGTTGGCACAGGAACGGGGAGAGAAAATAGCTATTGAGCGTCAATTAGCTGAAGCAAAGGCGGAGATCAAAGCATTGAACCGAGAAATCGGAAGACTGGAGGCGGGGAATGAAAAGTAATGTGTACCTCGCTTGTGGGACGGATGATTGGTACTTTCTGATGAAAGTCGGTAAAGCAAACAACATAAAGCTCCGTGAGAAACAGATATATATGTCTATAAAAGTAAGTGTTCCTACAATGACAGTCGAAGACGCTTTTATACTTGAAACCAGAATGCGTAAACTTGCTGTTTCTCTTGGGGCTACCAGATACCCAAGAACATATGATAGTTTTTTCTATAACGAATCTA
>Ga0302323_100005082_pt1 | contig 10753 bp, 2 predicted proteins | sample Fen_T0_3_FD_201950 | JGI IMG/M metagenome (GOLD analysis project Ga0302323, IMG submission 201950) | Peat permafrost microbial communities from Stordalen Mire near Abisko, Sweden - Fen_T0_3 | ecosystem: Environmental > Terrestrial > Soil > Wetlands > Permafrost | place: Sweden: Abisko... | reverse complement strand
CTCTCTCAGTCGGATTGCCTGGGTGCCCATAAGTTCATCCGGCAATTGTGCAATAGGCAATTCTTTTCGGGTTTCATCGAGCTCCCTGGTTAAGTCTATTCCCAACGACATGAATATATCCAGTGGGGGAAGATCTGCGACTGCAAAATAAAGAGCCGTTGAACCGCCTGTTGTAAGCGCCCGCATTGCCATTAACTTATCACCTAACGAAACAACATCGTTAATAGCGGCAAAAGTTAAAAATGACTCTTTAAGGGGAGTATTACCTCCTCGTTCGAGGATCAACACCTTTTTATTTTGCTTGCTCAATTCACGCGCAATAGTGGCGCCACAAGTCCCTGAGCCGATAATTATCGCATCGTATTCATTAACTACATTTTGTTTATCCATAACAAGGCCTTAAATATTATGTTTAGAATTTACATTTATGACTACATTTCCCTTTTTATGCCCCAAGTCAACATAACTATGGGCCATTGCAACCTGTTCAAAAGGATAGACCCGATCTATGACCGGCCGTATTTTTCCTGCCTCAACGAGCTCTGTAAGAAAAAAAAAATCTTCGAGCGTAAGGTTTGTTGAAGTGTGGGCAGTAAGAAAAACACCATTTTTTTTTAACGCTCTTTTACAATATGAAGGTGATTTTTTATGAACCGCATCAATAATAACATCATACGTTTCACCACTTTTAGTAAAATCATTCCTGGTATAATCAATAACAGTATCGGCCCCCAGTGATTTCACCAATTCCAAATTCGACGTACTGCAAACTCCTGTAACCTGTGCCCCAAAAAATTTAGCAAGCTGTACCGCATACGTGCCGACACTCCCGGAAGCACCGTAGATAAGCACTTTTTGGTCGGGCCGGATATTGACTTTTTGGGCTAAACCCAAGGCGGTAAGTCCCCCGCAAGGAACTGCCGCAGCTTCTTCAAAGCTCAAGTTAACCGGTTTTTTTGCTATCAGCCCATCCTTTTGCGGAGTCCCTTCTTCAGCCATACATTTATACTCAGCGTAAGCGCCAAAATAAAAACCAGTAAATGCAAAAACCTGATCGCCTTTCGTAAAACGTTTCACATCATTCCCTACGGCTTCAACTTCACCAGCTAATTCAAGCCCCAGTACAGGGATCAATTTTGGCCGTATGAGGCCGTTTAACAGTCTTATTGCAACCGGTTCAGGTATTCGAAAACGACGGTCGGCCTGAGTTACTGTTGTTGCGTATATTTTTATAAGTACTTCTTTTTCTTTTGGAACAGGTTTTTCCAACTCTTTGATTTGAAGAACATCCGGCCGCCCATATCCAGTAGATACAATAGCTTTCATTAGTTCCTTCCCATGATTTCTTTAGCAACTACCTGGATTGGGCCATTGTCAATTATTGAAAAATGATTGGTTTTTATATCAGTAATTTGAACCTTGTTTAACAGAAATTGATTCCAGCCATAATCTTCAGGCATATCAGCGTATGTTTCCGTTGCCCTGTACAACGATACATCAATCTTGTGCAATAATTTCGATGGCGTATATGCTTGACTGCAATTCCTATTTGCCATGGATAAAGAATAAAATGTGATAAATTGTTCTTTCGAAATATTTAATTCAGATTTTTTCGAAACGTTGTATAAATACTCCATTCGATCTTTCCCTGATGTTTGTTTTAACGTTTCAACATCTAAATTAATATTTACACCTGTTGTTTGTGACAGTGTTTTATATAGATCAACAATATGGTTAACCTCATCTGTTTTGTCGAGAATCGGACAAAGAGTATCTAAAAGTATCAGGGATGAGATTTTCTCCTTTTGTTCCAATAATATTCTGGCCATCTCAAAAGCGACCACACCGCCAAAAGAGTATCCGAATAATGCGTATGGGCCTGTTTTTTGTGCTGTTTTTATGGCATCAATATTTACTTTAGCTATTTTTTCAACGCTGTCCAAAGGCGGCGTTTTACCATCAATTCCAACTGCCTGCAAACCATAAAAAGGTTGAGTATTTCCCAATGCCTGACTAAGTGGTTGAAGGCACAGTACATTACCTCCAACGCCAGTCATACCAAAAACAGGTATCTTATTACCTTCTGTTTGCATTGGAACCAAAATATTATAAGATGTTGTTGCCGACTCTTGATTCATTACTTTTGTCCATATAGAACCTGTCGGTTTAACTGACTCGCTTGAGAGCACAGGATTCGACTGCTTTTTTGGGGCGCCCGGTTTAACATTGTCCAGATTCTGGGGAATGTCTTTTTTTTCAGCCTTGGTTACTTGCTTATCTTGTTTTACTTTTTGTTTTTGAGTTGTGACAACTATTTTTTTAATTTTTTCTGAAAATGATGTTACAAGAAACTCTGCCAATTTCTTTATATTAATATACTCAAAGACAACACTGGGCAACAAATTTCCTTCTAAAAGATGATTTGTTTTACCGATAATATTGGTAATACTGATTGAGTCAAGTCCTAAATCAAAAAAACTTTTTTCTATTGCAATTTTTTGAACAGGTATTTGCAGTTGCTGCGCGATTTCCTGCTTTAGAAATAATTCCATTTTTTCGGCAGGTTTCATAGAGTCAATATGCTTGCCATCACTGCCGTTTGTAGAAAATATCCATTCAGCCTGTATTGCTGCATGTATGGGTTGAAGTGCCTCAGATGTTGATCCTGCAATTTCAATCTTTTCATTTTCAAGTATCCAATACTTCTCTCTGGCAAAAGGATAAGCAGGCAGGCTCATGCGTTTTGGCTTGACATTGCCATAAAGATTGTTCCAATCAATATCAAGACCTTTTATCCATATATCAAGAAGTTTCGACAATTTATTTCCAGCGATCCATTTGTCAATTATTGTTTTTTTCAGATCATCATCCTGACTAATAATACTCAGGCCTTCCTTATTCTCGATGATATTTCCCTGGTACATATCTTCGATATGCAGTTCGCCATTGATATAAGCCTGAATTTTTTCAGCTAGTTGATCAACTGAATCCGCAACAAAACCCAAACGTTCCACCATTGCGCTTCTACCAACCTGTAATGTATAGGCCAAGGATTGCAGGTCAATTTTTCCGGATGAATTTGTTTGTTGTCCTTCGATCGGATTGTCCTGCTTATGTTTTGTAATAAAAGATAGCAGATCACAGGCTTTTTGGTGCAATTGATCTGAATTTCTGGCCGACAGGACGATAATAACTTTTTTATGATGCCCGTTGGTGCTAAATTCCGGTTTTGTCCCAGTCGACGGTACATATTCTTCAATTACTACATGAGCATTGGTACCACTGCGTCCAAAGGAACTAACGGCTCCCATATATAACTGATCTGGCGATTTTTCCCATTCCCTGATTTCCTTATTGATATAAAATGGGCTATCCTTCCACATAGCATAATTATTTGCTTCTTCGCAATTTAATGATGCCGGGATTTTATGATGTTCCATACCTTTTAACAAACTAACCACACTGACTAATCCGGAAGCTGCTAAAGTATGACCAACATTACTTTTACAACTTGTTAATGCACAATTTGTTTTTTGGTCTTTATCGGATTTCTGTTTGTTACGAAGATTTTTAAAGGCCCTGTTTAATGCATTAATTTCAACAGAATCGCCTAATTTAGTGCCGGTACTATGAGTGACTACATGAGTGATATTTCTTACATTGACATTATACTCGGTGTAAATACTCTCAATTAATTCGGCCTGCATCTGACCATTAGGCGCCGTAATTCCATTGGTCTTTCCATCAAAGTTAATGCCGCTGGCTTTAATTGTGCCATAGATGTTATGCCCTTCAGCAAGGGCTGCAGATAAAGGTTTCAGCATCAGCACAACAACTGCTTCTCCAACACCCAATCCATTGGCTTTATTAGCAAGACTAAAACTTTGACCATCCGGAGACAGCATTCCTGCCTGGCTCATAATGAGATAGCTTATCGGTGATGGAATCAAAGCAATGCCTGCCACCAATGCAGCTTGACATTCTCCTTGCCGTAAACTCATAGTTCCCTGATGCAAGGCAACCAATCCTGATGAACAAGCTGTATTTGTGGCAATAACCGGTCCATGTAAGTCAAGATTATAAGATATTCTTGAAGATATCATGGCGTTTCCACTATTCGCATATCCTTGTTTACTACTTAACAAGTCATGTTGACTTTCTTCCATCCCAACAAAAACACCTACTTTTGATCCCTTTAGTGATAAAGGATCCAAACCGGCATCTTCTATGGCATTATAGGCTTCAATTAATAATAATCTCTCATCAGGATCCATTGATTCTGCTTCCTGAGGTGAAATACCAAAAAACAAAGGGTCAAATTCATCAATACCATCAATAAAACCACCTCTATTTGTACTGATTTTGTTGGTTTTATCACCCGGAGCCGTAAAGTAATCACGCCAATCCCAGCGCGATAGAGGAATTTCATTGATTCCACTTTTGCCTTCTGCCAGAATTGTCCAAAATTGATCTACAGTCCTGGCTTGTGGAAAGCGCCCTGACATACCAATAATGGCAATAGGTTCCCGATTGTCCCTGCCTGCGAAAGACCTCCTTACCTTAGTGCTTAACCAGTTATTTGCTGGTTTGTTGCGAGATAAAGGTTGAATATTTGTTGGGCGGGCCGCAGCAATACTATCATTTTGACTGCTATCTGTTTGAGACCGGCGATAGAACTCCTGCATGTGCAACTCATGGTCCTGAACAAAATAATCGCATAATCTCTCTATAGTTGCATAGTTGTAAAACAAAGCAGGAGTAACCTCCAATACAAAATGAGCCGATAGCTCTTTAGCCAACTCAGTTAAAATTATGGAGTCAAATCCATAATCAGCTAAATTGGTTGTATTATCAAGCCTGTTGAGTGTTATTTTTGAGAGTTCTGAAATTATTTGCCTTACGTCCGAAATAACACATTGTTTCAAAGTAAGCTCTTGATACTGAGATTTCCAACCTTTGCCTGCATATGAATGCGAGATTTGCATGATTGTTTGTACCTGAGATATCTGTTCAGTTTCGTAAATCCTGTTTAAATATTTTTCTATGCGACTTGGTTTCCCTAGCATTACCAGGGTTTGAACCTCATTATTGTTTATTATGTCATGCCAGATATTAATGCCTGTTGCAGTATCTAACGGATCCTGGCCACTGCTTTTAAGATAAAACGCAGTTTGTTCAGAATCACCCATTATCATACCTCCCTCTTGCCAGAATGGCCAATTTATAACAATCGTTTTATCCTTACCTTGTCTGGATTGCTGACGATAATGAGCATAAGCCATTTGAAAACGATTCGCTAGAGAATAATCACAAGAGCCAAGATCGCCCAATAAAGCAGATGAAGATGAAAAATAACAAACAAAATCTAAAGAATGCTCAACGAGTACTTCATCTAATAGTAAAGTACCTATCGATTTCGGTTGCAGCACTTCATTAATATCCGCTATTGATTTTTCATAGAAAACCTGAGTAGATTCAACACCTGCTGCGTGAATAACACCTGACAGGCTAAAGGGTATTTTTTTTGCCCAAGATTTAACGGATGCTTTATTGCATATATCAACAGACTGATACACCACTTCCTGGGCACCAGCTTGTTTTAAGGAATCAATCTTTTCTTGTATACTGGAAGACAATGGCTTTCTACCCAACAGCAACAGTTTTGCCTTATATTTTTCAGCCAAATAGCGGGCAATTTTTAACCCCAATGCACCACAACCACCTGTAATTAAGTAGCTTCCATTTTGCTTTAAAATATCTGTCTGTGTTGTTTTACTGATATCTGATCGTTTACTGAATAATACATATCTTTTGTCATTGTTGTACCAGGTTACTCCGCTACGTTTTGTTGCATCCAATAATTGTTGAGATGTACATGTAGAGGAGTTAGTATAAAGCAATGAAATTTTTAATTTTGGCAGAACCAGCTTTAGGGACCTTTCAAAACCAATCCAGGAATAATCCCAGCAAGTATCCATAAGTGAAGGGTCATATTCACCAATCAATGTAACATGGGTAACCAGACGTGTTGATTCGTTTATGACTTTAAATAAACTAAATAAAGCATGAACTCCTGCCTCTCCCTTACCCTTCCCCCAGGTATAGATAATTGAAACTGGTGCATTTGCATCAATAGCATTACAATTTAGTACCTTATGAATATCAGTCAGGTTATTGAAACAGCAATTGAAAGACCGTGCAGATATTTCCTGGAAACTATCAGCTTGGTTAACAGTGATGGAATTAGTAAATAATTCAGATCCATCACCAGAAACTATTCTTTCTTGTAATTCTTTATCAGTGAATACAATGTACTGCTTATTGTCTGGCTTTGATTCAACAGTAGTGAGCGATTGCTCTTGCCAGCTTTCCTGAAAAAATAATGGTTGTGATGCTTCAACATTTACATTATCAGATATTTTGAACTTAAGTTGAGAAACTAATTGATTTTTTTCAGCTTCTGATAAACTTTCAAATCTGAGTAATGCTTCTTGTTTATCAATATTCTTTGAAAAAATCTTTTCTGCGATGTTATCAATAGTAATTGACATATTTTTAGGCCTCTAAATAAATATTGTTCAATAATTTTTCAAAAACATTTTTATAATGTTCGGATTCTGGAATTTGTGAAGTATTTGTATTTAAGTTGTCAATTGAATCCAGCAGTTCCCTGTCACTTGGTTGATCATCGTTTTCCAAACCATATTTAACCGTATCAAAGGATAGTGATTTAAGTGATATGCAAACCTTTCCCTGGCTATTAACAAGATCAATATCCAGGTTAATTGTCTCATTCCCTGCTTTACTACCCTGCGAATAATGTAACCAGGCGTACATTTCTTTAGTGCAGGGGGATATGATTCGTAAATGTTCTAGCTCATGTAGAAATAATGGTTGACCAGGTAGTTGATCAAGATCGGTTATTAATCCAATTGCCGCTTGCAAAGCACTCTCAATCAAGCAAGGATGTAAAATGTAGTCTTTTTGGCTATTTTCCATAAATTCTGGCAAAGCCAAATGCACAAGCATCTGCTGATTTCCCCTGTAAATAGTCTTTATTCCTTTTAGGGACGCTCCATAGTTAATACCCAATTTTATAAAAGCATTATATAGGTTATTCAGGTCGGTCCTGCCTCTTTCCATTCGTTCTTTAAGTTGTTCTATATCAACTTCTTCACTTACAGGTATACTGCTCAGAAATGCCTGACCCTGACAATGAACAATCTCCTGTCCATTGTTACTGCTGTAGATTTCATAATATACCTGTTCATAATCATGAGCATACAAGGCAATAGTGACTTCACTTGTTGGCGTGATTACAAGAGGATCTGCCCATATTGTATTGTAAAGTTCTATACTACCTGACTCCGAGGAGGCCTGCATAGATAATTCAACTGCCGCCCTTGCCATTTCAAGACATAACATGGCAGGCAAAATCATTTGTTCTGAGGATCCGTCTATTTTAACCTGGTAATCTTTTAAGAAAAACTCTTCACCACTAAATGTGGAACTATAGCTTTGCCTGCCAATAATTGATGTATTGCGATGTAGCAAAGGGTGAAGCTGAGCAATTGAAGCGGTCTTTGATGTCACCTGTACAAAATCTGCTTTGTCAAGCCAGTAACGTTCTCTGGCAAAAGGATAAACAGGTAAACTTATACGTTGAGGCTTCGATTCTCCGTAGATTTTGTCCCAATCCAGGTTTATACCTTTTACCCAAAGATCCAGAATTTTTGAAAGATTTTTATCGGCAATGCATTTTTCAAAAGTCTGTTGGAGATCAGTATTTGAACTAAACATGGATGGTATCTCCACATTGCGCTTAACCTGACCTTGATAAAAACCATCAATATTCTGATCGCCATTTGTGTATGCCTGTAATTTTTCAGCAAGCTGATCAACTGAACTCACTATAAAACCTAAACGTTCTTCCATAACAACTCTACCTACTTGCAGAGTATAAGCCATTGCAGGCAGATTGATCCTCTCACCTGAATGTATTTCCAGTTTTGTTGAGCGAATAAAATCCAACAGACTACTGGCTTTTTGCTGTAATTGCTCTGCTGTTCTGGCGGATAAAGGTATAATGACCTTTGAGTTTTGGTCTATTAGATCAATACGTTGCGTACTTCCTGCTGACCGTATGTACTCTTGCACTATTATATGCGCATTCGCGCCTCCCGCCCCATAGGAGGATATACCTGCTATTCGGGGTATTTCCTGAGTTACTCCATTTATTTTTTGTATTGGACGCTCCCATTTTTCCAGACTTTTTTGAAGTTTAAACGGAGTTTTGCTAAAGTCAATTTCCGGATTAATAATATCAGCGTTAATTGATGGAACAAGTTGTTCATATTTCATCTGCAACAATACCTTCGTTAAACCGGCAATTCCCGCCGCCGATTCACTATGGCCTATATTCGATTTTGCCGATCCTATTGAGCAAAATTGCTTTTCGTTGCTTGTTTCTTTAAAGGCGCGGGTCAAACCGGCAATTTCAATAGGGTCTCCCAAAGCAGTTCCCGTTCCGTGTGCCTCAATATAGCTTATTTGTTCGGCCCTAAGGCTAGAGCGCTCTAATGCTACTGACACTAAAGTAGCCTGAGCTTTAGGGTTGGGAACGGTATAACCATTTGTTTTTCCACCGGCATTTACTGAGCTACCTTTGATCACACCATATATATGGTTGCCATCTTTTTCAGCTTGCGTTAAAGGCTTTAAAACAACTGCACCAACTCCTTCCGCATCAATAAATCCATCAGCCTGTTCTCCAAACGATCTGCATTTATTGCCGCCGGATAGCATATTCATTTCTGTCATCCTTAAATAATGGGCCGGATCAATGATTAAATTGACCCCACCGGCAATTGCACATGAACTCAAACCACTGTATATACTTTCCAAGGCCAAATGAATAGCTGTTAAGGATGAAGAGCAAGCCGTATCTACAGCCATAGAAGGCCCTTGAAAATTAAAAAGATAAGAGACCCTGTTTGCAAAAGAAAAATAATTTGGTTGTACAGAATACCTTGAATTCATTACTCCGGCAAATACTCCAACTTTATGATTTTTATCCAAATTATCGGGTATGTATCCTGCATCCTCTATAGCATGGTAGCACGTTTCCAAAAACAATCGCTCTTGAGGATCCATTCTTTCAGCTTCAAAAGGATAAATTTTGAAAAACAGCGGGTCGAATTTATCTATGTCTTTTAAGAATCCACCCCACTTTGTATACATTTTATCAGGTTTTCCTCTTTTCGGATCATAGTAATCTTCCCAATTCCAACGATCCTTAGGAATTTCTGAAATACAATTAATGCCTTTCGACAAATTATTCCAGAATTCGGCTAGGTTATTTGCTTCAGGATACCGGCCGCTTAAGCCGATTACTGCAACATCAAAAATAGATGGGGCTATAGGAGTGCCTGATGTCAATTGAGGAGCGTATTGACGCCGGGTCCTGTTCATTTGCCGTATATCCCGCATTGGGTTTAGCTCTTTTGCAGGAGCAGAAGCAACTGATATTTCTGAAGCTGCACCCGTTTGCTGTACGGAAGCATCTATTATCAAGCTTGCCGTTATTGCTACTAAATCATCTCTTTTATTTTCGAGGAAATATTCAACTAACCCATTAACATTCTGAACTTCAAAAAACAAAGTGCTTGAAATATCAGGAAATACTTTCCGTAACCGATCTGTTAATTGACCGACCAGAATCGAATCCAGGCCATACTCCGAAAGCGGTTTCTGAGGTTCTACCTGTTGCGGTTTCATTCTCAACGTTTCCGCAATCAGATTTTGAAAATATGTAGTACTTCCCGCACGAAGAGATTCTTCAGTGTTCAAAGGTACTGCATTAGTTTTTTCAACTGTTTCTTTAACAACATGTTTAGATATTGTCTTTTCAGAGACGGCGTTACTTTTCATCGCATAAGACGGCTGTTTATTAGTGGTTTTGCTGCCAACTGTGTTAACCGGTAAAACGCTATTGCGAATTAAACTTGAAGTTGCTGCCTCCAGATTCTCTTTTTTGTTCTCCATAAAATAATCGACTAACCCATCGATATTCTGCACTTCAAAAAACAAAGTACTGGAAATATCCGGAAACACCTGCCGCAAACGATCCGTCAACTGACCTACCAGGATCGAATCCAGGCCATATTCCGAAAGAGGTTTCTGAGGTTCTACCTGTTGAGGCTTCATTCTCAACGTTTCCGCAAGCAAGCCTTGGAAATAGGAAATACTTCTTTCACGGAGGGTAGCTTCATGATTATCTGACTTTATTGTACCATTGGAACCTATAGTGGCCTTTTCAACCGTGTTTTTCATTACCTTTTCAGGTGCTCTTTTTTCCAAAACCGACATATTCTGTACTACAGAAGGTGGTTGTTTATTGATTCTTTGGCGCACCAAACCATTGCTTTCAGCGACAACAATCTGTTGCCCGAAGTTGTGTGCGTTTCTCGCAGGGAAAAAGACAGATTCAAACCCTTCTTCCGTTAAAATATCCTGCCATTTTTCGGATGTTAATCCAGGGGTTCCCTGCATACGCACTGTAGTATCTTCATATAACCACCATCCCTCTAATAATCCAAAAGTTAAATGACCGGACAAGGACCAGGTACTGACTTCATTCAGCAGCAACCCGCCTCCGGTTTTTAACACTGCTTTGGTATTACGCAAAGTCTCCCTGATATTTGGTGTTGCATGTAAAACATTGGCAGCAATAACGAGGTCGTATTTACCGGCG
>Ga0302323_100005081_pt1 | contig 10755 bp, 11 predicted proteins | sample Fen_T0_3_FD_201950 | JGI IMG/M metagenome (GOLD analysis project Ga0302323, IMG submission 201950) | Peat permafrost microbial communities from Stordalen Mire near Abisko, Sweden - Fen_T0_3 | ecosystem: Environmental > Terrestrial > Soil > Wetlands > Permafrost | place: Sweden: Abisko... | reverse complement strand
GCGCGGGGGGCTGGGGGGGGGGGGGGGGGCGCGGGGCGGGGGGGCGGGGGGGGGGGGGGGGGGGGGGGGGCGGGGGGCCGGTGCCGGGCTTGGCCGGGGGCGGGGCGGGGGGGCCGCGGTCGTCGCGTAGCTTGGCGATGAGCTTATCGAGCAGCATCTGCTCATAGCGGCGCGGTAAATCTGGAATGGAGATGGCAAGCCGGGTGGCGTCGCGGCCTACTTTGTCAGTGAAGCGGATCAGCTCCAAGGCTCCCTTGCAGACCTTGGGTCCATCCGAGTAGTCGAAGAGGATGTAGCCGGAAGAATCGTCCTTTTCGCGAATGGTAAAGCCCCGATCGACCCGTAGAAAGCGCACCGAGCTCGGCCATACGTCTTCGATGGGATAGGAGACGACGTCGAGAGTGCGGGCCCAGACCTCGCCGGCCGTGAGCAAGCAGACGAGCTCCACGCCAGCCAGAGCCAACCGGAGTCCCGTGCCCGCAGCGAGGCGCATCAGTCGCTTCCTTGTTCGGCGGCGCGTTTCGAGTCGATGACCAAAGAGCGCAGCGAGCCCGATGCTTCGCCCACGAACAGCATGGCGACGAATCCCAAGGCAACGTACCAGACGAATTGAATACCGTGCAGGGCGATGGCATACGCCCCGCCGGACGAGGTGAGAATGGACGGTGGCAGATACGCTGCAAGGGCGAGGACAATGCCGGCATGGAATTGCCCCACCAAGCCGGGGGCGTTGGGAAGAGAGATCAGGACACCCGTGAAGGCCATGGCGGCAAAGGCGCCGTGGATGGGAATGGGAAGGCCCATGGCCCGCGCCAAGATCCACATGCCGAGGCCATTGCTTCCCCAGTACAAGACCGTTTGGATGAGGAAAGGGATCATATCGCGCGGCTGGCGAAGCGCGCGAAAGCCCTGGATGAGGGCACGCAGCTTGTCGGCAAGCTTGTCGGCCGTCTTGGGCGACAGCCGCTGGACCAAGGTCAGCGTCAGTCCAAGGCGAATCGTTTTTTCCGGCCAGCGCAAGGCACAGCCCAGAAAAATCGTAAGCCCCAAGAAACCAAGCAGGGCCAGCCAAGCAGAAACGGCCAGCACGGGTGGATACCCGGCTCCGCCATGCGCCGACGCGAAGAGGTAGGTCACGAACAGCAGAATCGCAATCACCAGGCCATCCACGATGCGTTCCACCGCGACAGTGCCCAGTACTTCGCTCATGCGCGATTGTCCTTCACGGACGACGTAGTACGGCCGAGCGAATTCACCCAGGCGGAAGGGAAGGGCTAACACGGCCATGAAGCCGACGGTGGAAATCACCATCAATCGGCCGAAGCTCAGTGATACGCCGATGGGGCGCAGTAGGTACTTCCAGCGCCAAGCGCGGAAAATATGTACTGGGACAATCGAGAGCGCGTAGATGAGAACCGCCGACAATGGCAGCGCGCGCAGCACCGACTGGGTCTGGTGCAGGTCGATTTTGCGGAGGGCTAGGCCGATGCACAGGGCACCGACCGAAAGTGAAGCAACGATTTTGAGGAAGAGTTTCACGACGGCTGTGGTGTCTTTGGCGGAGGTCCGAGGTCTCAGGTCAAGGTAGTTCCCCCGCCAAAATGCGGCGAGGGTTTTCTTCGAGCAACTGCGTGACCGTTGCGGCACCTTTGTGTTTGCGGATCCATGCGATGCCCGCGGCGACCCGTTCGGCCGCCTCAGGACTGTGCAGGTCAGAGGCAACGGCATGGGCGAAACCGTCTTCGATAAGTCGCCGTGCGGTTTTTGTTTCGCTGCGGTTGTGTGTGCCGGCGACGGCCTCCAGGTCGACCACCATGGCAGCCTGCCTTCCCAGGGTCTCCGCGAAGGTCGGGTCGCGCTGGACGGCGAGGTAGCGCTCGGGATGGGCCATCACAGGCAATTGCCCACCTAGCCTGATCTCGAACAGCGCCTCCTCCAGTCGGGGAGGCAACATCACGGGGTTGACCTCGAACAGAAAGGCCCGCTTGCCGTCGTAACAGGGGACTGCGCGCTTGCGCAGTCGCTCGACGAAGACGTCATCCCAGAAATTTTCGGCGCCTAGGCCGATGTGGACAGTCGGGTGCTGTCTTTTTGCCTCGTCCTTGAAGGTGGCAAGAGCCGCTTGAATGGCCTCGGAGGGCGGAATGAACAGGCCATTCCTTTGGTGCGGCGTGGCGCAGATGTCGGAAAAGCCTATCTTTGCCAGCGCCTGTAGCATTTCCATGCTAGTCGCCAGATCAGGTGCGCCGTCATCCAGCCCAGGCAGAAGGTGGCAATGAAGATCAATGTACTGCGCCACGGTGGGTACCGGGCGTGACGATAGCGGATCTTTTTCGCGTCGGCTGCTTTTTCCCCTTTCCAGACCAATGGATCAGAAAAATGCACGATCATACAATTGGTGCTTGCGTGAAGGCGGACACCGATCGCAGATTCACCCCGTTCGAGGAAAGGATTTCAATGAGCGAGAAAGTTGCTCTGCCGAGTCTCAGTCTACCGAAGCAGAAAACCCACTGGACAGTTAGCGTCGTCATTGTTGCAGGTGTGCTGCTTTTGATTCTGGGTGCGGCGCTGTATGCCGTTTTGCAACGCCAGCAAGCAGCAGAGGAGGCCTTTGCCAAGGCCGCCGCAGATAGGGCAGCACTGGTGCAGGCCGAAATCGAGAAGACCAAGGCGGAGACGGCCCGCGCGATCGCCGAGGCCAAGAAGAAGGAAGCGGAGACCGCGGCTGCTATCCAGGCTGCTTCGCAGCAGAAGAAGGCTGCTCAGCCTGTCACCGACGAAGAAGGCCAGAAGAAGACGGCACCCGTGAAGAAGAAGGGTAGCCACCACGGCGGCGCCAAGGTTGCCAGCAAAGGCGCATCCGCTCCGGCAGCTGCAGCAGCCGCTCCAGCCCCGGCCAAACCCGCGCCAAGTTCGAAAGCGAGCAAAGACATCGACGATCTGCTCCGCGGTCTCAAGTAACGGAGCGCTGCCGTTCCCGGTCGGTGATGTGTTCGATGCGGGTGTGCAAGTCGCCGTCGCGTAGCGTGACGGTGACTGCATCGCCCGGGCAAAGTCCCTGTTGGCTCTTGAGCAGGCCACCGTCGGGACCGCGGGCAAGGCTGTAGCCGCGGTCGAGGACTTTGAGAGGTGACAATGCGTCCAGTTTGCCGGTCAGCGAGGAGAGTGCGCGTCGTCGCTCGGCCAGCAGCTGCGATCCCGACTGGGCCAGTCGACGTTCCAGCCCCGTCATCGCTGCCCGTTGGTCAGCAATGCGGCGTTGGGGATGGGCCCGCAACAATCGCCCTTCTGCGTTTTGGATGTCTTTGCGGCGACACGAAACCGCTGCCGTTGCGGCCCGACTAGCGCGGTCAGCGAACTCATCGAGCAGCTGCCGCCTCTCGTCGATGAAGCGCCTAGGATCGCCCAGCCGGGCACGGGCGCGCTCCAGCGCCAGGCGCTTGCAAGCAATGTCGCTGACTAGTCCGCGCCCCAGACGACCTGCCAGCACGCGCACTTCGGCGAGCAACTCGGCCGCAACCGGCACCGCCAACTCGGCGGCGGCCGACGGGGTCGGTGCGCGCATGTCGGCGACGAAGTCCGCAATGGTGAAATCCGTTTCATGGCCGACGGCCGAGATCGTAGGTAGCGGGCACGCCGCGATGGCTCGGGCCAAGGTTTCGTCGTTGAACGCCCACAAATCTTCGAGCGAGCCGCCTCCGCGCGCCAGAATGATGACGTCGATGTCGGAGACTTGGCACATGACGGCCAGCGCCGCCGTGATGGCTTGCGCGGCGCCTTCCCCTTGCACCGGCGTGGGCGCAATCAGGATAGGCACGGGGAAGCGTCGGTGGACCACGCGCACGATGTCCCGGATGACCGCGCCTTGGCGTGAGGTGATCACGCCTATCCGGCGGGGCAAGAAGGGCAGGGGCCGTTTGCGCTCTTTGGCGAAGAGCCCTTCGCCCAATAGCTTTTGTTTCAGCGCTTCGAAGGCCAGCGCCAAGGCGCCTGCCCCGGCCGGCTCGATGGAGGAGACCTGGAACTGAAAGCGGCCGCGGCCTTCGTAGATGGTCAGCCTGCCCCGGCAACGAACCAGTTGCCCATCGCACAGGCGGAACTTCAGCCGAGCGGCCTCGCGCGCGTACATCACGCAGTCGAGCTGCGCTTCCGCATCTTTCAAGGTGAAGTAAAAGTGGCTGTTGGCTGAGCGTTTGAATCCAGATATTTCACCTTCGACGCGCACGTCGGCGAAGCGCGCTTCCAGCGTCTGTCGGGCGGCGCGTACGATCTCCGCGACAGCAAGCACTCGAATTTCTTTGGGCGCCTCACGCACGGTTGCCGGTGGCTCGGCAGGAGGCACGGGTTTGGGCACCGCCAGCGCGGTAAAGCGGTTTTCGAAGGACAGCTGCCCCTCGGGCTTTTCCCCTTTGCGCTCGCTCTTGTCGTTCGACACGGCGGATGGGCTACCGGTCGGTCGGGGTGGGCTAGGGGTCAACGGGCGCCTCGCGTGGCGGCGCGCTCGTAGTCGGCGGCGTCCGATCGGATGCGCTCGAGGTCGGCGCCGGCCGTGCGCTTGATTTGCTCGGCGCGTGCGGAGAATCCGGAGTATCCCCAGCCCCAGGCTCGGTCGTGTGCCTTGCGGTAGACCAAGGTTCCTACCGGGGTCACGATTTCGCTCGTTTCGCCACCTCCCTCGGGCATTCTTGCGCCGGCGGCAGCAAGCAGCCCTTGCAGGGCCTTCCAATCATCTGGCGACAGCATCTTGGCGAAAAGCGTCCGCGCGTTTTCACTGACGGCACCCGGCTCGAAGCGCGCCAGCAAGCTCTTGCGCTCGGGTCCTTCGGGGACCGCACTTTGGGTAATGTCGTAGGCCTCGCGCCAGGAACGCTGGATGGTCATCCACGACCAACGCGTGTCTTGGTCTAGGGCGTCCCACAGCCGTGTGGTGTCGCGGGCAGCCACGGCGGCAACCAGGCGAGCGTGTGCCTCTGCGGGCGTACGCGCGCTACGGACACCGCAACCCAGACCAAAGGCGACGACGAGAGACAGCGAAAGTAGGAATTTCATGGCTAGAGCAGTCGGCGAGGCCAGTTTGATAGGCGCCTCGGCAACGCTACGCTAATTCCGCCGAGGCATCGGTGCAAGATGTTGTTCCCTTCACCAGGAAGCGCTGGCGATCCCAATCGGTAGATGTGCTAGATTCCTGCGCTTCCGACGGTGACTGAAACTGGGTCGCAGCCTCCGCTTGATTTTCCGGAACTGGAACCGGCAGGTATTGCTGCGTCCGCAGACGAATTTGCCAACATTCCCTCGCAGCGGCGGCGCCACCCGGTCATTGCCCTGGCAGCAGCTGCGCTTGCCCTCCTCCTGATTTACCAGGTTCATGACGACCTCTTCTTTGCCCTCTCGCATTCTCAAGCACGCAATGTCGGCGATGCGCGCAGTCTGATTGCTACGTCGCCATCCCAGCTGCCGCTGAACCAATACGTCAGCCTCCACGGCGTGCCCGACCGTGAAAGTGGCCTGACCATCGATACGGCGGGCTCGTGGCAATTCACCCAGTTCTTCCGCTTGCTCGGCACGGGCAGCCGCGTGTTCGTCAGTCGCGTCCCGAACCCCATCCCGGTGGAACAGGCCGAGAAAGATGTTTTCGTCGGCCGCTTGGTGCGTTTCAAGGACTTGTCCTACCAGGCCGCCATTCGCAAGTATTTTGCCGAGCGGGTCTCGGCAACGCATTTCTTCTCGCCAGGCACGGTACGTGATGGCGTGGCTGCCGGTGGCGCGTTGCCGACGCCTTCCCTGACCGTCGCAGATTTGTTCGGTGAAAAGGTCGTGCTGGCATCCGGCGACGAGCTTTCCATCGACGTGAACCGACCGGCCGACGTGTTGGTCGAGCTGCCGCGTGAGAAATTTCCGGACGTTGCCGCCGCCCGCGCCGCCATCGAACGACTGGGGGGCAAGATCATCGACGCTAGCGTTCAGACGAGCGACAGTCGAAATGTTGCGCTGGTCGTGACTTTTCCGGCGGATCAGCGCGACCGGTCCATGAGCGCCGTGGGCGACCTGGACCAGCGGGTGCGCTTTCGGCCCATGCGCACCACGTACACCACCACCGTCGCCAATCTTGGCGTCGGCAAGGACTTCCTGTCGGTCAAGACCCAAGCGGGTGCCAACCAGCTTCCGCTCGATCAAATCATGGCAATTCGCACCTTGGCCAAGGTGCAGATTCCGGCCGACGCGCTCTTGCTCTTGGAAGGCGATCGCCCGCGCGACCACCTCAAGACCTTGGTCGTCGTTGCCTTCTTGCTCGCCTTCGCCCTGGTGAATCTGCTGGCCTTGCGGGCGCGCACCTAAAGGAAAACTTCGCATGCAACGGATCTACGACACGCGGGCGGGCAAGAAAGTCGAGCTGGTTCTGCGCGAGCCCGGCAAGGTTGGTATGTATGTTTGTGGGGTCACTGTCTACGACCTTTGTCACGTCGGGCACGCGCGCACGCTGGTGTCCTTCGACGTGATCGTGCGCCACTTGCGCCAGCGCGGGCTTGCTGTGCGCCTGGTTCGCAATATTACCGACGTGGATGACAAGATCATCCGCAAGGCCAACAGCGAAGGGCGTAGCGCCGCCGACGTTGCCGCGTTCTATGCCGATGCCATGGCGGCCGACATGGCCGCCCTTGGCGTTGCCCCGCCCGATGTCGAGCCGCGCGCGACCTTGCACATAGCCGAGGTCATCGAGGTCATCAAACGCCTGGAAGAGCGCGGCCTTGCCTACGCCGTCGAAGGCGACGTTTACTACGCAGTCGCGGGTTTTCCCGGGTACGGTGGCCTCTCCGGCCAGAGCATCGACGATTTGCAGGCGGGTGCCCGCATCGAAGTCGGCGAGCAAAAGCGCAGCCCTCTCGACTTTGCCTTGTGGAAGGGGGCCAAGCCCGGCGAGCCCTCCTGGCCCAGCCCGTGGGGACCCGGTCGACCTGGCTGGCACATCGAGTGCTCTGCCATGGCGCACCGCTATCTCGGCGATTCCTTCGATATTCATGGCGGCGGCTCGGACCTGATCTTCCCCCACCACGAAAACGAAATTGCCCAGTCCGAAGGGGCCTACGGTTCGTTTACTCGCTATTGGATGCATTCCGGGATGGTGAATTTCGGCGGTGAGAAGATGTCCAAATCGCTTGGCAACGTGGTGACCATTCGCCGCGTGGCTGAGACCCACGACCTCGAGGCGCTGCGCCTTCTGCTCATCAGCGTGCACTATCGCAGCCCTGCCAATTTTACCATTGCTCGCGACGGCGAGGGGCAGGCCGTGTACCCGGATCTCGACGAAGCCGAGGCGCGCCTCGACTATTTCTACCGCACACTCGAGCGTCTGGATGCCTTCCTGGCCGGCGTGAACGGCTTGCCCGAAACGGTACCACCTTCCGACCTGGCCAAGCAGGCAGGCGAGGCGCTGGATGACGATTTCAACAGCGCCGCCGTCATCGGACATTTGTACGATGCCTTCGTTCTCGCTAACAAGTTGCTCGACGATGCCAAGGCCATGCCCAAGCCCCAGCGCCAGCAAACGTTGTCTGCCCTTGCCCGCGATGCGCGAGCGGTTGGGGCGACGCTCGGAATCATGCTCCGTCCGCCAAGCGACTTCTTGCTGGCTCGGCGAGATCGTCTGTGTGTGCGACGCAAGATCGATCGCGCCGGGGTCGAGGCCCGAATCGCCGAGCGTACCGCTGCTCGGGTGGGCAAGGACTTCAAGCGTGCCGATGAATTGCGCGCCGTCTTGAAAGAGACGGGTGTTGAACTGATGGACACGCCCGCCGGTACCACGTGGCGGGTGGCAGGGTAGCGGCAGCCGCGCGGCACCCAGGGAAGGCTAGCCATCGTGATCGGTATCTTCGATTCCGGTTTTGGCGGCTTGACCGTGCTCAAATCGCTGCTGGCGCGTCTGCCCCAGTACGACTATTTCTATCTCGGCGACAGCGCCCGCGCGCCCTATGGCAGCCGCAGTTTGGACGTGGTCCACAGCTTCACGCGCGAAGCGGTGGAGTTCTTGTTCGACGCCGGCTGCCCCTTGGTGGTGATCGCTTGCAACACGGCCTCGGCGCAAGCGCTGCGGACGCTACAGCAACGCCACTTGCCCATCCACCGGCCCGATCATCGCATCCTGGGCGTGGTGAGGCCGTCGGCAGAGGTCTTGGCCGGCCTGCCCCCGGCTTCCGTCCCGGGCGTCACGCAGCCTTCGTTGACCACCGGAACCGTGGCGGTCCTCGGCACCCATGGAACCGTGGCGTCCGGATCCTACGGCTTGGAATTGGCCAAGCTCGCCCCGCATTTGCACCTTATCCAGCAGGCGTGCCCCCTGTGGGTGCCCTTGGTGGAGGCTGGCGAGACTTCCGGCGCCGGGGTCGACCATTTCCTGCACAAGTACCTCGATCCCCTGTTTGACCGGCCTTCGCCGCCCACCCGCATCTTGCTGGGCTGTACCCACTACCCGCTGTTGCTCGACGGGATCCGTCGCATCGTTGCCGGCAGGGCGGAGGTTCTGGCCCAAGGTGATCTGATCGCCGAACGGCTCGCCGATTGGCTGCGTCGCCATCCGGAGATGGAACGGCGGCTATCGCGCACGGGCGAGCGTCGCTATGCCACCACCGATGATCCGGCGTGGTTCACCGCCCAAGGTGAACCCATCATGCGGACATCGATGGCGGTGACCAGGGTGCACTTGTCGCCTTGGCCGTCACATCCGTAGCCGCAGGGCCAAGATCTGGCGCAGGTTCGAGCTGATGCTGCGAAGGTTGTTCACCTTCGACGTGCCGCTTGAACGCGGGCGCATGGTGATGGGAATGTTTTTGATACGGGCGCCGGCGCGCATGGCGCGCAGAATGAATTCCATTAGCACCGTCCAGCCACGTCCCTGCGACACAAGTGGCGTGCGCTCGAGCAACTCGCGGCGAAACATGAGGATGCCTTGAAAGCTGGGGAAGCGCCCAAACAGGGTCTTGAGCAGCAACCGTTCTGCCATGGAGAGCCCTCGCGCGATCACCGATCCATCGCGCTTAGGCAGGGTGCCCAAGATGATGTCGACATCCGTGCTGGAAGCGACGTAGTCACCGATGATGCTGGCGGGAAATTGGCCATCGGCGGGAAAGAAAGTCAGCCATTCGCCGCGAGCTTCGGCAAATCCCGTGCGGTAGACGCCGCCCAAACCACGGTTGACCTCGTGATGGCAAGCCCGAACCCAGGGGTAGGACAAGGCCAGCTCGTTGGCAAGCGAACCCGTTCCGTCCGAGCTGCCATCATCGACGATGAGGATCTCGAAGCTCCTGCCAAGACGGGTGAGCTCGCCGTGGATTTCCTCCGTCACTTGGCGCAGCCCCCTCGCTTCATTGAACGCCATGATGACGACCGATAGGTGAACGCTCGTCTTTGTCGTCACCGTCTCAGCTTCCGTCTCAGCTTCCATCGCGGCGCCACGATGGATTGTCTCATCAACGGGGACGATGCGAAACTTGATATTCCTGCCATTGCTTCCGATGCTACGGGCCGAGGAATCGAATGTTCATGCTGCCACGCTTACTTGTCGTGCTTGGGGCTGCTGCCGGCTTGCTCGGGTGCAAACACCAGGCGTCGTCGCCGTTCTGCCCGCAGGGCATGTTGCCGCTTGGCCCCGCCACGCCATCGGCGAAGTCGCTGTGGTGTGCGTCGCCTGACAAGGCTCGGTCCCAGTGGATCGAATGGCACGACGGGGCCAAGCAGCTGAGGCAAAGTTGCAGTTACCTGCAAGGCAAGCCGGAAGGCTCGTTCACCGCTTGGCACGTGGGTGGCACACCCTGGGTTCATGGCCAATTTTCGGGTGGGGTCAAAGTGGGGAAGTGGAAGCAGTGGGATGTCTCAGGGAGCCTGGTCGCCGAAGGCGACTACAACAGCGGTCGCCTGGTCGCTGGCGCGCCGGTGGCGGCGATGGCCGGTTGTGACAAGGTCCCGCGCCCCTAGTTCCGCAATGGCGTTCGCGTAAGGCGCTAAGAGTGCGGCTCGGGGAGCCGTCGGCTTCGGCGTGGCGGATCCGTCAGCTCGGGACGCCTCCCCGTTTCGTGATTTGGGCGACTCATTTCGCAAATTGCCCAAGACGATGATCGCAGAGTGCGCCCGCAGCGCGGGCGGCGCGCGTCCAAATCGCGAAACGGGTCCCCTCCCTCACTGCCACCCGCCACGCCTGCGCCGGCTGGACATTCCAGCACAGAAGGGCCGTCGCGATGTTGCAGCGCTGCTCGAACGCGAAGAGGCCATTCGTAGCTGCACTCCCGGCGGTGTCCGCCAGGCGCCCCGTGGTCGGGGGTGTCGACTCGAAGCAGCTCGTTGCCTTCGAGGCAGTTCGTTGCTCTGGGCGCGGGTACCGGAATTCCACGGTCGGCTTGCATGCTCTTGCTGTCTTGATGCGGCTAGAGAGCCTCGCCAGCGGCGCTTCTTTGGTGCAATCCAGCGCAGGAGCCCGAGGTGCTGCGCTTGCTGCGCGGCCTTTCGTGTGCGAATCCTCGCGTGCCGGGCTTTTTCCGCGACCTTGGGCCTGAAACGCGTCGAGGTCCGGGCTTTTCGCGCGGCGGTTGTCGGAAAAAGCGCGGAGCCTCGCGTTCTTGCACGTCGAGGTCCGGGATTTTCGCGCGGCGGTTGTCGGAAAAAGCGCGGAGCCTCGCGTTCTTGCACGTGACGGCCCGGGCTTTTCGGGCGAAAGGTCGCGGTTCAAGCGCGGCGGGTGGATCAGCTCGCTGCCGGCTGGCTGCCGAC
>Ga0302323_100005079_pt1 | contig 10757 bp, 6 predicted proteins | sample Fen_T0_3_FD_201950 | JGI IMG/M metagenome (GOLD analysis project Ga0302323, IMG submission 201950) | Peat permafrost microbial communities from Stordalen Mire near Abisko, Sweden - Fen_T0_3 | ecosystem: Environmental > Terrestrial > Soil > Wetlands > Permafrost | place: Sweden: Abisko... | reverse complement strand
GGCATAAAGTGAAGGGGCGAACCAGTTTTGCCTTTTCGGATGTTCGGCGGCTTATCGCCGAGGCTGCACTCAATGATGATTTTGATAGGGTTTGCCCCAAACCCGGCAAACCCACGAAAAATTCTCTGGTGGCTGTGTTGCTACGCATGGTGGCCTGATGAATTTTCAGGAAACTTCAGTTGTAATTATAAACAACACCCTATAACTGACACATCTGCAATATTTCCAGCCACCTTCGCCAATTGATACTGCCATATCGTTTCACAGGATCTAGTCTAGCGTTGTGGAGTAGGGCTTGAATGTCGGACGTATGAATGACGTGATTGGCCGCCACGTCCTTATGGGAGTAAATGAGTTTTCTTTTGGTCTCTCGAAACCAAATAGTGGGGTCTAAACGCATCCTCTGTAGTACTGGGCTCAGCATCAGTTTCAAGAGTAATTTGAGTAAGTCAGTTAGAAGTCGAGGTTGAATAAAAAGTTGAATATAGTCAAATCTTATTCCTTTTAGCTCTAAAATTAGTGCACTTGCATAATTTCCCCCAGTCGCACTCACTCCACTTAAGTAGAAAGCAAAATTGCTGGCAGATAACTCATAGACGTAATCAGGAACTTCCGGATGTTTAGGTCGCAAATCTGCCATGACCAGATCATAAGATTTTGCCATTGTCTTGATGTTTCTGGACATACTTGACCGCACCTGACGATAACTAATCAGAAATTCTCGCACGACCCTGAACTCATATTGTTCAGCAATACGCAGGTAAATGTCCCAGTCCTCGCAACCTTGAGCATCACGCGCCTTAAGCAGGGTATTATAACCACCGACTTGCACAAAGCAGGATCGGCGGATTAGAGGAGTACTCGCGGAGCCCAGAAAGTTGCAATACACGAGAGCAGGAAGAACATTTCCCTCAACGCTACTAAAATCCTCGTAGGATTGAATGTCCACCGGTCCCAGGATACTGTTTTCCTCATCAATCCTAACCTGCCATGCGTACACTAAGCCGACCGATGGGCCTGCTAACAGCATGCAACTTACTTGTTTTTGAAGCTTCTGAGGATACCAAATGTCGTCTGCGTCTATGGGTGCAACATAGTCACCTGTCGATTTTTCGATGGCCAAATTTCGAGCGGCAGCCACACCTGCATTTTTCTGTTTGAACAGACGTACACGACTGTCGTTCTTGGCAAAAGATTCCAGGATTTGACCCGTTCGATCCTCGGACCCGTCATCAATAACCAAGACTTCAATATTTGTGTAGGTCTGAGTCAGTACAGAAGTCAATGTCCGTTCAATGAAGGTTTCAGCGTTATAGGCGGGGATAATGACCGAAACTAATGGGGCTTCTTTCTGCATAAATTTGTGAGGAATGGCTTTAGGCGTTACGAAACTTGGCAGGTCGGGCGGCCTTGATCGAGTGGCCGCAGTTTTTGCTCCAAGATGTAGTGATTAGCGTCATCGCTCCCGCGCGAAGCGGCCCATCGTAATCGCATGGAAAACAGACCATTCTTCACTCCATGCAGGATCATGCGCAAGTACCGTTCTGCCCTGCTACGACTATCGCAAGGCGAAATACCTGCTTGCAGGTAGTGTAGTACCCCAGCGGAAAAATAGCGATCGTGAACAAGCCGGAGAAAATAGCGTTGGTTCAAACGATCTGCCGAAATCAAATGGGTGACCTGAAGTGTGGGAAACACGCCGAAACCATGACCTCCCTCAACCGAGACCCAGGAAAAGGCAACGTCCCCCTCACCAAAAAGCTGCTCGCCCCGCGGATCAAGTAGCTCAGTAACATTAAGCTGCCTGACAAATTGCGGATAGTTCTCCGCCACTAACCGCGTTACACACAGCCCAGCTCCCCACGGTACACAGACGTAGTCGTTGGCATTGTTACTCCAGAGAGCCGTTGATACACGCCTCAAGGCCAGCCGGCCAAGATGAGGAAAGAGCTCCGGCGGGGGCTGCACCTCGAATTCCGGCTCCAAAATTCCAGCACCAAAGACACCTAAATAGGGATGTTCCACCACTAGGGCGCGGGCCGTTTGCAGATAATCCGGAGCGAGCACGTTGTCATCGTCAACGAAAACCAAGAGATCACCGCATGATTCCTTGATACCGCGGAGACGCGCTGGCGTCAATCCAAGTTCGTCCTCGCGAATATGCCGGGCACGGGGGTGCCAGATCAGTCCCCATGTTTCCGCCAATCGCCCTGTACTCGCATTGTCTACCAGCAATAATTCCCACTCCTCTTTAGGAAGCGTTTGTTTCTTGAGTGCGTCAAAAACGCGTACTAGGTAATCGGGTCGGGGGTTGTGCGTGCAAATAATTACGGAAGTGTTTAGCATGACAGATCTCTCGGTATTAAACGGCGCTGGCGCGGATGCACTCCAGCATGGCATTGATTGTACTTTTCGGGCACTCCAGCAGGTCTTGGGGGTTCCCTTGTTCGACGACCTGGCCCGCTTCGCTGAGGCAGATCATATGGTCAACAGACAACACAGTCTCGAGTCGATGTGTGATCAGGATCAACGTAAGTTCTTCTTCGGCACATGACAGCGCTTCGTAGATGGCGCGTTCCAGATCGCCATCAAGGGCACTCGTTGCCTCGTCAAAAATCAGAATGTTCGGTTTGCACAAAAGAGCCCGAGCAATCCCGACCCGTTGCCGTTGCCCACCTGACAAATTAAGGCCTTGCTCGCCGACCCAAGTATCGAAACCTTCGGAACACCCATCGGCGAATTCGAGGATCTTGGCGACTTCAGCTGCACTGCGTATTTCCGGCAAGGGCGCGTCGGGACGGGCCATTGCTATATTTTGCGCGATTGTGCCCTCTATCAGTTCAACATCTTGGCCGGCGACGGCGATTCGGGAAAGCCAGCTCTTTCGATCAAGCGCGTTTAGCGGCACGTTATCGACAAAAATCCGGCCAGAGGTTGGCTGTAACAAGCATAATAGCAGATTTACGATTGTTGTCTTTCCCGAGCCGCTTGGGCCTACGATCGCTGTCTTTTTGCCACGCCGCATGGTAAACTTAGCTTTATCTAGACTTGCTCGCGAGGCCCCGGTATAAATGAAGCCGACGTCTTCAAAACGGATGGAAGACTGAAGTTCACGGAAAGGTATCTCTCCGTATGTTAAATAAGGCTTGTCGGAGCGATCCAGCAGGTGCCTGACCATAGCGAGAGATGTTTCAAGTTCGGACAGGTACAACCAATGACCTTGAAACTCACGCATGTACGGGCGTAGCCGATAAAGTAGGGCAACGGCCGCCAGCGTTGATGCAAATGAGATGTTGAGTGGCACGGAAATGGCGACAATAACCGTCAACAGTGCCAGATAACCGATTTCGCTGATCGGATCGACGAGGGAATTCAAGCGGGCTGATGAAACAAAAATGCGGCCTACTTTATCGGAGATGTGGCGAAACAGGCGCTTCTCATGTTCTTCACGACCAAATGCGCGGATCGTTCGCATGCCCTGCAACGTTGCATGCATCTGCTCCGCCAAACGTATATTGATCTTGACCGCCTCCGCGCCGATCCGGCGCGCCGGTTGGGAAAGCAAGTGGACGACCAAGCCTAAAACGAGCGATCCAAGCCCGGCGATAATAGCAATTTCCCAAGATGCAGCGATTAGGAATACCCCGAAAACCAGGATTGATCCGATATTGACAACCATCCGTATCAGACTGATATAAATGTTAGCGATATTCCAGGAATCGCTTGCGAGTATGTTCAACAGGTCGCCACGGTCATAGCGCAGAATGTATTCGTAGGCGACGTCCATGTATTGTGCATGAATGCCATTGCGAATTTTCTCGCTTATGCGGTTCGTTACGGTTGACGCCAAAATACTGTAAGAAAAATTGAGTATCGATTTTGCAATGATCACAAAAAAAATCAGGGCAATCATTGCGGCGTTGTTACCATTAGTGATCTGATCGGCAAATTGAAACAAACGACCGAGTATTCCACCTGACTGAGCGGCATCTCCGGTTCGGTCGAGCGCGGAGTAAAGGAAAAGGATCACCAAGGTGACGCCCACGCTTTCGGCCAGCGCCGAAGCGAACCCGTATACTAACAACAGAGGCGTCGACCAACCGTGCTCCCTGACTAGAGGAGCGACCGCATGCGCCATCTGGAAGATCGAGGAGCTTTTTTTCGGCTTTGCTGTTGCTTCGGATAGGAAGTCGGACTTCGCCATGGCTCTTTACTGCTCCTTCGTTGTTGCTAAGGTATTCTTCTCCCTCACAAGGAAGCGGGGATTGCCGGATCGAACGGGTCTTGCGAATAAATGAAACAAGCGGCGACTGATCTTGGATATGCTCAAACGCCTTAAGTATTTGAAAGGTATTTTTACGCAAACCCTGACCAGCATGAACAAAGCATCGTGCTTCATCATCATTCTCGCGACCATCCGGGCATCTTGCCATCGCGAACTTCTGAGAGCTTGCATCAGATACCAATACAGGGTCTCGCTTTTGCCCATCCTGAAATCGTCCGCATATTGCGGGTATTTCTTGAGGAAAGAATCCATCACCATATCATACGATCGCATCATTCTGGGCACGTTCGAAGACATACTACCCGGCAATTGTCGATACCCGGTCAGATGATCCGCAATGACGGCAAATTTATACTTCTCAGCAATTTGGAAATACAATTTCCAGTCCTCGCATCCCTGCGCCAGGCGATCCTGCAAGGTGCTGTCATAGCCACCGGCTTCAAGAATCGCCTGGCGCAGCATAAGCGGAGAGCTGCCATTCCCGATTAAATTCCCCCTACACATGCGCTGCAACACATCCCCTTCGTCGACCGGACCCGGATTAGACGAAGTGATTTGGCTTTTCTCGTCTATTAATGCGTACCAGGTGTAGACGAGACCCACTTCGCCGCCGCCCGCCATCATTGCTGCTATCTGTCGTTCGATCTTGGCCGGATGCCAGAGATCATCGGCGTCTACTGGCGCGATATAGTCGGAACTCGCGCTGGCGATACCGGCGTTCCGGGCAGCGGCAAGGCCCTGATTAGGCTGCCGGATCAACCGCACTCGCGCATCTTCCGTGCAATTGCGGAGCACATGCGCTGCCGTACTGTCGGTCGATCCGTCATCGACGACGATGATCTCGAGCTTGGCGTAGGTCTGCCAACGTACGCTGTATAGCGTTTCATCGATGGTGCTTTCAGCATTGTAGGCTGGAACAACGATAGATACCAACGGCGCTTGGCGACGGCTCACTTCTTTGCTTCTCCCCGCTTTGTCGAGGTCCAGGCCGATGCGCTTCGCGAAGGCCGCCAAGTCCTCTCCTCCGAACACTTCAACACGCGGCAAAAACCAAGGATGGTCGGAGAGCGAGGCAATTCGATCTTCGGTCGTGAAGGCGGTCGCATATCCACTCAGCTCTATACAGCACCACAGACGATCATCGATGATTCCGAAAGGCGGGGCAATTGAAGTAACGTCGCAGCCCAATCGTCGCTCGAGAACTGCGCGTGAACCTACGGTTTCACGCAACAAGACGTCGAGAGGTAAGGTACTCGCGGCACTATGACTCGCCAAGTGACTCCCGAAGCGAACGCCTTGAGCCTGCAGTTCCCTGATTGCCGGCCAATCCATCAATGGTGACGGGGGACTCGACTGCTGATCCCAATCCGCGGCGTACCCAACCTTGTCTGTCACAATAAACACTTCCGCGGTGAAATCGTTGCGACGCAGGATCGGCCAGGCGATATCGTAGAAATCCTGATACCCATCGTCGAAAGTAATCATGACGGGGCGTCCGGGGTGCGGCTGCCCAGATCGGATGTGAAATTCAAGGTCGGAGGAGGTGATCGCATGGTAACCATAGCGGCGCAGTAGTCGAAGTTGATCCTCGAATGCCGATGGCGTTGTCCGGTAGCGAGACAGCTCAGCCGGCCCCTCATCGGCGATCCGGTGATACATCAATATCGGCACCTGCCTGACTTTTTCAGTCGCACGAAGGGTCTCGCGTCGTGCAACAGCGCCCCCCCAAATGACAAAACGTTCAACGTCCAAGTCAAGAGGTCTGGCGAAATCGGCCAGGCAGACTTTCGTCTCATTGGCTGTTTCCCCAGGCAGCGCTCGGCGATAGAGATCGATGCGGTAAAGCTCGGTCTGGAGCGATCTCATGAGTTGCAGCGTGCCTGTGCTGGCGAAAACTTCGGCGATGGTTTTCGCGCCATAATGTCCCTCCCAGTCAAAACCGGTCCGAGTCAGATCGTCGGACAACACCATGGCATGCGCCGTCAGGAAAAACCCTCCGGGCTTTAACGCATCATGAAGCTTTTGGGCAATCTCGACCAGTTGTTGCCGGTCCCGAAGGTAATAGAGAACCTCCGAACAGACCAACAGATCGAGGTCATCCGGCAGTGCATCCACGACAAGGTCGAATTGGCAAAACTGGACATTATCGAGATCGGCACAGCGCGCCCTGGCCCGTTCCAGGGCAGTCGACGAAATATCAGCAGCGATTAGCCGATCGACCTTGGGCGCCAACAGTCGAGTGAAAAGCCCCTCCGCGCATGCCAATTCCAGCGCTAAGTCAATGCCCCGTTCAGGAAGCAGGGCAAGCGTCTGTTCGTATTTCAACTGCTCGTACGGTGACGTGTAGTTCCATGGATCCGGCTGCTGGAATAACTGTTCCCAGAAAGCCCGCCGGTTGGGTTCGAACGCAGTTTCTTTAATTGTCACATTCTTCACAGCAGACAATGACTCCACCCCTTCGAGGAGGCTTTCCAGAACCGAGCTGCGTATCTTCTCGACAGTCTCGAATGCATGCGCATGACTACTATCCAGTTGCTTGGCATTCGAGTTCGCTGTTCCAGCGGCTAGCCTCATCAGAGCGCCCTTATTGATCTCATTCAGAACCTGCTTCACTCTCTGCCGGCGGCCACCCCGATCGGATAGCGCAATCGAGGACAGCTCTGGAGCGGCACCGGCAGCTTCCAGCAATAAACTTGCCCAGAAGTGAGGGCTCGAACGAATACCGCTGCGGTGAAAAAAAGTCCTTTGACTGACCTCATTCATCACCAGATCGGCGACCTCTGCTCTCGTCAATTTTCCCCATACTGGTACGATGCGATCCTTCAGCACATCGTCGCCCGCGCAAAACCGCATATAGATCGTTTCGACACCCGCAGGCGGGACAATAGCCTGGATATCTTTAAGATCGACCCGTTGGCCGAGCATCACGCCGACTCTCGCCGGGGTTTTTAAGTCGTTTCCCCACAGCAGCCGCTTAGACAATTCCGACCACAGCAGAAATGAAAGTCCGGGCCATGAGGAGGCGTAACCCAGGCGGTTGAATAGAGCAGATAGCGGACCTTCAAAAATATTCGCATGCTCCGCCAATCGAGCGCTCGTCGTTCCCATACCAATGGTAAGAGCGTCAACTACAACATTGATGAGGCCAGTGGCGTGTTCCTTCATATCGGGAACATAATCGAGTTCATCCAAGACGCCGCTCCGGTCATTTCCACAGCCGGCTTCGAGCGCCGCACACCAGCATGCAAAGTAGGCCGCTTGTTCATAAGCATCTCTGTCAATTAAGCCGTCAACGTACTGATCAGCCGCTTCAGGGACACGCGGGTCGGGCCGCTGTGCCCGTCGGATTACTGTCTGCGCGTCGCGCACCATCTGGCGTCCATCAAGGGACAACGAGCCCGGGCGCAATCGATAAAAGGCCAGACATTCCCTCACCTCGACAAAGACCGGATCGGTTCGGGTCAGCTTTAGCCATAGATCCCAATCCTCGCAGGTTATTAACGCGTCGTCGAATCCGCCGACAGCCAAGACCAGGTCACGCGGGACCACAAAACAGTGTATCGCCGCGACCGAGGACTGCGCGAAAAGCTTGAAGGCGCCCGCATTTAAATCGGGTACTGGCCGAACCGGCATCTCCAGACCCCTAGGGGTAATGCGCCGGTATCCACAATAGGCGATGCTTGCCTCGGGAACTTGCTCCAACGCGCCGATCATCTTCTCGACATAGGTCTGAGCAATCCAGTCGTCGGCGTCGAGAAACATGACGCAGCTCGATCCAGCCAGTTTGAGCCCGGTATTGCGCGCATTAGAGGCGCCTCTATTCGGTTGGCGCTCGAGGTGGATTCGGTTATCCCGATCGGCCAAGGCCAAGGCGACCTCGGCCGTGCGGTCTGTTGAGCCGTCGTCAACGATGATCGCTTCCCAATCCGGTCGGGTTTGGTCAAACAAACTCTGCACCGTCGCGGGGAGTGTCTCAGCCGCGTTGAAGGCGGGGATAATGACTGAAACACTTGGTTTGACCATTTTCAACGAGTTCTCCGCGAAGACAGTCCCGCCTTTTTGGCCATCGTATAATAGACGAGGCCAGCCAGGCAGCCCTTGATTTCCTGGCTTAGAAACCGATTCGAAAGATCCGGCCCATGCAACAGGCGGCGCATGCAGCGACGCGCGTACCAGACGGGCAAGCTGACAAAGACACGGCGCAGATTTCCGAATTCCCTGGTGCGTTCGAACTGGATGAGGAGAGCCGTCACATGCCCACGCATGTAAGCTTGCAACTGGGCCGCAAGCCCCTCGAAGGTTCGACGATGATAGTGGAAAACGACGGCCGACGGTTCATAACGACAGCGCCAACCGGCCGCAAGGATCCGATACCAATACTCGGAGTCGCCAGAGCACCCCGCAGCGCCCACATCCAGGCGTTCGTCGAGCAAACCGATTTCATCGAAGATCTGCTTTCGAAATGCCATGTTGGCGCCGGCACCCACTTCCCAAGCCGGACAGCCCTGTTTACGGTAGCGGTTGAAAAAGGCTTCCCCGAAGTCGATTCGCACATAGCCCCGGCCGAACCCCCAATACTTTTCGAAAATGTATTGCGCTTCGGTCTCTAACTCGGCCGGCAGAACCAACCCGGTAACGGCCATCACATCGTCGGCATCGAACGCCATGATGAGCCGCTCGAGCCAGTTGGGGGTAATCACCACATCGTCGTCCGTGTAGACCACAAGGTCGCCCTTAGCAGCTTTTACGCCGGTATTTCTCGCGAAATCCAATCCTGGCCGATCCTCCCGTACGTAGTCCACACCGGCCCGCCGCGCGACCAGCATGGTCCGCTCGCCCTTGGACGCGTTGTCCACTACCAGAATCTGGTCAGGGTGTCGGGTTTGCGTCGAGAATGACGCCAAGCAACGCTCCAACTCGTCGGGTCGATCTCGAGTACAAATGACAACGGTAACCTGCAGTTTACCGCCGTGGCATAATGGTCTTCGCGCTGCTTCAATTGCTTTCGGCGAAACAGACGTTCTGGCGATTTCTTCAATGTCTACGGATCCATCGGTACCTGCACTGGCAAACGCTTGGCCAACCGGGATTTTATTTATCCAAAACACGAAAAATATATTTTCCGTTGGAACCTTAAAATCCGTGGGAAACGAATGATCCAGGTCAATATGTATTATCTCAATCGGAAAGTTGCTAAAGGCTTCCATCTGTAAGATCACTATGCAATTGGAATATGTTCAGAAAGCTTATCGAGAGGTTCCCACGCTGGTGGTGTAGAATATGGAACCAGAACTCGGAATTGCCAGAGCAACCTGCGGCGCCCTCGGTCAAACTGCTCATTGAAAGTATCAAACACCTTGCGCTGGAACGCCATGCTGGCCCCGACTCCGATTTCCCACGTTGGACACCCGTGACGCCGGCGCCTTCCGTAGAAAACAGGAACGAAGTCCTTGGTCTCGAAGCCCCGGCCGAAACATAATTGGCGATCGAAGACATACTGAGCCTGGGCTTCGAACTCGCCAGGCTGCACCAAGCGGGTCACCCGCCCAGATCTCCTCAGAGTCGAAGCGGCCACCAGTATTGCCTGAGAAATCGATGCCAAGTTGCTCCTCCCGAACAAAGTCGAATCCCGCTTGGCGCTAAACGAATGTCGTTCGTTCATCCTTTGAAGCATTGTCAACCACGAGAATTTGCTCGGGGCTTCAACTTTGGTTCCAGAATGACGCGAGACATCGTTCCAGATCATCGGGTCGATCGCGCGTACAGATGTCGGCACTGACTTTCACCGTATCGCCGTTCGGCAAGGGTCGTCGAGAGACTCTTGAATCGTTTCCGATGCGACCGAAAACTGTGCAAGCTCATGAGCAGTAGATCTCCGGGGCGACGTAAATTCTTGACCGAAAGGAAGCTGATTGGGCCAAAAGACGACGAATTGGTTAGGAACATGCATAAAATAACTTAGTCAAATTGGAGATTAGCCAGTTGAGAGACTGTAACATAATCCCATAGTCAAAGATAACCATAAACCAAAATGCACCTTACTTCACTTAGAATACAAAAAAAAATCAGAATATGAAAAATAGGATGCAGTGATAATTTCGTCACGAATGTCTCTTATTGGCCGGCAGTTTCAGTTGGTTCGCTAGAACCGACTGTCTGCTTTCCCTGGGGAACCAGACAGTTAGTTTTTGGGATCCGATGACTGGTTTGGGTCGTAACCGGACGACCAGAAAACAAAAATTTGCTCGTTGCGAGTGGCTGCTTTCAATATGAATTTCCAGACTTGTTTGTGTTGGTAATAACAATTCGGATACTATGCCAGAAGTGATTTTTTACGTACAACAATAAAATTGTCTACGCTAATATACCCAATTTGCTTTAACTTTATGGCAATCTCCCCATCTGTTCCGCCAATTTGCTTTACCTGATACGCATTGGAAATATCTTTTTCTGCTTCCGAAACCGCAGTATC
>Ga0302323_100005076_pt1 | contig 10759 bp, 7 predicted proteins | sample Fen_T0_3_FD_201950 | JGI IMG/M metagenome (GOLD analysis project Ga0302323, IMG submission 201950) | Peat permafrost microbial communities from Stordalen Mire near Abisko, Sweden - Fen_T0_3 | ecosystem: Environmental > Terrestrial > Soil > Wetlands > Permafrost | place: Sweden: Abisko... | reverse complement strand
GGTGTCGACTACTTCACGATCCACGCGGGTGTGCGACTGGCCTACGTGCCGCTCACGGCCGAGCGTGTCACTGGCATCGTCAGCCGCGGCGGCTCGATCCACGCGGCCTGGTGCCTGGCGCACCATCAGGAGAACTTCGCCTACACGCACTTTGACGAGATCGCCGAGATCCTGGCGGCCTACGACGTGTCCTTCAGCTTGGGCGACGGGCTTCGGCCAGGCTCGCTGGCGGACGCCAACGACGCGGCGCAATTCGCCGAGCTGGACACGCTGGGCGAGCTGACCAAGCGCTCCTGGGAGCATGGCTGCCAGGTGATGATCGAAGGCCCGGGCCACATCCCGCTGCACATGATCAAGGAGAACGTGGACCGCCAGCTCGAGGTCTGCCACGAGGCGCCGTTCTACACGCTGGGCCCGATCGTCACCGACATCGCGCCTGGCTACGACCACATCACCAGCGCGATCGGCGCCACGCTCATCGGCACTTTTGGCACGGCGCTCCTGTGCTACGTCACGCCCAAGGAGCATCTCGGGCTGCCGAACAAGAAGGACGTGCGCGACGGCGTCATCGCGTACAAGATCGCGGCCCATGCGGCTGACATTGCCAAGGGTCACCCAGGCGCGCGGCTCTGGGACGACACACTCTCCAAGGCGCGCTTCGAGTTCCGCTGGCAGGATCAGTTCAATCTCTCTCTCGACCCAGACACCGCGCGCTCGTTCCACGATCAGACCCTGCCGGAGAAGAACGCCAAGCTCGCCCACTTCTGCTCCATGTGCGGCCCCAAGTTCTGCTCGATGAAGATCACCCAGGAGCTGCGCGATGCCGCGGCCAAGCAGGGCGCGCAGATCGACGAAGTCCGCCACGCCGGCCTCGAAGAAAAATCCCGCGAGTTCGTGCAGGGCGGGGCCAAGATCTACCGCTAGCCCCGCCGGGCGCGGCGTTCACCCGACCAGGCAACGCGTTCTCCCGCCATCGTAGGGGCGGGTCTCAGACCCGCCCGGTTTTCGCCCGTCGCCCGACCGGCGCAGCGTTCTTCCGACGCATTCCGGTCACGGTCACGTTCCACGCGCACGATCACGGCGGGGCTGTCTTCGGACGCAGATCGTGCACGTGCCACGTCTGACGTGCACGTCTCACGCCCTGCTGACTGCAAGGACGCTGTAGGGGCGCGGCATGCCGCGCCCGGCTGTCGGCCTGGAGGCATGCCGATCAGGATCACTGTGCACGCTCACGTTCAGGGCGACCGTGCTCGTATCCCGTGACCGTCATCGGCAAGCGTCCCGGCGTCGCTGGTCCGACACAGGTCGTTTACGGTCACGCCATTTGCACGGACGCCGTCAGCACCCGTCGTGCCCGCACATTGTAGGGGCGCACGGCTGTGCGCCCCGGGATCGCGCGGTCACGCCGTGTGCAGCATCGCTGGTCGCGCCTGATGGGACCGTCTCGTCCGGCCCTCACGAGTTGTGAAGGGCCGGACAAGCCGGTCCCAATACAGGAGGTTCACATGCACAGCGACGCCGTCCAGTCCCCGCAGGTCGATCGCGCCGACGGTCACGATCACGTCGTGTTCGACTTCGAGAAGCTCGATTGCTTTCGCGTCGCGCAGCAGTTCAACGCGCTGGCGCCGCGGCTCATTCCCCGGGGCCATCGTGAGCTGCGCGACCAGCTCTCGCGGGCTAGCCTCTCCATCTCGCTGAACATCGCAGAATCCGCAGGTCGGACTTCGCCGGCCGACAAGGCGCACTTCATCGCCATCGCGCGCGGCAGCGCCATGGAGTGCGCCGCGATCATCGACGTTCTACTGTCCAGCGGCCTGGCCGGCATCGGCCTGTGTCGCGAAGCGCGTGTGCTGCTCATTCGCGTGGTTCAGATGCTGACCAGGCTCGAATCAGCAATTCGGTTGGCATAGCGTTTACTCCGCCCGTCGTTGCGCGTTCGCGCTCGGACGTACGCCGAGCACAGTCACGAAGCACGAGCACGCCGTCACCCGCGTCGGGCTCACCGTTCGACGGCCCGGTCAACCCGCGGAGACCGTGCGCCAGACGGCGTTGCTCGCGCCCTCATCTGCTATCGTAGTTCCTGGGACGAACTGTTGTGCGGACAATGTGGAAGAAGGGGTGTGATGCTGAGGCGTAGCGCCTGGCTCCTGCTCGGTGTCCTGGCGGGGTGCAGCCCAGGCAAGCCGATGGCAGTGCGGGAGGGCGACATCGTGTTCCACACTTCGCGCTCGTCGCAGAGCGCGGCCATCCAGCGCGCCACGAGATCACCGTACAGCCACATGGGGTTGGTCCTCTACCGTGGGGAGAAGCCGTACGTCTTTGAGGCCATAGCCACCGTTCGCTACACGCCACTGGACGCGTGGATCAAGCGTGGTGCGGGCGGGCATGTCGTGGTGAAGCGGTTGAAGGACAGCGCGACGCTGACGCCGGCCGCCGTCGAGAGGCTACGGCAGGCAGCGCGGCAGATGGAGGGGCGTCCCTACGACGCGGCCTTTGGCTGGCAGGATGACCGGATCTACTGCTCGGAGTTAGTGTGGAAGGTCTACGAGCGCGCGCTTGGCATTCGTCTCGGGGAACTGCAGGAGCTGCGGGAGCTCGATCTCACGGCGCCCGAAGTCAGAAACAAGCTGCGTGAGCGCTACGGCAACGACGTACCGTTGCACGAGCCCGTGATAGCGCCGGGCGCGATGTTTGCGTCACCGCTGCTTGAGACGGTAGCCTCACAATGAGCGTGCCACCCAACACCTATCAGCCCCCCGACCTTCAAACGGAAACGCCGCTATCGTCCGCGGCGAAACGAGGCCGGAGCCAAAGCGCAGCTCGCAGATCGCGCAGACGCGAGGTGCTGGGTCTGATCTTCGTCCTTCTGCTGGGAATCGCGGTCCTCGCGCCGGGCATTGTCGCGAACTTGAATCGCTACCGAGTTGCACGCCTTGCGATCGGCATGTCGCGTCCTGAGGTCGAGGCGGCGGTGTTGGGCAGGCCAAAGTGCGAGACACGCATGGGGCAAGCGACCGTGCTCTACTTCCCGGAGCCGGTGATGGGCGTTCGGTTCGAGTGCTCTGAGCTCGCAGCCGAGTACTCAGACGCCGAAGACGTGCCGTTGCCCTACGGCGTCATAGTTGTCGTCCTGAGTCGCGAGAGACGCGTGTCAGCGTTCTGGCACGTTGGCGAGGGACCCTTGCGAGCACGGAGCAGGATGCGAACACGGGCAAAGAATGGTGTGGAGACGCTGGCGACGGTGTCGCTGGGGGAACTTGAGCGGTGAGCGCGCTGGCCAGTGGCAGAAGGAAGTCGGCAGCCCCCCACGGCCGATGGCCGCAGACTCCAGCCTGTCCGGGCACTGGATGGACGATCAGGTGTAGCCATGCGCGATCAAGAGCGAATCTGGGCGCTGCGCGAACGAACGGGCAAGAGCAGCGCTGAAATTGCTCGTCTGGAAGACACCCACCCTATTTCGCCGCGCCGCGACGCCCACGAGCGAACAGGACCGCGGCTAAATCAGGGAATAGGTATGGTGTCCTCGAAATGTCCGCTCGCTGGGGCGCACGGCCGTGCGCCTTTCCCGGGCTACCTCTCGAACGGTCGCGCGAGTGGCGGCGAGCAGGCGAGATCGACTAGGGCCTCGATGAGCACGTCAACGCCGCGGTAGAGATCGCGCACGGCGACGCGCTCGTCGACATCGTGTCCCGGATAGGGTGCGCCCGGGAACCACGTGCCGAACGGAATGGCGCTCGGCAGTCGGCCCGCGTAGCTGGCCCCACCGACCACGAGAGGCTGGCCCTGTTCGCCGGTGCCGCGCTGGTAGGCGGCGAGAAGGCGCTTCACGATCCGCGCCTGTGGGTCGATCACGAGCGGCTTGGAGCCGAAGTAGCCGCCAGCGACGAGCGTCGCGCCCGTCGCTGCGTTGAACTCCGCCAGTCGTGTGGTGAGATGCCGTTGCAGCGCGTCGCCGATCAGCGGCGGGGGAACGCGCACGTTGATGCTGAGCACGAGCGCCCCGTTGTCACTGGGCTTGATGGTGGCCACGTTGACGACAGAGCGGCCCCACAGGGGATCGTCCGTGGTCAGGCCCAGCGCAGCGCCGTCCAAGTCTTGCCCGGCGAGCGCGGCAAAGGCGAGAAGATCTCTCGCGCCGCTGGGTGCCACGTGCGCGAGCAGCCGCTCGGCAAGCGGAACGAGTGCGTTGCGTCCCGCCTCGATGCTCATCCCCGCGTGCGCGGCCTTGCCCGTGACCGTGAGCGTCGCCTGGTGGCCCTCGGTCGTCACGGCAAACGTGCGATCCGCGGCAGAGGCTGGAACTGCGAGGCCCGCTGCCGCCTCTTTGAATCCCTCGAGCGACTCGGGCAACCAACGGAGCGTGGCGGTCGCACGGCCCGGCACGATGCTCGTGGCTGTGCCGGCCTCGAGCCCCGTCAGCGCCCAGCGCGCGACCGCGCCTCCGCTGGGGCGGACGCTGAATGGATCTGCCGCTGTCGCGGTGAGGGCGTTCCACGCCTTTTCGCCCACGACCACGGGGAAGGACGAGTCGAGCACAATGCTCAAGTCAGGCGCCTAGTGGCTCTCTTGATAGGTTCCCACGTCGCGGCTGCCAGACTCTTCGTCGCTGCCCACGAGGAGGCGTATGGTCTGCGTGCGCGGCACGCCGCTCTTCTGGAGCGCGGCCATGGCTAGCATGGCCTGCACGATCGCGGCCTTGTCGTCGGCCACACCGCGGCCGTAGAGATAGCCGTCGCGCTGTGTGGGTTCGAAGGGCGGCACTGTCCAGCCGTCGCCGGGGACGACGACGTCCGCGTGCGTGACGAGCCCGAGCACAGGCGCGCCCGCTGGGCCAGGAAGCTCGATCTCTGCGACGGGGCCTGCATCGCGGTAGGTGAGTCCGAGGTCCGTCGCCACGCGCTCGAGCCAGGTGCGTTGGCGGCTCGCCGCCTCGGCATCTGCGGCAACCGTCGGGAAGCGGATAGCCTCGCTGACGAGCGGCACAAGGCGCTGGGCATAGGAATCGCGGAAGAGAGCTCGCACCTTTGCCGCCGGCTGCTCGGCAGCCAGAGGCGTCACCCAAACAACGAGCAGGCCCAGTGCGGCCCGCAACGACGTGGTGGTCTTCATCTGAACCCCTCGATCACTCGCTGCGGCACTTCTCGCCGCGAGTCGCGCGCAGCATAGCATCGGTTACCGCATGCCGAGTCAGGTCGCACCCAAGCAGACATGGCATGATGGAACTCTGTCTGCGGGCTGACGCGGCGGGGGCGTCGGATTTCGTTCACAGTCCAAGATCAAAGGGAGTTTCGTGGCATGTCAACGCGAACGAACAGGATCTCTGGCGGTCTGCTTGTCCTACTCGCTGCGGCGTCGGTCGCGATGGCTGCTTCCGGTCCTGCTCCAGAGGTTCCGCGCGACGCATACGTTGAGCCAGCCGGCCGCATTCGGAGCGCGGCGCTCGAGCATGGGCAGGCCTACGACATCCTGGCGTACTTGACGGATCGCATCGGCCCGCGGCTCTCGGGCACACCCGCGGCCGAGAACGCTGTGCGCTGGGCCGCTGATCGTCTCAAGGCCTACGGCCTCGAAGCATGGACCGAGCCGGTGACAGTGCCACGCTGGGTCCGAGGCGAGGAGTCAGCCCTGGTGGTCGCGCCTGTCGAGCAGAAGCTTGTCGTGACCGCTCTGGGAGGAAGCGACCCGACGCCGGCCGCTGGCCTCACGGCCGCTGTTGTCGAGGTCGCGGATTTCGACGAGCTGCACGCTCTGGGTGCGGAGCGTGTGCGGGGTCGCATCGTCTTCTACAACAAAGCGATCGGGAAGGGCGTGCGCTACGCCGACGTGATCCCGCTGCGCATCCGAGGCGCGAGCGAGGCAGCTCGGCTCGGCGCCGTGGCCTCACTGGTCCGGTCGCTCGGCATTCTCTCAGCGCGGCTGCCGCACACCGGCGTCATGGACTACGACACAGCGGTGCCGCGCATCCCGGCCGCGGCACTGACGGCCGAGGATGCCGATTTGCTCCATCGGCTCCTGGCGACCGGCGACACCGTCCAGGTGACCCTGCGGCTGGGGTGCCGGACGCTCGCTGACGTTCCCTCAGCGAATGTGATCGCTGATCTGAAGGGTCGCGAGAAGCCCGGGGAGATCGTCCTCATCGGCGCACACATCGACTCCTGGGACGTCGGCCCAGGCGCCACTGATGACGGAGGTGGCGTGGCGATGGTGATCGAGGCGCTTCGGATTCTCAAATCGCTCGGCCTTCAGCCACGCCGGACGATCCGCGGCGTGCTCTTTATGAATGAGGAGAACGGTGTGGGGGGTGGACGCGCCTATGCCGACACTCACAGCAACGAGCTGGCGCGCCACGTGGCTGCGATCGAGGCAGACGAGGGCGTTGGGCGGCCTCTCGGCATCGGCGGGTCTGTGGGCGCCGGAGGGATCGAGAGGCTCAAAGACGTCGCTCGGGTGCTCTCAGTTCTCGGCCCCATGCAGGCCACTGAAAGCGGAGGCGGCGTGGACATCTCTCCGCTGGAGCGGGCTGCGGTACCGACGCTCGCGATCGCGGTCGCCGACGACGATTACCTGGCCTGGCACCACACCGCGGCTGACACGCTCGACAAGGTGAACCCGCGCGAGTTGGCTGAGGATGCGGCGGCCTTGGCGATCGCGGCCTACGTGTTGGCCGACCAGCCGGCAGTGTTGCCTCGGCCCGCCGCACCGACCGGGCCCGAGCACTAGCGCTAGAAGACTCGCCCCAGATCGCGCGGTCAGAGCGCACGCCCCGTGCATCTGCTTCCACGAGCGTCACAAGTCAGTTCCGGCGTTTGCCAGAGGTCAGGCTCCGGCCTTCTTGCGTGCGTCCAGGATGCCTGCGATGGCATCTTCGACAGTCGGCGCTTCGCCGGCAGCGGCATTGAAGCGCACACCGCTCGTCTGGATGAAGAGCTTCACCGTTGGATCGGCATGGACGCGATATGAGTGCCGGAAGTACGTGTTGTTGAGCTTGGCTCGATACTCGCCCCATACTGCTGCGATGCGGGCGTCCACGTGAAAATCGTCCAGCACGACGACGCAGTCGACCTTGTGTCCGTACTTCGAGAGTTGGTCTGCCCATTGGCGGAACCAGACCTCGCAGTCTTCCTTGGACCCGATCATCCACTTTGGGACGGCAATGACGATGTCGTTGGCCGTGTCATGTCTGAAATCGATTGTTCCTGGCATGTTTCACCCGACCCTTTCGCCCCGCCCTCACCATCACCTCTGAGTGGACGGCGAGGCCCAGACGCTGAGCGTTGCTGTTGGCACGACGGAGACCTATTGACACCAGTGTAGACCATCGCTTCCGAAAGAGGGCGGCCTCGGTTGCTGCACATGCGACTGGCGGCCGCGGCGCCGCACACCGTCCGATAGCTGCCACTCATCGAACACCCAGCCGTAACCTGTCCGGTGGGTGCAGCACACAACTAACGGTCCTATCCGATGGCACCATCACAGCGGCGCCAGCTCTTGCGGGCCGAAAAGGAGGAAGCAGATGAAGAGTACGCGGCGCGCGACCCCAATCGCCGTCTTCGCAGCGCTGGTATCGCTGCATGCAGCCGTTTCAGCCGAGGGGCCGCAGCCCAATGTGTCTCTGGCCGGATTAACTGTCGGTCGACTCGTGGTCACATCTGCCGCCGATACCATGGAGGAGACCGCCCTTCGCGAGACCGCGGAGTCCAGGCTGGCGAAGGCGGGTATCGCCATCGACGGCTTCTCCGCGCCGGTGCTGTTCCTGAACGTGTCTGCGGAGCACGTCACCGCGGAATCGCGCTGGTGCGCCTGCGCCGTGTATCACGTAATGCTCGCCCTCCAAGAGCCAGTCACCACGGAGCGCGTCCCGGGCGAGGTGGCAAGCGCCGTGACGTGGATGAGGTCCGGCACTGTCAAAGTGGCTGGCGGACGCATACCGCGTGCGTCGATCGGTGACGTCGTTCAAGACGTGCTGAGCTTCTTCGTGCGCGCCGTCAAGGCCGACACTCAGAAGTCCGACAAGTGAAGACCGCTGAGCCGCTGGCGACCGACGCGGCCGTGCGCCCCTTGTTCCGCAGAGTGGCCGCGTGATGCGCGCGAACCGAGAGCGTGCGTATGTGACCGCCGACGGAAGGAGCGTAGCGGCGGGTCGCCCTAAGCGCGCGACTGGACGCGAATGCCGATATCGCCCGCGCTTGTTCGTAAGCTTCGGGTCGGTGCCGCAGGGTCGTCCTCGCGCGGAAGCTTGGCGCGAAGGAAGAAAGGGCATCGCGTCCTCGCTCGGCTGTCGGGCACTCGTCAGGTTCCTATGCACCGACAGACGCCGCGCTGCGTGACGACCCTGCTCACCCTCCATCATCAGGCCATCGGCCCGGCGCGGGCGATCAGGCGGAGTGCGCGTGGGCGATCCGCCGCGACGACTGCCAGTCCAACGCCCAGCCTCGACAGCGAAAGGCGTTAGCGCGGCCCACAACTACTCGCCAGGAAATGACCGGCGAAGAGGCGCTGTGTCCCAGTTGGACGGCATTGATTCATTAATCGCCCCTGCCCTGCAGCGCAGACCAGCGCGCGAGGGCGGCGCCGCACACCGTCCGATAGCTGCCGCTCGCTGGGCTGCGGCGGCCGCTCGTCGGCTTCCTGTTGGCGCTGACCGCGCCGGATATACGATAGCCCTGGACATGATCTTGGGCAGCAGTCGCTCAGGCTACGTGCGTCGATACCTGCATGCCTTTGGCGGGCGCGTGGCGGTCGGTGCGTGCGCGCTGGCGTTTGCCGGTCTCGCTACGCTTGCGTGCGGCCGCGTGATGCCGACGCCCTTCCAGCAGCCCGCGAAGGTGCCGCCCTACTGGGGCCTGCCCGTTGGGTTCAAAGCCGTCGAGCCCTGGACCGCGGTCGTGCTCCCGATGCGCGGCTCGTACGCTCAGACGAACGATGCGCTGCGCCGCGTGCGGCTCTATCTCACTGGCAAAGGCGTGCGCTCCGCCGCTGATCGCTTTGGTCGCTATTTCAGCGATCCGCAGCAGGCGGGCGAGGCCGATCTGCGCTGGGAGGTCGGGTACGCCGTTCCAGCTGGCACGCCGGTGGAGCCGCCGTTCGAGATCAGGAACTACCCACGCGAGGCCGTGGCCTTTGCCGTCGTGCAGGGCCCCTACACGGAGGGCGACCACTGCTGGCCTGAGTTCTTCCGCAAGATCTTGGCCAGCGGCTATCAGCCGTATGGGCCTGGCATGGCGATCTGGCGCGGCAGCTCGAAGGGCGTCGGTCCTGAGGCGCCGCAGACAGAGGTGCGAGTCGTGGTGTGGCGCGTCCCAATCGCGCAGCGTCTCGCCATCCACCTCGTGTGCACCTGGGGCGCGTCGATCTTTATTCTGTTCGCCCTGCTCTATCTGCGCCAGGAGCACCGGCGCCGGCTTTCGTTCTGGGGTGGTTATCTGGGCGCGGCCGTGGCAAGCGGGTGCGCGCTCTTCTACCTGTCACCCCTCTTGTGGGAGCTGGCCTATCTCTACGGAGGATGGCTCGGCCCAGCGCGGGACTGGGCCAACGCGCTGAGCTTGGCGGCCCTGCCGCTCTTCATGCACCTCTGGTACCACGTGCAGCGCGACCGGCTGCCGGCGCGCTGGGTCTTCCGCTCGGCCATTCTCGTCATGTATGCGATTGGCGGCCTACTGGCGGCAGATCGCGTCTTCGCGCTTTTCGGCCCGGAGTGGTCGTCGCGCCTCGATCCCACAGTCGCTGGCCTTGTCTTGGCCATCGCGGTCTTTGGGCTGGCCGTCGAGCTCGTCGCACGCTCGGCAAGCCCCGCTGTGACGCGCGCCACTGAGCGACGCGTGCACCGCCTGCTGCTGGCCGCCACCGCCGTGCTCGGTCTCATGGGCATGACTCTGCCGGACGTGGCCAGTCGCGAGTACGCCTATTTCGGCCTGCGCTTCGTGCCGCTGGCGTTCCTTTTCTCGGCCGCGTACTTCAATGAGCGCGTGCTCTTCTTCGACGTGCTCGTCAAGCGCGGTGCCTTTGTGCTCGCGTTGCTTCTGGCCCTGACAGGCTACTTTCTGTTCGTGCCAGGCTGGGTCTACAGCACACGTCTGGGTTGGATTGGCGTGTGGGTCTTCCCTTTGTCTGCAGCGCCCCTGATCGCCGGCGGGCCCTGGGCCTACGCACGGCTGTCCGCCTTTATCGATCGTCGCTGGCTGGGCCGCACCCATTCGCCCAGCGAGGCCTATCGCGGCTTCGTGGCCAGCCTAGCTGCGGCGAACACCGAAGAAGAGCTGCGGCGCGCGGCCGAGGACCAACTCGCTGCGACCTTCGCGGCCAGCGCGCACGTCGAGCTCGGCGAGGGCGCGTCCACGTCGAGCCGGGACACGGCTGGCGCGCGCCAGGCCGCGGTCACGTCTCCACGAGGAACCTGGGGAGTCGTGCGTGTGAACGCCGGCTCCGGCAGTCGGCCGTTCCTGAGTGAAGACCAAGCGCTTCTCGACACCATGGCGCACGCGCTGGGCCTGGCAGTCGAGAACGTGCGGCTGCGTGAGCGGCGCGTCGATCAACAGCGGCGCGAGCGCGAGCTGGCGCTCAACGCCAGCCGGTCCGAGTTGAAGGCGCTGCGCGCGCAGATCAATCCGCACTTCCTCTTCAACGCCCTGAACTCGATCGCGGCCTTGATCGCGCGCCAGCCAGAGCGGGCCGAGGCCACTGTCGAGCGCCTCTCCGAAGTCTTCCGCTACGCGCTCAGGCGCGCAGATCGGGAGTGGGTGTGGGCCGAAGAGGAAATGGC
>Ga0302323_100005075_pt1 | contig 10760 bp, 9 predicted proteins | sample Fen_T0_3_FD_201950 | JGI IMG/M metagenome (GOLD analysis project Ga0302323, IMG submission 201950) | Peat permafrost microbial communities from Stordalen Mire near Abisko, Sweden - Fen_T0_3 | ecosystem: Environmental > Terrestrial > Soil > Wetlands > Permafrost | place: Sweden: Abisko... | reverse complement strand
ACAACTACAAAAACTATCACTACACCACGAACAACAGAAAAAAAAATCGCACAAGGGTTCTGGTGCGGGGCGCCCGAACGGGAACTTCCTGGTGGACTGCATCTACCGGTGCTCGCCGTACCGCGGACATTCCGTGCAGTGCATTCTCCACCAAAGTCGACATGGACTGGAGGGAGGGACTCACGAGTTCAATCTAACCGCTCCCGACCAAGGCGTACGACGGTGCCGACCGCTCGCCTCAATGGACCAGCTGGCGAGCCCGTTCCAGCCAGACTTCCGCGTCGGGATCCTTGCCCCAACCTTGGACCAGGTTGCGGTGGATCTGAACGGCTTCGTTCTCACGACCCATCGCCAAGGCGACCGACATCAGATACACCTGCGCCTCGGCCAAACGGTCTTCGGCGTAGTTTCCCACCTGCTCGACCACCTGCTTCAGCCAGACATAGGCCGCCGTGTAGTACTTCATCAGATCTTCGGCCTCGGCGGCGAATTTCGCCTGCATCAAGATGGAGACGGCGATTCCGAATCCATCGGTCGAGGAGCGGTCGCGCCCCACCGCTCGAATGGACTCCTCGGCGAGCGCCCACGACAGCTGGATGGCTCGATCGACGCGGGGCATCCCGAAAAAGACCGGAAGAGGCATTTCGATGTTGGCGTCCTGCACCAGGCCCCGGCGCCGGGCGAAGGCCTTCGACAACCGTTCGACGCTGCCCTCGGGAAGGGTGCCGGGCAGGCGCGAACCCGGCGCATCGAACCAGTCGATGCGCGTGGCGGCGAACAGGCACTCGGGACAGACCGCGACCGAATAGGCCTCGACGCTCAGGGTGTCGTTCGGATGCGGGGTCACCGATTGCAAGGTGATCTCGTGGTTGATCCACGTCTTCGTGTGCTGCTTCGGGTCGGCGAGCCAACCTTTGACGTCCTCGCACCGGCAGACGGGGCAACGCAGCCGGAAGCTGTAGAGGTTCGAGGTGCGAACACCCGTCGCCAGCAGGGCCTGCATTCGTTCGGGAGCCATCTCGTGGATGCTCCGCTTGAGTTCCGACAGATCCTGGAGAACGGTGAAATTGGTTTCCGTCGACAGATCCGCGCGGATCGATTCCACCTCGGATACGACTTCCAGGGAGCGTCCGTTCTCGATCAAGCCTTTATGGAAATTCACCAGCATCCGACGCCCACCCGCATCCAGCACTTCGAGTCCCGTCAGATCGATGACCACTCCGGTCCACGTCGAATCCCGCACCTGCGACAGGATTTCCCGCATCCAACTGGAACTGGTCGCATCGAGGCCGCCGCGACACTCGATGACCATCCACTGGCCGCTGCGATAGGTTCTAGGAATCTGTGGAGCCATGCTTGGTCCTCGGAGTTTACCATTGCTCCTTCACGATGACCAAGCTTCTTCTCGACTGGAGCCGCACCCCCGCCCCCCTTGAAGTGGTGCGCGCGTTGCGGCGTTCGGGACATGAAGCCTTTCTGGCCGGAGGATGCGTCCGGGATCTCCGGCTGGGTCTGGATCCCAAGGACCACGATGTGGCGACCTCCGCTTCGCCGGACGAGGTCCGGGGCGTGTTCCGCCGCACGATTCCCGTCCAAACGGAACTTGGCGTGACCATGGTCCTCTGGGAAGACGAACGGATCGAAGTGACCACCTTCCGCAGCGAAGGGGAATATCTGGACGGACGGCGCCCCTCGCAGGTCGGCCCCGCCGACGCTCGCCTGGACGTGCAGAGGCGCGATTTCACCATCAACGGACTCCTCCTGGATCCGGAAACCGGCGAGATCATCGATCACGTGGGAGGATTGGACGATCTGAACGCCGGGATCCTTCGCTGCATCCGCGAACCGACCGATCGCTTCGAAGAGGACCACCTGCGCATCCTCCGCGCGGTGCGTTTCGCCGTGCGCTTTGGCTTCCGGATCGAAGCCCGCACCTGGGAGGCCATGACGAACCTCTCTTCCAAAACGGGGAAGCTTTCCGGCGAGCGCATCCAGGAAGAGCTCTCCAAGATGGAATCACAGGGGAACTTGTCGAAATCCGTCCAGTTGCTCCTGGACTGCGGAGTCCTGCGCGCCCTGTGCCCGGACCTGGATCAGGCATTGGAAACGGCCGGATCGAGGAAGCGTTTGATCGATCTTCTGGAGGCCCCGATCGAAACGCATTCCGGCAGCTGGGTGACCATGCTCGGCATGCCGCTATGCCCCTGGTGGAACGCGCCCGCAAAACCAGGTGGGGCCTCGAATCCCGCTCCCTACCAAATGGAATGGCTCGATCGGCTGCGCTGCTCGCGCGCCCAGACCGACGGATCGCTTTTCGTCTGGAGTCGATGGCCCACTTGTTGGGAGCAACCCCTCCCCACCCCCTCTCGTCAGGCACCCCTGGTCCGAGACCGATCTTGGCCGCTCCTGGCTCATCTTTTGAGCCGATACGCTTCGACCCAACCCGGATCCTGGTCGCCTTTCCCCCATTTGTCCCGTTTGGCCGAAACCATCCCCCAACGGCTTCCCTCCCTGGGCGAAGCCTTCCTGGCGGCCGGGATCCCGAAGGGGCCGGCTCTGGGAGAGGCCATCCGGGAAGCCGACCGCTTGAATCTCGACCTGGGCCTGGCTCTGGACCCCAGTCTGGTGGCCCGTGTCGCGGAGACTATCTTAAGACGCTCATGAAGGGCGGCATCTTCCTCATCTGTTCCGAACCCGAGCAGGGCTCCCGGTGGTCCCGCTGGATCCTGGAATGGATCGAGCGCTCAGGTTCCGATCTGGAACGAGCCATCTACCTGTGCGACAGCCCCGAACTCGCCCGCGAATCGTTGGCGATGCCCGTGAGCCTGGGCGATCCGCCGGGCATGGTCATCGTCGATCGAGAGGCCGCTGGCGGCACTCCGGAACTGGCGAAAATGGTTTCCGATTGCATCCCCGAAGCCTGGGTGATCGAGATCCTGTCGGATTCCGACACCATCGGTCCCAACGACGGTCTCGTGGCCATCCGACGTTCGGCGCGAAGGGAAGAATGGGATTCGATCCTGCACCACTGTCTGCATGAGAGCCCCTCGCCGCAGTGGTCGCGTTCGGCGGAGTAGGATCCTTCCCGGGACCAGCTTGGCCATCCTGGAATCGAATCATCCAATGCCCTTTTCGAGCGAGGCACGGCCTCGACTCGAATAGGAATCACCGATGCGATCGCGACACGCCTCGGTTCAAGGCGCGCGAGATCATTCCGAGTCCTTGGAGCTTGCGCTTGAACCGATCCTGAAGCATGGCGCGTACCTCCTTTGAACCCGGCAGTTCCAAGGCGTGCAACGCGGCTTCGCGGGCATCTTGCCAATTGATGGAACGCAGGATCTTCTTGACTTCCAGGATGGCCCACGGGCTCATGGAAAGTTCGTCGACGCCAAGTCCAGCCAGCACCAGCGCACCCACGGGATCGGAGGCCAATTCGCCGCAGACCGCAACCAGCGTCCCGTGCTTTCGCGAACCTTCCACCGTCATGGCCACCAGCTGGAGGACCGCGGGATGGAGGGGGTCGTAGAGATTGGTCAAGCGCTGGCTGCCGCGATCGACGGCCAAGGTGAATTGGGTGAGATCGTTGGTTCCAATGGATAGGAAATCGCATTCGCGGGCAAGCGCCTCGACGCACAAGGCCGCCGAGGGCACCTCGATCATGGCTCCCACCGGCAGGTTCTTGACATAGGGAATGCCCTTGTCGTCCAGCTCCTTGCGCGCGGCTTCCAGATGCCGCTTGGCTTCGCGCAATTCGTGGATGTCGGCGATCATGGGGAACAAGATGCGGACGTTGCCGTGAACGGAGGAACGTAGAATGGCCCGCAGCTGGGGAAGGAAGATGTCGGGGCGTTCCAGGCACATGCGGATCGATCGCCACCCCATGAACGGATTCTGGTCGGGCTGCGCACCTTGCAAGGCATCGACGATCTTGTCGCCGCCGGCGTCGAGGGTGCGGACCACCACCGGACGAGGCGCCATGCGCTCGACGATGAACCGGTAGGCGCCAAGTTGTTCTTCTTCGGTGGGGATGTGCCCCTGGCCCAGGTAGATGAACTCGGTGCGATAGAGACCCACGCCGTGCGCGCCCACCGAAATGGCGTTTTCGGCCTCGACCGGAAGTTCGATGTTGGCCGAAAGCAGCAACGGCCGGCCGTCCATGGTCACCGAAGGAAGGTCGCGAAGGCTGAACAATTCGAGTTCGAACTTCCGCAAGGCTTCTTGCCGGTCCACCGAGGCCTTGCGCTCCTTCTCGGTGGGGTTGATCACCAAGGTTCCGGCGTTGCCGTCCAGAGCGACGAAATCGCCGGTCTGGACGGTTCCTGTCGCCGACGAAAGACCGGAGACGGCAGGCAGGTGCAAGGCTCTCGCCAGGATCGCCACGTGCGAAGTCGGTCCACCAAGGTCGGTGGCGATCCCGAGAACGTTGCGCACCCGCAGTTGCGTGAGGGTGGAGGGATTCAGGTTGTGCGCCACCACGATGGACGGCTCGTGCAGTTCGATGGTGCGGCGGCGCTGCCCCTTCACGAGCTGCCGGACCACGCGCTCGGCGACGTCTTCCAGGTCGGTGGCGCGCTCGCGCAGGTAGGCGTCTGGAATGCGAGCCAGCCGCTTGGCGAGCTCTTCGGAGCGGCGACGCAACAGGAATCCCGCATCCTTGCACTCGATGGCGATCGCCTTGCGGGTGTTCCCCATCAGCTCGTGATCGCCCAGGAACAAAAGGTGCGCGTCGAAGACGCGGGCTTCCGATTCGCCGACTTCCGCCAGCACCTTGGCGCGCAGATCGGTCAATTCCTTGCGGGCCTCCTCGATGGCCGCGTCGAACCGCGCCATTTCGGCATCGACTTCGGACACATCCAAGGTCCTGTCGTTGACGACCGGCTTTTCTTCGTGGATGAGGATGCACTTGCCCATCGCCACACCGGGCGCTGCAGGATTGCCCCTGAGCACACGTCTCACGTTCGGCCGATTCGCGGAGGTCCCAGGCATGGGCAAAAGCTAGAAAGGTGTACATCGATCCTACCGTGCTATCTTAGCCCCCGCAGCATGTCCGAACCGCTCGAAACCCTCCATCGTCCCTCTTGTCCCATCACCCTCGATTGCGGGGGACTGGAGATCCAGGGATTTTCCATTGGCGGACTGGCCACGTATCTGATGGTACCCGAATGGAAGCTCTGCTTCGACATCGGTGAATGCCCCATCGAGGCGGTCCGCCTGCCGCACATCTTCCTGACCCATTCGCACGGCGACCACGCCCGCGGTCTGTTGCGCCATTTCTCCCTGCGCCGGATGTTCAACATCCCGCCTGCCGAATACCACGTCCCCGACTTCCTGGTCCAGCCGCTCCAAGGTCTAGCCCAGGCCTGGTGCGATCTCGAGGGGCACCGCAACCGCCCGGAATACATCCCCAACTTCGTCCCCATGGGCAAGTACGACACGGTCGAATTGAACCGGCAACTGCGCGTCACGAGCTTTCCCGTCGACCATCGGGTGCGTTCGCTGGGATTCACGACCCACGAGATCCGCAAGAAACTCAAACCCGAATTCGCGGGTGTGGTAGGCCACGAATTGGGGGCGCTCAAGAAACAGGGCGTCGAGATCGAAACCGAAACGGCGACCCCGCGACTGACGTTCATCGGCGACACGACCTTGCGCACCCTGGAACGCGAACCCCACTGCCTGGATTCCGAAACACTGGTGATCGAGACCACCTTCATCATGCCCGACGATGTCGACATGGCCAGACCCAAAGGGCATCTCCATCTGTTCGAACTGATGGACTTCCTCAAAGCCAATCCCGAAGCCTGCCGGTTCCAATATCTGGTTCTGAAACACTTCAGCCTGAAATACACGCGGGGCCAGATCGAGGCCCTGATCCGCCGGAACACCCCCGAATTCCTGAAGGACCGGGTCAAAATCCTGATCTAGTCGACCACCGTTTCATTCGGGAAATCCCGCGAATCGTTGGGCATTACCCGCCCGGACCTTCTTAGATTGGAGAACATGAAGTTCCTCATCAAGATCTGGAAGATCGTTTCCTTTCCGCTGATCCTGGGAGGCCTGGCTCTCACCTGGTACGGCGTGCGCAACCTTCCGATGGTGACCTCCGACAAGGTCGTCTCCATCCGCGAGCTCTTCTCGACCCGGCCGGATGTCGTGAAACTCAAGGACAGCCTTCGCTTCGACCTGCGACGGGCCAGCCTGCGACAGGAAAATTTCATGGGCATCAAATCGCCCGCCTTGGCCGTTTTTCCGGCCTGGTACGGTAGCGATTCGGGTTCGGCCAAAGTGGTGGTGATCTCCTCGAGACCTGAATTTGTCGGACCGGCGGTACGATCGTTCAAGCATGTCGATTCCACCGAAGGCGCCGTGCAGGTCCATTCGACCGGTCCCACTTCGGTCGGCAACCTGGCCCCCAAGTTCGACGCGCTCGTCCAGACCTTGGCTGCCGAGTTGAGCCTCCATATCAACGATACCGCCCAAGGACGGTTTCTGGCCCGAGGCACGGCCATCCGCAAGACGGACGCCTCGGAACTCGGCATCGACAGTGTCGCCGCGGAATACTGGGAAGTTCGCCTGGAAGGCGTTCCCAGTCGCGAGAAGGTGCTCGGATCGCTGGTCCTGGGCGTGGCGATCGCGCTCCTGGGTCTCATGCTGCAGTTGACCGTGAAAAAATTCGAGAGCCAGGAAGCCGAACAAGACGAGGAAGATCGGGCCACAGAAGGTCCCCTGGTCTAAGCGGATTCCATCTTGAAGATCTTGGTGATCGGAGCCACTTCCTTCTGGGCGCAACCGCTGGTGGAGGAATTGGGACGCCGCGGCCATGAAGTATCGGTGTTCTCCCGAGATCCCCGCGATTTTCCCGATCGTTGGCGCACGCACTTGCGCTGCAGCTTCGGGGAGATTTCGCATCTCCACATCCTCGAGGAAGCCGTCGAAGGAGTCGATCGCGTCGTGGCGAGCCTTTCGCCGGGCTTCGACGCCGCAAAGGCGGAGGAGATCGAGGTCGGAGGCTTCCGGACCATTCTGGAAGCCACCACCCGCACCGGTCGCGCCGACCTAGTCCGTCTCACCACGCCAAGTCCGCTGCGTCAAGCCGACTGGTGGCCGATGGCCGCCCGACGTCGCGCCGATCTGATCGCCGAAACCGCTTCCATTCCCTGCAGCCTCGCCGAAATGGGATGGGCACCCGAGATGCTGGCCCCGTTGCGGCTGCCCCACCCCCGATCGGCGCCGGGAAGACTCAGATGGCAGTCCCGCAGCCAAGGCGTCTCGAGATTGGCCGACCTGGTCGGGCGCGAAACCCTTCCCAAGCGCGCCACCTTGCGCGGCGACGACGCGGCCACGTTGGTCGAACTGTCGACCCGGATCTGCATCCAACACCCCAGGACCCAACGCATCTTCGTTCCCGGATTCTTGTTTCGAAAGACGGCCCCGTTCCTGAAGGGGATCACGCATACCGGGCTGCGGCTCATCCACGCCGCGCGCCAGAATGAAACATCGCTGACCCAGGGTGCCGAAAACTCCTTGCTCGACTGGCGCTGACGCCGCGAGCAGGCATTGTAGATTGAATCAGGCCCCCAACCACCTCACCTCTCCGGGGTAAATCCAAATGCGCCATTCCCTCCTACGCCTGTTGACCTTGCTCGGACTTTCCGGGATGTTGTTTTCGGCCTGCGCGCCGACCCCGACTCCTGGCGAAAAAGACCGCCAACGCGGCGAAGACGCCGTCGACCAGCTGCCCAAATAGCGTTATCCCGGTCAGGGCTTGGTGTAACCCAACCAGCGCGAAAGGGCATCGGCAAGCACGGCCGGGCGAAGCGGCTTGGTCAACACTTCGTCCATGCCGCTTTGCAGGCAAAGCTGCTGGTCGTCAAACATGGCCCAAGCCGTGACCGCCAAGACCGGCAGTCGGGGCTTGTCATGTTCCAATTCCCGTCGTCGAATCTCCTTGACCGTATCGAAGCCGTCCAATACGGGCATCTGGCAGTCGAGCAAGACCAGGTCGAACGCATCGCTTTCCCACTTCAGCAAGGCCGCGGCTCCGTCTCCGGTGATCACCGCTTCGCAACCAAGGCTTTCGAGCTGCTTGCGGATCACGATCTGGTTGGTCCGGTCGTCTTCGGCGACCAGGACTCGCGGACGGCGGGGATCGATCAACCGACGCGGAACGAATTTTTCCAGATGCGTCTCGGTTTTGGGTTTCTCGGGAGCGGTCAGAGGAAGGCGCAGTCGGACCACAAGTCCTCCCCCCTCGCGTGGAAACGCCAGCAAGGTCCCCTTCATCGCTTGGACGATGTCGGCCACGATCGCCAAGCCCAGGCCGGAACCGGGCACGTCTTCGCGGGCGCGCTCCCACTTGCGGAACAAACGCGACGCGTCGGCCTCCTGCAGGCCCGGCCCGCGATCCCGGACCTCCCAAACCCCCTCGGACCGGTCGTCGGGGCCGATCGATGTTTGGAACTCGACCTCGATCTCGGAGTCGCCGGCGTAGCGGACCGCGTTCCCGACCAGATTGGCCAGAATTTGTCTTAACCTGGCCGGATCCCCCACCATCCGGCATCGGCCGGACGGATGGATCGATCGGATGCTCCCGCTCTTCTTGCGAACCGGCACGTCGAACAATCCCACGATCTCATCCACCACTTCGACGGGATCGAACTCGACCCGTCGAACCGGTGCCATTCCGGCTTCGGCGCGCGACATGACCAGGAGGTCGTCGAGGATCTGGAGAAGGCTTTCGGCCGACTTGGTCGCATGATCGACCATTTCCCGGGCAGGGTCGCCGGGACGTGTCTGCGCATGGACCGCGTCCAACGCGGCGAAGATGGCCTGCAAAGGGGTGCGCACCTCGTGGCCGAGGATCGCGAGGAATTCGCTTTTTTCCGCAAGAATGCGTTCGGCGTGGAGCTTGGCTTCCTCGAGCTGATGCAAAGCCACGGACCGCTCGGTGAGGTCGCGTCCCGAAACCAGGATGCCGTCGATCCCTCGGACGCCCAGAAGGTTGCGGGCCGTGCACTCCAGAGCGACATAGCCTCCCGTGGACGTTTCGTGCCTGAACTCGATGGTCTCCTGGTGACCGGGTCGGGCCACCAGATCCGCGAATCGCGCCGCGACCCTCGACTGGTCCTCGGGGTGCACCAGTTGGAACACCGAGGTACCCAGGACATGCTCGACCGTCCAGCCGAAACGGCGGTGGGTGGATTCCGTCATCCAGACGATCTTGCCCTGGGCATCGAGGATCGTGATGCCCTCGGGAAGTTCGTCGAGCACGCTCCTCACGCGCTCCGTCATCCCGTCCTCCGACCGCGCCGGCGAGCGACGCAGCGATTGCCAGGCGATCCATCCCAAGGCGGCGATGGACAGAAAGATGGAGAGCCAAGCCAGAACCGTCTCGAAGGGAACACCCCGTCCCAAGCCCGAGGCCGAACCGATCGCCATGGCCCAGACCGAGGTCAAGGCTTCACTCCAGAACATGGCGGACCGGGAGGTGGATCATGGATCTTCCATTTTAGGACACCCGACCACCGATTGACAACCGGCAGACACGACAATTTTTGAAATCGTGCTCTCCAGGTCGCGGCGGGAAGTCGGGTCTGGATCGAGCGAGCGACCGCCGTGCTACGCACGAGGATGCGCCTGGTGGTAGGCTTTCTTCAGCCGCTCGACCGACACGTGCGTGTACACCTGCGTGGCGGCCAGGCTTCCGTGTCCCAACATCTCCTTGACGGCAACCAGATCGGCGCCGCCGTCCAGCAAGTGTGTCGCGAACGAATGGCGCAACGCATGCGGCCAATCGGCCGACCGGTCGGTGGAGTGGAGAGCTCGTGCCACTTCGCGTTCCACGGTCGATCTTCCCATCCTTCCGTTGCGACCCGGGAACACCACAGGCGCCTCGCTGTTCCCCGATTCCTTCCACGCCCGCAAGGCCTGGAGGCATGGATCGGTGATGGGGACCAGGCGTTCCTTGCGCCCCTTGCCCAGTACCCGGAGCGTGGCCAGTTCGAGATCGACTCCGTTCCAATCCAGCCCCACCAGCTCGGCCAGGCGAAGGCCCGATCCCCACAACAACTCCAACAACAGCCTCGCGCGCAGGTGGCGGGCGCGCTGTTCGGGTGTCGAGGAAGCCTTTTCCAATGCCATTTCCGAGGCGATCGCCTGTTCGATCACCTGGGCGGGCACCACATCCACCAAGGCGCGGACCCGCTTGGGGACGGTCAGCGCCGCCGACGGATCGAGTTCCAGCCATCCTTCGCGCCGAGCGAGCTTGCCGAACGATTTGAGGGCCGCGATCTTGCGCGCCACCGTGGTCGCCGCCTGGCCACCGCGGATCAACGACGCCAATTTCCGACGGAGCCCGGCGGGATCGAGGGCACCCCACGAGATCGAACCATCGGGATCGGCGAGGAGGGACTGCAGGTCGCCGACGTAGCCGTCGGCGGTCAAGGGGGAATGCCCCAGCTCGTCGGCGTGGTAGGAACGGAACCGGACCAGAGCCTGGGAGAGTTCGGGTCGCGCGCCGTCCAAGCCGGGTCCGCCTAGGCTTCCGATCCGACCACGACGGCTTCGAGGTCGTATTCGGTGGCCCCCACGATCTTCACGCGGCAGAAGGCGCCCGGGTCGGCGTCGCCGTCCAGGATCAGGACCGAATTGTCGACCTCGGGCGCGTCGAACTCGGTGCGGGCCGCGAAACGGTGGGACTGCCCCTCGGCGACCTCGTCGACCAGAACGGTCAATTCCTGTCCGATGCGTTCCTCGTTGAG
>Ga0302323_100005073_pt1 | contig 10760 bp, 1 predicted proteins | sample Fen_T0_3_FD_201950 | JGI IMG/M metagenome (GOLD analysis project Ga0302323, IMG submission 201950) | Peat permafrost microbial communities from Stordalen Mire near Abisko, Sweden - Fen_T0_3 | ecosystem: Environmental > Terrestrial > Soil > Wetlands > Permafrost | place: Sweden: Abisko... | reverse complement strand
AGAAACAACCAACATTTTCCGTTTATTGCAAAACTTTCCACTATAATCTCACGCCATGGGCACAGCAGACCTTCACATCCACAGCACCTACTCCTACGACGCCACCACAACTGTGCGCGCCGTGCTCAAACAAGCCGCGGACGCCGGCTTGAACGTGATCGCAGTCGCTGACCACGATGAGATCCGCGGTTCACTTGAAGCACGTGACCTCGCCCCGAAATACGGCATCGAATCCATTCCCGCTGTCGAAGTCAGCACAAAAGACGGTCACCTTGTTGCGCTGTTTGTGGAAACACTCCCACCCGCCGGGCTTCCGCTTGTGGAAACGTTGATTCTCATCGGCAGACTGGGCGGAGTGGCAATCGCTCCGCACCCATTCAATAACCTACCCGGCAGTCTATCCATGGAAGCGGTCATGGGTGCGCTGACCAATCCGCGCGCAAAGGGCGTGCTCAAGGGAATCGAAACACATAATATGAGCACGCAGTCCTTTGATTCAATCGCGCAAAAACTTTCAATATACCTGCCACTTGCAAAGATCGGATCCAGCGACGCACATGTCTATTGGGCTATTGGCACGGGACGCACCGAGTTTCCCGGCGAAACCGCACAAGACCTGCGTACCGCGCTCGACCAGATGACCACAGTCCCGATCCCATACAAAGGGGATTTTTCCCCGAAGACTATTCTCAGTTGGATGCGCTATATGACACTGCGCCAGTTCGGTTATGCATCTGACAGCAAATCAGCAACACAACCGATCAACACACAAAAAATGTCACAATCATTCATTCAAAGAACAAAGAAAAAATAAAGATGGAAGCCTTTATTGGGCAGTCCATCTTCATCAGAACTAATTCGTGTTCTAAGAGTCCGCAAGTAGAACTTGTGGACTCCTTATTGTATGTAATAAAAAACTGGGTGAGGAAATTTCCTCACCCAGTTTTTTATTGATTCTGTATTACTCTTCAACAACACTGACCAAAACTGCGCGCACCATGCGCCTGTATTTGTACACTTTGGCTTTGGCATCGTAGTCTTCGCAGGTCACGAGCGTGACCCAGCTATATTCCTCGTGCTTGAAGACCACGGAAATGTTGGATGGCAAAATCTTCTGGTTCTCCTGCACTTCATAGACATAAGTCTTTCCATAAGCATGGATAAAGATCTTGTCATTTATGTGCATGCCCTTGATATCCGAGAATGGTCCAAGGTTGTTGTTGGAATCGATCACATGCGCCGTGAGGACAGTATTGCCATTAAAGGTCGGGTAGGCTGAGCCTTCCAGGTAACCTACATTTTCCTTCAGCCAGGTGAGATCCCAATTGTTCCCGGATAGTGAAACACCAACGATGGGGAAGTCTACGCCGAGCGTGGGTATCTCAATTCGGATCTTATCCAAAGGCTTATAGGCTTTATCCGCAGGTTGTATCGGCAAAAGCGTAACGTGATCGGGTGCAAACCCAGTGACTGGGATGACAGCGGCACTTGGGAGGACACGGGTTGTGGAACCGCTGTTGCCATTTCCGCTATTGCCAGTTCCACCTCCGCCGCCGCCAGAAACGTTAATTGTGAAATTGCGAATGAAATCGGAGCCTGGTCCGCTGGAGCCCACCAGTTTGAGGGTGTTGTCCAATGGATCAACAATGGAAGTGGAGCCGCAGATAAAGAGTTGATAGGTGCCGTTGGAGATGGACAAGCCGCCATTGACCGTAAAGGTTGCCGTAGTAGTGGCGCTGTCATAGGTGACTGTGCCAATTGCAAAACTGGTGTCTTTTGAATCCGCCCCGAGGCTACAGCTTTTAGTTTGGAACCCGGCTGTGTCACCCAGGTCACGTATCAACATGTAGTTATTGGGGTTTGTCACATCTTCAGGATCGCTGTCGCCTACAGGATTATAGACATCCTGATTGAACTTCACTTTGAATTGTGTGAGCTTAACGGTGACTTTTTCAGCTTCACTAAGGACATTGTCCGCTGTATTGGGAGTGGTGTTGATCGTTAGTACCGCTGGTCCTTTCTTATCAAAGTACGTGACGGTGTCATCAGCACTTGTGCTGGCGGCGCTGTCATTACCAGCAATATCTTTTGCGGCGCCTGCCGGAATAGAAACAATCACTGTGCCATCCGTTGTCATTCCAGTAATGGCAACGTTATAGGTTGTGCCGTCATTTGGTGCGATCTCGGTGACCACAGCCGTAGTGGCTCCTGCAGTGCCTGTAATAGTGATGTCTGCGCCAGTAAAGCTAGTTACAGATTCGCTAAAGACAACCGTAAAGTTGATCGGAGAGACATTGGTCGGGTCAATCTGGGGAGCGCCAGCCTGATTGATGGAAACGGTGGGAACACTACTGTCAATCGTTGTGCTTTCAATGACTGCGGGAGCCGCAGCATTAGAGGCGTTCCCAGGCTGATTGTAATGAACAGTACAGGTGCCGCTTGAAGATGTGATGGTAATGACGGCTGAGTCGCTACCACTTCCGCTGCAATCACCTGAAGTAGTGATTGCCACTGGCAAACCAGAGCTGGCTGATGCAGCCACAGTGAAAGTGGCTCCGTTGGTTGCAGTGGCAGGCGCAGAGGTTGTGACCGTGATGGTTTGTCCAACCGGCATGGCTGTGACATTTTTCGTCACTTCAGGTGCGAGATTGTAGTCTGCGTCACCTGGCTGATTGTAATGAACGGTGCAGGTACCGGAGCTGGCAGTCACTGTGATGCTGGCTGAACCAGTCCCGCTTCCAGTACAAACTCCCGTGGCAGTGATCGCCACTGGCAAACCTGAGTTGGCTGTTGCCACTACATTAAAACTTGTACCGTCTGCGGCTGAGTTCGGCGCATTGGTTGTGACTGTGATGACCTGGTTGGCTTTCTGCGCGGTGACACCTGTTGTCCGTTCGGGGGCGAGGTTGTAGTCGGCGTTGCCAGCCTGGTTATAGTGTACTGTACAGGTACCCGTACCCGCTGTCATGGTGAAGGTCGCGCCGACATTCGTACAAGTTCCCGTGGCGCTATATGTAACAGTCAATCCAGAAGATGCAGTGGCGGCTACTGTAAAGTTGGATCCGTTCACAGAAGTAGCTGGCGCGGCTGTGGTAATGGTAATCGTTTGGTCTGTTTTTTGAGCGTTGGTTGTACTGGTCACTTGCGGGGCAGCGTTGTAATTGGTATCGCCTGCCTGGTTAAATTGAACCGTACAGATACCCGCGCTGCTAGTCATTGTGATGGGGATCAGCCCAGTGCCGCCGCCGGTACAAACGCCGCTGGTCGTAATGGCAACTATCAAGCCAGAATTGGATGTGGCTGCCACATTAAAGACGGCACCATTGATCGCCGCTGCAGGAGCAGACACGGTGACTGTGATGACCTGATTAGCCTTCAAGGAATTGGTAGACTCGGTCACTTGCGGCGCGGAATTATAGTTCGCATTACCTATCTGATTATAGAGAACCGTACAAGTGCCTGTGCCGCTGGTCATCGTAATATTGGCTGAGCCTGTGCCGCTGCCAGTACAGAAACCACTGGTAGTGATGGCAACCGGCTGACCTGAGCTCGCTGTTGCGGCAACAGGGAAGACGGCGCCATTGGCGGCAGTGGCAGGAACAGAAGTTGTAACAGTGATCGTCTGGTTCGCCTTTTGAGCATTGACCGTTTGCGTCATAAGTGTGGCGGCATTGTAGTTGGCATTGCCAGTCTGGTTATATTGGACTGTGCAAGTACCAGTGGGGAGCGTCATTGTGTAGACCGCAAGGACATTTGTACAAGAACCAGAGGAACTGTATGTAACAGCCAAGCCGGAAGTTGCATTGGCGGCAACTGTGAAGTTGCTGCCAAACGCTGCGTTAGCCGGGGCTGACGTTGTGACGTTGATCGTCTGGTTCGCTTTTTGAGCATTGACAGTATTGGTCACCTGCGGGGCGGCATTATAGTTTGCATTCCCGAGCTGGGTATATTGGACCGTACAACTGCCCGTGCCGCTCGTCATGGTGAAGTTGGTGCCAGTATTTGTACAAACACCAACAGCGTTATAGGTAACAGCCAAACCGGATGTGGCAGTAGCAGACACATTGAAACCTGTATTATAGGTTGCGTTCGCCGGTGCAGTTGTGTTTACATTGATCGTCTGGTCTGCCTTCAGGGCGGCAGTGGTTTGTACAATTTCCGTAGCCGCGGTGAAGTTCGCATTGCCAGCCTGGTTGAAGTGAACAGTACATACGCCTGTGCCGTTAAGCATGGTAATGGTGGCGATGCCGTTGACTCCACCGCCGGAACATGCGCCGCCAGTAGTGGTAATGGTGACCGGCAAGCCTGAAGTAGCTGTTGCTGTCACATTAAAGTTGGTATTGTAAGCAGCGTTCGCAGGCGCATCGGTGACAACTGTAATGGCTTGAACACCGACCCCAATGACCAGGTTTGCACCCACATAGGTGAGATTGTAGTTGGGACCTGCGGACACCGAACCTTGCAGGATGGCATACGAACCAGCGCCTTCACCCGACACACGCGTCAGTGCGCCGCTCAAGCTGTCTGAGCCTACGAGGGAGCCACTGGTGACGCTATAGGTAAGAAGCGGGTCAAGAGCGCCAAGCGCCTTGACCTTGGGCGCTGCTGTTATCGTGAGGGGCCGGGCAGTGATGACGCCTGTTCCATTGTTGACCAATGTAACACTATAGTTGGCACCCAAATTCCCATCAGTAACCGCTCCGCTCGGCGTCAGTACCTTGTTCGTACCCACGTTTTGGGTGTCGTATGTTTCTGTGAAACTGGCAGTATCTGTGCCAACGAGAGAGCCTGCGGGGATAGACGGGACGGCAGCAGAGGATGTTGTACTATCGTACACTTTGGTATTGGTTTGCGCTGTCACTGTGATCGGACGCACGGAGATAGTTGCCGTCAAACCAGTCGGCTGAGCTAGGATGTAATTGCCAGAATCCGCCCCGACGATGGTGAAGCCGGTAACGGTGACGGCTTTGAACGGACCTACGTTCTTATTGGCAAATGCACCTGCTGCGCCTGTCTTGTCGAGCGTAACAATGTCGCCGCTGATCACGCCCACCAGAGCCGCAGTACCGGTATTGAGCGTGGCAACTGTTGTGCCATCATAGATTCTGCCATTGGCTGTGACGCCTGATATGGTCAACGGGATGCCGTTGATGATGCCGGTGGCATTATCAACAGGGGTTACGATATAGTTATTTCCACCGTTGCCATCGGAAACAACACCGCTCGGGGTAAGTGTCTTGCCTGTGCCGGCATTCGCGGTGTCAAAGGTTTGTATAAAGTTGGCAGTATCGCCAACAGCCAGGGTGCCCAGGGTGATTGTGGGAATGACAGAGGATGAGGTGGTACTGTCATAATCCTTCGTATCGGTGCCTGCTGTTACCGTAATCGGTCGTTTACCGATGGTTAAGGCGCCGTTGGCGAAATTGATCGTATAGTTGCCGTTGTTGGCTGTCAGTCCGCCGGGGGTAATGACGTAGCCGCCCTGATTGACTGCCCCTTGTGAAGTGCCTGTATAAGCCAGCGTGCCGCCGAGGGAATTGCCGGCATTATCGCCCACCGCAAAGCCTGTGTAGGTTACGCCGTTGCCGCCGCTATAAGGTATCTTATCGTAGACCTTATTAGCATCATTGGCAGTGACTGTAAGCGCAATCGGAGTGATTAGCAACGTGCCGTTCTGATATGAAAAAGTGTAGTTGCCATTGTTGGCGGTCAGACCGGTGGGTCTGATGATGTAGCTGCCTTGATCCACAGCGCCTTGTGAAGAACCAGCGTAAGACAGGACGCCGCCAAGGGCGTTGCCAGCGTTGTCGCCAGACGCAAAGCCTGCGTAAGTAACACCATTGCCGCCAGTGTAAGCAATGCTGTCATAAGCCTTCGTATCGTCCACAGCGGTGACGGTCAGCGTGAGCGGGGTAATATCCAACGCACCGTCAATGTAGACAATCGTATAGTTGACAGATGTCAAACCACTGGGGGTGATCACATAAGTGCCTTGATTTACAGCGCCTTGTGAAGAGCCTGTATAAACCAGTGTGCCGCCAAGGGAATTACCTGCATTATCGCCGGGGGCAAAACCGATATAGGTCACGCCATTGCCGCCGGAGTAGGCAATTCCATCATAGGATTTGGTATCGTCTTTGGCTGTGACGGTGAGGATATTCAAGCCAATGGTCAGTGTTCCGTTTGCAAAACTGATCGTGTAGTTGCCATTGTTGGCTGTCAGACCGGCAGGGGTGATCACGTAAGCGCCTTGATTTACCGCGCCTTGTGATGTGCCGGTATAAGACAGAGTACCACCAAGGGCGTTGCCAGCGTTGTCGCCGGGGACAAATCCGCTATAAGCTACGCCATTGCCGCCAGTGTAGGCAATGCCATCATAGGTCTTGGCATCATTAATAGCTGTAATGGTAAGCGCGGCGGGAGTGATCGTTAATGCGCCGTTGACGTAACCAATCGTATAGTTGCCGTTGTTGGCTGTCAGACCGCTTGGGATAATGGAGTAGCTGCCTTGATTGACAGCGCCTTGTGAAGTACCGGAATAAGTGAGGAGTCCACCGAGGGCATTGCCGGCATTATCACCTGCCGCAAAGCCGGAATAAACTACACCATTACCGCCAGCGTATGCATTCCCATCGTATACCTTGCTGTCATTGTTGGCAGTCACAGTCAGCGCAATGGGAGAAATTACCAGCGTGCCGTTTTGATAAGAGAAGCTGTAGTTGCCGTTATTGGCTGTCAGGCCGCCCGGGGTGATGTTGTAACTGCCTTGATCCACAGCGCCTTGTGAAGAACCTGTATAAGCCAAGCCGCTGATGTTAAGGGCATTGCCAGCATTGTCGCCAACCGCAAAGCCACTATAGGTGACGCCGTTGCCGCCAGTATAAGCGATGCCATCGTAAGCTTTTGCATCATTAACAGCGGTGACGGTTAACACGAGCGGGTTGATATTCAGCGCGCCGTCTTTGAAGGCAATCGTATAGTTGGTTGCGGTCAAACCGCCGGGGGTAATCACGTAAGCGCCTTGATCTACAGCGCCTTGTGATGTGCCAGTGTAAGCCAGTGTGCCGCCGAGGGCGTTATTCTCATCGTCGCCTGCAACAAAGCCGGCGTAGGTTACGCCATTACCGCCAGTGTATGCAATTCCATCATAGGATTTGGTTTCGTTGTTGGCTGTGATGGTTAATATATGCTGTCCGATGGTCAACGTGCCATCTGCATAGCTGATCGTGTAGTTGCCATTATTGGCTGTCAGTCCGCTGGGAGTGATGACATACGTGCCCTGATTGACAGCGCCTTGCGATGTGCCCGAATAAGCGAGCGTGCCGCCGAGGGCAGTGAGAGCTGTATCACCCACTGCAAAACCAGTGTAAGTCACGCCGTTGCCGCCGCTGTAGGCGATGCCATCGTAAGTCTTAGTATCATTATTCGCTGTGACAAGCAACGCAGATTTGGTGATCGTCAATGTGCCGTTCACATAACTAAATGTATAGTTGCCGTTGTTGGCTGTCAATCCGCCTGGGATGATGGCATATGTGCCTTGATTAACTGCGCCTTGCGATGCGCCCGAATAAGCGAGCGTGCCGCCGAGGGCGTTGTTCTCATCATCCCCTGCGATAAAGCCGGAGTAAACCACGCCAGCGCCGCCGCTGTAAGGAACGTTGTCATAGACTTTGCCATCGTTGTTGGCTGTGACTGTGAGAACAGCCGCAGTCACACTAACGTTTCCGGGAGCATAGCTGATGAGGTAGTTGGCGTCCACTGCGCCGATACAAGTAGACGGGTAGGAACCAACTGAGGATGTGTTGGTGGCGGTAGTCGAACAGGATGGGGCAGTGGTCGGGGCTGTGTCACCAGCTTTCAGCCCGGTATAGATCGGGGTGATCGTTGGGACTGTGCCGCCGTAGACCATCGTCCCGCTCGAGGCAGTGATGAGCAGACTGGCTTGAGTCACAGTAACTGTGCCGGGAACGTAGGTAATATTGTAGTTTGTATCCACCACGACTGAGCAAGTTGATGGATAAGAGCCGACCGGCGAGGTGTTGGTGGCGGTGGTCGAACAGGTGGGGACAACTGCCGGGGCTGTGTCACCAGCTTGAAGCCCGGAGTAGGTCGGGGTAATCGTTGGGACCGTGCCGCCATAAACCATCGTATCGCTTGAGGCGGTGATGGTAAGGTCGGCGGCTGTGATATCGAGATTCCCTGTAGTGAAGATGAAGCTATAGTCAGCCGATGTTAAAGTGCCCACTGTGCAGGTAATGGTATACGGACTACCGCTGACCGAGCTGGTGACTACGGCTGTGGATGTGCAGGATGGGGAGCCGCTGACGCTGGTAAGAAGCGTATCGCCATTGACAAAGCCAGTGATGGTGGCATCGAAGACTGGGTCAGCCGCGCCATACGAGCGGCTCTTATCATTTGCATCCACTGTTAAGACTGCTTTGGTAACTGTGACGGTTCCAGGGGTATACGTGCCAATTGTGTAGTTGGGATCCGCCGCACCTGTACAACTTGATGGATAAGTACCAACCGGCGAGGTGCTGGTGGCAGTGGTTGTACAAGTTGGGACGGTAGCGGGGGCTGTGTTACCAGCCCGCAGACCACTGTAGATCGGGGTGATCGTTGGAACGGTTCCGCCATACACCATCGTGTCACTTGAGGCGGTGATATCGAGGGTGGCGCGGGTAATCGTTAGGGCACCGGGAGCAAAGTTGAAACTATAGTTAGTGGATGCCAGCGTACCAACTACACAGGTGATCGGGTACGGACTGCCTGATACTGGGCTGGCGAGAGCGGCTGTGGTGGTGCAAACGGGGCTGCCCGTCACACCGCTGGTGTTAATATCTTGCCCGTTCACAAAGCCTGTGATTGTTGCGTCAAGGACAGGGTTGGCTAAACCAAACTCGCGGGTTTTGTTATTGGCTGTGACGGTTAATGGGGCTTTGGTGACTGTCAGAGTATTCGCGCCGTTGCTGGAAAGATAGCCCGGCAAAACACCTGCAATTGTGCCTGCGTAGCTGGCGGTTACACCACTACCAACACAACCAACGCCTCCCGGATAAACACATACGCCAATCGTCCCCAAACTTGCGGCATCGACTCCAGTGAGTGTGGCAACCCCGTTAATATCCGTGGTGGCAGAACCGATGGGGGTAGCGGGATTACCATTCAGGAAGAAGTTGACCGTCTGCCCAGCAATCAGCGTGCCGCCAGTGGTGGTAGTCAGTGTGGCTGTTAGCGTGGTGGTGCCGCCGTAAACTCCGCTGGCAGTATTGACCGTTAAAGTGGTAGGCTGACGATAATGAACCCTGACCTGTAGTTGATCCAAATAAACAACAGGACCAATTCCACCTATCGTTGACAAGACTTTCACTCGAAAAGTTGTAGGGGTAGTGTTAAAGTTGGCAGGCGTCCATCCAATTCCCCAAAGATCGGTTGGGCTGCCAAGAATCGTTGTTTGGTCAGTACCGGAGAGATTTGTTGCCACGGAACCCAACGTGAAACTACCGCCGTTATTTCCTGAAAGTTGGACTGTTATCTGCCTGCCTGTACTATATCCTTCAACTGCTACTTGAATACCGTCAATGGTGGAACCCGCCGGGATAGCAGGAATACCGAAAGTGCTGTAATCCACAGTTTGCTGAGCGTTACTAGCCTGCGTAGCATACACGTTATTCGAAGTGTATACATTGCCAGGGTTGGCCCACTGACTACCACCAGGGAGGATATTACTGGCCGGAGCACGCCAACCGCCGTCAAATGAGACATCAATAGTGTGGGGTCCTGCTACATTCGCGATAGTAAGTTCATTCAGTGGTCCTAATGTGCCGCCATCAATCACTTCGTTAACAATGAAGCCGGTATTGGGAACAAAATAAAACGTTCGACTTGTACCACTGCCCATAGTAACCGAGCCGGTTACAACGGTTCCATACGGAGACTGAATTGTCCCGCCTGCACCAGTGTTAAGGGTGATGGTGTAAGTTGTACTTACTGTGTGAGGCTCAGTGTCTGCACTGCCATTGAAGTTGGCGTCGCCGGCATAGGTTGCAGTCAAAACGTGAGCGCCGGGGGTTGTCAACACAATGTTACATGTGCCTGTCCCCGCCGCAATAATAGCGCCGGTACAAGTGGCGGCATCCACACTATCGGTCACTGTAACATTCCCAGTGCGAGTACCGGCTCCGGGCGCAACAGCCGCCACGGTGAAGTTCACGGTCACAGTTGCTCCTGATAATGAGGGATCAAGAGTGTCGCTGGTAATGGTTGTGGTGGTATTTGCCTTATTGACTGTATGCGCAACACCTGTAGAAGCGGGGCTGGCATTGAAGTTGGCATCGCCGTTATAAGTAGCTGTGAGCGTCTTCGCACCAACTGTTGTAGAGGTAAGGTTACAAGTCGTCGCGGGAAGAGTGATCGTACAAGTCGCAGCGCCATCGCTAACAGTCACAGTTCCACCCGGAGTGCCTGCACCTGGAGCAGTAACTGCCACGGTAGCCGTCACAGTGTAAGCTTGTCCAACCACAGAAGGGTCAGGTGTATCGTTAGTGATAGTTACTGTCGTATCGGCCTTGTTGACGGTGTGCGCAACACCCGCCGATACACTGCCTGCGTATACGCCGTCACCGCCATAGGTTGCCGTGATTGTCTTGGGCGCGCCTACAGTGGTTGATGTAAGGTTACAAGTTGTCGCGGGAAGAGTGATCGTACAGGTCGCAGCGCCATCACTGACTGTGACCGTGCCGGTTGGAGTTACGCCTGTC
>Ga0302323_100005071_pt1 | contig 10763 bp, 12 predicted proteins | sample Fen_T0_3_FD_201950 | JGI IMG/M metagenome (GOLD analysis project Ga0302323, IMG submission 201950) | Peat permafrost microbial communities from Stordalen Mire near Abisko, Sweden - Fen_T0_3 | ecosystem: Environmental > Terrestrial > Soil > Wetlands > Permafrost | place: Sweden: Abisko... | reverse complement strand
AGGCATCATCCATAACCGCTTTGATGGCCTGCATCTCGTCCACAACGATCGGCTTGATCTTGGCTTGCTGGTCTTCAGTTAGGCCCAGTCTTTCAACCAACATCTTGAAACGGTCACCGCGAGGGCCGCCTTTGTGCTGGCCGCCATGCTCACCCGGAGGTGGTGGTGGAGGAGCGTCTTTTTCTTGAGCAAAGGAGAACGGAGCTGCCAGCGCAACAGCGACAGCAATGAGGGGCAATTTGAGCATGCTTTTCATAGTGAGATGAATTTGTATGTTTTTGTGAACACTTGCACAGACGTCGGACAGATTCACAACTCATCTCTCGCGCCCAACAGGTCGTCTCTCGCACGCAGGGAAAGCTGCCACAGGAGATCCGCATCCTCGCTGACAAGCTGCCCGTGAGCTACCAGGACTGGCCCAACGCCGAGATCCTTGGGGAGGAATTCGAGGACGACATCATGGGGCTTTTCGTGGGTGAACCGCACAATTTCGAGGGCGGAACGGGCAATTCCGTCCCGGCGCAGATTTTCCTCTTTGTCGAAAACATCTACGACGAAGCGGAAGGCGAACCCTCTCGCTATGACGAGGAAGTGCGCCTGACCTACCTGCACGAACTCGGGCACTATCTGGGTTGGGAAGAGGACGAAGTCGAAGCTCGGGGACTATAAGAAAATATTCTGGTTACCGGCGGATTTTAACCAAATACCCCACCAACTCGCCCAGCGCCGCGTCAGCCACCCATTGTTGCGCCTCAACCCGGCTGGCTCCAACGCACTCCACCCGGCCACTGAGAAACACCGGTTCTTTGCCGGGCCGAACATGCGCCAAAGCCCAAAAGGCAAACGGCTCGCCCACCTCCTGCGCCGGATTCGGCTCCGCATAACCCGTCGTCGCGAGCCCCAGTTCCGTTTCGAAAAGCCGGCAGGCGCCCAGTGCCATCTGCTCCGCCACCGTCGCTGACACGCAATTCACCGCGTCGGCGTGCTCACGATCCACGCCGAGATGCCATACTTTTTGCTCAAGCGAATAGGCCGTCAGCCCGCCGTGGAAAAACTCCGATGCGCCCGAGACCGAACCAATCCGCGCCTGCAAATTTCCACACGTCAGGCTCTCAGCCACGCCGAGTGTAAGCCGCGGCGCGGCCAGCATCAACGTCTTCAGTTCCTGCGGCAACGTGCGCGTATTTTTCATTTTAGCTCCAGCCCGACCGGGCAGTGATCGCTGCCCATCACGTCGGGGCGGATAAACGCGTTTTTGAGCGACGACTTAAACCGTTCACTAGCGACAAAGTAGTCGACGCGCCACCCGATGTTGCGCGCCCGACAGTTGGCCATCTGGCTCCACCACGTGTAGTGGCCCGGCCCCTTCTCAAACTCGCGAAACGTGTCGACAAAGCCCTCGGCCAGCAGCGCGGAGAAACTCGTGCGCTCCTCTTCGGTGAAACCAGCGTTGCGCTTGTTTGTTTTCGGATTCGTCAGGTCGATCTCGGTGTGCGCCACGTTTAAGTCGCCGCAGAAGACCACAGGTTTTTTGCGGTCGAGCCTCTTGATGTACGCAAGAAACGCCGGATCCCATGCCTTCACGCGATAATCGAGCCGCGTGAGTCCGCGCTGCGAGTTGGGTTGATAAACATTAACCAGATAGAAATCAGCAAACTCAGCAGTGATCACGCGCCCCTCGCTGTCGTGCTCCGGCAGGCCAATGCCGTTTGTCACACTTAACGGCTTCACCCGCGTGAAGATCGCGGTGCCGCTATAACCTTTTTTCGCCGCCGAATTCCAATACGCCTCGTAGCCGTGCGGCCAGGACACGTGCTGCACATCGCCGTGATGGGCTTTAGTTTCCTGCAGGCAGATCACGTCGGCCCCCAAAGCCTCCATGATTTTCAGCAGGTCTTTTTTAAGCACGGCGCGTACGCCGTTTACGTTCCACGAGACAAGTTTCATGCGGGAAAGGCGCCATAAAATGCAGGCTCCGCCCAAAGGCAAACTGCGATCGCTGTCTTTTTGTTCGCCTGTCGGCGCTCCGTGCCTTGGCATATCAGCTCCATCGTTCCACTACGCAGCCATGTCCGCCTTCACTCACATCCCTCTCGGCAAACGCATTCCCGCCAGTGTCCACGGCGTCTCATGCAGTCTGCCGACCATGGGCGACATCATCGGTTATGAAACCAAGGCGCCTGAAACGATGCGCCACCTCTGCTCGGGCTACCCGCGCTTCGTGCAACACCCCTACCTGAAGCAGGCCGCAGAACACATCGTCAATAAACTCGGCCTCACCGGCCACCAAGCCTGGCTCACTGCCTCCCAAGGCGCCGCCCATACCCTGCAAGCCTGGCTGAAACCCGTCGAAACACAGGTCATCTTTCACGAAGGAATCAGCGGCGTGGCCTTCCCGGAAAGCACCGAAACTTTCGCCAGCGCCAAAACTTTCCTTCAGCACACCGGCTCCCTGCTCTCCTCCCGCGAAGCCGAGGACTACCTGCTGCGCGTCGGCGAAATTTCCGTGCTGCAAGCCGAGGCCACCTTCGAAGGCTACGCGCCCGGTCGCGTCAAAACCGCCGTCGCCCAGGCCTTTGGCACTGGCACCGAGGATATTTTCCTCGCGTGCAGCGGCATGAATGCGATCTACGCCACCTTCCGCATTGCCTCCGCGCTGCAACAACCTCGCAAGCGCACAGTCTGGGTCCAACTCGGCTGGCTCTACCTCGACACGATCGCGATCCTGAAAAAATTCACCGCCGATCCGGCACGCGACTACGTCTTCCTTTACGACGTCTTCGACCTCGCCGCCTTGCGGAAACTCTTTGCCGAGCGCGGACAGGAAATCGCCGGCGTCATCACTGAGACGCCAACCAATCCCTTAATCCAAACAACCGACCTCGTCGCGATCAGCGAACTCTGCCGGACCAACGGCGCGATCTTTGTCGTCGATCCCACCATCGCCTCGCCGCACAACATCGACGTGCTTCCGCTCTGCGATGTCGCCGTCAACAGCCTCACGAAATACGCCGCCAGCGAAGGCGACATCATCATGGGCGCCGTGGCGGTAAATCCACAAAGCCCCTACGCCGCCGAATTCCGGCGCCAGCTGCCGTCGCACCTCGAGCCGGTTTACACACGCGATATCGAGCGCCTCGCCGCGCAAATCGGCGACTACCAATCCGTCATTACCCGCGTCAACCAAACCGCGCCCATCGTCCTCGAGTTTCTCCGCCAGCACCCGCGTGTGCGCAACCTGCGCTGGTCGCATCACCCGGATTCGCGCGAAAACTTCCTGCGCCTTGCACACCGCCCCGATGCTTTTGCCAGCATGATTTCGTTCACCGTCGATGGATCGTTGACCGACTTCTACGACCGCCTACGCCTGCCCAAAGGCGCTAGTTTCGGCATGAAAACGACTCTGGTCTGTCCGTTCATTTTCCTCGCGCACTATGACCTCGTCATGAGCGACAGTGGACGCGAAACGCTGGCCGCGTGCGGACTCGATCCCGAGCTCATCCGGCTCTCCCTCGGCTGCGAACCCGCCGAAGACATCATCGCCGAACTAGCCGAAGCGCTCGCTTGAACTAAATCGTTGCGCGATGAACTGCCGCCTCGCGATCAAAGCCATCCCCAACGCACCAAAAAACGCCGTCGCTGGCTGGTTGGGCGATGCGTTGAAAGTCAAAGTTCACGCTCTCGCCCTCGAAGGCCGGGCCAATGACGAACTCTGTGAATTCCTCGCCGAAACCCTCGGTCTGCATCGTCGCGCCGTGACGCTCGTGCAAGGCGACAAATCCCGCCAGAAGCTCGTGCAGATCGAAGGACTCGATCTAGCGGCGGTGAAGGTGAAGCTCGGGTAAAACTAAAACAAATGTTCGCGGTTTTAGGTAGGGACGTCTCTCCGAGACGTCCGTAACCGTCGCCAATTTTCCACGCCACAGCGGATGCCTCGGAGAGGCATCCCTACCAAATACAGCTGACATCAGAATTCTTGTCAGTGCTTCTCCGCCGTCACCGCGAGCAACGATTGCACTTTGCCAACGCCGTCGGTTTCGAGTGCGAGGCCGATGGCTTTGGCGATAAGGGCTGGACTGGCAACGTTGCCGCGAAGCGTAACCTGGCCTTTGTCGCAATCGACTTCGATCGCACGGGCCGACAGCTCCTTGTCGAGGGTGTATTTGGTTTTGATCGTGGCGACGATACGAGCATTCGAAGTGGAGTTGGCCACCGTTTCACCCACCGAAACAGCCTTGGTGCGCACGACCTGCCCAGTATGATCGAGTTCCTTGCTGATTTCGTTGGGCGTGAGATGCCATTCAGTAAACTTGTTGGCCACAGCGTCCGAAGCTGCCTTCACATCGTCGCGCACCCGGTCTGAGAGAGACGGAGTTTTTTCTGCAGCTGCGGTCCCGGGAGCATGCGAAGCATCCTTCTTGGCCGAGGATTCAGCTTGTTGGTTTTGGTAATAGTAGAGACCGAACGCGCCGGCGGCGCCGCCAAGGATAAAAATAAAGAGAGCGAGTTTCATAGGGGGTGATGCTGTTGGAAGTTCGACAGGCGGAAGCGGAAACGGTTCGCCGGAAGGAGTTGCGGTTTTATCCTCGCCGCAAACAACGGGTCCGTCACGTTCGAAGCATCTCGAAACCTATGATTTTTCGTTGCCAGCCCGGATTTGAAACCAACCTCGAAAAGGAGTTGCGAGGGCATGGCATCGTCGCGAGCGAACTCGGCCAGGGCTGGCTGCGGGTGGCGCAAACACCCTCGGCACTGCCAGAGCTTTGTTTTGCACATGCGACTTTGCTGGAGCCGTTCGAGATCACGGCGGACACGGTGAACGGAATCGCCGGCAAGATTTTGGACTTTTTTCTCAGTTCGGCAAAGACCGAGCGCTTCGAAGGACCTTGGCCGTTGATTTTCGAAATGGCCGCCGGACTCGATGGTCTCGGTCGTCGCGTCGACGGTGTGGAAAAAGCACTCGTCGAACTACTGCGCAAGCGCATGTCGCGCGTGTCCAAGCTCGCGACGCCAGACAAGCCACGCGGCATAGCCAAGTCACGCGGGCTGTTTATTTTCTTCGCCGATTTTGGCCGGATTTTCGTGGCGCGCGAATGCGTTTTCGGCGGACAGCGTCGTATGGCCGACGATACGCTTGCGCCATCGCGTTCCTATTTGAAGGTCGAGGAGGCTTACATCGTTTTAGGCCGCGAGCCTGCGACAGGCGAGACGGTGGTCGATCTCGGCGCAGCACCCGGTGGCTGGAGTTACAGTGCGGCAAAACGCGGCGCTCGCGTCATCGCGGTCGACAATGGCCCACTCAAAGGCGGCGCGCTGGATAATCCGCTGATCGACCACCGTCGCGAGGACGCATTCCGTTTTCAACCGGCGCCGGGCGAAGTGATCGATTGGCTATTTTGCGATCTGGTTGAGGAGCCGCACCATGTGATGCGCAACTTGATCGAGTCGTGGATTGCGCAGGGTTGGTGCCGGCGTTTTGTCGTGATCCTGAAATTCGGCCGCGTCGATCCGGTGGCGTTGTTGCGCGAAATCGCCGCGCCGGGCAGCGTGCTCGCGACGCGCACCAGCGGCTTGCGCATCCGACATCTTTATCACGACCGCGAAGAATTTACCTTGGTGGGAGAAGTAAACTCATGAAATCCAAAGAAATTCCCATCTGCGGACTTGCCACAGTACAGGCTCGTTTCAAAGCCAACCCCGCTTCGATCAAGCGCCTCTATTTCGACTACGCGACCGGCCGCAAAATCGGAGCGATCTGCAAAGCACTCGCCGCCGCCCGCAAGATCTACCGCTGCGTCGAACCAGCTGAGCTGGAGAAAGTTTCGGGCACGCTGCATCACGCCGGCATCGTCGCGATCGTGGAGCAACAAGGCCTGCGCGCACCCACCACTGACGACGTGGTTAAATGGGCGCGCGCCAAGGCACCTCTCCTCATCCTCGACCGCGTCGGCAACGCCCACAATCTCGGCGCAATCGCACGCACCGCAGTGTTTTTCGGCGTGAGGCAAATCGTCATCGCGGACCATCCGCAGCAGGCGTTGCCCGGCGAGGCGGCGCATCGCATTTCCGAAGGCGGCCTGGAAAACGTGGAGATTTTTGCGGCGAAGGATCTGGCTAAATTTTGTCGCGAACTGGGCGCGCACTATCGCGTGATTGGCACGGCCGTTGTGGGTGCGGTGGCGCTGCGCAAGGCTACAAAACCCGACACGCCATCTGTGGCAAAACCCGTGGCCCTCGTGCTGGGCAATGAAGAACACGGCCTCGCACCCGAGGTGGCCAAAGCGTGCTCCTTGCTCGTCACCATCCCAGGCAGCGGATTAGTGGAATCCCTGAACGTGGCCTCGGCCACCGCCGTACTCTGCTGGGAGTTTTTCGGAAAAACCTGACCCACCCCACCGAACCTTCTTGCGTGGAAGGTGTCAATTGGCACAGTTCCCGCTCAATCCACTTCGCTATGAATGACACGCCATTTGGTCCTGAAGAGTATGCCGTCCTGCATTTCTCCCTGGTTCCGACCGAGGAGGGCAAACCAATGCAGAAGACCCAAGCCTGTGGCGTCTACCGCACGATCGAGGAGGCCTTTGTCTCTGCACGATTGCTGGCTGTGCGCGAGTGGCAGCGGCTCCGCTCGCTGGCTTCCGCCGGCACCATCGGCAACGGCGCCTCGGTCAACAGGCAGGTGATCGACACCGAGTTCGGCTACGACCTGAAACGCGAAACTTAGGTTGTCTCACGTTTCTGGATACACGCCCGCGCGATCTCGCAGACCTAAACCTGCCTTATAATTCAAAACGAAGCCCGGCCAACCAGCCGGGCTTTTTCGTGCGCATAGTCGGACCGACTCGCAAAACTTCAATTATTCGTCTGCTGCTCGATGGCTGAAACCCGACCCTCTTTGAACATCACGCGCATGTACTCCTCGGTGTGTTCGCGATAGGCCATCGCGTAAACGGGCTCCATGGTAACATAGCGGCTGTTGGTGCGCGGATTGTAATAAACACGACGTTGGTAACCGGCAAAATGCGTGCCTGCATATTCGTCGCGGTAGCTATTATAGATCCAGATTGTTTCCTGCGAGGTACCGGTCGCCTTTTCGCGCACACGGTCGGGATGACCAAAGGCAATATAGACCATGTCCTGCGTGTCGCCGACCTTGACCGCACTGCGCTTGAGGCGCTCCTGCGTCTGAGCGTCGAGGGTATTGAAGTAGGTGGACTTCTCCTCAATACGACGGCTCACCGTGCTGCAACCAGTGAGTGCGGCAACGAGGCAAAGGAGAGGAAGCAGGAGAAATTTCATGTAAGTGTTAGACGTAATAAACGCTGCCGGGTTCCGAAGGCAATTATGAGGTTAAGACCGGAGGCCGTGATATGAACACTTGGTCTGCCAGCGCGAAACTTCCGGGATTGCCCTCAAAATCATCCTTCTACAAAAGAGATTGCGTCGATAAGGACAAAAAAAACAACGAGGATACCCCGATGAGCGATTCGCAAGAAACACTGGAGCGCGTGGATGAACTATTGCTGCAAGGCAAGCAACGGCGGGAACTTGAGGAAGCCTTGGAAACTTTCCGTAAGCGCATGAAACGACAAACGCTGCTCGGCTACATCCATCTGTTCATAGGCTTCGTGCTTGCAACCACAGCCGTCTATTCAGGCCTGTTCCTCAAAGTCGGTGACCACTATGCCCTGAGAGTCGATGGAGGACTGCATTTTCTTATTATGGCAGGTTTCTTCTTCTACTCTGGCAGCACACTTCTTTGGAAAAAGCCAAGCGACCACCTGTTGCTCGCTCTGGTTGAGCGAACACTTCGCGACGATAATAAAGCGAAGTAGACTTCAATCAAAGCTTCACCCGCCTCAACCGCAGGGCGTTAGACACAACACTAAGTGAACTCAGGCTCATCGCCACGCCGGCGAGCATCGGGTTGAGCAACCATCCAAAAAATGGATACAACGCGCCCGCCGCGATCGGAATGCCGAGCGAATTGTAGACGAAAGCGAGAAAAAGGTTCTGTTTGATGTTGGCGAGCGTGGCGCGGCTGAGGTGCACCGCCTTCACGATGCCACGCAGGTCGCCCTTCACCAGCACGAGGCCGGCGCTGGCCATGGCTACATCAGTACCGGTGCCCATCGCGATACTGACCTCGGCGGCGGCGAGGGCCGGAGCGTCGTTGATGCCGTCGCCGGCGAAGATCACCCGTTTACCGCTAGCGCGTAGTTCGGCTACAAGCTTCTGCTTCTGTTCGGGTGTGACACTCGCGTGGTAACCGTCGAGCCGCAGGTCAGCGGCGATCTGCGCAGCGATGACTTTGCGATCACCCGTGACCATGATGATCTTGAGCCCAAGGTGATGCAGTTCGGCAATGGCCTCGGCCGTCGTGGCTTTCAACGGATCACTCAGCGCAATGGTGCCAGCGTGCTGGCCATTGATCTGCACGCCCACGAGCGTGGTGTTGTCGAAAGGCACGTTGGTATTGGGAGCGCGACCGATTTCGACGAGCCTGCCGTCGATGGTGGCTCGAACGCCAAAGCCCGGTTGTGCAGAAAAATCTTTCGCCGGCCGCAGCGTGAGCTGGCGGGCAACCGCCTCAGCTACAATGGCACGGGCCAGCGGATGCTCGCTCGAACTCTCGGCGGAGGCTGCAAGTACAAGCAGTTCCGACTCAACTGTGTCACGAGCCGGTGAGAGCGCGGTGACAACAGGCCGACCTTCGGTCAGCGTCCCCGTCTTGTCGATAAGCAATGTATCCGCGCCGGCCAAGCGCTCGAGCGCAGCAGCATCGCGCACAAGCACACCGGCCTGGGCGCCGCGGCCAATCGCGGTAACGAGCGAAACTGGCGTGGCGAGGCCCAGCGCGCACGGGCAGGCGATGATCAGGACTGCAACGGCATTGACGAGCGCGTGGATGAGCCGCGGCTCAGGACCGAACCACATCCAAAGCCCAAATGTCACCACAGCGATCGTGGCGACAGTCGGAATAAAACAGTTGGACACACGGTCAGCCAGCCGTTGGATGGGCGCTTCGCTTTCCTGCGCTTCCTCGACGAGCTGGATGATCCGGGCGAGCAATGTGTCGCGCCCGACGCGTTCCGCGCGAAGCAACAAAGCGCCATTGGTATTAAGCGTGCCGCCACTCACGGTTTCGCCGGCAAGTTTGGCGACAGGCATCGGTTCACCTGTGAGCATTGATTCATCGACGGCACTCGCACCGTCGGTCACGCAGCCGTCGGTCGGAATGCGTTCGCCGGGCCGCACTCGCAGCACATCGCCGACCTGAACTTGATCGAGCGGAACGTCTTCCTCACGCCCATCGACGACGCGATGCGCAACAGGTGGAGCGAGATCCATGAGCGCGCGGATAGCGGCATCGGTGCTGGCGTGGGCGCGCTGTTCGAGGATCTGGCCGAGCAGGACGATCGTGGTAATGACAGCAGCAGCCTCGAAATAGAGCGGCAGCCCATGCGCACCGTGCGCCGTGGCGGTAGCAAGTATTTCAGGAAACAGCAGAACGGCGGTGCTGTAGAAATACGCTGCGCCCGTGCCGGTGACAGTGAGCGTGAACATGTTGGTATCGCGCTCACGAATGGATTTCCACCAGCGACGAATAAAAAACCAACCACACCAGAAAAACACCGGCGTGGTCAGCGCAAACTGGAGCCAGCCCGAAACTCGCGCGGTCGGGAGCAGGCCGTGAAAGCCGGAAATCATTTCTCCCATGGCCAGCACGAAAACAGGAACACTCAGTGCGAGGGAAACCCAGAAACGCGGCCGCAACACACGTTCATGCGGAAGGCCCATATAGACGGGTTCGGTGGAGTCAGGCGTCATCGTCGGATCCATGATATCAAGTTATTCAGAAGGTTGGCCACAAAAACCCACAAGGCACAAAAACGCTTCGCAAGGTAGCGTGTCTCAAAATCACTTATCACGTATTACGTGACAAGTGGTTTTGGTTCTTTGTTCGATTAGTGTAATTAGTTGTGTCACGTAATACGTGACACTTTTCATGACACTGATTTTTACGGGGCCCGGTGGGTGGAAACAAAAAAGCGGCGCCGGGTTTGCGGCGCCGCTTGGCGGTTTCAAACTATTATCCCGGACTTACGGGATCTTGAGCTTCATGCCGACGCGGAGGGCGGCGGGGTCTTTCAAGGTGCCTTTGTTGGCCTCGAGGATTTCCTTCCAGCGGTTGCCGTTGCCGTAGTAGCGCTTGGCGATGGTGGAAAGGGTTTCGCCAGAAGCAACGGCGTGCGTGCGGGGAGCGGCGGCCGGAGCCGGCGTTTCCACGACAGATGTTTTATTGCTGCCCGGACGGTTCGGGGGCGTGGTGGCGACCATGGAGGGCAAAGGCAACGGCGTAAGCGTGTTGGTCGAGGGCGAGCCGTAGGAGAGGCGGTGCTTCAGCTCGGTGTTCTCATAGGCAATGCTGGCGAGTTGATTTTGGGTCTGGCGCAGCTGTTCGCGCACACCAGCAAGCTGGGCAGCAGCGTCGTTGTTGGCCGAGGCACGACTGGCGGCACTGGAAGCTTCGTCACGGGCGACCTTGAGTTTGTCGGCCACAGAAGCGCGCTCGTTGTCGATGTTGGCGAGTGCGTTTTGCAGGCGGTCGATCTCAGCCTGCTGGAGCTGGAAAGAACGCAGCGCGGCATCGAGCTTGATCTGGTTTTCGTTGAGCTCTTTTTGGAGATTGGTAACGGTTTCGTTGGCAGCAGCGGCATCGGCAGCCGGAGCGGCAGCAGCGGGTGTTTCGGTAGATGCAA
>Ga0302323_100005070_pt1 | contig 10764 bp, 9 predicted proteins | sample Fen_T0_3_FD_201950 | JGI IMG/M metagenome (GOLD analysis project Ga0302323, IMG submission 201950) | Peat permafrost microbial communities from Stordalen Mire near Abisko, Sweden - Fen_T0_3 | ecosystem: Environmental > Terrestrial > Soil > Wetlands > Permafrost | place: Sweden: Abisko... | reverse complement strand
CATCTACCAAAGGTAATAAAGGTGGACAAAGCCGTGCCGGTTACAAAAGTAAAAAAGCTCATGAAGGCGGACAGATGCCTATTCAGCGTCGTATTCCAAAACGTGGGTTTAAAAATAACAACCGTATCGAGTTTAAGGTTTTAAATCTTGGTCAGATTGATACGCTATCAGAAAAATACGGTATCACAGAATTCAACCTCCAGAATTTATACATCAATGGTTTAATAAGCCAGTTTGATAGTGTAAAGATCCTTGCTAATGGTGAGCTTAAAGGTAAATTTGCTTTTAAAGTAAATGCAGCCAGTGAAAAAGCAAAAGCAGCCATTGAAGCAGCCGGAGGTTCTATCGAGATAATAAAATAATTTCCCGATATTTGCCGACCACGTTTAACTTGGTCATTTTTAATTAGCGCAAAACACTTAAATCGTTTAAATTCTGTGAAGAAGTTCATAACAACACTTAAGAATATCTGGAGCATTGAGGAGCTACGCAATAAGATAACTTTCACTTTATTGTTGATATTTATCTATCGCATCGGTTCTTTTATCGTATTACCGGGTATCGATCCAAATAAATTAGCCACACTTGCCGACAGTTCAAAAAGCGGTATGCTTGGTTTGCTTGATACATTTGTAGGAGGTGCTTTTTCAAAGGCATCTATTTTTGCATTAGGTATCATGCCATATATTTCTGCGTCAATCTTTATGCAGCTGATGACCATCCTGGTTCCTCAAATGGCAAAAATTCAAAAAGAAGGCGAAAGCGGCAGAAAGAAGATCAATCAGTGGACACGTTATCTTACTGTAATTGTAACTGCATTTCAGGCAGCGGCCTATATCGGTTATTTAAACAGCGCAGGTAACAGGGAAGCTATCATTCCTGAATTTCAAAGTTACTTCACTGTATCAACTGTTATTATTTTAACCACAGGTACATTGTTTGTAATGTGGCTTGGTGAAAAAATTACCGATAAGGGTTTAGGTAATGGTACTTCTATCATCATCATGGTTGGTATCCTTGCACGTTTACCGCAGTCATTCGTACAGGAATGGGCAGCAAGATCAACAAGAGGCGCCGGTGGTATTTTAATGATATTGATCGAGATTGTTTTATTAATAGCAGTGATACTGGGTATTATACTTTTGGTACAAGGTACCCGTAAAGTACCGGTTAATTATGCCAAGCAGATAGTAGGTAACCGCCAGTTTGGTGGCGCCAGAAACTTTTTACCATTAAAAGTAAATGCATCAGGTGTAATGCCGATCATCTTTGCACAGGCAATACTTTTCTTACCAACATTATTTGCTTTTGGCGGTGCGGCTTCCTGGACAAAATATTTTACGGATCATACCAACCTGGGTTATATGATTGTGTACACAGTAGCGGTTATTGCCTTTACGTTCTTATACACAGCTTTGATATTTAATCCAAAGCAAATGGCTGATGAATTAAAGCGCAACAATGGTTTTATACCAGGTGTTAAACCAGGTCAGCCAACTGCAGATTACATTGGTACCATTATGGATAGAATTACTTTACCAGGTGCAGTATTACTTGCTTTTGTTGGTATTCTTCCCGGTATCATTCAATTGATATTTGGAATGCAGCAGGGCTTTGCTACTTTCTTCGGAGGTACCTCATTACTGATCATGGTTGCGGTAATTTTAGATACATTACAGCAGATAGAAACCCAATTGTTAATGCGCCAGTATGATGGGTTGATGAGCAGCGGAAGAATACAGGGCAGACAACAGGTTTCTGCAGGAGTTTAAATAACAATACCCCGCAAAGGGGACTTAAAAAATATAATTCTTAAGCCCCGACTGAAAATGTCGGGGTTTGTTTTAAATAGATTTTACAATGATTCACTACAAGAGCAAGACCGAAATAGAACTAATGAGAGAAAGTTGTTTGCTCGTTAGTGAAACACTTACTTTACTTGCATCTGCTGTTAAACCGGGAATAACAACCCTTGACCTTGATAAGTTGGCAGATGAATTTATACGGGATAATAAGGCAGTACCGTCTTTTAAGGGTTATCATGGCTTTCCATACGCAACCTGTATTTCTGTAAATGATGCTGTTGTTCATGGTTTCCCTGGTACCAACGAGCTACAAAATGGCGATCTGGTTTCGATTGACATTGGAGTATTTAAAAATGGTTTTCATGGTGATCATGCGTATACTTTTGGTGTTGGTGAGATAACTGAAGAAGTGCAGAAACTGCTAAGGGTTACCAAAGAATCTTTATACAAAGGAATTGAAAAAGCTATAGCCGGTAACCGCGTTGGAGACATAGCATTTGCAATACAGGATTATACTGAAAAGCAACATGGTTATGGGGTGGTAAGAGACCTGGTAGGACATGGCCTGGGCCGCAACCTGCATGAAGAACCACAGGTACCAAATTTTGGAAAAAGAGGAACGGGTGCTAAGCTCAGGGAAGGGTTGGTTATTGCTATTGAACCAATGATCAATCTCGGGACCAAAGATGTTTTTAATGACAAAGACGGCTGGACGATACGCACAGCAGATGGTAAGCCTTCGGCTCACTTCGAACATGATGTTTGCATTCAAAAAGGCAAGGCTGATATTTTGTCTTCCTTTACACCAATAGAAGCCGCAGAAAAAACCAACAAGGAGCTTTGGTCTGAGTATTAATTAAAGAATCCTGTATTTTAAATCTACTCTTTTATCAGTCCATATATTATCCGGGCTTATATAGGTATCTCTATACTGTATGATGACACCTGCTTTTGCAAAAATATCCCGTACGAGTTCGCTGCAAATATAGTTTCGGTTTCTTTCCCTTCGGCTAATGTGAAATAAGATACGCACCATGATACGTACAATCTCAAAATTATCATAAGGGCGTGTCAGTTCATCCAGGCCAAAACTTATTCCATGGTTTAATTTCTCCTTTTCAACATCAAAGTTAATTTTTGCAATAGCTATCTGCCCTTTATAAGGTCGCTTTTTGCCTTTGTAATCATGCAGGTATTTTGACAACGGGATCAGCCTGATGCCTACCGAAGGCTCAGCTTCCAGTACCATCACCCTGCCCAGTTCTTCATCTTTATAAACAACCGCTACATGGCTCCAGGTGCTTTTGGTAAGCCTTTGTATGATGCCCGAGAAAGCATAACTGCCGCTGCTGAAAAAAATATTGCCGGTTTTCAGATTGTCCCTGATCTTTTCATAGGGAATAACCGGCATTTGCTTAAGCTGCTTTTTTGTAATTGTACCCGCCATTGTTATTGAGTTAAATGCTACTTTTAGGCATTGAAGATACAAATTAGAATTAATGATTAAAAAACGACTGGTTGTTGTGGGAGGAGGAGCTGCAGGATTCTTTTGTGCAGTGAATGCGGCAAGATTGAACCCTGTCCTGGAAGTGATTATTCTTGAAAAATCGAACAAGCTTTTAAGCAAGGTAAAAGTAAGTGGTGGCGGCCGCTGCAATGTAACCCATGCCTGTTACAGCATTGCCGAGATGATAAAAAAGTATCCCAGGGGATCTTCATTCTTAAAAAAAGCATTTCATCATTTTTTTACCAATGATACCATTGCCTGGTTTAAAGAAAGAGGTGTGGTTTTAAAAACCGAAGCTGATGGAAGGATGTTTCCGGTTACTGACAGTTCACAAACCATTATAGATTGCCTGATGAGAGAAGCAAACAAGTATGGCATTGAGATCAGGATGAATAAAGAAGTAAAAGGAATTTACACCGATGCAGGTAAATGGAATTTATTGATGAAGGATGATGCTGTTTTACCAGCAGATTTTATTTGTATTGCAAGCGGTGGGTATCCAAAAATACTGCAGTACGACTGGTTGAAAAGATCTGATCACAATATTGAAGAACCGGTTCCATCGCTATTTACTTTTAATATGCCAAATAATACTATAATTGCATTAATGGGAGTTGCAGTTGAAAATGCGACAGTGAAAATAGTTGGTTCAAAATTATCAGAGAGCGGGCCACTGCTGATTACACATTGGGGTATGAGCGGACCTGCTATATTAAAGCTTTCAGCCTGGGGTGCCAGGGAACTGGCAAAAAATAATTATCATTTTTCAATACTGGTAAATTGGGTACCGTACTATAATGAGAATAGCTTGCGTGACAAAATACAAAAGGTACGCTTTGAACTGGCAGCTCAGAAAATAGTGAAAAGAAATCCCCTCGCGTTACCAAACCGCTTGTGGGAATATCTCTTAATTCAATCCGGAATAAATGTTGAATTGCGCTGGGCAGATCTTCCCGCCAGGGAACAAAATAAACTTATTAAAAATTTATGTGCACAGGAACATACAGTTAAAGGTAAAACCACTTTTAAGGAAGAATTTGTTACAGCTGGCGGTGTTGATTTAAGCGAAATTGATTTTAATACCATGCAAAGTAAAAAGCAAACAGGTTTGTTTTTTGCCGGCGAAATTATAAATGTGGATGGTATTACCGGTGGTTATAACTTTCAAAATGCATGGACTACTGGTTGGATTGCAGCGAAGGCAATTTCCTTAACGGTTTAAAGCCGTCTGCAGCTTTCACAAATTCTTCACTTCTGTATTTCTTTGCCAGCGGCATTTCAGTTACTTTTGCCCTACTTAAGATATGAAAAAAATAGACCGCTATATACTGCTTAAATATCTTACAACTTTTTTCTTTTGTTTGATATTGTTTACAGCTATAGTGGTTGTTGTTGACATTAGCGAAAAAACCGACAACTTCGTAAAATCCAAATTGCCCATTTCCCGTATCATCATCGACTATTACTTTGGATTTATACCCCGTATAGATGCAATGCTCTTTCCGCTGTTTGTTTTTATTTCCGTTATCTTTTTTACCAGTAAAATGGCTGGCAGGTCAGAGATCATTGCCATTCTCAGCAGTGGCGTAAGCTTTCGCAGGTTTTTACTACCGTATGTTGTGGGTGGTATTTTTTTATCTGCCTTTTTATGGATGGGGTACCAATATGTAGTGCCAAAGGCGAATCTTAAATGGGCCAATTTTGAAGCCAAATATATTGATGGCCCCAGGGCTCCCGAGGGCAATACAACCAATTATAAACAGAAGTTGTATTTCAAAATGGATTCATTTACCTATGTGGGCATAAGAGGTTATGATACGGTATTAAAATCTGGTAATGGATTTTTTGTTCAGCGTTTCCAAAAAAATAAACTGGTCTACAACCTAAGGGCTGAGCAGTTTAACTGGGACAGTACGCAAAGGAAATGGAAACTGCTGAATACTGTGGAACGCTGGTTAGACAGCATTTCCGAAAGAGTTACCAGAACGCCTGAATTGCTGATAAGTTATAATTTTAAACCACGCGACCTCAGAAAAGATGAATTTTTAAAGGACCAGTTACCTACGCCGGAGCTAAATGAATTTATTAAACTGGAAAGGTTACGTGGTTCTGAATCGCTGAATATGCTTTTGGTTGAACGTTATAACCGGGATGCTATTCCGGTTTCGGTTCTTATTCTTACTATAATAGGAGCAGTACTGGCATCCCGAAAAATCAGGGGTGGCAGTGGTCTTCATCTTGCAATTGGTGTGGTGATCAGCGTTCTTTATATTTTATTCAGCAGGTTCTCGCTGGTATTTGCCACCAAAGGAAATTTTACTCCTTTTATTGCCGCATGGACGCCGAATTTTATCTTTGGAATACTGGCTTTTTACCTTTATAAAAAAGCACCCAAGTAAAAGTTGGCAAATAGCTTGTTTTGTCCAAACTTTCTGCTAAAATTTTTGTTTTAACCCCTACTGCATCGTAATTTTAAGGCTCCTTAAAGCCCGATTGCTTTTTAAATTTTGTTTGAGGATTTAACGATTACCCGGCAAACGCTTTTTGCAAGAAAATACAATTTCAATAACTAGTAATAAATAATTTTATGGGTATTATTAAAGACAGGTTTAAAGAGCAGGCAGATGCAGTGGCTGCCGAAATTAAAGGTATCGTAAAAGAACACGGCGAAAAAGTAATTGGAGAAGTAACACTGAGCCAGGTTTACCAGGGTATGCGTGGCATTACTGCACTTGTATCTGAAACTTCATTGCTGGATGCCCAGGACGGAATTCGTTTTCGTGGTTATTCAATTCCTGAATTAAGAGAAAAACTAACCAAGGCCCAGGGAGGAACTGAACCCCTGCCCGAAGGATTATTTTACCTGATGCTGGTAGGGGCGTTGCCTTCAGACGAAGATGTACATCATTTAAGCAGTGTTTGGCAACGCCGCAGCCATGTGCCAAACCATGTATTTGCAACCATCGAAGCTTTGCCTGTAAGCACACATCCTATGACACAGTTTGTAGTTGCCATTATGAGCCTGCAAACAGAAAGCCAGTTTGCAAAACGATATGCAAAGGGCATGGCAAAGAAAGATTACTGGGATGCAGTTTTTGATGATACCATGGACCTGATTGCCCGCCTGCCCCGCATTGCAGCCTACATCTACCGTCGTAAGTATAAAAACGGAGAACATATTCAACCCAATGGCTTATTGGATTGGGCAGGAAATTTTGCCCACATGATGGGATATGAAGAGGAAGGATTTCATGAATTGATGCGCCTGTATATGACTATACATGCCGACCATGAAGGAGGTAATGTTTCTGCACATACCACACACCTGGTAGGTTCGGCATTAAGCGATCCTTACATGTGCTTTGCCGCTGGTATGAACGGCTTGGCCGGACCATTACACGGCCTGGCTAACCAGGAAGTGATTAAATGGATATATGAATTAAGGGAGGAGATAGGAGCAGATATTCCGTCAAAGGAACAAATTGAGGAATACGTTAAAAAAACGCTGAGCGAAGGTAAAGTTGTACCCGGATATGGTCATGCCGTTTTAAGAAAAACAGACCCACGTTTTACAGCGCAAATGGAATTTGGGAAAAAACACATGCCTGACGATCCTCTGGTACAAACAGTATGGAATATTTACGAAGCGGTACCACCGGTTTTAGGTTCAATAGCAAAAATTAAAAACCCATGGCCAAATGTGGATGCACACAGTGGCGCATTGCTGGTACATTACGGTATGATAGAATATGAATTTTATACCGTTTTATTTGGCGTTTCAAGATCATTGGGCGTATTGGCAAGCCTTTGTTGGGACAGGGCACTTGGCTTCCCGCTGGAAAGGCCAAAATCGGTAACTACTACATTGGTGAAATCATGGCTGGAGGGTAAAGAAGAAATTTGGGGAGATTAATCTTTTATCGGATATTTGTCCTCAAACCGGAATAACGTTCCGGTTTTTTTATTAAAACGAACAAAAAAAATAAAATGAAGAAGATAATTTTTGTATCAATTGTTTCTCTCTTATCTGCCAATTGTATTGCTCAGGGTGGTAAAACAGTGCCGGCCGCTTCAGGTAATCAGCACCTTAAAGTATTTAAGCAATCAGCTGCCAGTGGTGATTTACCAACCGGAATAACTGCTTTAAGTTATTACGTGGCCGACCAGGGTGCCAATACGGTTTATGAAGATACTTTGGCGATGCTTTACCTGCAGCAAAACTCTTATGTGCAATGCTATTATTGGGCAGATAAAAGATTGAAAGCAAAACCTGATGATCTTACTTTAATGGAAATGAAAGGGATTTGCCTCGATAAGCTGAATCAGCCAAAAGAAGCAATAGCCATTTATGAAAAATTATATGGCAGGACCAAAAGTCCTTACCACGCATATACTTTAATGGAGCTGCAATACAGCATCAAACGTTTGGCTGAATGCCTGGCTACATCAGGAAGTACTGAAAAACTTGAATTTAAACCTGATTTTACCATGAGTTATAATGCGGGAGAACAAATGGGCCGCACGTATTTACAGGCAGGTATTTATAATGTAACAGGTTTGGCATTGTATGATCTGGATAAAAAAGCAGAAGCAAAAAAATATTTTGAGAAAGCCCTTGCACTTGATAGTAACTTTGTTTTGGCAAAACAAAACCTGCAGGCTCTGAAATCTATAGAAGCGGGTGGAAATAAAGTGAATGCCGGAGGAAATAATACGCCAGCATCGCCCGCCAATAAACAAGATTAAAATTTCATTTTGAAGCAGAGCTCGTTGCCAGTATATTTGCAATCCATTAGAGGCTAAAAATTGAAAATGGGAGATTAGCTCAGTTGGCTGGAGCGTCCCGAACGGCTTCGGGAAGGTCATTGTTAAGGTTCTTAAATAAAAATAAATGGGGGGTTAGCTCAGTTGGCTAGAGCGCTTGCATGGCATGCAAGAGGTCGTCGGTTCGACCCCGATACTCTCCACGATCACCGGTGTGCTGAAAAGCTCACCGGTTTTTTATTGCCTGAATCTCTTGTCTGCACTCATTCTCAGAGGAATTTATATTTATAAATAGGAGTCCGACATTTTCTGATAGAGGAGCGAAATTTTAAAAAAAGTCGAACTCTATACCTATTGCTTTAACTTTCAATACTATTACAAATCTGCGCTATAGGTTTCCTTATTTCATTTATGTTCATTATATTTGATTGTTCACGTTACGTGAACGTATGAATTAAATGAACAAAGAAGAGCATTTCATTTTACATGCATTGGAAAAGATGCATAAGACAACTGGTATTAAAACCAAATTTAAACCTGCTGTAAAGGATATATTTATTGATGGAACGGTAGACATTATTGCAACAACCAAAGAAAAGGTATTCTTTATAAAATGTAAAAGAGAATTAAGAGCTCACCATTTACCAGCGATCATGGAACAAGCCAGGAAGTATAAGCCTCTGCTTGTAATAGCCGAAACCATTTTCCCTAAATTAAAAGAAGAACTGCGTAAACAAAAAATCGCTTATTTAGATGGTGCCGGAAATGTCTTTATCAATAATGATGATTTTGTGGTTTGGATTGATGGCCAGAAGAATGAAGAAAAGGAGCGTACCGTAACTAATAGAGCATTTACAAAAGCAGGCCTAAAAGTCGTTTTTCATTTACTGCTGGATGAAGAATTAATAAATCTTCCTTACAGAGAGTTGGCAAAAATGGCTGATGTTGGTTTGGGTAATATCAATAATGTAATGGCAGGACTTAAGGATATGGGCTATGTTTTGCAATTAGATAATAAAAGAAAAAAACTGCAAAAGAAAAAAGAACTATTGGATCGTTGGATGGGTGGTTTTGCTGAAACCTTAAAACCTGCTTTACACATAGGCAATTTTAGATTAGCTAATACAGCGGAATTTGGCAATTGGAGAAAATTTCCTGTAGAGGGTCATGATACTGTTTGGGGTGGAGAACCGGGAGGGGATCTGCTGACAAATAATCTAAATCCCGCAAGTCTAACAATATATACCACCAGGAATAAGGCAGATATAATGAAACTGATCAAAGCAATACCAGATGCAAAGGGCAATATTAAAGTATATCAAAAATTCTGGAACCACCCTCTAAAATTGGAAAGCCCGGCAGCCCCGCCTTTACTTATCTATGTTGATTTAATGTTAACAGGTGATCCGAGATGTCAGGAAATAGCAAAACAGATTTTTGACAAACACTTAAAAAATGAGTTTAAATAAAATAAGGCAGGTTGAATTGAAGCCGGTTTTTGATGCACTGGAAGAAGCTTTCAATAAACTGTCAATAGACTTTTACTTAATTGGAGCAATTGCACGGGATATCTGGTATGCCCGAGGAAATGCAGTTTCAACCGGCACAAGAGATGTTGATTTCGCTGTATTTATTGCAAATCAGGAAGATTATAATTTGTTAAAAGCTTACCTGGTGAAACAAAAAGACTTTGTTGTATCAAAAACCAATGCATTTGTTTTTATTTCACTTGAAGGCCTTGTTGTGGATATACTTCCGTTTGGTGAAATTGAAATAGACGATAGCGTACATATCACTGTCGAAGGAGTAACCTCCATTCGTGTGAATGGATTTAAAGAAGTGTTTGAATCGGGTACAGAAAGGCTTGAATTAGAAACTGGGCATTCCTTTGAAGTGGCAACTTTGCCATCTATTGTTTTACTGAAATTAATCTCCTATGATGACAGGCCCGAGCAACGTTTAAAAGACCCTGGCGATATAGCCAGCATCATTCAGAATTATTTTGATTTACAGTCTGATAATATCTATGAAAATCATACTGATCTTTTTGACAATGCGGATTTCACGCTGCAGAAAGCAGGTGCCCGGATTATCGGGAGGGAAATAAATACCATTATTGAATCGAATGCCGTTTTAAAGCGAAGAATTACAGACATTCTTAAAAGCCATATTAATCAGGCAGACGAGAGTGTTTTTATTCGAAATATGCAAACAGGCGATGATTTTGTTTTGTCGATTGCAGTTGATTGGTTGAATGAGATTCTAAAAGGTATCACTGAATAAGAGCCCGAATTGATAATTTCTTAACTATGCCCATTTTTTCCAATGAACAAATCAGGATCTTTCTGTCACTTTTCAGGGGTAGAGAAGATGTATTTGCAGTTCGATGGGAAAAAGATAGCAAAGCTGGTTATATGCCAGCCTATGATTTGAATTGGGATGAGTTTGCAAAACATAAACTTAGAGGCGGCACATTAAAAGACTTCCCCAATAAACAGTTTTCGAGACTTTCTCAGCAAAGAATTATCAATCATCTCATAGGGAAAGAAGTTGTCGGTCTGTATCCGTTATTACCAGATAATTCTTCCTGGTTTATTGTTGCAGATTTTGATGAAAGTCTAACCAGTAAAAAAAGCTGGATAGAGGAATGCAGGGCTTTCATTGAAATGTGCAACCAATATCAACTAC
>Ga0302323_100005069_pt1 | contig 10764 bp, 10 predicted proteins | sample Fen_T0_3_FD_201950 | JGI IMG/M metagenome (GOLD analysis project Ga0302323, IMG submission 201950) | Peat permafrost microbial communities from Stordalen Mire near Abisko, Sweden - Fen_T0_3 | ecosystem: Environmental > Terrestrial > Soil > Wetlands > Permafrost | place: Sweden: Abisko... | reverse complement strand
GCTGACGGCTTGGGCGCGGTGCGAGACGCCGGAGGGCGGCTGTTCATTTTGGGTGTCGGTGGCTCGGCCGGCCACGCCAGCCACGCCGTCAATGATTTCCGAAAAATCTGCGCTTTCGAAGCGTACACGCCGACCGACAACGTCTCCGAGCTGACCGCACGCATCAACGACGAAGGGTGGGACACAAGCTTCTCCGAATGGCTCAAGGGCTCACGCCTGTCCGCGGCCGACGCCGTGCTCGTCTTCTCGGTGGGCGGCGGCAGCAAGGAGAAAAACGTCTCGGTGAACTTGGTGCGCGCACTCGAACAGGCACAGGCCGTCAAAGCGCGCATCTTCGGGATTGTGGGCAAAGACGGCGGGTTTACCGGTCAAGTGGCGGACGCGTGCGTGATCATTCCGACCGCCTCGCCCGAGCGCATCACCCCTCATACGGAGGGTCTGTGCGCGGTAGTTTGGCACCTGATCGTCAGCCACCCGTCTCTGAAGCGCGTCGCAACGAAGTGGGAATCGACCAAGTGACTCAGGCCTGGATCAACACGATCAAAGACACCCGTTTCTTCATCGTGGGCGGCGCTGGCTTCATTGGCGCGCACTTCGTCGACTACCTGTTGGGTGAAGGCTCGGCCAGCAAGGTCACCATCTACGACAACTTCTCGTCCGGTAGGGAATGGCACGTGGCCAAACACGCGGCCGATCCGCGGTTCCAAATCGCGCGCGGCAACGTAGAAGACTTACCGACCTTGCGCCAGGCGATGGAAGGCCATCAAGTGGTCATCCACTTGGCTTCCAATCCGGACATCGCCCGCGCCGCGACCGAGCCTGACATCGACTTTTTTCAGGGCACCGCCCTGACCAACTCCGTGGTCGAAGCCATGCGCACGACCAGCGCCAAACGCATCCTGTATGCCTCCGGTAGCGGCGTTTACGGGGACTTCGGCCAAAAGGAGATCCCTGAAGATCAGGGCTCGCTCTTACCGATCTCCACCTATGGCGCCAGCAAGCTCGCGGGTGAAGCGCTGATCGCCAGCTACTCCTTCATGTTCGGCCTGTCGGGCTGCGCGTTTCGATTCGGCAACGTGGTCGGGCCGCGACAGACGCACGGGGTCGGCTTCGACTTCGCGCGCCGCCTGCTGGACGACCCAACGCAGCTGCGCATCTTGGGCGACGGCTCGCAGAGCAAGTCTTACGTACACATCTCGGACATCATCGCCGCGGTGCTGCGAGCGCACACGGAGACCCAATCTGCCTACCAGGTCTACAACGTGGCAACGGGCGATACGATCACCGTGAAAGAGATCGCCGAGCTCGCGGTCGAGTGCGTGGGCCTCTCGCCAGCGGCGGTGCGCTTCGATTACACGGGCGGTGATCGCGGCTGGAAGGGCGATGTGCCGATCGTTCGCCTGGACACGAATCGCATCCGCGGCATCGGTTGGTCCTGCAAGCACACCTCTCGTCAGGCGTTGCAAAAGGCGATTGTTGCCATGCTGCCGGACATGAAAGCGGGGAAGATGTGAACGCCGAGCTACTCAACCAATTTTAGCGTACATCGAATCACACAATTCGGCGACGCGGAGGCCTTCGGCGATCGAGGCGGGGTGCGGTAAGCTGGTGCTCACGTTCCCCGAGAGCCACGCCAGAGCGACGGCAGAAATCTCGTCGTCCAGACTGATGTTGGCAGGTCCGAAATCGAATACCTCTTCGGTCGCGCGCTGGGTCCTACCGGAACCGTCGTTCCAACCCCAGCGCTTGCCGAGTCGGATTGTTTGCGCACCGTATGTTCCGCCACGGCCATCGATCAGGGCGTAGCCATCCTCGCCTACGAACTCCAAGCGGAAAGTGTTGACCCAGCGAATGAGCGAGACACGCACTGAGACCAGCGTTCGCCCGCTAGTCAGGATGGCCGACACGTCCTCTTCGATTCCCGTTTTCCAGAAGCCGCGTGTAGCTTGCGCAGCAGAACAAACGACGTCTGGTACCACCTGCAGGGCGAGATCGAGCAGATGAACGCCCGGATCGATGAGCACGCCGCCGCCCGCTTGTTCCGGCCGGAGCTTCCAGTCGTCCGTGGAACGAGGGTGGCCGCCATGGCCAATCATCATGTCGACGCTGCGGAGCTCGCCAAAGTGGCCGCTCCGTAGCCGTTCGAACACTTTCTGCATCGTCGGCAGGAAGCGATAGTTGTAACCAACGAAGCTCGGCAGCGCGATGCGCTCGGCGAGTGTCGCGATTTCCTTCGCACCGGCAGCGTTGAGGGCCAGCGGCTTTTCGATGAGTATCGGTTTGCCGCTGGATACTACGCGCGCGGCGGCGGCGGCCGCCAGGTGATGCGGCAGAGCGATGACGGCGGCGTCAAAGGAGGCATCAGGCACCTGCACAAGGTCGGTGTAGTGGGGCGCGGAAGGAAAAAGCTCAGCGGATCGCGGCACTGGATCGACCGTACCGGCGAGGCGAAGCCCGGCGTGCTGCTCGCTTTTTTCCAGCGCGGCAAGCGCGCGTGCGCGCTGCTTGCCAATGAGACCGTGCCCGATGACCAAGACTCTCATGATTCAACCCGCCGAAGCTTCCAATGGTCCTGAGACAACTCTCGTGCGGACTCGCTGGTCCACGTGTCACGGACGTGGACAAAACGTCCATGAAGCCCACGAGCATCTTCCAAAAGTAGGCGGCGCACGAGCCGGCAGGGTTCGTCGATGGATACCGTGGTCTTCACGATCCCGCCGGCTCGACGAACTTCACTCAGCATGTCCGTGTCATTCGCGCCAGGAGCGATGATCGTCACCGTGGGTCCGTCTTGACCGAGTTCCATGGCGAGCGTTTCGACGAACCTGACCAATGCAACTTTGGTCAACCCGTAGCTCATGAAGTTGGGATACCCGTACGCCGCGCCGCCGCCGCCGAAAAGCACCAAGCGACCGGCTCGTTCGCGTGCCATGCGCGGCACGGCTGCGTGAACCAAGCGAATCGTCGAGCCTAGGTTCGCTTCGATGGCCCTCCAGCAATCGTCAATGGGCGTCGCGGCAAACGGCCCCGTGGGGCCGAGCGTGCTGGCCGCGTGAACGATCCCGATCGGACCCCTTGCCGCGTTGATGGCCGCATAAAGCTCGTCGCGCTGAGGACTCGCCAACGCTAAGTCACAGGGCATAGCGCGCGCAGCAGCGGCCCGGATGGCATTGCATTCAGCCGCGACGACCGTGCAAGTGTCCGTACGACTCACCAAAACCAGCGACGCCTCGGTCGTCTTGGCCAAATCGAGAGCTATGGCGCGGCCGATCCCTCGGCCTCCGCCGGTGACGAAAATAGTTTCAACCAATGTATCGTGAGCCATCACGGCTTTCGTCTGGCGACCGCGATGAGCTGTTCGCCCCAACGCGACGCGTTCAAGTAAAAGAGAGGTTTGAGTGCTTTGCCGAACACGGTGTAGGCGCTCCCCAGCAAGTTCGAAATCGCGCCCTTGGGAGCCTCGGAGGCAGCCGCGCGTTTCGCTTCACCAGGGACGGTGAACCCGGACGCGATGCGGACCGCGGTTCGGTAGAACGAATGGAACGGAAAGCCCCAGGCGAGCGTCTCCAAGACCTCGAAACCTGCGCGGCTCAGCATGCTCTCGAGCATCTCCGGAGTGTAGTGCCGCTGATGTCCGATGACCTTGTCGAAGGCCGACATCTTGCCCCCCGGGACGGTGATGATTGCAACGCCCGATGGGCTCAGCAGGTCGAGCAAGCGGCGAGCAGCCAGCTCGTGATCGGGAACGTGCTCGAGCACTTCGGAACAGACCAGGAATTCGAAGGCGGAAAGGCGCGCAGCATATTGCTGCTCGAACCGCTCGTGCGTGAGGTTCAGCTCGAAGAGCTCGAATGACGGGTTGCGCTTCCGGCTGTCGACGAGCGACCGCTCCGAGAGATCGGCGCCGTGCACGGATGCACCGGGGATTGCATCGGCCAGCTCCCGGAGCAGCTCCCCTTGACCGCAACCGACATCGAGAATGGTCCGGGCATGTGCCGCATACCGCTTTGCCAGCTGAACCACGACGCGGCGGCGATGGAACGCAGCCGGGCTTACCGCATCGAGGTGGCCGTAGTCCTTCCACATCTGGTCGTAAAAGGCCTGAGAGTCGGATGCCAGTTCAACCATTCGATTGTCCTCTCGTTGACTCGTTGACTCGTTGACAAACTCACGCTTCAGGCTTGCGGCCCGGGCCTTCGATGGGCCCGGCCAATGTGCGGGACTTGTCGACGATCCGCCCCCGCATGAAGTGCTGAACGCGCTGATAGGCCATGAACCCCAGAACTTCGACGCCGGTCGCCCAAATGGTCACGTTGTGCGTATCGCCCACTCGCTCTTCGAACGGGATCACGAACTCGGCGAAGCCCGCCGGATTGACCGCATAGGCTTCGAGCTTGATCTCGTTGGAAAAACACCAACCATTGGTATGCAGCTCGAGCTTCTGCAAGAATTCCTTGCGGAACGCCCACATCCCGGACGAGATGTCGCGGAAGGGGTGCGCGTAGAGCAGGGTCGCGGCCAAGCTGAGCCCGACGTTCCCAATCCGGTTCCACAAGCGCATGGCCTTGGAGTCGACCAAGGGAAGCCTCGAGCAATTCACGAAGGAAAGGTCGCGCTTGACCAGATAATCGACGACGTAAGGGAAGAGTTCGATCGGATAAGTCCCGTCAGCGTCCGAGGTCACGATGACCTCGGATTTGGCCTCAGCAAAGCCGCGCTTGTACGCGAGCCCATAGCCTCGCAGCTTCTCGACGACCACCCGCGCTCCGTTAGCCTCGGCTAGCTCTACCGTTCGATCTTTACTGCCGCCATCGACGACGATGACTTCGGTGACTTCTTTGGGAACCCGTTTGAGCGTAGCGACGATCCCACGCTCTTCATTGAGCGCTGGAATTACTAGGGAAATAGTCGGTCGAGACATCGGGCAGAAGTCTAGTCGACCGGATCTCGCGAGTCGAGCCTATCAGCGCTGAAAGTAGGCAGTGATGTCCGCGCCTCGACCGGCCGTTGCCCACGCGGCAACCTGCTCCGAGCCAACGAAGCCGGACAAAAGATGCGAGCTCGAGGACACCTGAAGCGTGCGGAGGCCAGCCAACCGCGCCGCTTGTTCGAGCGACTTTGGAGTGAAATAGACGAGGTGTTCGCGCTTGAGCGAATGGTAGTAGGGACCAAAGACTTCCGCCTCGGGGCAATCCAAATTGGGCGTCTTGATCGCGACCACTCCACCCGGAGCGAGGCAAGCGGCAACGCGAGAAAGCAGCGCGACCGGGTCGGCGACGTGCTCGATGACGTCCCAGAGAGTGATCAGCTGGTAGCGGCCGTGGAGCTCTTTCCCATAATCGTCGAGCGTGCCGCCCTTGGTCGAAAAGCCGTACAGCTTTTCAGCGACTTGGCGCGCGTGCAGTGAAATTTCGATGCCCTCATGCTCGTAAGCTGCATCGGCCAGCGCTGCGCGAAAATAGCCATACCCGCTGCCGAGATCGAGAGCCCGTCCGCCCGTCAAACCGCTGACCGCTTGCAGCTCCCGAAGTTGGCGTGCCGCCTTCTCCAGACGCCAACCGGCTTGTGCAGCGTACTGCCCATAGCCGCCTGCATTCTTCGCATCGCCCTCGAAGTAGCTTTCTTCGTAAACGGGCGGTGTCATTTCGAAGGTCCAAGTTCCGCTCAGCTCGCGCACGAGCCAGCCCCACGCGCCATCGTCCGACCGGGCCACCCCGAAACTGGGGTTCTCGGCAATCTGTGCGTGCCAGATTTTACCCGAGATGCCGCGCGGTCCCGCCGCCACCACGCCTTCCTCAGTGTGACCCGCGAGGCGCGGGCGGACCGCGCGGAAGCCCTCTGCAAGGCGTGCCAGCATTCCGCTTGCCCTGCTCTGTTCGCTGCTGCGGAGCCACGACGCAAAACCTTCGCGCTCGAGGCCCAGCAGACGCAGTAGGCCATTTTCGAAATGGTCTCGCGAATCCTCATAGTGAATTTGGCCGTGGGGGGACTCGAGGTTGATGTGGTCGCTCATGAGCTTGGCTACGATCGATGAAAGTTGGCCAGGATCCGCGCGCCGTCGAAATCGAAGCGAAAGCGCAGTGGTCGCAGGCCGCGGTTGATCAACGCTTCGGAAACCCGCCGCCGTTCGGTCGGGCGCACGTAGAACATGAAGAAGCCACCGCCGCCCGCGCCCATCAGTTTGCCGCCGATCGCGCCAGCCTTGAGCGCAGCCTCGTAGTGCTCATCGATCGCCGGATCGCTCATCTTGCTCGCGAGTTTGCGCTTGTTCGTCCAATGCTCGTGCAAGAGCTCCCCGTAGCGATCGATCTTTCCGTCCAAGAGCAACTGGCGCGTCTCATAGCCCAAAGCCTTGATCCGGTGCATGCGCTCCACTGCGTCGTTCTTGTTCTCTTGGATCGCCTTGCCTTGCTCCGTCAAAACCGACGAAGCGGAGCGCTCTACGCCAGAGTAGAAGATCAACAGATTTGCTTCGAGCTCGTCGACGGTGTCGTCCTTGACTGGCAGGCGCTCGGTGTCGACCGAACCATCCTTGTTGAAGGTAAACGCCGTAATGCCGCCGTAGGCTGCGATGTACTGATCCTGCTTGCCGATCGGCTCTTTTAGAACATCGATCTCGATGTGGCAGGCGGCTTGCGCGAGTTGTTCGGTGGACAGGTATTCGCGCTTGAACGCGTGCAGCGCGTTCAACAGCGCGACCGTGAAAGTACTCGAGGAACCCAGCCCAGAATTGGCCGGCACATCGGCAAAGCTATGAAGTTCGAGCGCGCGTTCGAGGCCCGAATAGCGAAGCGCTTCACGAAAGATTCGATGCTCGATCTGATCGATCGAATCGACCATCTCGAGCTTGGAATACGCGAGACGGATGTTTTCGTAAAAGCGGCGAGCCACCGATACGAACACGAATTTGTCGATCGCTGCGGCGACCAGGAAGCCGCCGTGCTCGCGAGCATAGCTGAGCAAGTCAGTGCCGCCACCACCCAGCGAAAATCGAACCGGCGCGCGCGAAACGATCACTCTGCCCCTACCTTCCGAATCTTCTGAATCACGGATACCATTCGTCCCTCTTTCATCTCATCGATCAATCGTTCCGGAAATCATCGGACCTTCATTGCAACGATCAAGAATCCGAGGGCGTTTTGAGGATCGTGAAACACCTTCTCGAACATTCGCGCGCCGAGGGCGATGCTTGCCATCGTGGGAGCAACGATCGGTAAGGTCCACCAACGTACTTTGGGAGCGTCCACGCTTTCGTGGCCCAATTTGCCGACTGATTGTGCCACGGACTGCAGTCGGGCCACGCGCAGCGCCAGGTACCCGTTGATCTTATGACCGATGACCGTCGTGAGGTCGCCCTGTTGCTCGGTAAAGACCACCTCGAGGCCTGCCTCAGAGCACAGCGCGCTCAGCCCGTGCGGGGTGTACCGGAAGAAGTCATGTGGCTCTTCATGCAATCGGAACTCGAACGGCGCCGTCAAGATCAGCAGGCCGCCGGGTTTCAACACCCTGGACATTTCCCGAACGAGCAGCCCCGGGTGCGGCGTGTGTTCGAGAACCTGAACGTTCAACACGGTGTCAAAACTGCCATCTTCGAAGGGAAGTCGCCTCCCGTCGTAGTAGTGGTCGGGTTTTTTCCGGTAATTCTGGGCGGAGGTCGCGTTGAACGTGGCTTCGTGTTCAATCCCCAAGTACTCAGTGACGAAGGGACGGAAAATTTCCTCATAGGGCTTGTCACCGCACCCGACGTCGAGCAGGCGCCCGCGCGCACGCGGAGCGACGTTCACGAGCGATTGAATCGTGATGCCCCACTGCAAGTCTACGAAGTCGGATGCCATCCGCGCCAGCTTGCCGGCGTACTCTTGAACGAACATGTTTGTTGGTCGGCATCGGTAGCGCGTATGCGTTACTGCAGCCAGGCCCTTCGCGAAATCAGGTCGAAAGAAGGCCGATGCATCCAGCTGGGCAGCCGAACGGCCAGCCTTTGTCGCGCTACGGGAAAATTCTGAATGAGGTATCAGGACAGGCCGCCCGGGAATCGTGCTTACGGCTCCCCGAGCGCTTTTCTAACTCGGCGAAGAGCCGGTCGCGCGCCCAGCGCCGGTGGCGGGGTCATCGCTTCAAGGGAGAGACCGAAGACTTCGAGATGGGTGCCAGGCCACTCGAAAGCCCGAGCGAGATAGGCCTGCACGGGATGCGTAGAGCGCGGCAGGTTGCGATGGTTGAGCCTGCCCGAGCAGGACGCAGGCGCGCCGCGACATAGCTACTTGGGAACGATGACCTTGAGCCCAGTGCCGTCGGTGGCCATCCAAGATGTTTGCCAGTAACTGTCGAGTGCAACCGTCAACGCCCGAGAGCAAGTCTTCGGCGCGCTCGTGAAGGACAAGAGGAGACGAGACAGCTCATGGCGAGCGGTACGCATGGTCGCGACGGATGCGAGCGAGTGGCGTGCGCAGCATGCGCAGCCAGAATTTTTGAAAGTCGAGCACGCGAGCCACCCCCAAGGGCCCTTGGAGGGTCGTAGCGTGCCGGCAAAGAGCGCAGCGTCGTCCGCGCGCCGCACGCCCGGCAGCAGCAAGTGTAGCCTAGTACGACGCGGCGACGCCGGTGCTAATGACGACGTGGAGCTCTTCCCCCAATAGCTCGTCGGCAACATAAAGAGCGGAGCCGCCGCAGCAGGCGGCGGCGCAAGACTCGGGCCGTAGCTCGTGCTCCTCGGCCCTGAGATGACTGGGAAGCGGTTTGCCTCCGGTGTGCCCTCGTCTTCCTCTTCGCTGTGCGCTCGTCGATAGCTTTTGCGGTGACTTGGCACGATCCTGGAACGTGCGCTGCTGCTCGCCCTCGACAACGGGCGGTGGCACGGGTGGCGGAACCGCGATTGGCGTACGCGCCTCACGCTGCTTGTTGCGCTGCGCAACGCGAGTGTCGGCGGGCAGACACGCCGCCCTCGATCGCAACCTCCGCGTACCGCGAAAAGGTCGATTGCAGCATTAGGGTGCTCACGTTTTCAGGGGGCTTGGGGCCTCCCGTGTGGTCTCGCGGTCGTCGTCATTGCATAGACCGTCGACCATGCTCAGAAGATGGGACAGGGATCGCGCTCGCCGGTGAGTGGCGAACAAAAGCCCACTGGTCGACTAGCCCTCTTCACCAACTATGCGCGGATCCGGTTGCACGCGCACAAGCTCGAACACGCTGCGCAGAATCGCGCTCAAGACCTCGTCGCCTGGACGAGCGCTGCCAACCACCACGCCAGCACAGCATATCGGTCCGGTATGCGGCCAACCCCCCGCCCGACACGAGGTCGACTGGCGGGTGAGCCGTTGACCTCGCTTTCTGCTTTCTGCAGCGCCCTGGTTCGTGGGACGGGCGCCGTTGCACGGGGCCGCTATTCATCTGCCAGGCGTGAGCAAGCGGCCATCCACACGCCCGCGCGCTTATTCCCTTACGTGCGCAAGTTCACGGCAAACGAGCATGTTCTCCTGGTACCACGCGTATCGACAGCTCGACGGGCGGACCCCAACAATTCATCGACGGTGAGCCGGCAAAGCAAGGGTGAGTTTCCGGGGTGGCTCCGGCTGCCGTGAAAGGCGGCGGCGCGCGCCCCAGGCTTCGTGGCTGCAACGCGCGCCTCCGAGTGTCACAAAAGGGTTGGCGAAAGAACGAGAATCAGCCCAGCGTTGAACACTACCAACGATGTTCCGTTGGCGGCTAATGTCTCTACGCCGCTGGCCGGCCAAGTGGTGACGGTACTGTTGGGGTAGGCATACGACAAGGCCCAGAGGGGACTACTCACGCTCGCATTCAACGTGAACGTTCCCTCCGATAGCGTGCTCGTATCGACCGTCGCTGCGGTGCCGGTATTGCTTCCGAGCGTCCAACTGAAGCGCTGGTCGATGTCATCGCGCCGCCCCTCGAGAAACATGAGCGGTTGCGTGCCGGTATTGCGAAACAAGAGCGAGGTGTTTCGCTGCACAGGGTAGAGCACGTTGATGCTGCGAACGTCTCCATCGGAAACGTGCGAGCGCTGACCGATGGTGACTCCTGGTGGCAACGCCTGAGTTGCCGTCAACGTAGTCAATCCATTCTTGGAGAAGGCCGTCGCACCGTAGTGCATCACCGAGTCGTAGTCGTAGTCGAGCATCAACGCCTGGGGCGAAGCGATATCGAAGTTATAGGCCTTGTAACACTGGCCTTTATCGAATTGATCTGCCGTGCAGCAACCATTGTTAACTGCGTTTTGCTTGGGTGGTGCGGGGCGATATGTCCTGGTCGCTGGCGCCGCGCGCGTCGAGTTCGGCGACGATGTGTCCGTGGCAACACTGCGCCGCGTGTTCGAGGCACTGCGGTCATGTTGAGCCTTCCTCCCACGGTACGCGTGTTCGTGGCCGTCGAGCCCTTCGACATGCGGGGCTCGTTCGACGCCATCGCTGGCGCCGTGCGCCGAATCGGCCTCGACCCCGTCGATGGGCACCTTTACCTTTTCTTCAATAAACGCCGCCGGCTCGCCAAGGCCCTGTGGTTCGATGGCTTGGGCTGGTGCCTGTTAGCCAAACGCCTCGATGCCGGCAGTTTCCAGCTACCGCCGTTCGACGGTGGCAAGCCTCAGATCGCGATCGACGGCTCTGCCTTCGCTTCGCTGTTGGCCGGCATCGACTTCATGGCGGCTCGGCGAGGCTGGTACCGGCGCCCTCGGCTCGAAAAAATAGACAAGACGATCGACACAGATCCCCAAGTGTGATCTGTACTCGTCTGTGGACGAGCTGAAAG
>Ga0302323_100005067_pt1 | contig 10766 bp, 8 predicted proteins | sample Fen_T0_3_FD_201950 | JGI IMG/M metagenome (GOLD analysis project Ga0302323, IMG submission 201950) | Peat permafrost microbial communities from Stordalen Mire near Abisko, Sweden - Fen_T0_3 | ecosystem: Environmental > Terrestrial > Soil > Wetlands > Permafrost | place: Sweden: Abisko... | reverse complement strand
GACCAGCTCGACGAGGAGCGCCACGGTCTGCGCCAGGCGTACGACAAGGCGCGGCTCGACGCGCTGCGAGACGGGCTCACGGGAATGGGCAACCACCGCGCCTTCCAGGAGGAGATCACCGAGTTCGTGGCCGAGGCCCGGACGGCCAATCGGCCGTTCTCGCTCTTGTTCATCGACCTCGACGATCTCAAGAAGACCAACGACCAGCACGGACACGGCGCGGGCGACGAGCTGCTCCGCACGGCCGCCCGGATCATCACGGCCAACATGCGCCGAGCCGATCGCGGGTTCCGGGTCGGCGGCGATGAGTTCGCCGTTCTGCTCGCGGAGTGCACGGCGGAGCAGGCGCTGCTCATCGGCAGGCGCATCCTGGCGTCGGCGCTCGAGGGCTCGGCGGGCACCTCGAGGAGCGGGCCGTTCTCGGTGACGATCGGCGTGTCGGCGTACCCGACCCCGGCCGCTGACCGCCTGATGCTGATCCACCAGGCTGACGCCGCGATGTATTGGGGCAAGCGCCACGGCCGCACCGATGTCCAGGTGTACGACCCGACGCGCCACGGCATGGCCGAGGACCAGCGACCGCACGACGAGCTCGCTGCCGCGGTGTCCCGCGTGGCGGCCGGCCGTCTGCTCACGCCCGTCTACCAGCCCATCTACTCGCTGCGGACCGGCGAGGTCGCCGGCTACGAGGGTCTCGTCCGCCCGCTGCCCAACTCGGGCTTCGCCAACGCCGGGGCGCTCTTCGTGGCCGCCGAATCCACCGGGCACACGGTGGAGCTCGACTTCGCTAGCCTCGAGGCGGTGCTTGCCGGCGCGCGCACGCTCGACGATCGGCTGTACCTCTCGGTCAACCTCTCCCCGCGATCGCTCGAGACCGACGCGTTCAACCCGTTCGAGCTCCTGTCGCTGGCCCGTCGCTACGGCATCGACCCGACGCGGCTGGTCGTGGAGCTCACCGAGCGCGAGGCGATCGAGGACCTCGAGCGCGTTCGATCGGCGCTGGGCGCGCTTCGCCGTCACGGCGTGCGGACCGCCGCCGATGACGTGGGGGCGGGGAACGCGGGGCTGCGCCTGCTGTCCGAGCTCCACTTCGACGTGATGAAGATCGACCTGTCGCTCGTCCAGGCCGGCGCCGCGCGCGAGTCGGCCGACGCCGTCCTCCACGCGCTCCGCGACCTTGCGCGGCGGAGCGGCCAGTCGGTGGTCGCCGAGGGCGTCGAGACGCCGGGGCAGCTGGTCGAGGTGATGGCGCTCGGCTTCGACAGCGCCCAGGGCTATCTGCTGCGCCGGCCGCTCCCGACCCTCGACGCCGTGCCGCTCGACCTTGCCGCGCTCGCGGACCTGGCGGACACGGCCGCCTGAGCCATCGCCGCTCCGGCCGTGACGACGCCGTCCGAGGTGTCGCGGCAGTGCGCGGCGCCAGCGCGCGGCGGTCGCCGCCGCGATTGACGACGCTGCGAGCAGGCCTCAGCATCCATCCCCTCGGCGAGCCGTCCCGTCACCGAAGGGGTACCCCGGTCCATGCGTCCCACCCGCGCGCAGCGGCTCATGCCGCTCGCCCTCGTCGTCATCGTCATGACCGCGGCCGCGTGCTCGTCGGCCACGCCGTCGAGTGACGTCGGCACCACCGCAGCGCCGACGGCAGCGGCCAGCCAGGCGGCCGTCGTCAGCGGCGCGCCCTCAGCAGCCCCGTCAGCGTCCGACGCGACCGCCTCGGCCTCGACCGCCGCCGCGACCCCGTCGCCAGCCCCGACGCCCAAGCCAACGCCCAAGCCGACCCCGAGGCCAACGCCCAGGCCGACCGCCGCTCCGACCGGCTACCAGTGCGTCAACCTGCTGCTCAACAAGGAGGTGCGCAAGGCGACAGGCCTGACCGAGGCGACGCTGCTGAACAACCGCAACGGCTCGCCGCAGGCGGCAGGACAGACCTACTGCCCGTACCTCGCGCAGTCGGGTCAGGTCACCATCGCCGCCGCAGTCTGGACCGGCTCGTCCTACGCGAAGTTCCTGCAGCTGTGGAACAGCGTGGCGACCTACAGCCAGCAGGCGCCCGGGATCGGCAGCCAGGCGATCATCGACGCCGGCGACGGCGTGGGCCTCGCGATCGTGGGCAAGGTCGGCGTGTCCATCCAGATCAAGGGGCCGAGCGGCGTTCCGGCTGGCGTCGACGCGTTGACGGCATGCCAGACGCTCCTCAAGCTCCTAGCCAAGCGCGTCTGACCGCGAGTCCGGACACCGACGCGGCCTGCGATCCGTCGTCCAACGGCGTTCGGATCGTCTGCCGCCGCCACCCGCTGACCGCAAGGATCCTCCGACTGCGTTCGGCGGCGCAGCCGTCGTCAGCGCAAGGCGGCCGGGAGGAGCGGAGCGAGCGGGCTCGGATGCCCGTGAGCGAGCACCGCACAAGCCAACGCCGCGATGGCGGCGGATCCGCCGCCACCCGCTGACTGCAAGAACTACCCGCGCTCGAGGTATCGCTCGCGGTCCCAGTTGTGCACGACCGCGTCGTACTGCATCTGCTCGACCCGGATTGCGTTGAGGTAGTGGTCCACCACGTCGTCGCCGAAGATCTCGCGCGCCGCCTCGGACCGCTCGAGCTCGCCGATGGCCTCCCACAGTGCCCGCGGCATCCGGGGATGGCCCTGGGCCGCGTAGCCGTTGCCCTTGAACTCGGGCTCGAGCTCCAGCCCGTGCTCAATCCCGTACAGCCCGGCGCCGATCGCCATGGCGTACGTGAGGTATGCGTTCATGTCGCCGCCCGGGAACCGGTTCTCCACATGGAGGCCGCCGCCGTGACCCACGAGCCGGAAGCCGGTCGTGCGGTTGTCGCGGCCCCACACCACGTTGACCGGCGCCCACGACAGCGCGGCGTACCGCTTGTACGAGTTGACGAACGGCGCGATGAACGGGGCGAGCTCGCGGGAGAGCTTCATCATCCCGGCCATGAACTGCGACCCGAGCGTCGAGATGCCGTACGGGCCGGCGGGCTCGCCCGGCGCCGCGCCGAACATCGGGCGGTCGTCGTCGATGCCCCAGATGCTCATGTGCAGGTGGCCCGACGAGCCGGTCCAGCGGTGGTCCGGCTTGGCCATGAACGTGATGCCCCAGCCGTTGAGATAGGCGATCTCCTTGGCGCCGTGCTTGAAGATCACGGTGCGGTCGGCCGACTCGAGCACGTGGTCGTAGCGGATGTTGACCTCGTGCTGGCCGTTGGCAGCCTCGCCCTTGGAGAACTCGATGGGGATCCGCGCCTCGGTCATCTGGTTGCGCAGCAGGCGGTGGAGCGGCTCGGCCTTGGTGGCCTGGAGCAGGTGGTAGTCCTCGTTGTAGTAGCCGAACGGCCGCGGGACGGGCCAGCCGCGCTCGGCGAGGCTCTCCCAGCTGTCCTTGAGGACGTAGTACTCGAGCTCAGAGCCCGCCTTGACCGCGATCCCCATCGAGGTCGCCTTCTCGATCTGGCGCTTGAGGATCGTCCGCGGGCTGACCGGGATCTCGAGGCCGGACTCCTCGTCGGTGGCGTCCGCGAGGACGAGTGCCGTCTTCTCGAGCCACGGCAGCACGCGCAGCGTGTCCCACACGGGGTCGGCGATCCAGTCGCCATAGCCCGTCTCCCAGTTCATCAGGGCAAAGCCGTCGGGCGTGTTCATCTCCATGTCGGTGCCCAGCAGGTACGTGCAGAAATGGGCGCCGTGGTCGATGACCCCGTTGAGGAACGCCTGCGCCTGGACGCGCTTGCCCACGAGCCGGCCCTGCATGTCCGTGATGGCGACGACGAGCGTGTCGATCTCGCCGGAGCGCACCATCGCCTCGAGCTCCTCGAGGCGCGGGTGCTTGCCGCGGGGGGCGTGGGCGTGGGCGGCGTGGTCGGCGCGGGCGCGGGGCTGCTTCGGCATCGGTGGCGACCTCTCGGCTCGGAGTGGACGGTGCAGGGCGGGTCTGGTCGAGGCGGGCCTACTTCGCCGTCATCGCGCCGTCGGCGACGATCACGGACCCGGTGACGAACGACGATTCGTCGGACGCGAGGAACAGCGCGACGTTGGCCAGCTCGCGGGGCGTCCCCGGGCGGCCGATGGGCTGGAACGAGTCGATGGTGGCGTAGACCTCGGCGAGGCCCCCGAGCATCTCCGCGTGGGCGTAGTTGATGGGGGTGTCCACCCAGCCGGGGGCGAGCGCGTTGCAGCGGATGCCCTGCTTGGCGTAGTCGAGGGCGATGCCCTTGCTGAGCATGACGATCGCGCCCTTGGACGTGGCGTAGATGGCGAGGAAGGGCTCCGCCACCAGGCCGTTGACGCTGCTCGTGTTGATCAGCGATCCGCCGCCCTGGCGGAGCATGTGCGGGATGGCGTAGCGGCAGCCGTAGATGCAGCCCTTCACGTTGACGTTGATCGTCCGCTCGATGATCTCGTCGGGGACCTCGTGGAAGATGCCCGGGATGTTGACGCCCGCGTTGTTGAACGCGACGTCGAGCCGACCCCAGCGCTCGACGGTGCCATCCGTGTACGCCTTGACCTGCGCGGCGTTCGAGACGTCGGCCGCGACGGCGAATGCGGCGTCCCCGATCTCGCGCGCGGTCTCCTCGACGGCGTCACGGTTGACGTCCACGCAGGTGACCCGGGCGCCCTCCTCGGCGAACCGGATGGCGCTCGCGCGGCCGATGCCGGAGGCGGCTCCCGTGACGATCGTGACCTTGCCGGCGAGTCGGTCTCCCACCCTGCCGTTCCTCCCTGTGCGCCTGTGCCGGAGTTCCTGTGGGGAAAGTTGACACCACCCGGCGGACCTGCGCTTACTGCGCGGATTGGAGGGCGGTCGCGCGGAGGGCGCGATCGTAACGCTATTCCACCGGCGCAGATGGAGGGTTTCACCGCATGGCCGCTCCGCCCACGGGCACACGATCCCGGGACGAGGAACGTCTGCACCAGCTCGGCTACGCCCAAGAGCTGCGGCGGGGGATGAAGACGTTCTCCAACTTCGCCGTCTCGTTCACGATCATCTCGATCCTGTCAGGGTGTCTGACCCTGTTCGGGTTCGCCATGAACGTTGGCGGCCCTGCCGTGATGACGATTGGCTGGCTCGTGGTCGGCGGGTTCGTCACCCTTGTCGCCCTCGGCATGGCCGAGGTCGCGTCCAGCTACCCGACGGCTGGCGGCCTGTACTACTGGTCGGCCAAGCTGGCCGAGGACGCCGGCGCCAACGGCGCGCGCTGGAGCTGGTTCGTCGGCTGGTTCAACCTGGTTGGCCAGGTGGCCGTCACGGCGGGCATCGACTTCGGCCTGGCCCTGTTCACGACGGCCCTGCTGAACCAGCTGTTCGGCTACCCGGTCGACCCCCCGCACGTGATCGCCATCTACGGCGTGATGCTGATCCTGCACGGGCTGCTCAACACGTTCGGCATCCGGCTCGTCGCCCTGCTGAACGACGTGTCCGTGTGGTGGCACCTCGTGGGCGTCGCCGCGATCGTGCTCGTGTGCACGGTGCTCAACCAGCACACGCGCACGGACCTCGGCACCGTGTTCTCGACCTTCGTCGACAACACGGGCAGCGGGACCGGCGGCTTCAACTGGCCGGGCCCGATCGTCTGGGGCATCCCGCTCTACGTCATGCTCATCGGCCTGCTCAACGCGCAGTACACCCTCACTGGCTACGACGCCTCCGCGCACATGTCAGAAGAGACTCATGACGCCGAGCGGTCGGCGCCCAAGGGGATCATCTGGTCGGTGATCATCTCGGTCATCGCGGGCTTCGTCCTGCTGGTCGCGATGAACGTGGGCATCACGCCGGACAAGGCCTTCACCGCCTCGGACGGGACCGCGATCAACGGCTACGCGCATGCGCTCCAGTCCGCAACGGGTGTCCCGCCGGCGCAGATCTGGATCGACGCGGTCGGGCAGACCGGAGGTCTGATCATCCTGTTCCTCGTCGTGGGCGCCCAGTTCTTCTGCGGGATGTCGTCGGTCACGGCGAACTCGCGCATGATCTACGCCTTCTCTCGTGACGGCGCCGTGCCCGCCTCGGGCTTCTGGCACCGGATCAACAAGCGGACGCGCACGCCGACCAACTCGATCTGGCTGGCGGCGGTCGGCGCCTTCATTCTGGGGCTGCCATACCTGTGGAGTCCGGTGGCGTACTTCGCGATCACGTCGATCGCGGTCATCGGCCTCTATGTCGCCTACATCGCGCCGGTGTTCCTGCGGGTCCGCCTCGGCGACAAGTTCAAGGCGGGGCCATGGTCGCTGGGTCGCTGGGGCCGCCCGATCGGCATCGTGGCCACGATCTGGGTGGTGTTCATCTTCATCCTGTTCATGCTCCCGCAGTTCCTGCCGCCGTGGAATGACAGCGGCCCGGTCTGGGCGAACCTGAACTTCACTCCCGTCGTGTTCCTCGTGGTCCTCGGCGGCGCCTCGATCTGGTACTTCGTCTCGGCGAAGAAGTGGTTCAAGGGCCCCAAGGTCCAGGGCACGCCAGAGGAGCTGGCCGCCATCGAGCGCGAGCTCGAGGTCATCTAGGACCGGTCATCGCGCAGCAGTCAGAGCCCGGGGGCCCCGCCTCCGGGCTCTTCGATTCCCGGGCCGTGCGTCGGATGCGCCACTGGCAAGTCCACGCGCGATGTCGACAGTCACGCTGCGAGCAGGCCCCGGCGCGCGGGCAGCCGGCCGAAGCCGCCGCCAAGACGTGGCGCTGGCCGCGTGACGACCTAGTAGATGAAGGTCGTGTCCGAGGGGAACGTGAAGTCGAGCGCGCCCGGCCCGAGGTCGGCGTTGGGCTGGTAGGTCGTGGCCACCGCGTCGCGCGTCACCGTCTCGCCGATCGATTCCTCGAGCCGCAGGATGACGCCGTCTCGCCGGTCGACCGCCATGCGGATCACGAAGTCCGGCCGGTCGCCGATCCGCTCGATGGTCCGCGGGTGCAGGCACTCGAGCACGATGGCCTCGCGGCCCGCGACCTCGGTGGTGCCCGTGACCTCGCAGGCGCCCGTGGCGAGCACGTTCTGGCAGTAGCCGGCGGGATGGATGAACAGGTCGGCGATGGTCTCCATCTGCAGCTGCGTCCGCGGCTCGTACACCTTGGCAGAGCCCGGCAGGTCGTCGTTGTGGAGGCCGCGGATGCGGGCGCGGACGGGGCGCTTGGTGCCTCCGCGGCGCGCTGCGGCGAACGTGCGCACGGTCTCGCCGTCGCTGGCCCAGACCTCGTAGTTGCCGGCGGTGCCGTTGGCCGGGATTGACGTCAGGACCTTGACCCGGCCCGGGTGCGCCAGGGTGACCTCGCTGACCACGACTTCTGGGCCGCGCGCCGTCGTGGTCCGCTCCTCGATCCGCATCCGGAGCGTGGTGAAGCGCAGCTCGGCGTCCCGCATGAAGTCGAACAGCGCCTCGACCGAGGGCAGCTCGTCACGCAGGGCGGCGACCTCCGGGCGGGGCGACGAGCCGGCGGGAACGGGGAGGGCCGCAGCGCGGTCCCAGGCTGAAGCGGTCATCGCCGCGATTGTAACGGGGCGGCCGCCCGTTTCGATAGGCGGATCGGCGGCTTCAGACGCCCGAGTTGCTTCCCGCTTGACGGTTCGGACGCTGAGCGGTCCCATTGCGCCGTGCACCGACGCGCCCGATCCAGCCTCCTCGCCGCAGTCGCGCTGGCGCTCACCGTCCTGGCGGCCGGGTGCGGCGACTCGGGTCCGGACCCGCTCGCCTCGTTCAGCGGCGCAAGCCTCACGATCCAGGCGCGCGACCTCACCTACGCCCCAGACATCGCGACGGCGCCGGCCAACACGGGGTTGCGCCTGATCCTCGACAACAAGGACGCCGGCGTCCCGCACAACATCCACGTCTTTCAGGGCGACACGGATCTGGGCCAGACGCGAACGGTCCAGGGGCCTGGTCTGGCCGCGGTTGACCTGCCCCCACTGGCGCCGGGGCGCTACCAGTTCACGTGCACGATCCACCCGGAGATGATCGGCACGCTCCTGGTCGCGAACGGCGCCTCGGCCGGACCGAGCGACCCAGCGGAGACGCCGCCACCGGACGTCCCGAGTGGGCCGCCAGACACGAGTTCGGACGCGCCCGCTGGCTCCTGAGCCGACGGGCCCGGTGCCCGCAGACGCCGCAGCTGGCGCCGAGTGCCCGCTCGCCTGGCCCCGCGATCCCGCGCTCCCGGACGGGAACCTCAGCCGCCGGCCGGGCCGCCCTCGAGCCCGGGCTCGGTCATCTTGGCGGGGTCCAGCAGCTCGTCGAGCCGTTCCGACGCGATGCCCTTCTCGAGCGCCAGCTCCCGGATCGTCTTGCCCGTCTTGAAGCCCTCCTTGGCCATCGCCGCCGCCGCGTCATAGCCGATCTCCGGCGCCAGCGCGGTGGCGAGCATGAGCCCCTGCTCAACGAGCTTGGGCCCGCGATCGGTCGCCTTGAGCCCCTCGACGAGCTTGATGCGGAAGTTGCGCGCGGAGGCCGCGAGCAGGGCGATCGACTCGAGCAGCGCCTGCGAGGTGACCGGGAGCATCACGTTGAGCTCGAGGAACGAGCCGGTCTGCCCGAACGCCACCGTGGCGTCGTTGCCGATCACGCGCGCGACCACCATGGTGAGGCTCTCCACGATGACGGGGTTCACCTTGCCCGGCATGATCGAGCTGCCCGGCTGCGTCTCCGGCAGCGCGAGCTCGGCGATCCCCGCCCGGGGCCCCATCCCCATGAACCGGATGTCCGACGCGATCTTCCAGAGGCCGAGGGCAATGGTCCGCAGCCCGCCGTGCGCGGCAATGGTCGCGTCGATCGCAGCCTGGGCGTGGAAGTGGTTCGGCGCCTCTCGGACGAGCAGCCCGGTGAGCTCGGAGAGGTGGCCGCAGGCCCGAGCGGCGTACTGCGGGTGCGCGTTGATGCCCGTGCCCACCGCGGTGCCGCCGAGCGGGACCGTGAGCAGCTCGTCGCGGGCGGCCTGGGCGCGGCGGATGGCCTCCTCGACCTGGCCCGCGTAGCCCGCGAACTCCTGCCCGAGGCGAATGGGCGTGGCGTCCTGGAGGTGCGTCCGCCCAGTCTTGACCACGTCCCAGAACTCGGTCGACTTGGCGGCGAGGGCACCCTGCAGGTCGATGAGCGCGGGGATCAGCTCCTCCTCGATCGCCACGGCGCCCGACAGCTGGAGCGCGGTGGGAATGGTGTCGTTCGAGGACTGGCACTTGTTGACGTCGTCGTTGGGGTGGACCTTGGCGCCGCCGAGACGCGCCGACGCGAGGTGGCTGATCACCTCGTTCATGTTGGTGTTGGTCGAGGTGCCCGAGCCCGTCTGGTACACGTCGATGGGGAAGTGGTCATCCCACGTGCCGAGGGCGACCTCCTGCGCGGCCGCGACGATGGCGTCGCCCTTCGCGGCGTCGAGCAGACCAAGGCCGACGTTGGTCTCGGCCGCCGCGATCTTGACCATGGCGAGCGCGCGCAGGAAGCGCCGCGGCATGCGCTGGCCCGAGATGGGGAAGTTGAGGACGGCGCGCTGGGTGGAGGCGCCGTACATCGCGTCGGCGGGGACCTCCATCTCGCCCATGGAGTCGCGCTCGATGCGGGTGGCCTTGGCAGGGGCAGTCTCGTCGCTCATGACCGCGATGGTAGTGCGATCCGGCGTCGGCCGAAACGGGCCGGATGGACGGTCTGCGAGACGGCGGGCGAGCGGCCCGGCCTCCACGGTGCGAGGTGCGGCAGGCCCGCGTTGACGCTCGCCGCGTATGCTTCGGCCGTGACCGTGCCCGCCGCCGACTTCCGAACCGCCATCGGCCAGTTCGCCACGGGCGTGACGGTCGTGACCACGCTCGACGGCGACATCCCGGCCGGCATCACCGTCAACGCCTTCACCTCGGTCAGCCTCGAGCCCGCGCTCGTCATGGTCGCGCTCGACCACCGCCGGTTCCTCGTCCCGTTCATCGAGGCGAGCGGTCGGTACGCGGTCAATGTCCTCGCCGAGGACCAGCAGTGGCTGTCCGACTGCTTCGCGGGCGCCAACGTCACCCCCAACCGCGACGCGTTCTGCGGTGCGTCGTGGCGCCCGGGCCAGACCGGCATGCCGCTGATCGGCGGGGCGATTGCCACGATCGAGTGCCGAGTCGTGGAGCGGATCCCGCTCGGCGACCACCTGCTGTTCATCGGCGCGGTCGAGGCCGTGGCCGTGCCGGAGCCAGATGCGCCGCCGCTCCTCTACCACCGGCGCCGCTACCTGCGGATCGAGCGAGCGTCCACGGCCCAGGTCATCGGCAAGCCCGAATCCGCGGGCAACTGACGGCCGGCGGGGTCGACGGTGCCGCAGGTCCGGGCCAACGGGCTCGATATTGGGTACGACTTGGTGGGCGAGGGCCCGCCGCTCCTGCTGCTGCACGGCGCGTCGTCGGGCGGGCGCCTCGACTTCGGCCACCAGCTCGCCCGATTCCGCAAGGACTTCACCTGCTACCTCCCCGACGCCCGCGGCCACGGCGGGACGCGCTGGTCCGCGGCTGACGGGTTCAGCTACGAGTGGCTGCTCGAGGACACGGTCGCATTCGCCGATGCCCTGGGCCTGGGCGCCGTGCACCTGGCCGGGTTCTCGATGGGCGGGGGCACGGCGATCGGCGTGGCGAGCCGCTGGCCCGAACGCGTGTTGACGCTCGTGGTCATGGGCATCACGCCCGAGCGCGAGCCGCGAGCGTCGGTGGCGCGCCGCCTGTTCGACGCCGAGCGCATCAAACGCGACGAGCCCGCGTGGGCCGAGGTCCTCGACCGTCGCCACGACCCGGTCCAGGGCGTGGGCGGCTGGGAGCGACTGCT
>Ga0302323_100005066_pt1 | contig 10767 bp, 7 predicted proteins | sample Fen_T0_3_FD_201950 | JGI IMG/M metagenome (GOLD analysis project Ga0302323, IMG submission 201950) | Peat permafrost microbial communities from Stordalen Mire near Abisko, Sweden - Fen_T0_3 | ecosystem: Environmental > Terrestrial > Soil > Wetlands > Permafrost | place: Sweden: Abisko... | reverse complement strand
CGCGTGTGGAATTCGATCGCGCGCGTGGTCGGCGGATCGGCCTGAAACGGATTGTCTCTGTGCTCGGTGCGTTCGTCGAGTCGCTCCCAGATGCCGACAAAGACCGTGTGCTGGGTCACCGGCTCGGCGACAAAGCCGGCCAGGTAGCTGGCGCTACGGAACTGATCGATCACCTGCGGCGTGCCCTGTCGCTCTTGATACTGCTCGAACCGCGGATCGAGCTTCATCGCCGCGTCGTACAGCGCGCGGTGGATCCGCGGGGTCGAGTCGCGGTGACGCAGGAGGCGGACGGTGCCTGGCTCCAGATCCCCGACACGCAGCAGTTGATTGAAGGTCAGCATGGTTCGACGAACTCATATCAACTTCCGCCGGACAGGTGGGTCCGGCTCACGGACCACTAACCCCGCGGGCCACATACCCGGTACCGCGATCTCCCACCCCGTCTCCTCGCACCGAGCGGCGCGGCCTCCCGGCGCGTCGCCGAGTTGCAAGGTCACCGCAACGCCGACGCGACTCGCGGCGTCTGGCTTGCCATTCTTAGCCGCCTCTCTTTGGTAACGAAATGCCCAGTACGGATCTTGAATATTATCATGAGATTGAAGTGGTCGATTCCGCTGTGTCAAGCGACAGTGCAAGCGCCACCGAATGGACGGTACATGCCTATGCCGAGCGTTGACGGGATGGGCTGCACGCGGACGACGAACGCGAGAGCGGCCGCGGCTCACGCGTAGGAGGTAGCCTCGCGGCGCCGCCAGGTAGCTTGGAGGAGCCGTCGTTCGCGCGCCGCGAGGCGAGGCGACTTATCGGCCGCGGTGCGCCGCGGTTGCGCCGAGCCTGGACGATTTTGTTCATTTTCGGATCACCCTGTTCGGTTCTGGCAGCACCCGTCGTCTTGGGTGTATGCGGACCAGCGAGCCCGAAGCCGACGTGATCGACCGCCTGGACGCCGGCGAGCCGCCGCGCTCCCCCGAGGAGGCAGCCGCGCGGGTGCCGTACGAACGGCTGATCGCGCGCCTCCGAGACCTCGACGAGATCGATCCGCCGCCGGGCTGGGAGCATCGGGCGGTCGCCCGGTGGCGTGCCGCCCGGCGCAAGCGCAGACGGCTGGTGCTGCTCGGCGCGGTCGTGGTCGCCGCGGTGCTGATCGCGCTCGCCCGTATCCTGTGACGAGCGACGAGTATCAGTGCCGGGGCGACGATCAGGGCGCCGGCAGCGCGATGCTCGCGATGTACGCGTCGCTCGGGCCGCCGACGCCGTCAAGGCCGATGCCGATGACATCGGTGTGGGCCTGGAAGCTGCCGCCCAGGATCGCCGTGCCGCCGCTGGTGGCGAACGCCGTGGGCTGGTCGTTCATGACGCCGGCGATCCGGGCCGCGAAGGTCGGGCTGCCGGTGCCCGGGTTGATCCGGAGCAGGAAGCCGTCGGCGTTGCCGGCGTTCACGAGGCTCTTGGTGCCAAATGCAATGTCCGCACCGTAGGTGCCGATGACAGCCAGGTTGCCGTCGCCGAGCAGGCGCAACGCCTTGGGGCTGTCGTCTGCCGCAGTGCCGTAGCGGTTGGCCCACTGCACGGCGCCGAAGCTGTCGAGCTTGGCAAGCACGATCTCGCTCTTGAGGCCGGCGCCGGCGAGCGTCAGCCCGCCGAGCAGGATCGACTGGGGCGTGCTGCCGTGATACGAGTTCGTGGCGAAGTACACGTTGTTGCTGGCGTCCGTGGTGATGTCGACGACACGCTCCTCGCCTCCGCCGGGGTTGCTGTTGTTGTTGGTGGTGATCTGCAGCTGCGAGCTGAAGTTGCCGGCCCCGTCGAGCTTGAACACGATGCCATCGGTCGACGTCGCGGTGAGGTTCGGGCCGCCGACGTTGCAGATGCCCGAGAACGACCCACCAAAGTAGATCTGGTTGAAGCTATTGATCGCGATCACGTTGATGAACAGACCGGAGGTGATGCCGCCGAGCTTCTTGCTCCAGATCACCGCACCGTCGCTGCCGGACAGCTTGCCGGCGAACGCTTCGCCCTCGCCGTTGGTGGTCGTCAGCGGGCCACTGCCGAGGTCGATCGAGGTATTGAATGCCCCGGCGATCACGATGTCGCCCACGGCGTCGATCGCCACGCTGGTGGCCATGCCGGGATCGTCATTGTCGCTGGCATGAATGGCGTGCTGCCAGCGGAAGCTGCTGTCAGCGCCGTACCTGGCGACGAAGAAGTCCTTGGTGTCGCCGGGCGGGAGCGCCAGCAGCGACGGGCCGCCCAGGTCGAGGCCCGCGCTGTAAGCGCCCCACAGCACCACGTCGCCGTTGCGTCCGTCGATCGCGAGACCGAGCGGATAGGTCTCCGAGGGCGGATTGAACGGCTTGGACCACACGACGTCTCCGGCGGGCGTGAGCTTGATCAGCGCGAACGCGTTGCCCGTGCTCACGAAGTTCGTGCCGCCGAACGAGACGTTCTGCGAAAAGCTCACCACCGCCACCGCGTTGCCGCTGGGATCGACGGCGACGCTGTTGACGCCCTCGCCGCCCGCGCCCGCGAACGGCAACGCCCACGCCGCGGTGCCTTGCTGTGCGAAACGCGCGCCGATCTGGACATCGGCGGCGACCGGCACCGTGCAGCTGAGCGCGCGGCCACAGCCGATCGCAGCGCCGCGCCAGCCGATGAAGATCGATCCCGCCGGCGCCGAGGCGGTCAGCGACAGCGTGGTCCCGATTGGGACATCCGCGGTGCACTGCGCGCCACATTGGATGCCGGGGGCCGCGGTGACAGCGCCGCCGCCGCTCCCGGCCTCGACGGTGACCTGGACGTGTCCGGTGCCGGTCTGGCTGCCCGAGTCCGATCCCAACCCGGCGTCCGACCCCGACCCGGGTCCGGATGCCGATCCGTCACCGGGAACGTCGGCTGGCGGTGGAAAATCACAGCCCGCGAGGCTGCAGGTCAGCGCGAGGAACGACAGCAAGAACCCCCGTAGCGGTCTACTCATCGCCCCCAGTATCACCCATGGTTCCCCCGTTTTGAACCTCAATTGCAGGTACTGGATCCACGCACCCCACAGCCGCAGTACCGGTCTTTGCCGCAGTCTGTAGGGCCGTGAGCTCGTCGACGCGGGCATTGCCATCCGGTGGGATGTGGAGCACGCAGGCGCGACCTCGGCGCAACCTCGCTCGAACGTCCGCTCGTTGACGTCCTGGCCCTCGACCGTGACATCGGCGGGGGCGGGCGGCCGAACATGATATTGCACGTCGTAGGTCAGCTGCGCGGTCTTGCCGAGGGCGAGATCTTCGATCCCGCGGCGCGGCAGTTCGGCACCGAGCCCATCGATCTGATCTCGCGAGCGTTTCACACGGCCGCCGGTGCTGGGCGATGGCCGTGTGCTGATCCGCGGTGGCGTAGGCGCCCGAGGCCTGCCCGAATGCGAAGCCGAGCGAAAGCATGTCGCGGCCCTGCTCCCTGCGGGAACGGTGTTGCTGTGGAGAGGCGTTCGAGCCTAGCCAGCACGGAGACGGCGCGGTGACTCGCACGCGCGCCGCGAATCGAGGGGAAACCGCCCGCTCTCGCCGCGTACATCGATGTATTGTGGGGACCGGTCCGTATGAAGCAGCTGAACAATACCTTCGCGCTCGTTGTCATGGTCGCCGCCGGATCGGCGACGGCTCATGCCCAGCCCTCGGGGGCACAAGGAGAGACCCTGTTCCGGCAGGGCAAGGAGCTCATGGCCAAAGGCAAGACCGCCGAGGCCTGTGACGCGTTCGAGGCCAGCCAGAAGCTGGATCCTACCAACGCCACGCTGCTCAACCTCGCGAGCTGCCGCGAGAAGAACAACCAGCTCGCGACCGCGTGGGGGCTGTTCCTTGAGGCCGAGCGGCGGACCCGGACGGCGGGCGATGACGCGACCAGGCAACTGCACAGCGTCGCGGTCAGCCATGCGAGCAAGCTCGAGCCGCGGCTGTCGACCCTGGCGATCAACGTGCCGATCGAGAACAAAGTCGGCGGGCTGCAGATCCTGCGCAACACCGACGCGGTGGATGCGGGCGCGTGGAACCAGTTGCTGCCGGTCGACGGCGGCACCTACACGATCACGGCGCGCGCGCCGGGCAATGCCGAGTGGACCAGCACGGTCACGATCGGCAACGAGCGCGACGTCAAGTCGATCTTGATTCCCAAGCTTGCGGCAGCGTCGCTCGATCAGCGGCCGTCGCAGCCGCTCCGCACCGCCGATGCCAGCGAGGCGCCGGGCATGCGCGAGCCAGACGGTCGCCGCGGCTCCAAGGTCGTGCCGCTCGCGGTGGGCGCCGGCGCAGTGGTGCTGGCCGGCGTCGCGGTCGGCCTCGAGCTCTCGGCGTCGTCGACGTATTCGAAGTCCAAGACCGAGCCCGACGATACCAAGCAGAAGTCGCTGCTCGAGTCGGCGAACACGAAGCGCCACGTCGCGCTCGGCCTCGGCGCCGGCAGCGTGGCATGTGCCGGCGTGGCGGTCTGGCTGTATCTGCGTGCGAGCAGCGCCGAAGCGGCAAGCGGCCGCGTGGCCGGGACGCACGTTGTGCCGATGCTCGGCGGCGACAGCGCCGGGCTGGTCGTGATCGGGAACTATTGAGGGGGTGATCGTCACGTACTGCGACTCTCCGTCGGCGAAGGTCGACGGCCCCATTGAAGCTGGTGGAACCACGCGCCCGAAGCTGAGCAGTGTCAGACTCTCCGTCGGCGAAGATCGACGGCTCCATTGAAGCATCACCGCATGCGGGTTGCCAGCGAGCGCGGCGCCCTCTCCGGTACCGGGATCGGCCCGCGTTCGCCTCTGTCAGGGCACCGCGAGATGATGCAGGGATGCGCGCGTTCGCGGAGAAGTGCCATGACTGCTCGCTACGGGAGCCGTGCCGGTACCACCGAGCGTGCACCAGCCACTGGGATGCCAGCGTAGCGGCGGACATCGGTGTGGGGTGGGCGTCCTTCGTGTGGGGACAGGTCGACCTCCGGCGACCGTGGCCGGCGTTTGGCGGGCGCTGTGCGGCGATCGCCACGCGCCTGGTCGCCTGGCTGGCCCGGTCCGACGAACGGCGGGACGAGCTCGGTCGCATCTGCTGCTGGCGGGCAGGGATCCGATGGGACGCGCTCTTGGCGAAGATCCGGGATCAGCCCTACCGGACGCCCGATGGCGAGGGGGTGATCTACCCGCTGCCGCGCTGCGAGCCCGTCGTGATTCGGTTCCGGCCGCGCGTGCGGGTGATGTCGCGGTCCCTGGCGCGCGCGGAGAGCGGTCCTGTCGGCAGCGCCTACTTCCGGACGCGCCGGCCTGCTGCGGAGCAGCCACATCCCGGGGACGCGGTAGGGACGAAGCGTACGTCCGGGCGGTAGGTCGAGGCCGCCCCCGCTCGGGTCCACGACGACGGGATCGTGCCGCGCAACCGCCCAGGAGGGCCGTGCCGCCGCGGGTGGCGAATGCCGTGGGCGGGTCGTTCATGACGCCGGCGACCCGGGCCGCGAAGGTCGGGCGGCCGGTGCCCGGGTTGATCCGGATCACGTGCGAATTACATCCCTCACCCCGCCGGCTTGTCAGCGTAGCCGGTTGTAGATGTGGACCGCGCCGCTGGAGGGCGACGATGGCAACGATGCTGACTGGGCCGCGACGAATACCTGCGCATCGTCCAACACGACGCCGGTGCTTCCGAACCCTTGAAAGCCGAGTTCGGGTGCGACTATCCGCTGGACGTCGGTCCACCCAGCGATCGGATCTCGCGTCAGGAGGTGCACGTCAGGGCCGCCCACATTTTGCACCCGACCGTTGCACGCGAGCATGTCACCATGCAGCGCGAGCACGGATCCGCACCCGGCGTTGGCCTGGACGATCTCGGTGTTGACGAAGCCCTGCCCAACGAACTGTTCGTACACATAGGCACTCACATTCGTGTCCTGCGGATCACCCGACACAGCTATCCGGTCGCCGTCGAGCAACAACGTGGCCCCGAACGACGCCACAAACGGAACTGGGAGCGGGCTAGGAATGTCCTGGGCCAACGCCAACAAACCGGTCGCCGGGATCTGCACGAAGATCCGAACTCCCGCTGAAGTCACCGGCCCAGTGGTCGGGAACAACACATATTGGACCGCCAGTGTCGTTCCGTTCACGGCCAGGTTCCCGAACCGCGCCGTCGATCCCTGAGGAAGAAACTGCAGCACGCTCCACAGTCCAGTCACCGCGCTCTGGGTCAGGATATCGATCCCGATCGAGGTCAGCGCCACAGCGAACCCATCTCCGATGCCAACTTGTTCCAAGCACGTCCCGTCGATACCGGCGAGCAGCTGCGACGACGCCCACGCGCCGCTTGGAGCTCGGGAGAAGAATCGCAATCCGCCGCTTTCGCACATCATCGCCACGCCGCCGTGCAGCGCGACGGGCGTCTGCGGCACGCCGCTGATGGCTCCTTCCTGGCTCCATGTGCCGTTCGTCACCCGATGGAAGAACGTCAAGGTGGCCGGTGCCGACGGGAACGTGCTCGATGCGACGGCAAGCGTGTCCCCGTCGAGGGCCAGCATCCGGCCGAACGCATGCGTGGCCACCGGCGGGGACTCCGCGAGGCGCTGCGCGTAGCTGACCGAGCCACTCACCGCGCCGTTGCATACATAATTTGACGCCGTGACCTCCCCGACCTCGAGTACGTGATCGCTGTTAACGTCTGCCCCCGTGTCAACGCGCAATCCACCCGCCGGGCAATTCGTCCCCATCGGCTCGGTGGCCACGTTGACCAGGGCCCCCGGCGCGGCAGGTTCGCCGGTGCACACGTAGGCGGTGGAGTCGATCTCGCCGACCTGCAATACGCCATCGCGGTTGTCATCGATGCCGCTCTCCACGGCGGTGCCTCCATTGGCGCAGTTTGTCCCGGCCGGCTCGGGGACCGTGCGAACGGCGACCAGGTTCGCCGCCGCGGCACTACACACGTAGTTCGTCGCGGTCACTTCGCCGGGTTGCAGCAGGCTGTCGTGGTTGGCGTCGGCGCCGCTTTCGACTGCGACGCCACCCGCTGGGCAGTTCGCGCCCGCCGGCTCCGGCAGCGTGTTAACCAAAGTCGGTGTCGCGGCACCGGGGCTGCAGACGTAGGTGGTGGATGTGACCTCGGCGGCCTGGAGGACTCCGTCGCGGCTCGTATCGACACCGCTCTCGATGGCCACCCCACCATCTGCGCAGTGTGGCCCGGATGGCTCTGTGAGCGCCTGCACTAGCGTGGCCGCTGGCGCGGCGCACACCGGCGTCGTGGCTGACACCTCCGACGCTTCGAGCATTCCGTTGCCGTTGCCGTCCTGGCCGGTGACGATGGCGACGCCGCCTGCTGGACAAATGGACCCCGGTGCCACTGGATCGAGCCGCACCAGGTCCGAGTGGCCGCCGCTGCTACTACACGCGACGATTGCACCAGCCACCGCGAACAACCAACCGAACCGAACGCGTTCCGCCATGGTCGGACCTCCATCATCAGGGTACGGTCTCGCTGGCGCCGAGCAAGCTCCGAGCTCAGCCGTGTGTTGTCGTCGGGCTTGGGTCAGCGCGCCGCTGCGGACGCGCGTCGCCACGTGGCGTCCCACGTCCGCCTCGAACGGTGGCTCCAGCGATGTGGCGTCGGAGGTACAGTGCAACGAGAGGATTCCAGTCCGGCCGTTGCGTCGCCGAGTAGGCGATCCGTCAACTCGCCGCGCCAAGGGCGCGGACTTCCAGGCGGAACGTCCGCACCCTGCCATGACGAGCTGGCTCCTCGCTGGATGGTCCCGCGACGCCGCAGCGGTCCGTGCTCGGCGATTCGCTCCTGGTGTCCGTCCACGCAGCGTGGACCCGGTCCTCCGCGTCGCCGTCCCGCGGCTACACACCATCCATGCGGTCCGGGTCGCGATCCGGGTCGATCCGTTTGCGCATGTGGACCAGGTCGCGGTTCGGGTGCTGCTTGCGCTGCCGCCTCCCCCCGAGCACGCCACCCACGATGCCTCGGGTCATCCGCACGAGCCGTTCGACGTACGGAAGCCCCAAGAGGCCCGTCATCATCGAGAGCAGGAGAAAGCAGCCCATCGTCCCGCATAAGACCTGTCCGAACCAGCTGACGTGCGGACAGGTGGTGGCCGCCAGGAGCGTCAGCCCGGGAACCAGGCAGATCAGCAAGCACCCGAGCGGAAGCCGAGGCGGCGTGTTCTTCATGGCGACGTCACGGCGTTGCCGAGCGCCACTCTTTTGGCAAAAAACGCCGAGATCGCTCCCTGCGGGCCGAACATCGGCGCTACGCGCGCAATCCCAGCCGTGACCGGGCTGTCAGATCGGAGGGGAGTGTGTTCCCCGTGCAGCTCTGCATCAGGTCCTCGAATGAGTCGATCCCAACGGGAACCCCCGCGTGACTGTCGCACGGTTCCGTGTCAATGCCAGCGTCCTCCTGCCGCAGCGCGAGGGAGCACTCTTCGGCCAAGTCGTCCACATTGTCCATGAGGGTCTCGAGTCGCTGTATTTCATGGAGTGCCACGATATCTTTCGGATATCCACCAAAGCATTCCAAGAACAAGAACGCGGATTCGCGGAGAACTGTGTAATCCGGGTTTGTGGCCAGCATGGCGACAATCCCTCGATCGGCATGCCATGCCGGCAGCCGATCGGTGAGTTCCCAGCATCTCGAACGCATCTCATTGGGATCGCGACCCATGCACGCAATCGATAGTCGTCCTAGAAGTGCTATTCGGTTGCCCGTATAAGCCAACAGGCTGGCTGTGTATTCAACATCCGCATCGTCAAGTCTGCGCTCCGCCAGGTACGCAGTTCCAGCATTCGCGAGGGCATCCGATCGGAACAGCATATCGCGACTGAGTGCGGCCGCGCACCGATACATCTGGCGTGCGCAACTATATGCGTAATGGAGATCTGGCGATAGTGGCGCGAAGCGGTGCAGGACAATGCCGGCACACAAGAGGGCTTCTGGATTCTGCTCCCAGCAAGGACGCTCTCGAACCGCATTCAGAGCGGGCTCGAGATCGGCTAACTCTAGGAGAGGCCGAATTCGTTTCAGGAAACTGTCGTCTTGGCCATCGCAAAGACTAATAGACATCATCTGGGTCATCGACGCGGTCCTGTACATTGATAAACCCCTTTCACAACCACTGGGAATTCGTCCGGGCTGGTGCGCTTGGTGTTCGGTTTGTTGAGAATCGCAGCCAGCCAGTAACCGCCGGAAACGCGGCGGCTCGTGAGGACGAGGCACGCGTCCTCGCGTGAATGGGCCAGCCCCGACTAGCCCGCAGCAGGACGGGCGGTGACGGGTAGACTCGATCTGGCTCTTGTCATGTGCCGCATGTCGCTCCTCCCTTGCCATGGCTGATATGCCGGCGTTTGAGACAGGGAGGTCGATGCCCGCTTTTTTTGAGCATCGGGAGACGAATTTAGGCATTTGTACCCGGTCACGCACAAGGAGGCAGGCGTTGAACAAATACTGGAACGGGTCCTGGTCCTTGCCAGAATTTTCACCAGGGCTGTATTCCCAAAAAAAAACGCGACCTCCCAAAAAAACTCAGCCCGGGCCCCCCCGACGATAGCCTGAAAGGAGCGAAAACGAATGGATCGTATCGGCAAGGATCCTGTGCGTCACGAACGCATGCGGCGCGCAGTGGAGACCTTTCCCCGGGAGGTCGAGTTCGACGCTGCGCGGCGGCTGTTGGCGTCGGCGATGGTGCTGGGAGCCCCGCGGGACGACCTGCTGATCGCGCTCCAGCCCGAGCGGGAGACGGTGGAGCGGCGTGCGATTCGTGCCGGCCTGCCTCCCAGCTGTCTCAACGAATGTCGGTTCCTCAAGCAGCACGCACCCGGCCAGTGCGAGGACCGGCGGACGGGGGTTTTTGAGACAGACGTCGTCGAGATCTGGCTGCCCGAGTACCTCACCAAGGTGCAGATCGAGGAGCAGCGCTGGGCGTTGCCGTCGTTTGCTCTTCACACCTCGGACATCTACCGGGATCGGCTCCGTCAAATGACGCGACGCGAGCGCAACCGGGCGAAGCTTCTCCAGGCGGGCGGTGGCGATGATCGCTCTCGCGTCGAATGCATGGCTACGAACCCCGACGGCGAATCCGGATCTGCGATCGCCCCGGCGATGATGGCCGCCTGGGTACCTTCGCCAGAAGACGTGGTGCGGACCAACGAGATGCGCAAAGCGCTCCACGCCAACCTCGATCCGCTCGACTACCGGGTAGCCGAATTGATGATGGCCGGGATGGTCCACCAGGGAGATCGCGGCGACATCGCGGCCTCCTTGGGCGTGTCCCCGTCGCGAATCACGACCGCAACGGCCAGGATTGCAAAGGTGCTGGAGCCGTTTTGGACGCGCGCTCGTCGAAGCTAGGGGGACCCATCACCGACCCAGGTCACCTGGTCGCGGGGCGGAGGCGTCTCGGGAAGATCGCGATGGGCTTAGGTCACTCACGTACTGACTCAGCTGACCGCGACGTCCACGCCTCGATCAGAAGACGCGCCCGTTGCTGGACGCCTGGATCGGGATCGCGGTCGCGGAGGTGCTCGATTCGTGAGCGCATCGGCGCCCATGGGCTGTGGCTGAAGGCCACCAGGCCAGCGTCTCTCACCGCCGGATCGGCATCGTCGAGCGCCTGGGTGATGCGAGTCATGTAGGGTTCGGGTGGCTGATCGAAGGACGCGACGCCGAGCCGGACGATCGCCTCGATCTTGTCGTCGGTCGAGCTCGCGCCATCCCAACTCGAGAAGATCTCCTCCTCGGAGAACAGCGAGAGCTTTTCCTTGAAGACCTTCAC
>Ga0302323_100005065_pt1 | contig 10768 bp, 9 predicted proteins | sample Fen_T0_3_FD_201950 | JGI IMG/M metagenome (GOLD analysis project Ga0302323, IMG submission 201950) | Peat permafrost microbial communities from Stordalen Mire near Abisko, Sweden - Fen_T0_3 | ecosystem: Environmental > Terrestrial > Soil > Wetlands > Permafrost | place: Sweden: Abisko... | reverse complement strand
ATGAAATATATTTTTGCAATCAATTAATAAGAACTATAACTTTATAAAAGTGTATACCATGTATATGACCCCTTGTATACCATGTCTATAGTCCATACAGCCTTCCCCCAAGGGGGAAGGGACGCTTATTTTATTGATATTGTGATAAATACAATATTAAGTATTCATAGCTTAATGATTTGTTGGTTAGTACTGTTTGTTGAGAATTATATATTTTTGATTATCACGATAATACGCTACTCCTTCCCCCCTGGGGGAAGGTTGGGTTAGGGGTTCTAAGGTGTAAAAAGAAGGTCGGGTTAGGTATTTGTAACAATTACTTAATTGCATTGCAACCGGCATGTAATAATCATACCTGACTTTTGTATCATGATAATTAAGACAAACCTAACACAAAGAATATGAAGAAACTTTTAACAATAGCAATTTTAATTGTGATATCGATAAAGGGATATTCACAAACTCAAACCCTCGATTCTCTTAAGGAAGTGATCGAAAAACATGATGGAAAACTTAATGCTCTGGATGATAGAGTATTAGTTAATGAAGCTGACCTGAGTAAACTAAATAAAATAAAGATATCAGGATATGTTCAGGCGCAATGGGAAATGTATGGTAAAGATCTGGAAAAATCGAATGGTTATGATAATACCTTTTATATTAGAAGAGCACGGGTAAAATTTACTTATGAGGCTTTGGATGGAGTAAAATTTGTTTTACAGCCCGATTTTAGCACAGGAAACCTTGTTCTGAAAGACGCATATGCAGTGCTGAATATTCCAAAACTTAAAGATTGGACATTCTGGGCCGGGCAGATGAACAGAATAGATTATGAAGTAGAATACTCATCTAGCTCAAGAGAAGTTCTTGAACGTTCAAGGGTTATCAGAGCAATCTATCCTGGCGAAAGAGAAGTCGGTGTGAAACTTGAATATATCGGAACGAAGATTCCTCTTAAATTCCAATTGATGGCGATGAATGGCAACTTCACTTCTACCCAGTCAAAAGATGTTGATTCAAAGAAAGATTTCATGAGTCGTTTGGTTTATTCTATTAAACTTCCGAATTCAGGTTTAGGTATTGATCTTGGTGTCAATGGTTACTATGGAGGAAATTTGTCAAGAACGAATCCATATATTAAGAAAAGTGACGGAACAATTGATAGTATTAAAATCTGGAGTTATCTGAAGAAGAATTGGGTAGGTGGTGAAATTCAGATATTTGCAGACGTCCTTGGTGGAATGGCAATCAAAGGCGAATATGTAGCTGGTGTGAATTCAACTCCAAGTGCAATAGCTGCAACAGCAACACGTGCTCAAATGATGGCAAGTCCTAATTTGTACAACAATTTTTCAGGATTCTATTTATACTTTATAAAGAATATTGGACCTAAGAATCAGTTTGTAGCGAAATATGATTATTATGATCCCAATACCAAATTGAGCGGTGATGCAGCTGGTAACAGCATCTATTACAATACAATTACTCTGGCATGGCAGTATTATCTGAATGACTTCGTAAGGATTACACTCAATTATGAGATGCCTAAGAACGAGATCAATGCATCAAACCCGGTTGATAAGAAGGATAATTATTTTGGTGTTAGAATGCAGGCAAAATTTTAAGTTCAAAGTTCAAAGTTTTAAGTTCAATTATTAAAATTATAAAAAATGAAAAACAATAAAATTCTCCCGATAATGCTGTTAATGGCTCTTATGGCTACAGCAACAGGATTTTCACAGGCAAAAATCACAGTTAAAGGTTCTGATACAATGGTGATACTAGCTCAGAAATGGGCTGAACTCTACATGAAGAATAATCCTTCAGCAGCAATTCAGGTAACCGGTGGTGGATCAGGTATTGGAATCACGGCACTTATCAATGGAACGACTGATATTTGTAACGCGAGCCGCCCGATGAAACAAACAGAAATTGAAAAGCTGAAAGCCCGTTATAATGTTCTTGGTGTACAGATTCCTTGTGCGAAAGATGGCGTTACAATTTTTCTGAATGAAGACAATAAAGTTCAGGAACTTACACTCAAACAGTTAAGTGATATTTATACTACAAAAATAAAGAACTGGAAAGAATTGGGCGGGAATGATGCTCCGATCAGATTATATGGACGCGAAAACAGTTCAGGAACTTATACTTATTTCCATGATGAAGTTGTTAAAGAAGATTATGCAGCAAGTGTACAGTCTCTTCCCGGTACAGCTGCAGTTGTAAATGCGGTTAAAAAAGATGTGAATGGTATCGGTTATGGAGGAGCAGCATATGCAGTTGGTGTAAAACATGCCAAAGTAAAAAAAGATGCAAATAGCCAGGCATTTCTTCCAACAGCAGAATCTATCGGAAAAGGTGAATATCCTATAACCCGTTTTCTGTACATGTATCTTAGAAACAGGCCTACTGGTGAAACAAAAAAATACATCGACTGGATATTAAGTAAAGAAGGACAAATGGTTGCTACAGAAGTTGGATACTTCCCATACAAATAGTCGTTTTTTGAATATGTTAGTTTTGGGTTAAGGTCGGACTTGTCAGAATATCACTGACAAGTTTGGCTTTTTAAGAAAGACAAAAGATAATCCACCTACGCTAAAGCTTCGGTGGACAAAGAAAGTAAAAAGACAAAAGTATGGCACAGGGCTCTGGTCAAGAGGTAAAAAGGGATATCGTGAGTTTCAATAAGAAGAAGTTTAGATTTTCTGATTGGTTTGCTGAGAAGGTTATTAAAGCAGTAGCTTTTCTTTCGATTGCAATAGTTATCCTGATCTTTGTTTTTGTTTTTCGTGAGGCTTTCCCGATTTTTAAAATGGATAAAAAGGTATCTGCTTCAACTGAAGTGATGGTGCAGGAAAGTTATGGAGGATCGGACAGCGGAAGTACTACAGAAAAAGCTGCAGATAAACAGGTCGATAATTCCAATGAATCTCACGCTCCCGGTGATAAACCTTCATCAACACTCCTGTCAAAAACATGGATGCCTGTATCTGATAATCCGCGTTATGGTATGTTATCTTTATTTCTTGGCACCTTGAAGGTCACTCTTATTGCGTTATTATTTGCAGCACCACTTTCAATACTTGCTGCGATTTATACTTCGATGTTTGCAAAACCCAGGATAAGGGAAATAATAAAACCGGTTATTGAATTACTTGCAGGATTTCCTTCAGTAGTAATTGGCTTTTTTGCTTTAATGGTACTGGCTACTGTCTTTCAAAATATCTTTGGATATGCAAGCAGGTTAAATAGTTTCGTTGGAGGAATTGCTATGGGTCTGGCTGCAATTCCAATTATTTATACTTTGACAGAAGATGCATTAACGGCAGTTCCAAAAACCTTTACAGAGGCAAGTCTCGGACTGGGTGCAAGCAGAAGACAGACAGCATTTTATGTTGTTCTTCCAGCTGCTGTTCCGGGTATTTTTGCTGCTGTAGTATTAGGACTTGGCCGGATCTTTGGTGAAACAATGATAGCTCTGATGGCTACAGGAAATGCTGCTATGATTTCAATGAACCCGTTCGATTCGGTAAGAACATTATCTGCAACAATTGGTGCAGAAATGGCCGAGGTAGTTTTTGGAGACACTCATTATAATGTCCTGTTTTTAATCGGTTCATTGCTTTTCATTTTCACATTTGCGCTTAATGCGTTGGCGGAATTTTATTTTAAGAATATGGTCATTCGAAAATATCAGTCAAAGAAATAAGTAGAGATATGATTCTAAATAAAAAAGAACTTGAAAATCAATTTATTTACCCCAGCCCCAAGGGGAGTAAATTGATTTTCTTCGCTCCCCTTGGGGTCGGGGTAAACGAAGAAAATCAATGGGGATATAAGTATAATTGGTAATGATCATAAAATGGAACAATCAGATTTACCTTGTAATGAACAGAAATGTAAAAGATATAATAGTTGAAGGGATAACAGGAGTTTCTGTTCTATTCATAATATTTATAATTGTTTCAATTCTGGCAATTACAATTGTTGGAGGCTGGCCCAACCTGAACTGGACCTTTTTATCGGAATTTCCAAAAGACGGGATGACAAAGGGTGGAATTTTTCCTGCCATCGTCGGGACAGCAGTTATGACAATTATTATGGCCGTGGCGGCAGTCCCGTTTGGAGTGATCACTGCAATTTATCTTGCTGAATATGCAAGTGAAAAATCGGTTATTGCTAAAACAATACGGTTTGCAGTGAAAACGCTTGCTGTAGTACCATCAATAATATTTGGACTATTCGGACTGGGCTTTTTTATTGGTTTTATTGGAAAGAACATGGATGGCTTGCTAAACGGAGGAGTGCTGAAATGGGGTCAGCCAAATATACTCTGGGCAAGTTTTACAATGGCCCTTCTGACACTTCCGGTTGTAATTGTTTCAGTTGAAGAAGCTATCAGGACGATACCAAGAGAGATGCGTGAGGCAAGTCTTGCTCTGGGGGCTACCAAATGGCAAACAATTAAAAGTGTTGTATTACCAGGTTCCATTTCTGGAATTCTTACAGGAACTATACTCGCAGTAAGTCGTGGCGCCGGAGAAGTAGCCCCTATATTATTTACAGGAGCAGCATATTTTTTGTCAACCCTTCCGCATTCATTAAGCGATCAGTTTATGTCACTGGGGTATCATATTTATATAATGTCGACTCAATCCTCTGATGTTGATGCAACTTTACCTATTCAGTTTGCGACTACCCTGGTACTGTTGCTTCTGACTTTTTCACTGAATGCCGTCGCAGTTGTATTAAGATACCGAATAAGAAAGAAAGCAAAATAATCATTTCCATGAACGATATTAAAGTTAAAGTCAAAGATTTATCACTGTGGTACGGCACAAACCATGCTCTGAAAAGCATCTCAATGGATATCCCTGAAAAAATGGTAACAGCGTTTATCGGTCCTTCAGGTTGCGGTAAATCTACCTTCCTCAGAACACTTAACCGTATGAATGACTTGATTGAAAATGTAACGATTAGCGGAGAAGTTTGTATCGATAAGATAAACATTTATGATAAGAATATTGATGTCGTAAATCTGAGAAAAAAAGTTGGGATGATTTTTCAGAAATCGAATCCCTTTGCAAAATCTGTTTACGACAATATAGCTTTCGGTCCTAGAATTAATGGGATAAGTCAGAAAAGTGTTCTCGATGAAATTGTTGAGCGATCTTTAAAACAGGCAGCAATATGGGATGAAGTTAAAGACAGGCTTTTTAATTCGGCATTAAGTCTTTCAGGCGGACAGCAGCAGCGTATCTGCATAGCCAGATCACTTGCTGTGAATCCGGAAATAATTCTGATGGATGAACCGGCAAGTGCTCTTGACCCAATTTCAACTGCAAAGATCGAGGAACTGATTCATGAACTTAAAAAGGAATACACAATAATTATTGTTACCCATAACATGCAGCAGGCTGCACGTACAAGCGATTTAACTGCACTCTTTTATATGGGAGATCTTATTGAGATGAACCGTACGGAAGTAATCTTTTCCAATCCTGCCAAAAAGCAAACTGAAGATTATATTTCAGGACGTTTCGGATAACATAATCTGCGTCTATCTGCGAATTCTGCGGTAAATTTTTATCGAGTAACAAGGTTGAGATTATTTAGGAAGGGTAAAAAGAAATTCAATTCCTCCTCCGGTTTTGTTTCTTACCTGGATATCACCTTTATGTAACAGAATTGCATTCTTCACTATTGCGAGGCCGAGACCGGTCCCTCCGCTTTTTCTCGACCGACCGGAGTCGATCCGATAGAATCGCTCAAATACTCTGCTCATATGTTCTTCAGGAATGCCCACTCCATTATCTGAAAATGAAAAATGGCAGAATTTATCATCCTGATTATATAGAGTTATAGAAACTACTGTGTTGTTGCCGGAATAGTTTACAGAATTTTCAAGCAGATTCTGAAACACTGAAGTTATCAGAGATCGGTTACAAGTGATATAAATATTGTCATCAACGTTTAACTCCACCTTCATTCCCCTTGTTTCGATAGCAGCTTTGAAATTGTCCTTAACCTCACTTAAAACTTCCCTTACTTTTATTCTTTCTTTGGAAAAAGTACTACCTGCCTCCTCTATTTTATTTATAACAACAATGTCGTTTATGAGCCCGGTCAGCCTGTCGCTCTGGGCCAGTGCTTTTTCAAGGAAATATTTTTGTTTTTCCGGCTCCATACCAGGTTCATTGATAAGTGTTTCAATATAGCCTTTAACTGAGGCGACAGGGGTTTTCAGCTCATGGGCAATGTTGGATGTCATCTCCTGTTTTATCAAACGGCCTTTTTCAAGGGTTGTAATGTCACTAAGGATGACTTCGAAACTATTATCATTAAATACAACACATTGTACTCTGAAAAATTTGCCATTTTTATTGATTTGGTACTCCATTTTAGGCAAATCAGATGATTTTATTTCAGTTCCAATCTGTTTTTCAATGAAATCAACAACCTGATTAAATTCTGGTATCTTAAAAAAATTGGCAGAAGAAATTGTAAGTGCTCCGGAAATCATGTTCATGAACTGGATGAAGTGATTATTAGTGAGAATTTTGGTTTTGTCTTTTGAAAAAAATGCTATTCCTTCATTTAATGCGTTCAGATGGCTGAAGAGTTTCTCTTTTTCATTCCCAAGATCATTCTGTGTTTTAAGCATTTTATTATAAATCTCAATAATCTCTTCCCCGATAATACCGAGTTCATTTTTTGGAAATTTTGAATCGAAATCGAAGGGCTCATTATTAGCAACCCTTACCGCAAAATCTTTTAGTTTTATTATTGACTTGGCGAATTTATTTGTTACAGCGAGAAGCACAAGCCATATTGCAATGAAAGAGAGAGTTATAATAATCAGGAAATACTTTTTTGCAGTAAGAAAATTTATGATTTTAATATTGTAAATCACCGCAGCCCTGATATAATATCTGTTGTAATACTTTGCATAATAGTAGTACTCCTCGCCAGTAGTACCAGATTTTCGGATTGTTGTACCAAAGTCAGAATAAAGTGCTTCGCTTATTTCGGGTCTGTTTTTATGATTCTCCATGGTCTTCCAGTTTGGAACAGAACTATCATAAAGTACAACACCGGTAAGGCTCACAACGGTGATTCGTAAATTCTCCTGAGGTAGTAACCTGACAATTGAATCTGTTAATTTCCAGTTCCCGGTTTCATAGATTGATTTTGATTTTGTATAGTTATCAATAACCTTTGTAACGTTATCAAGTTCGTCATTCAAAGTTGAAATTCTGAATTCTTTTTCCCTGCTATAGAGATAGCCCAGAATAAGTAATGTGAATATTAAAAATACAGCTGAATAGTATATGAAAAGGTTATTTCTGAACTGATTCCTCGTGATCATTATTGAAGTTTTTTTTATTAGAATTCAAAAAAGTAGCCATAGCCTGTTTTGTTTTTTAAAGAAGAACCAAATTGTCCCAGTTTGGTTCTCAATCTTGACTATTACATCCTGTCCCCAAATTCTCATAAGCAAATCTTCCCTTGAAAATACTTTTCCCTGGTTTTCAAGCATTACTTTCAGTATTTCATATTCTTTTTTTGTGAGCTCAACTTTTTCATCGTTAATGATTAGTCTTTTGCGGACAGTATCAAGATCTATACCATTGAACTGAAGTATAGATTTATTGCTAACCTTATCAGCATAGGATCTCTTCAATACAGCTTTTACTCTTGCTGTTAATTCATTAATAGAAAAAGGTTTGGAAATATAATCATCGGCACCCAGACTAAACCCGGTGAGGATATCATTCTCAGTATCCTTTGCAGTGAGAAAAATCACCGGGATCTCAATCTTCAATTCTTTTCTGATTTTGTCAGCAAATTTAAACCCCGACATCGGACCCATCATAACATCAAGCAAAACAAGGTCAAAGTTGCCAAGTTGTTTCTTAAGTGCTTCTTCCGAGGAATGAGCAACTTCGGTAGTGTATCCTTCATTATTCAGATTGTATTGAAGTATTTCGCAAAGATCTTCCTCATCATCCACAATAAGAATACGTTTGCTGTTCTGTTCCATGGAGTAAATCTATTAGTTTTTCTCGTTTTGATCCATCAGATTTGCATCTAATCCTGTATGTCTTATATCCGTACCCTGAATCGAATATATTGATGCTTCAGCGATGTTGGTAGCATGATCAGCTATCCTTTCAATATTTGTGATAATATCCTTCAGATCAATGTAACTCAATAACATTTCTCTCGTTTTTGCGCTGACTTTTGCTTTTGAGATGCTGTTTATAAGTAATTTATGATTCATCTCGTCGACTATTTCATCATTTTTTATAGTCCAGACAGCATATTCGTTATCGTTGTTAATAAATGATAACAATGATTTTTCAACCATTGATATGCCCGACACAAGCATAACTGATATTACCTCCGCAAGGGCTTTATACTCGTCAGAATTTTCAATATGTTCCAGAGAATGAATAATGTTAACCACCCGATCTCCAATTCTTTCAAGGTTAATTGTCATTCTGTAAATTGCAATGATCTTTCTGATATCAGAAGCTACAGGCTGATACAGAACAATAGAGCTAATAAATTTATCACTAATAAGAATTTCAAACTTATCAATTTTATCTTCATTTTCCTTTATTTCAGTAATAATCCGGTCACATTCTTCTTTTCCGGGTCCCGACATATATTTTTCGAGGAGGGTAAGCTGAATAAGGATAATGTCGGCCATCTCCTCAAATGATGCAACTATATCGATTATAGATTCTTCTCTCTTAGTTTTCATTTTTTTAGTATTAATCTTTTTCGATATTTAAAATATCAAAAATTGTTTATATACTTTCCCTTGCAAAGGTAAGCTCTATTATTGTTACAGATATCTTATTTGTGTTACTTAAATGTTACAAATTTGTAACTTGCGCTCCTAAATTATCAATATAATGACAATAAAATCAGGACTACTAGAAATCATTTTACTTATGATTGCCATGCCCTCAGGTTTTTCTCAAATGATAAGTAAACCCAATTATGCACTTAAGAGTCATGAAACCCTTGAAATACAGAAGATTGATATCTCAGGAACAAGGACAGTTGTTTATCTGACAATTGAGAATCGCATTTCAAATGGTAGCTTCTGTGCTGACAGAAATATTTATTTAATTGAACCCAACGGTCAAAAACTGAACTTGATTAAAACATCTGGAATTCCTGTTTGCCCCGACAGCTACAAGTTTAAAGTTATAGGTGAAAAATTACAATTCACACTTGAGTTTCCTCCACTTAAGGCAGGCACAAAGTGGGTGGATCTAGTTGAAGATTGCAGCGATAATTGCTTTTCGTTCTACGGCATTACGCTTGACAATGATCTTAATAAGAAGCTTGATGAAGCTTTTGCGCTCGCTTCAAAAGGAAAGGCAGCTGATAATATCATCCTTTTTAAAAACATTCTTGAAAGCATTGATAATCAAAATCTTGGTATAGAAGGGTTACTTTATATCAACATAATAAATGCAGAAGTCGAGGAAGCCGATAATGTAAATATAAAGGTATGGTATAATAAACTTGCATCTTCAAACGCACCGCGGGTTAATCAGTACTTAAAATATCTGAACGACAGGGGTATAAAATAAATAAAGCTGACCCTTGCAGGATCAGCCTTATCAGGTTGGTTAGTTTTATTTATTTCTAGAATCTCATATCCAATCCAATACCAAAAATTGTTGTGCTTTTCTTGTAAGTTTCAAGAGGATTGTAAAGTGTTTTCCCATTAACGTGATCAATATATTTGCTGTCGGTCTGATAAGCTGTATAGCCGTATCCGATGTTGAGCTGTATTTTATCAGTAAAAGAATATGCTCCTCCAATTCCGAAAGTCTGTGTTGCAAGACCGTAAGTAAGATCACTCTGATATTTTGGGTTCACACCTCTGTTTGCCCATACATAACCGCCGCTAACGAGAAGTCTCTCTGAAATTTTGTACTCAAGTCCGCCCTGTACTGAGTAGCCATTATCGAAAATAATATACTTGTTTGCAATATGTACTGTTGGAGTTGATGAGTTCAGATCATCGTCAACTTTATGACCGTAGTCAGCATTCTTATCAAAGAAGTAGTTAGACCCAAGTGATATTTTGAAGTTTTGAGCCACTTTATAATCAATACCTACGGCAAGCATTGCAGGCATATCATTTCTTGTTTTCTCGCCATTAGGAAACATATTAATCGGCTTGGTCATATCCGGAATTTTAGATTGCGGAACTAGTACAGATCCATTCATACTTTCATAACCAACTGTTAAATCTTGCACCGTTTTATTTGTAAGCTCAAGCTTTGTCATCATTTCATATTTAATAGCAATATTCAGGTTTTCAGAAGGAGAAATGTTAACACTGAAAATTGGTGAAATGCCTGAACCTGTCTGAGCCACATCTGCAGACTGATCAGCAACAAGTGTAGAATTTGCACTTGCTGAAGCAGCCTGATCCATTAATGTAGGAGTAGCACCGGTTATTGTCGCACTGATAGTTGATAAAGGCATCACAGCTATTGTTGCAGCAGGTACCCCTATTGCGGCTAACCCTGCTTCAATATTAGATTTTGCAGCTGCAATCGCCGGACTTAAGCTGGCAGCAACTGTTAAATTCTGGCCCCCTAATCCACCGGTAATAGCTGGTGCCAGTGCGGTGGGTATTGTAGTGATGCTAATGAGTTTAGTTGCAAGACCTTGTAAAACAGTTGTTGCAGGAACCCATGTTCCACCGCCCATGTCAAGTTGAATA
>Ga0302323_100005061_pt1 | contig 10770 bp, 10 predicted proteins | sample Fen_T0_3_FD_201950 | JGI IMG/M metagenome (GOLD analysis project Ga0302323, IMG submission 201950) | Peat permafrost microbial communities from Stordalen Mire near Abisko, Sweden - Fen_T0_3 | ecosystem: Environmental > Terrestrial > Soil > Wetlands > Permafrost | place: Sweden: Abisko... | reverse complement strand
GATCGCGATCGCCAACCGCATTCAAACCTTTGCCACCAATGGTGCGGCCGGCACCCCGCGCAAAATTCAGGCGGCCCTGTTTGTCTTCAAAGACGAACGGCCTTATGCCGCCTTGCCCCTGGCCCCCTTCCAACCCGGCGCGTTCACGACGTGGGCGCAGGGTTTTTCCGATCCGACCGGCGGCACGCCGCTGGGGAATACGCTGAATGCCGCGAGCCAGGCCGTCTTCAAATCAGGCTTGTCGCACAAGCATGTGCTCGTCATCACCGACGGCGTGAATACCGTGGGCTCCGCGCCCGCCCCCGTCCTGACCCGGCTCCAGCACCAGGCGGCCCAACAGCAGACCCCCTTGTCCGTGCACTTTGTCGCCTTTGACGTCGATGCCAAAATCTTTGACGGCGTGAAGAAGCTGGGCGCCACCGTCGTCGGCGCCGCCAACGAGACGCAGCTCAACCAGCAGTTGGAATTTATCCTCGCGAAAAAGATTTTGTTGGAAGAAGAGGAACTGCCCAAGAAACCATAGCCGAAAGAAAACCCATATGTTCAGAGCCATCAAACGTGTCTTTATCTGGCTGGGCCTCATGGCCGAGCAGGCCACCGAAACCGATGCCATCAATCAGGCCGTCGTCGAACGCGGCATCCGCGATTCCAAGGCCAAGGCCGACAAGGCCCATTATGCCAACGGCCAGCTTGCGGGCCAGATCGCCCTGCTGAAAGACCAGATCAAGCGGCAGGAGCGCCAGCGCGATGACCTCCAAGGCATGTTGCAGGCCGCCGCCGCCGCCAACGACGAGGCCAACGGCGCCCATTACGCCGAAGAGCTTGCCACCGCCGAGCAGGACCTCGCGGAAAACAAGAGCCAGGCCGACAGCCTGGAGCAGCTCTACCAGCAAAACACCCAGATCATCGCCCAGAGCCTCCGCGAAATTCAGAAATTCCAGCGCGAATTTGAGTCCGTCAAGGCCAAGGTCGCCATCGGCCGCTCGCTCGAAGGCCTCGCCGGCATGATGAAGAGTTCCATCAACGAACTGCAGGGCATGATGGGCGGCGAACTGGGCCAGTCCATGCAGCAGTTGCGCCAGTCGGCCGCCGGCGGCGAAGGTCAGATGCGCGCCACGCTCGATCTCGCCAAGGAAATGGGCTCCGGCATTTCCCGCCAGCAGGAGATGCGCAAGGCCCGCGGCTCCCAGTTGTTTCAGGAATATAAAAAGAAAATGGGCATGGTGCAGCCCGATGTCGCCGCCGCCGCGCCCGGCGCCGCCGCCGCCATCAAACCGCCCGAGAAACAGAAGATTGCCGAGTAGCCGGAAACCCCGAAGTGACTTAAACCCAAACCATCATTGATAAATCTATGACCGCACGTGGCAAAATTGTATTAACCCTGATCCTCCTCGCCATCGTTGGCGGGGGCGTTTACCGCTGGTGGGATAAAATCGCCCCCGCGAGCCCCAACCAGCATGTTTCCGTGAATCCGCAGTCCGTGAAGGACGATCTCGCGGCCCAGGCGGCCGCCGCCGCCAAAGCCACCGCCGATGTCGCCGGCAAACTGCTCGCCGGTGACAAGGCGGTTTCCCTCGTGGACGGCTCCGCCATCCCGCCCGTCAGCGGGGTCAGCGATTACGACAAGCCGATGAAAGACGGCAAGCTGATCGTGCAGTTTCCCATCAACGTCTGGCCGGGCTGGGCGCCGATCATTGTCGCCAACAACGGCCTGGAACCGAACGAAGGCAGCGTGTTTTACAAGAAATACGGCTTCTACCTCAAGCTCTCCATCGTGGATGACCCGGTCAAGGCGCGCGATTTGTTCGCCAGCGGCCACAGCCACGTCCTCTGGGGCACGCTCGACATGATGGCGCTCTTCGCACCCGAATTGGTGAAAGACTCCCGCACTGTGCCCGTCATCGCCCAGCAGATTGACTGGTCCGGCGGCGGCGACGGCATCGTGGCCCGTGGCGATTTGCGCAACATCAACGATTTCAAGATGAAGAACGGCGTGCGCCGCAAGGTCGTGCTCGCGCAAAATTCACCCAGCCATTATCTCATCATGTCGCTGTTGATCGATGCCGGCATTGACCCCGCGCAGGTCGATTTCAAATGGGCGGCGGATGCCCCGGCGGCGGCGAAGATTTTTGTGCAGGACGCCTCGTTTGACGCCTTCGTCGGCTGGTCGCCCGATATTTACACCGTCACCGACAAGGTTCCCGGCACCCGCCTCGTCGTGACCACCGGCAGCGCGAACCATCTGATTGCGGATGTCTGGGCCGTGCGGAATGATTTCTACCGCGATCATCCCGACATCGTCGCGAACCTCGTGCGCGGCATTTTTGACGGCGTGGACATGGTCCGCAAGGACATCCCGGCCGCGGCGCAAATGCTTTCCAAGGCCTACGGCATCCCCGTGGAAGATTGCCAGGCCATGATCGGCAAGGACGGCGGCGTGGCCGAGGGCGACGCGCATCTGACCAACTACCGCGAAAATGCCAACTTCTTCCTCGACCCGATGAACCCGTCCGATTTCGAAGTCGTGTGGAACCGGGCTTCGACCATTTACAAATCGCTGGGCGCGATTGACACCCCCGTGTCCGCCGCCAAAGTGAAGGCGGCCGGCATCCTCGCCAAGCTCTCCCCGGAATACAAGGAAGTCCGCGACCTCTCGCAGGCCACCTTCAAACCGGGCGCCATGTTCAAGACCGCCGAGGCTGAGACCTCCGAGATCCTGACCAAGTCGGTCATCATCTCCTTCGAGCCGAACCAGACCGCGCTCAATCCCACGTATGACCCGACCATTCCGGCGGTCATGGAAGAAATCGGCAAGCTCGCCGGCACCTTCGGCAATGCCTACATCGTCATCGAAGGCAACACCGATTCCAGCCGCAAAGGCGTCGTGCCCGCCGACCTCGTCCGCCAGCTCTCCTACGACCGTGCGGATTCGGTGCGCAAGGCGATCCTGCTCAAATACAAGTTCGACCCGAACAAGTTCAAGGTCATCGGCAACGGCTGGGATAATCCGGTGCCGACCATGACCGATGCGAGCAATCCTGAGCACAACCGCAAAAACCGTCGCGTGGAAGTGAAAGTCTTCCCGCTGGAGAAGGAATAGTGCTTGGTTTCTTCATATTTGCGTTCGCCTTCGTGGCGCTGCTCACGCTGGCGGTGCGGTTCGGCCGCCTGCGGGTGCGGGCCTACCTCCCCGAATCCAACGCGCTGGGGCTGACCCTCGGTTTCGTGGGCCTCATGCTGGCCGGTTGGTGGTTCCTCACCCAGGGAGCCACCGTGGAGGCGCGCATCCTCTCGCCCATCATTCTGCCGAGCCCGCTGGAAGTGTTGCAGGCCTTTCCCAAGCTGCATTTTGAGCAGGGCTTGGTGCGCAGTGCGCTCACCTCCTTCATCCGCGTCAGCATCGGCTTCACGCTGGCGGCCATCGTCGCGGTGCCGCTGGGCGTTTACATGGCCACCTTTCCGCCGGTGTCCGCGTTCTTCCGGCCGCTGGCGCTGGTCGGCGCCTATGTGCCGATCGTCGTGTTTGTGCCGTTGACGCTGGCCTGGTTCGGCCTGAGCGAAACCCAGAAAGTGGGCTTCCTTTTCATCGGCTGTTTCGTCGCGCTGCTGCCGCTCGTCATCAAGGACATCTCCAACGTGCCCGCCGCCTATCTCGACGTGGCCGTGACCAAGGGCGCGAGCCAGTGGCAGTTGGTGCGCTACGTCCTGTTTCCGGTGGCCCAGGCGGATATCTGGGATCATTTGCGCGGCGTTTACGGCGTCGGCTGGGGCTGGATCATTCTCGCCGAAGTCGTCAACGCCGAGCGCGGCCTGGGCTACCTGATCGACATCTCCAACCGGCGCGGTCACACCAACGCCATCTTCGCCATCATCATTGTCATCGTGCTGATCGCCGTCACCTGCGACCAGTTGTGGCGCCTCGGCGGACGCCTGCTGTTCCCCTACGCCAACCGAAAGTAACATGGCCGAAACTATTCCAGCCACCCCCGCCGCCCCGGCCACTCCGGCAGCGTTGCCCGAGGTGGTGCGCTTCAACAAGGTGACCAAAGCCTTCGGCGAGGGTCCGAACGCCAAGGTCGCGATCCAGGACGTGTCGTTCGTCGTCCACGATCTGCCCAACACCGGCGAACTCATCGCCATCGTCGGCCCCTCCGGCTGCGGCAAATCCACGCTGCTCCGCATCATCGCCGGCCTGCGACCCCACTTTCCCGCCACCTCCGGCGACGCCCACGCCTTTGGCAAACCCATCGCCGAACCAGACGCGGATCGCGGCATGGTGGACCAGAAGTATTCGCTCATGCCGCACCTGACCGTGCTGGACAACATCGCTTTCGGCCTCAAGCTGCGCGGCATCGGCGGCCGCGAACGGCGCGACCGCGCGCGGGAATGGGCCAAAAAGGTCGGCCTCGACGGCGCCGAAGACAAATATCCCTCCGAACTCTCCGGCGGCATGCAGCAGCGCGTGTCCATCGCGGCCACCCTCATCTTGCAGCCCAAAATCTTGCTGATGGACGAGCCGTTTGGCGCCCTCGACCCCAAAATTCGGATGCAGATGCAGGCGCTGCTCGTCCAGCTTTGGCGGGAACAGCAGAGCACCGTCTTCCTCGTCACCCACTCCATGGAGGAGGCCATCTACTTGGGCGACCGCGTCATGCGCATGGCCGCCAAACCCGGCCGGCTCGTGGAACAGCTGCAATTGCCCCGCCCCGATGAACCGCCCGAAGTCATGCGCAAGCGGCCCTGGTTCAATGATCTAACGCAGGACCTGTTGCAGCGCCTGGAGACCGATGCGCCGCCCGGCGGTGAATTGCCCGGCATCGAAAAATGGCGGCCGCGCGCCTGACATGACCACGCGCGACCTCATCCAATGGGCCGGCCAACATCCCATGGGACTGTTGCTCGCCTTTGGCGTGCCGCCCGTGCTCGCGTGGCTCGCCGGCCAGACGCATGGCCGGGGGCAGGGCGGGGTGGCCCCTTGGAAATATCTCTACTCCGGCTTGGTCTATCTCGTCTGCGTGCCGGGCATGTTTGCCGGCGTCATCACGGCCTACACCCTCTTCTTCAGCCACGAAAATTTGCTGGATGCCAACCTCCTCGTCTATTTTCTCCCCCTCGCCGCCATGGTCGCCACCCTCGTCCTCATCCGCAAAAACGTTTCCTTTGCGGAAGTGCCGGGCTTTGACCGTCTTTCCGGACTGATGGTGATGGTCGCTTGCAGCTTCGTTATCGCCCTGGTGATTCAGAAAACGCGGATCTTTGTCTTCTTTGGCGGCTCCATTGAAATATTGTTCCTCCTCGCCGCCGGCGTTTTTGCCCTGCTCAAATGGGGCACCTACATGCTCTTTCGCCGCCCCGACGAACCCAAGGAATTGCCCCCCAAATTTCCCGGCACCTGACCCATTTTTGCATGTCCTACCCCCCGGCCAAACCCTAAACTCGACCCGCAATGGATACGTCCGCCCCCAACTACCGGCACGAGTTCTGGACCAGCCCGCACCATGCGGGGCTGGGCGTCCTCACGCTGGGCGTCGGCTTCCTGAGCGGGAACCTGCTCGGGCTGATTGTCGGCGGCACGCTCTACGCCATCGGCTGGATTTTTGGGCCCGACCTGCCGTTCTTCCGCAGTTGGGTGGACCGCCGCAATGAAGCCGCCCGCCGCGCCGTCGAACTCCAGCGCATCGCCGAATTCGTCCAGCGCCGCGATGCCTTGCTCGACTCCCTTTCTTCCTCCCGCCGCGAACGTTACGCCCGGCTGGCCGCCGTCTGCCGCGACATCGAAACCGCCGGCGCGGATAATCTGCTCGCGACCGCCGACCCCAGCACCGACCCCCGCCTCCGCAAACTGGACGAGCTCATGTGGACCTATCTCCGCCTGCTCGGCATTGAAGAATCCCTCGAAAAATTCCTCGAATCTGAGCGCCAGGATGATCTGCCCGGCGTCCTCAAGGAAGCCGAGGCCGAGGCCAAACGTCTGTCCGCTGAACTGGATTCCCTCAAGGCCGGCGGCAACAGCGCCGGACTCGAAACCAAGCAGCGCTATCTCGGCTCCCGGCTTGAACGGCTCGAAGTCCTGCGCAAGCGCCAGCAGCGCCTCGATCAGGCCCAGGAGAACCAGGCCCTCGTCGTGTCCGAGCAGGAGCGCCTCGACCAGCAGATCAAACTCATCCGTGCCGACGCCGTCGCCACCAAGAACGCCGAAGCCCTCACCGCCCGCATCGACGCCACCGTCGAGCACCTCGACCAGACCAATAAATGGCTGTCCGAACTCGATGAATTCAAGGACCTCGTCGCCGATTTGCCCGCCACCGAAATGCGTGTCGGCTACGCCGCCACCCCCCCGCCGCTCCTGCCCGCCGCCACCCGGGAAGCGCGGGCAGTCCGGCAAAGGTAAAGCGAGCGGTCAAACGCATGGTTTCATTTCACACAGCGCTAAAGTTCATCGTGGGACACATTCTCGCGGGAGCGACAATCATCCTGGGAACATTGTTGGTAACCGTGGTGTGCTACGTCGTTGGGCTTACGAATGATCCTCACGGCATTGATACTCCGGTCGCGGAGATCCCTCTATTCCTCACTTTGATGTTTATGGCCGGCATTTTTGCCGTGATTGTCTCTACCGGTTCATTTGTGCTGTCAACCCTGCTTCAATGGTTACGGCCGAAGCTGCACTTTCCGGTTCGGCTCCCACCATTTGTCGTTGCCCTGCTGACCTTTATGGTCATGTTGCTCCGGTTTGGGGCTGATGGCGACGTGGCTTTCGTTGCACTGGTGACCGGAATGTCGTTTGTATATTTCGGCATTTACTGGACGCTGCTGACGTGTTCCGCTGCCGTGCTGGACTTCTTTCAACGCAAGCTTCTGAGCCGGAAATTGATATGAGCCATCGACCATCCAACCCGTTTTGTAATTAACATGACCACCCCGGCCTCCAACATCCCCACCGACTCCGCCACCGCCGTCCTGCGTCTCCCTCTGCGTGGCTGGGCGCTCGAACTCGCCCGCCGCTGGAACGGTGGCAGCTATTCCCTGTTCGTGTTGCATGGGAATATTTTCGACCTCTTCCCGCTGCCCGCTGGCGACCGCCTCACCTATGTGCCGTTGAAAACTTTTCTGTCGCGCCGTCTTTTCCCGGAGCGTGCCTGCTTGATGTTTTATGATATTTCCGGCGGCCTCACCTTTGGCTCGCCTGACATGCAGAAGCGGTTTTTCGAATGGCTGGAAATTTTTGACAGTGTCGAGAATACCAACTTCCACCAGCAGGGCCCCCCGAAAAGCTTCCTCGCGCTGGCCCCGCTGCTCACCCGTTTCTTTCTCAAAGTGGCCGCCGATGACCGCCAGTGGCAGGGCGTCACGCTGGTCATTGATTTTCCCGAGAAGCTCATCCCCGTCTCCGAGCAGGCCGGCGCGACCGTGGAAGAACGCATCAATCTTGTTACCTTTTTGAAATGGGCCTCGGCCCCGGAACTGGCGCGCATTGATGTCGGCATCGTGCTCGTCACGGAATCGGCCGCCGAATTGCACGCCGATCTCCTGCGCAACCCCCATGTCGCCCAGGTGCGTATCGAGTTGCCCGATGCTGAGGAGCGGCAGCGCTTCTTGCTGTCCGGCTGGGCCGAGAAACTGGCCGACGGCAAACCCTTTTCCGAGTGGAGCGATTATTCCCCGGCCGAACTCGCCGCGCGCACTGCTGGCTTGAACATCCTGCGCCTCCAGCACTTCGTCGCCGAGGCAATCCGCAACGGCATTCGCATCACCGCCGAATATCTCGCGGCCAGCAAGAAACAGCTCATCGAAGAATTCTGCCAGGGGTTGGTGCGGTTCAAGGATCCCAAGGCCGGCGTTACCCTGGACCGCGTCGCTACGCATACCGCCGCCAAAGCCAAGCTGCGCGAACTCGCCTGGCTCATCAAAAACAATAAGACCGATGTGCTCGAGCGCGGTGTGCTTCTGCCCGGCCGCGTGGGCGTGGGTAAATCGTTTCTCGTGGATTGCTTTGCCAGCGAATGCGGGCTGCCCGTCATGGAACTGGGTGATTTTCGCTCGAAATGGGTCGGCGATACCGAGCGCCAGCAGTCCCGCATTCTCATGACCATTCGCGCCCTCGGCCCCGTGATCGTCGTGGTGGATGAAGCCGATGCCGTGTTTGGCTCACGCGATACAGATGCCGGCGATAGCGGCGTCTCGAGCCGCGTGTTTGCCGCCTTCGCCGCACATATTGGCGACTCCACGCTGCGCGGCCTTGAACTGTGGGTGGCCATGACTTCCCGCCCGGATTTGCTCGCCATTGACATGAAGCGCCAGGGCCGGTTCGGCCTGTGCGTACCCTTGTTCCCCGCGCAGGGACCGGACGATGTGCTGGAACTGTTCACCGTCGTCGCCGGCGTCAAAAAGATACTGCTCGCCGATGCGATTAAGGCTTACATCCACGAACACCTCGGCACCCGGCCTCTGACCGGCAGCGACATCGAAGCCATTCTCACCCGCGCCAAGGAGCGCGCCGTGCTGGCCAAGCGTGATGACGACGTGCAACTGGCCGATCTCGAGGAGGCCGTGAATTCTTTCATTGATCCGCTGGACCCGGCTTTGCTGGCCTTGCAGGAACTCGCCGCTGTGCTCGCCTGTTCCGACCGCCGCTACCTGCCGGAGACCTATCGGGCTGCCGACCGGGCTACCCTCACGGAATCCTTCGCGCGGTTTAAATTGAGCGCCGGTCGGCGGTGATTGGCGGCGGTTTGCCGGATTATAAATTGAGCGTCATCTTATAATTGCGGCCACGCGGGTGGGGGGTATGCTGGGATTGAATTAACCCAGCGAACCAATCATGAAAACCATCAAGCCAGACGAACTTTTCAGCAGCCTCGGCGGCTTCCTGAAAACCAAGGGAATCGAATTGAACGACGGCGACTACACCCACCGCATTCGCAAAGGCTGCAATCTCCTTTCCGACGCCATCAATGCAACCCAATCTGCGGTGAAGCAGACCAAGGTTGAGGTGGACCATGCCCTGGACCAACTCCGGCAGACCATTCACCAGCACACCGCGCCACCCCCGCCCCGGCAACCCAAAAGCAAACCGCGCCCTAAACCCCGCGCCTCCAGTCCGACCCCCGGTACAACGGCAACAACCACAGCCACAGCCACACGTGCCCCCCGCGCCAAAGCAAAACACAAAGCGAAGGCTTAACGCATTGCTGCAAATATTCTTCTGATCAGGCGGTGGCACGGCATATCAAGCGGGCAGTGCCACCTGACTGACGGCTTCGCTGAATCCATGTTTTTGAGCCTTTTTAGCTTTTTTGCGGCCAACCCGTTTCCCCGCTTCGAGCCCATATTGCTGCTTCCTTGGTAAGGCCTCATTATTTCCGCCGCCGGTAAAATTTCTTTTGATTTTCGCTGGTTCAGTTTAGATTTTTGCATGCCTCAGCGCCAACTAACTGCCCAGGAATACCGTGAACTGGTGGAGCAGGCTCCCATCTTGATCTGGCGGGCCGATCTCACCATGGGCTGCGATTACTTTAATGAGCGCTGGCTGGAATTCACCGGCCGGACCATGGCGCAGGAAGCCGGCAACGGTTGGGCCGAGGGCGTTCATCCCGACGAGTTCGACCGGTGTTTGAAGATTTACACCACCGCCTTTGCCCGACGCCAGATCTTCGAGATGGAGTACCGCCTCAGGCGTTGGGACGGCGTCTGGCGCTGGATCTTTGACCGGGGGGTGCCCTTTAACAACGCCAATGGCGAGTTTGCCGGCTACATAGGCAGTTGCATTGATATCACGGAACGCAAAGACGCGCAGGAAGCCCTCCGGATCGCCCAGGCCAACGAACTGAAAACACTGCGTCAACTCCTGCCCATTTGTGCCGCCTGCAAAAAAATCCGCAACGACCATGGTTACTGGGACCAGGTGGAAGCTTACTTCCATGTGCGTGACGCGATTGATTTCACGCACAGCATTTGCCCTGATTGTTCCAAAAGACTGTATGGCGACATTGACGATGAGTCGCCGGACAGCCAGACAGGTTCCGATACCAGTCCCCCAGCAGCTCCCGCCGCGTAAGCACTCGGTTTGGGCGTGCGCGCGGTTCCAGCCGGGCTCTGCGCCGTTGCTGGTTTGCCAGGTTTGGGGTGGAGAGTAACCGGAGGCGGACTGGAAAAAGGCTTTGCATCCCCGGGAAGAATGAAGAAAATCACCCCCGGGCCCGCGTTGGTCGCGGGCAACAAAACCAATGGGAAATCCAGATTATTACCAGCGTGCCTGACACCCGCGACCATGCCACCTTTGCCCACTGGCTGCGTGTGCTGGCGATCGGTCGTCGGCCCCGGGCAACCCTTGTCCGCATCCTGGTGCTGGTGGTCACCTGTTTCATCACCTTTGGATTCCTGCTCTGGCCCGTGCGCATCACCGGCATTTCCATGCTGCCGACGTTGCCGGACCGCCAAATTCACGTCGTGAACCGCCTGGCTTTCCTGTTTCACGAACCCCGGCGGGGCGACATCGTCGCCATCCGCTTTTCTCCGCCGCAACCCTTTTCCCGGCCCAGCGAAATGCTGATGAAGCGCATCATCGGCCTGCCGGGCGAAACGGTTTCCTTCCATGAGGGCCACGCCTGCATTAATGGCCAGCCGCTCAGCGAACCTTACCTTAAGCTGCCCTGCGACTGGGAACATGAACCCGTCCTGTGCGGCCCGGATCAATATTACGTCGTCGGCGACAACCGCTCCATGCCGTTCGATTCCCATACGAAGGGCCGGACCGAGCGCGCGCGGATC
>Ga0302323_100005058_pt1 | contig 10772 bp, 8 predicted proteins | sample Fen_T0_3_FD_201950 | JGI IMG/M metagenome (GOLD analysis project Ga0302323, IMG submission 201950) | Peat permafrost microbial communities from Stordalen Mire near Abisko, Sweden - Fen_T0_3 | ecosystem: Environmental > Terrestrial > Soil > Wetlands > Permafrost | place: Sweden: Abisko... | reverse complement strand
CGACACGGTCGCGCCGCGGCCCCGCAAGGGGCTGTACATGCTGCCCAATGCGATCACGCTGGCCGCGTTGTTCTCGGGCTTCTATGCGATCGTGATGGCGATTAACGGTCGCTTCGAGCTGGCCTGCATCGCCGTGTTCTGCGCGGCCGTGCTCGACAGCCTCGACGGCCGGGTCGCCCGCATGACGAAGACGCAGAGCGCGTTCGGCGAGCAGATGGACAGCCTATCGGACATGGTCAGCTTCGGTGCGGCGCCGTCCTTGATCGTCTACATCTGGGCGTTGAAGGACCTCGGCAAGGCCGGGTGGATTCCGGCCTTCGTCTACATCGCCGGGGCGGCGCTGCGGCTGGCGCGTTTCAACGTCAACATCGGTGTCGTCGACAAGCGCTTTTTCCAGGGGCTGCCGAGCCCCGCTGCAGCGGCGGTCGTGATTGGGCTGGTGTGGGTGGTCGTCGACGCGGGTTACAAGGCGGTCTCGACGATTGCGCCGCTGGCCTGGACCGCCTTTGCGGTGACGCTGTTCGCGGGCCTGTCGATGGTCACCAACGCGCCGTTCTACAGCTTCAAGGTGGTGGGTTCCCGGCGCACGGTGCCGTTTGTCGTCATCGTCGCGATCGCGCTGGGCATCGCCGTCATCTCGCTTGATCCGCCGCGCGTGCTCTTTGCGATCTTCTGCGCCTACGGGTTGTCGGGCTACGCGGTTTACGGCTGGCGCAAGATGAAGGGCCACCCGGCCAGCGTCATCGCCACGTCGACCGAAGAGCCGGACGAGCAGGGCCTGCATCGCTGACGTGCCGTGCTACAGTCCGCCCATGACGTTTCGTTCCGCACTCGCGCTGCTGGCCCTACTGGGAGTTCCAAGGGCTCGCTGATCGTTCACGTCCATACGTACTCGTCTCAACGGCCCAACTGCAACCCGCAGCGGGCCGTTTTGTTTTGTGGACGCGGGTTGCGAACATGAACCCCAAGGACTGCCATGTTGAAGCAAACGCAACTCAAGTACCGCGCCTTCGCGCCCATCACCTTGCCCAATCGCCGCTGGCCCGACGCCGTGCTGACCTGTGCGCCGCTGTGGTGCAGCGTCGACTTGCGCGACGGCAACCAGGCCCTCATCGAGCCGATGGACAGCGAACGAAAGCTGCGCCTGTTCCAGATGCTGGTGCGCATCGGTTTCAAGGAAATCGAGGTCGGTTTTCCGTCGGCCTCGCAGACCGATTTCGATTTCGTCCGGGCGCTGATCGAGCGCAAGCTCGTGCCCGACGACGTGACGATCCAGGTTCTGACGCAAGCCCGCGAACCCCTGATCCGCCGCACTTTCGAAGCCCTGCGCGGCGCCCGGCGTGCGATCGTGCACGTCTACAACGCGACCGCGCCGATGATGCGCCGCGTGGTGCTCGGCCTCACCGAGCAGCAGACGGTCGATCTGGCGACCACGCATGCCCGCTTGATCCGCGATCTGGCCGAGGCGCAGGCCGACACCGACTTCGTGTTCCAGTATTCGCCCGAGATGTTCTCGGGCACCGAGCTGGCATTTTCCAAGCGCATCGTCGATGCCGTCTCCGAGGTCTGGCAACCGACGCCGCAGCGCCCCTGCATCATCAACCTGCCGTCGACGGTCGAGCATTCGACGCCGAACATCTTCGCCGACATGATCGAGTGGATGCATCGGAATCTCGCGCGGCGCGACAGCATCGTGCTGTCCGTGCATCCGCACAACGACCGCGGCACGGGCACCGCTGCGGGCGAGTTCGCGCTGATGGCCGGCGCCGACCGCATCGAAGGTTGCCTGTTCGGCAACGGCGAGCGCACCGGCAATGTCGACCTCGTCAACATCGCACTCAACCTGTACACGCAAGGCGTCGACCCGCGGCTCGATTTCTCCGACATCGACGAAGTGCGCCGCTGCGCCGAACATTGCACCCAGTTGCCGGTGCACCCGCGTCACCCCTATGCCGGCGACCTGGTCTACACCTCGTTCTCGGGCTCGCACCAGGATGCGATCAAGAAGGCCTTTGTGGCGCGTCGCGAGAGTGACATCTGGGACATGCCTTACCTGCCGATCGACCCGAAGGACCTCGGCCGCAGCTACGACGCCGTGATCCGCGTCAACAGCCAGTCGGGCAAGGGCGGCATCGCCTACCTTCTCGAAAACGAATACGGGCTCGAACTGCCGCGCCGCTTGCAAATCGAGTTCAGCCAGGTCGTGCAGGCCGTGACCGACGTGAACGGCAAGGAACTGGGCGGCGCCGACATCCGCGCCATCTTCGACCGCGAATACGGGCTCGGTGTCGTGCAGGACGGTGCCGTGGCGCACGCCTCGATCCGCGAGGTGGGCGAGGGCATCGTGGCGGTGTCCGCCACCGTGGCCCTGGCCGATGGCCCTGTGCAGGTGAGCGGCCGCGGTGCCGGGCCGATCGACGCCTTCGTCGCGGGCCTGAACGCCGCCACCGACGCCGACCTGCGTGTGCTCGACTACCACGAACACGCGATCGGCAGTGGCGCCGATGCGCGTGCGGTGGCCTACCTCGAACTGCGTGTGGCGGAGCAGACGCTGTTCGGCGTCGGCATCGATGCCAACATCGTCTCGGCCTCGCTGAAAGCCATCGTCAGCGGCCTGCTGCGTGCGCAGCGCAGGACCTCCGTGCGGGCCGCCAGCACTGCTGCGCTCACCTGAACCCACCCTCCTCCAGGAGCAAGACCATGGCCGACAAACTCATCATCTTCGACACCACCCTGCGTGACGGCGAACAGTCGCCCGGCGCCTCGATGACGAAGGACGAAAAGCTGCGTATTGCGCGCCAGCTCGAACGCTTGAAGGTCGATGTGATCGAAGCCGGCTTCGCAGCCTCGTCGAACGGCGACTTCGAGTGCGTCAAGGCGATCGCGCATGCGATCAAGGACAGCACGGTCTGTTCCCTTGCGCGTGCCAACGACCGTGACATCTCGCGTGCCGCCGAGGCCTTGCAGGGTGGTGGCTCGACGCGCATTCACCTGTTCATCGCCACCAGCGCGCTGCACATGGAAAAGAAGTTGCGCATGACGCCCGACCAGGTGTTCGAGCAGGCACGGCTGTCGACTCGCTTCGCGCGCAACCTGAACGACAACATCGAGTTCTCACCCGAAGACGGCTACCGCTCCGACCCCGATTTCCTGTGCCGGGTGCTCGAAGCCGTGATCGCCGAAGGTGCGACCACGATCAACATCCCGGACACGGTGGGTTATGCGATCCCCGAGCTCTACGGCAACTTCATCCTCGACCTGCGCAACCGCATTCCGAATGCGGACAAGGCGGTCTGGTCGGTGCACTGTCACAACGATCTGGGCATGGCCGTGGCCAACTCCCTGGCCGGGGTGAAGATCGGCGGCGCGCGCCAGATCGAATGCACGATCAACGGCCTGGGCGAGCGCGCTGGCAACTGCTCGCTCGAAGAGATCGTGATGGCGGTCAAGACGCGGCGCGACTACTTCGGCCTGGACCTCGGCATCGACGCCACCCAGATCGTGCCGGCCTCGCGGCTCGTTTCGCAGACCACCGGCTTCGTGGTGCAGCCGAACAAGGCGGTGGTGGGCGCGAATGCCTTCGCGCATGCGTCCGGCATCCATCAGGACGGTGTGCTGAAAGCGCGTGACACCTACGAAATCATGCGCGCCGAAGATGTGGGCTGGGCTACCAACAAGATCGTGCTGGGCAAGCTCTCGGGCCGCAACGCCTTCAAGCAACGCCTGCAGGACCTGGGCATCGAGCTGGAGTCCGAAGCCGAGGTCAATGCCGCCTTCGCGAAGTTCAAGGAGCTGGCCGATCGCAAGAGCGACATCTTCGACGAAGACATCCTGGCGCTCGTGATGGACGAGTCCGTCACGGCCGAGAACGAGCACTATCGGCTGCTCGCGCTCTCGCAGCATTCCGAGATGGGCGAACGCCCGCAGGCGAGCGTCGCGTTCGCGGCTGGTGCGGTCGAACACCATGCACAGAGCGATGGCAACGGCCCGGTTGACGCGAGCCTGAAGGCGATCGAATCGAAGCTGCAATCTGGCGCCGAAATGCTGCTCTATTCGGTCAATGCCATCACGTCGGGCAGCACAGAATCACAGGGCGAAGTGACGGTTCGGCTGCAACTCGGTGGCCGTGTCGTCAACGGGGTGGGCGCGGATCCGGACATCGTCGTGGCCTCGGCCAAGGCATATTTGTCCGCGCTCAACAAGCTGCACAGCAAGGTCGAGCGCGTCGCTGCCCAAGGGTGACATTCGTCACATTCCTGACAGTCCCAAGGACTGACTTTAGGAAGAGCACGTAAGCTTTTGATCTTGCGCGCTTTTTTTCTGTCACATACACTCGCTCACCGGGTGTCGAAGGGACTGACGTGATTGCTGCTGGTGGATTTGAGGGTCGGCTGAGCTTTGTTTCGCTGGGGCGGCGCGCCTCGGTGATCGTCTCGATGCTGGCCGCCAGCCTGGCATTGATGGCGCCGGTGACCGCCCAAGCATTGGTCAAGAAGAAGGTACACGTCAAAGCCCAATCGGCACAGGTCGTCAAGCGCGTGATCTTGCGCAACGGCCGCCGTGTCGTGATTCGGCAGCCGGTCGCTGCGGTCCGTTTCGAGCCCGCCAAACCCTCGTTCGGCCAACTCGCCGGTCTGCACGAGGTGTCCGACTCGCTTGACCTGAAGTCCAGCGTCGCCTTGGTGCTCGACCAGGACACCAATGAAGTGCTGTTCAGCAAGAACCCGCAAGCGGTGCTGCCCATTGCCTCGCTCACCAAGTTGATGACGGCGCTGGTGGTCACCGAAGCGGCCCTCCCTGCCGATGAAGTGCTGACCGTCACCGACGACGATGTCGACACCGAAAAAGGCAGTGGTTCGCGCCTGCGGGTCGGTACCCGGCTCGCGCGCGGCGAGATGCTGCACCTGGCCTTGATGTCGTCCGAGAACCGCGCTGCGCATGCCCTGGGGCGGCAGTACCCCGGCGGGCTGACTGCGTTCGTCGCCGCGATGAACGCCAAGGCGCAGTTGCTCGGCATGGCCGATACGCACTACGTGGAGCCGACCGGTCTGTCGAGCCAGAACCAATCGAGCGCGCGAGATCTGGCCACGCTCGTCAAGGCAGCGTACTCGCACCCGATCATTCGCGAGTTGTCGACCTCGCCCGAATACAGCGTCGAGGTCGGCACCCGCCAGCTTCAGTTCCACAACACCAACCGTCTGGTGACCAACCCGGACTGGAACATTGGCTTGCAGAAGACCGGCTACATTACCGAGGCGGGGCGTTGCCTCGTGATGCAGGCCAAGCTCGCCGGGCGCCAGCTCATCATGGTGTTCCTTGATTCGGCCGGAAAGTACTCCCGGCTCGGCGATGCCGAACGGGTGCGCCACTGGATCACCACGACGCGAGCATCCGCGGCTGCGGCAATCGTCGCGCCGGCGCCCGCCGCAGCGAAGCTGACATCCTGAACCGGCGCGCCGTTCAGGCGCCGCGGTGTCCCAGCGCAGCCGAGATCTGTGCGGCGGTCGCCTTCAGTCGTTCCATCCAGGCCTCTTCCAGTCGGTCCGCCGGGGCCGAGATCGACAGGCCCGCCACCAGCCGCCCCTGGTCATCGAGGATGCTCGCGGCCATACAGCGCACCCCCAGTTCCAGTTCTTCGTCATCGCGCGCGGTACCGTACTGGTTCACCTTCGCGAGTTCGCGTTCGAGCGCGGTCAGGTCGGTGATGCTGTTGCGCGTGTGCCCGGCCAGGCCCGTGCGCGTGGCGTAGGCCCGCACTCGTTGCGGGTCGTCTTGGGCCAGGAAGAGTTTGCCCACCGACGTGAGATGCAGCGGCGCGCGGCCGCCGATGGCACGCACCACCTGCATGCCCGAGCGTTCACTGTAGGTGCGCTCGATGTAGACGATCTCGTCGCCCTGGCGCATCGAGAGGTTCACGGGCTGGTGCGTCAGCTTGTGCAGTTCGCGCATCGGTGCCAACGCCGCATCACGCACATCCAACCGTGCCTTCACCAGGTTGCCGAGCTCCAGCAGCCGCATGCCAAGCCGGTAGCTGCCGGCTTCGGGGCGATCCACATAACGACCGATCGTCAGGTCGTTGAGGATGCGGTGCGCAGTCGAGGGGTGCAGCCCGGTCTGTTCGCTGATCAGCTTCAAGGACACCGGGTCCTGGTAGGACGCCAGCACGTCGAGCAGGCCGAACGCCCGCTCCAGAACCTGTATCGTCGGTGATCTGCCTTCGTTTTTCGCCATGAAAAGGATTCTCCCCCAAGTTGGTCGGATTTTGCATGGCGAAAGTTCTGGGCGCCATTCGAGAGCTGGAGGTCGGTGCGCCGCGGCAGGGTGGTTTCATCGGCGAGCCGCGGGCCGCGCCGCTTGCGCGGCAGCGAACTCGCCTACATCCCGGTGACGGCGGCGATGCCGCTGCGCACCGAACCTTCCAGCGTGGCGGGGTAGGGCCCGGCGATGTAGTCGCCGGCGGCCTGCAAGCCGGGCGCGATGGCCGAGGCGGGGCGATGCAGCTTCGGCGTGCAGCGGAAGGTTGCACGCTTTTCGGTCAGCACTTTCAGCGCCTGCAGCGGGCCACGCAGATGCGCCGACAAGGCCGATTGCGCCTGCGTCAACGTGGCTTGGAGGCTCACCTGCGCACCCGCATCGACCCAGGCTTGCGCTCCGCTGATGACGAATGCGAGGAGGCCCTGCGACCCACCGAGCTGGCCGCGATCGAAAACGAACTGCGCTGGCGCGTTTGCAAGCGTGTCGTCGTCCGAATGAAGCGCCAGCATCGGCGCAGGCAACACGCAGCCTGCGCTGCGCAGGTAGACGGTGACGATGGGCTCGTAGCGCAAGGCTGCTGCGGCCCGCGACCATGCCGGCGCGATGGCCTGCGTGAGGCGCGCCGCTTCGCCCGACGGCGTGGCGAGCACGACCTGGTCGAAGGGTTCGCCATCGACCGACCTGTGACCTCCATAGATCGACAGTTGCTCGACCCGCTGCCCCAGGCGCAGGCTCGCCCCCGCGTGCTCCAGCCAGCGCAGCGCGGGTGCAGGGAAGGCCTCGCTCAGGCTCACGCGCGGCAGCAGCAAATCGGCCGAGCCAGGGCCCGAATGCAGCGCGTCCTTCAGCACCCGAAGGAACACGCTCGCGCTCGCTTCTCCGGAGGGTGTGTTGAGCGCCGCGACGCAGAGCGGGTCGATCAGTTCGGCGCGCACCTTCGCGGGCAAACCAGCCGTGAGTTCGGTGACGGTGCGTGCCGCGTCGCACTTGAAGCCGCGCAGCCGCCAGCCACCTGCGGCTCGCAGCAGCGCAAGGCGTTCGCGCCAGGACCACCCGCGATAGCGCAGCACCGCCCGCGCGAACGCGAGCGCTGGTGTGCCCGCCTGCAGTTGCAGGCCCGCACCTTCGGGGTAGATGATGCGCAAGGGTGTGCGCAGGAAGCTCTGTTCGACGTTCACGCCTACCACTCGCATCAGGCGCAGCGTCTCGCTGTAGGCGCCGATCAGGATGTGCTGGCCGTTGTCGAGCGCGGTGCCGTCCCACATCACTTCGCGCGCGCGGCCGCCGGCTTGCGGCGCCATCTCGAACAGCGTGACCCGGTCGCCGCGCTGTGTAGACGCGACCGCGGCAGCCAGTCCAGCCCAGCCGGCGCCGATGATTGCGACACGGCGAGCAGCCGGCACTAACGACCCTGCCAGTTCGTGCGCATTGCGATCCACAACTTGCGCAAGGGCGTGAGCGAGGTGCGTTGGTGCAGCACCTGGAAATTGTCGGCCTCGATCTCGCGCAGGAGAGTGCGGTAGATGTTGGCCATCATCACGCCGGGTTTCTGCGCTGCCCGGTCGGCGGCCGGCAACAAGGCGAAGGCCTCGTCATAGTTCTGGTGCGCGCGCGTGGCCTGGAAGCGCATCAGCGCGCTGAAGCGCTCGCTGTAGCCGCGGTTCAATATTTCCTGCGCGGTGACCTCGAACTGCTTCATCTCCGACATCGGCAGGTAGATGCGCCCGCGCCGCGCATCGTCGCCCACGTCGCGGATGATGTTGGTGAGTTGCATTGCCAGGCCCAACTTGTGCGCGTAGGCAAGCGTCGCCGGCTCGGTGCGGCCGAAGATGCTCGCCGCGACTTCACCGACGACACCGGCAACGAGATGGCAATAACGCGCCAGCCCCGGGAAGTCGAGGTAGCGTGTTTGCTCCAGGTCCATCTGGCAGCCATCGATCACGGCGAACAAGTGGGACGCTTCGATGCCGTAGGCCCTCGTGTGTGGCAACAGGGCCTTCATCACCGGGTGGCTGGGCTCGCCGCCGAATGCCTCGGCCACTTCCTTGCGCCACCAGGCCAGCTTGGTGGCGGCCACGGCCGGGTCGGCGACTTCATCGACGACGTCGTCCACCTCGCGGCAGAACGCGTAGTAGGCCGTGATCGCCGCACGCCGCGGCGGTGGCAGGAACAGGAAGGCGTAGTAGAAGCTCGAGCCACTCTTGGCGGCCTTGTCCTGCACGTATTGCTCGGGCGTCATGGCGCTTGCCTCGCGATGGCCGGTTGCACACGGCGCATGCAGAGCACGCGCCACAGCATCAGGGGCGCATCGGCCGCACCGACGGTGGGGCGCGTCTTCAAGGTGGCGAAGTCGAGTGCCTCGATTTTGTCGAGGATGCGCAGACCACCCTGCACGACGAGGCGCAGTTCCCAGCCGCCGCGCCCGGCAATGCTATGCACGAGTGGCGCACCTTCGAGCATCAACGCGCGAGCCCAGGCGGTGAGGTCGGCGACGAGGGCGCGCACCGCGGGGCCATCTTCGCCACGCATGAGGTGGGGCTGCGGCACCGCGTGTGCGATGCAGTCGGCCTCGGGCGCGTAGAGCCGGCCGCGTGCCACATCGATGCTCAGGTCCTGCCAGAAGTTGGCGAGTTGCAGGGCCGTGCAGATCGCGTCCGATTGGCGCAGCGAGGCGGCATCGTTCACGCCATACAGGTGCAGCAGCAAACGCCCGACTGGGTTCGCCGAGCGGCGGCAGTAGTCGAGCAGTTCAGCGCGGTCGGTGTAGCGGTTCTTCACCACGTCCTGCTCGAAGGCACTCAGCAGGTCGGTCAGCAGTGCGATCGGCAGCTTGAAGGTACCGGTCACCGCGCGCAGGCGCTCGAATACCGGTGCCCAGCGCGCAGACGGTGCTTCGCCACGCACCATAGCGGCCAGGTCGGCGCGGTAGGCCGCGAGATCGGCCAGGCGCTGCGCGGGCGAGGCGTCGCCCTCATCGGCGATGTCATCGGCCGTGCGCGCGAAGCCGTAGATGGCGGCGATGGCCGGCCGCAACGCGGGAGGACACAGCAGGGACGCAACGGGAAAGTTCTCGTAATGTTCGACACTCACAGGCGCGATTGTCCACGCCTTGCGGCGAGGTCGGTTCGAGGGCCGGGTCGCGCGCTACCGAAGCCCGTTTGACAGCGCTGGATCGGCCGAATATATTACTGACCAGTCAGTCATTTACCGCTACGCGCGCCTTGCGCTGCACCCCTTGCGTGCCGGCGCTCCCCGAACTTCCCCAAGGACATTCATGCGCCAGCCCTTGTTCGTCGCACTCCTCACCGCCGTTGCGCTGGCCGCCTGCTCGAAGCCGGAAACGGCACCCGACCCGGTGCGTGCCGTGCGCACGCAAACGGTGACGGCGCAGTCGGCGGGTGGCAGCTACGAGTTCGCGGGCGAGGTGCGCTCGCGCACCGAATCACGCCTGAGCTTTCGCGTCGGCGGCAAGATCGCGCGGCGCTCAGCGGACATCGGCGATGCAGTGAAGGCCGGGCAGGTGCTCGCCCAACTCGACCCGCAAGACTTGCAGCTCGGACAAGACGCCGCGCGTGCCGCATTCACAGGCGCGCAGGCGAATGCCGACCAGGCCGAGGCCGACTACAAGCGTTTCAAGGATCTGCGTGACCAGGGCTTCATCAGCTCGGCCGAACTCGAGCGCCGCGACACCGCGCTGAAGGCTGCCAACGCTCAACTCGACCAGGCCAAGGCGCAGTCGGGTGTGCAAGGCAACCAGGCGCGATATGCGGCCTTGGTGGCCGACGCCTCGGGTGTCATCACCGGTGTGGACGCCGAGCCCGGCATGGTGGTCGCGGCCGGCACGCCGGTGCTGCGCCTGGCGCACGACGGCGCGCGCGATGTGGTGTTCGCGGTGCCGGAAGACAAGGTCGGTCTCATCAAGGCGCTGGCGGCGCAGCCAGGGCGCTTTACCGTGCGCCTGTGGGGTGCGACGGGCACGCCGCTGGCGGCCAGCATCCGCGAGATCGCCGCCGCCGCCGACCCGGTGACGCGCACCTTCCTCGTCAAGGCCGACATCGGCAAGGCGGCCGGCGACGTGCGCCTGGGCCAGACCGCGACCGTGATGGTCGAGCTGCCGCAGACCGCGGGCGTGACCAAGCTGCCGCTTTCGGCGCTGAAGGAAGATCAGGGGCGCAGCATGGTCTGGTTGGTTGATCGGGCCAGCATGACGGTGCGGCCACAGGTGGTGCAGGTGGCAGGCGCCGATGGCAATGAAGCCGTCATCACCTCCGGCCTGGGCGCCGGACAGATCGTCGTGACCGCGGGTGTGCACGTGCTGAACCCCGGGCAGAAGGTGAAGTTCTATGTCGACCCGGGTGCGCCGCCAGCGTCGGCCGCATCGGCCGCCCTTGGCAGCCCGGTGACGGTCAAGTGAGACATCCTGGGTCAACCTCCCCCGGCCGGCACGAGCCGTTGCGCGGCGTTGTGCAGGGCTGGGTCGTAGGGAGTGCGATCAGTCCAGGCGCGCCAGATGACTC
>Ga0302323_100005056_pt1 | contig 10774 bp, 6 predicted proteins | sample Fen_T0_3_FD_201950 | JGI IMG/M metagenome (GOLD analysis project Ga0302323, IMG submission 201950) | Peat permafrost microbial communities from Stordalen Mire near Abisko, Sweden - Fen_T0_3 | ecosystem: Environmental > Terrestrial > Soil > Wetlands > Permafrost | place: Sweden: Abisko... | reverse complement strand
GTCTCCTCGGGCCTGACACGGAAGTAGTCGTAGAAGCTCTGGTTCGCCCGTTCCACCCGCAGGCCGGCGTCCAGGATGAGCAGGGGATTGCGCACCGTCTCCACGATCCCGTTCGCGTACTCGAGGGCACGTCCGAGCTGGAGATTCCGGCCCTGCAACTCCTGGTTGAGTGTCGCCAGCTCCTCGTTGCTCGCTTGCAGCTCCTCCTTGGCCGTCTCCAGTTCCTCGTTGATGCTCTGCAGTTCCTCGTTGGCCGAGAGGACCTCCTCGTTCGAGGCCTGCAGCTCCTCGTTGGCCGCCTCGTGCTGCTGCGTCACGGCCTGAAGGTACCGCGCGGCCTCGGCAAGCTCCTGCCTCAACTTCGCGCGCTCCTTGGCCTCGGCGCCGTCCACGCGCGGCCGCCGCTCCGCGCGTCGGCCATGCGGACTCTTGGCCTCTGGCCGCGCCTCAAAGAGCACGAGCAACGCGCGCGCCTTCTCGGGAGATCCTCTGAGCGGCAGCACCTCCAGGTCGAGCAGGCGGACCCGGCCACGGTGACGCAGCGACACGCCCTCCTTGCGCACGGGTGCGTCTTTCCTCCTGGCTTCCTGGATCGCCTGGCGGATCTCGGGGAGGAGTCCCTTGCGCGCCATTTCGAAAAGGCTGAGGCTCGCGCGTCCGTGGGTGTGCTCGAGGTAGGGTGTGGTCTGGCCGCGGAACTCGACGATGTTGTCCTTCTCGTCCACGATCACGCCTGCAGGTGCGTACCTGGCCAGGAGGATCCGGTCCGCTTCCTTGGGCAGTTCTTCGCCGAGGCTGGGCTTCAAGTCCACCGGCCCGACCCCCTGCTTCTCCCGATCCGGGCCGGGGGGACGGCCGAAACCGAAGATGGCGGGAGTGATGGTGGTCCGCTTGGAGTAGATCCGGTGTTTCCTGTCCAAGGGTGTGAAGAGGTCCTGTGCCGCGCCCGTCGTCTCCGACGTCCCCAGCAGCAGGAAGCCCGAGGTCCGCAGGGCGTAGTGGAAGAGGGCCACGACCCTCTGCTGCAGCCGCGAATCGAGGTAGATGAGCATGTTTCGGCAGCTGATCAGGTCCATGCGGCTGAAGGGTGGGTCCCTGGTCACGTCATGTCGTGCGAAGACGCAGATGTCGCGGATAGTCTTGATTACCTGGTAGCCGCCGTCCACCTCGCTGAAGAACCGCCGCAAGCGTTCCGGCGAGACGTCCTGAGCGATGTCGGGCGCGTAGCGTCCCGCCCGCGCCTTCTCCAGGGCGCTCTCGGAGAGGTCGGTGCCGAAGACCTGGAACGTGGGATTCGACTTTAGCTCTCCTGCGCCTTCCAGCAGGCAGATGACGATCGAATAGACCTCCTCGCCAGTGGCGCACGCGGGCACCCACACCCGCACCGGCGTGCCCGCGGGACGATCCTTCAACAGCCGAGGCAGGATCTCTTGGCGCAGAACCTGATATGTGCCCGGGTCGCGGAAGAAGGAGGTGACCGTGATGAGACAGTCCTGGTAGAGCGCCTGCACCTCCTCCGCATGGCCTTCGAGGTGGCGCGCGTACTCCTCCAGCGTCTCGACGTGGGCGAGCGCCATGCGGCGCGCGATCCGCCGCCTGATGGTGGGCGGCTTGTACGCGCTGAAGTCGGCGCCGGTCGTCGTGCGCAGCCGGGCCAGGATCGCGCCGAGACCATCCTTTCCCTTCGGCGCCGAAGGCAACGACTCCCCCACCCGCTCCTCGTCGTGCGTCGTGATGACGTAGGGGTGGTGGCTGAGGCGAGCGAGCTCCTGCGCGATGCGCTCCGGCGGCAAAACGAAGTCCGCAGCCCCCGAAGCGATGGCGCTGCGCGGCATACCGTCATACGCGGCCGAGGCCGGTTCCTGAGCGAAGACGATGCCGCCTTCCGCCTTGATCGCCTGCGCTCCGAGCGTCCCGTCCGAACCGGTCCCGGACAAGATCACGCCGATGCCCTTGCTGCCCTGAGCCTGTGCCAGCGTGAGCAGGAAAGAATCGATCGGCAAGTGCCGGCCGCCCGTGGTGATGCGCGGGACCAGCCTCAGCATGCCCCCTTCGATGGCGACGTCCTGCTGCCCGGGGGTGACGTAGACCCGGTTGGGCACGACCGCCGTGTCCTCCGTGACTTCGGCGACCACCATCCGGCTGCCCTTTGCGAGCAGCGCGGCCAGGATGCTTTCATGGATGGGGTCCAGGTGCTGCACGAGCACGTAGGCCATGCCCGTGTCGATCGGCAGCGCCCCCAGCAGTTGTTTGAATGCGTCCAGTCCGCCGGCAGAGGCCCCCACGCCGACGACAGGAACGGCGTTCTCAGGCGGACGCGACTGGGCCTCGTCTGCCTCGAGGGCCACGGGCTCAGGCGCAGCCTTTTGTGGAGGCGCGAGCGGTTGGGCGGAACGACGCGTCTTCGCGCCCGGCCGCGACGAACGACGAACTATCGGCTTCTTGCGACCAGAACCCAAGAGGTGCCCCCTTCAAGACCGACGGCCAAGGATACTCCAAACGCGCTCATTTCGACGAGGCGCCTTCCGGTCTCCGTACGCTGAAACTCGGGCCTCTGTTTCGTGCTTCTTTCTACAAACTGCCGCGAGGGTCACGTCAGGCGCGGCCTTTCGCCTCGGGCGGGGCGACTCGCGCTGTGGCGCGTGTCTTGCTTGGACGTCCCTTGAGATTCCGCCGACGGCAGCGTGCTCAAGCGCATCCTGGCCACCGAGGAAGAGGACGCAGACGAGTCCGGCAATCTCACAAATGCCGTGGATCCAACGACCGAACGAAGAAGTGAACCGTCAGCTCAGAGGAGAAACGATGATGAGAAGAATGATGGGACGTCTGTCGTTCATCTTCGGGCTTCTGGCCCTCGGGGCACTGACGGCTCGCGCGCAGGACGAGCAACCGCCTCAGCAGCCATCCGAGCAGGGGTACAACCGGCAGTCCGAACAGCCCTCTGATCAGCAATACGCCCGGCCTCGCGATCTGCTCGCGCTCCAGGACGACCTGGTGCTTCTCGACAACAGCTTGAGCGCTGTCCCGGAGCGGCACCCGCGATATCAGGAGTTTCAACGCCGGGCAGACGCTGTGCGCAGGGACGTAACGGCGCTTGCGGACCAGATGCGTCGATACCGGGAGGACCGTCGTGACGGCACGGGCGGCGGGATGGCAGAGGTCGTAGCTCTGCGCCAGAGCATCGCGATGCTTCGCGACGACGTCGAAAACGCGCAGAGCCGGCGGCGAAGCAGGGGCAATGGCATGTTCCTCGTCCCGGCCGGAACCGACATACAGGTGATGCTGGATCAGGGTCTGTCGTCGCGCTCGTCCAATCTCGAGGACCGGGTCGAAGCCTCGACGGTAACAGCCGTACGGCTGGACGGCCGCACGGTGCTCCCCGCAGGAGCCACTGTTTCGGGTGTCGTGCGGGAAGTCCGGTCCCGGCATCGAGGGCAACAGGACGGGTGGCTGAGGCTCGATTTCGACAGCTTGACGCCAGAGGGCGGTCCGACCGTGGATATGCGCTCGCACGTCGTGTCCATTGCAGAGATGCGCTCGGGAGACAACACCGCCCGGAACGCAGGGCTGGGAGCGCTGCTGGGCGGCGTGATCGGCGGAATCATCGACGGCAGAAGGGGCGTACTGATCGGCGCAGCGCTGGGCGCCGGCGGCGGGTTTGTCGCGAGCCAGGGCGACGATGTCGATCTGCCGCAAGGAACCCTCATCACGCTGCGGCTCGACGCACCGATGGCCTTTGCGCGACGGTAGCGCGACGTGCAGGAGGGAACCATGAGAGAGATCTCTCGCTTTGCGGACCATGCGCTCGACGAGCCGTCAGCGTTCGATCAGCGGGTGAGGCTCTTGAGAGAGCGGACCAGGCTGGAGGCCTCGCGGCTTTCCGAAGGAGAGCATGTCAGGGCGTCGCTCAACGGGGCCATGACCGGCTGCCAGCAGTCCGGTGTCGATGAGGGAACCTCGTGAGTGAGCCATCGGTCCCGATCGCGGCCGCGAGACAGCGGTCATCGTGAAGGAGTCTTGTAGAACTTACGACGCCTACCGTAGGCTCGCGCGCTCACGACACATTGCCGGACCGCCCTGCGCACGCAAGGAGCCACTCGGAGCGGGCCTGCGGCCACTCCCGCCCTGGTGGCGCCGCGCTCGCGCGCGCACGCTTCTTGCACTGAGCAACGCCCATGAGGCACGGGCTGCGTTCAGTCGCATGCTGGGTCTCCTGTCATTCATCGGGATCGCCGCGCCGGCGATCGACGCAGGGGAATCGAGAGCCGCTCGATTCTCCGGCGAATCTCTTGTTGTCGGCCGGCCAGTGAAGAGGAGTTGCGACATGCGCAAAGCAGTGATGATCGGATTGCTCGGGAGCCTCGCGCTCGCAGGGGTTGCGAGTGCCGAAGACGAATGCACGATTACGAAGCAGGAAGTCAAGACCTGGTTGATCACGATCGACGAAAAGGCGTACGAGGCCCATCCGGCAACGCCCACCTATGAGGGAACGACCGGCCTATTCCATCTCCCCTCCGCGTACACACTGCCCAAGAATGGGCTTTCGATCAGCCTGTTCCGCGACAACCTCGACCGTGACCCCAAGGACGAGGACATCTCGATTTACGGCCTGACGCTCGGCTTCGGCGTGACCGATCGGCTCGAGCTCTTCGGCAGCTTCGGGCTGCAGAACCGCGTGGACGCCGACGCGTTGTCCCAGCCGGGTTTCGTGAACGACTATCCTTTCGTCAGCACTTCCTGGCAAAAGGGCGCAGGCGACCTCAAGCTGGGGCTCAAGTACAAGCTTCTCGACGACTACAGGGGCCAGCCCCTGGGCCTGGCCGTGCGCGGATTCGCGAAGCTGGGCACCGCTGACAAGAACAAGGGCCTGGGCACGGGCAAGACCTCGGTCGGCGCTGACCTGCTGCTGTCCAAGTCGCTCGGCCACGTGGCGGACATCCACGGCGACATCGGCTACCAGTTCAACAGCGACCCGAGCGACCCGTACCCCGTGAATATCGGCAACGCGTTGAAGTGGGGCCTCGGCCTGAACATCCCGGCCTGCCGCATCTTCCAGGTTCAGGCCGAGCTGACGGGCGCGTCGTACAAGGGAGCGGAGTTCCAGCAGACGAACCCTGTGGACCTCGTGGTGGGTCCCGTGGTCTGGATCAAGCGCTTCTTCATCCGCGCGGCGGTCTCCAAGAACCTCAACTTCGACGGCCGTGGGCTGGGCTCGGGCGCGAGGAGCTCGATGGGCCGACAGATCTCGATCGGCTACCACCCGGGGACAGCCTGCTGCGCCATCGCCACACCCGCGCGCCCGACGCCACCGCCACCTCCGCCACCGCAGAACCGACCGCCCACGGTTGCGTGCGAAACCGAGCGCTCGACTGTGTTGCCGGGCGAGAAAGTGGGCCTGCGTGCGGTCGCTTCCGACCCCGACAATGACAGCCTGAGCTACAGCTGGTCCAGCGGCGCCGGACGCATCGCCGGCGCGGGCGCCAACGTCAGCCTCGACACCACCGGCGTCACGCCGCCGGCCAATGTCACGGCCACCGTGCGTGTCTCCGACGGCCGCGGCGGCTCCGCCGAGGCGACATGCCTCGTGCGCATCCCTGCTGCTCCGGAGCGCCGGCCCGAGACGGTCACCTGCTCGTCGGCCGGATTCCGGCACAACATGGCGCGCCTGAACAACATCGACAAGGCCTGCCTGGACGACGTGGCCACGCGCCTGCGCCAGGATCCGCGTAGCCGCGTGATCGTCATCGGCCACGCCGACGCCTCGGAGCACCGCCCCGGCGTTGTGGCCCGCCAGCGCGCCGAGGCCGCCAAGAAGTACCTAGTGGACGAGCGCAGCATCACGGAGTCGCGCGTCTCGGTGCGCAGCGCGGCGGCGAGCCCATCTCGAGAGGCTGGTGCCCGGCGCTTCGAGCTGATCTTCGTGCCCGAAGGCGTCGCGCCTCCGGAATAGCAATCGAGGGCGTTCCAGGGGGTGGGCCTGCGCGGCCCGCCCCCATTTCTCTCCGTTATCCGAAGGAAGACGTGCAATGCGTCCAAGGAATCCCCCGTCGCTCTTGATCGCGTCTTTGGGGATTCTTCTGCTGACCGCGACAGTCCGCGCCGGACAGTGGATCCCGGTCGGACCGCCCGGAGGCGATGTGCGTTCGCTCGCAGTGGATCCGCTCGACCCGCAACGGGTCTACCTCGGCACGGCAGAAGGCATGCTGTACCGCTCCGACGTCGGCGGCCTGGACTGGCAACGGCTCCAACCCGGTTTTCCGCGCCGCGGTCAGAGCCTCGACGCGATCGTTGTCAGCCCGGTCGGCACGTTGCTGGTCGGCTTCTGGGACGTGCGCGGCCAGGGCGGCGGCGCAGCCGTGAGCACGGATCAAGGGCGGACCTTCACGCTCGCCACCAGCCTGGAGGGTGAGTCGGTGCGCTCTCTGGCCCTGGCGCCCTCAGATCCACGCAGGGCAGTGGCCGGCGCGCTCAGCGGCGTCTTCGCCTCGCGCGACGGCGGGTTGTCGTGGCGCCGCATCAGCCCGGAGGGACACCCCGAGCTGCGCAACGTGGAATCCGTGGCGATCGACCCACGCGATCCCCGCGTGATCTACGTCGGCACCTGGCATCTACCGTGGAAGACCTCCGACGGCGGCGCGACGTGGACCCCGCTGCATGCTGGCATGGTCGCCGACTCGGACGTCTTCACGCTCACGCTCGACCGTCGCGACCCGCAGCGCATCTTTGCGACCGCCTGCACGGGTATCCATCGCTCGACGGACGGCGCCTTGCACTGGACGCGTGTGCGCGGGATCCCACTGAGCAGCCAGCGCACGCGGGCCTTCGCGCAGGACCAGTTGCACCCCGACTCCTTCTACGCGGGCACCACCGAGGGACTCTGGATCTCCGACGACGACACCCGGACCTGGCGCGTGGCGACGACGGCCCGCGACATCGTGGTGAACGCGCTAGCAGCGCTTCCCGACGGCACGCTGCTGGTGGGCTCCGAGGGCGCGGGCGTCCTACGCAGCTGCGATCACGGACGCACATGGGCCGCTTCCAACAGCGGCTTCTCGGAGCGCTTCGTCTCGCGCATCGTCTTCGATTCGGTCGGCCAGCGCGTGCTCGTTGGCGTGCGGGGCGACCGGAGCCACGGAGGCGTGCTGGCAGCGCCCACATCACGCGGGCCCTGGACCCAGCTCGGCGTCGGGCTCGCGGGCCGTGAGATCCTCTCGCTGGCGACCGCCGAGGCGTTCGTGCTGGCCGGCACCGACGAGGGCCTCTTCACGCTGCATCTGGCGGATGCGGTGTGGAGACGCCTGCCCCTCGTGCACAACGGACAGGAGACGCAACCACGGGTCGCGGACATCGCCGTGCTTCCCGGCCCCGTCCTTCTGGCGGCGACACCGCAGGGCATCTTTCGCAGCCGGGATGCCGGCCAAAGCTGGCAAGTGACCTTGGCCGCGCAGGCGGGCCCGATGAGCGCCCTGGCCGTGAGTCCCGAAGATCCGACGGTGGTCCTGCTCGCGACCCGTCTGGGTTTCTGGATGAGCGCTGACGCCGGGTCAACCTGGCGGGCGACCACAGGGCCGAAGGATGCCCAAGTCAACGCGGTGGCCGTACTGCCCGGTGAGAGGCATCTGATATTCGTGGCCGCGAACAACGGGCTCTACCTCTCAGCCGATCTCGGCCGCAGCTGGACGCGCGGCGGCTGGGGCTTGCCGCGCTCGGACCTGACCGGCATCGCCGTACACCCGGACGGCCGCACTGCGTACGTCAGCGACTTCAAGTGGGGCGGCGTCTACCGCACGGAGGATCGCGGTCAGACCTGGACCAAGCTCACCGACAGTGGCCTCGCGAGCGATCGTATCTGGACCCTCGGCCTCGCACCGGCGTGGCCTGACGAAATTCTGGCGGCGTCGCTCGCGGGAGGCCTGCATCTCTTCACGCTGCGCGGGGAGCGGTCTGCACCAGATCGGGCCGCAGTCCCCAGTGGCGGTGTGAGCGCGAACCGTCTCGACCTTCGGGCTTCACCCGCTCGCGTAAGAGTGAGCGGATTTGAACAGACTGGCTGCATTCCGCACCAGTAGGCTGGACGTGCTTAAGGAGGAAACTGAAATGACTCGTCGAATCAGTATCGTCACTTACGTGCTTCTTGGAATGCTGGCGCTCTCTGGGCCGCTGGCCCACGGCGCCGACCGTGCTGCTAGCCTTGCAACCCAGGCCGACCTGGACAACGCCCTGACGAAGACGCTCGGCCAGGAAGATGCCGCGCGCAATACCATCACGACGCTGCTGCAGCGCGATGACGTGCGCAGCATGGCCGAGAGCCGCGGCCTCGACGTGCGCCGAGCCGAGGCGGCCGTCAGCACGCTCCAGGGGGAAGAGCTCCAACAGCTGTCGCTCCTCGCCTCCAATGCCAATGCCCAACTCGCGGGAGGCACCACGGTCATCACCATCAGCTTGGTCGCTGCGCTGCTGATCGTGATCATCATCATCCTGCTGGTCAACTGAGACCTACCACGTGGGTCGTACTCTCGACGGCCCGGGTCGACGTTGGCCCGGGCTACTTCTCTTCGTCGCGCTGGCGTGTACGCCGTGCGCTGCCCAGACCCTCGCCGTCCCCGCCGTGCCCTACGTCCCGCAGCCTTCGGCCCTGTGCGGGGGCGCTGCCTTGGCCATGGTCCTGCGCTACTGGGGCGTGCCTGACGTCCGTCCGGAGGACTTCGCGAGCGCGCTCACCGCTGAAGGGACAGGCATTCCCACCGACGCGCTGCGGCGCCTGACCGAGGCCCGGGGGTTTCGGGCATTTGCGTTCAGCGGAGGGCAGGCTGAGGCCGTCTCGCATCTCGAAAAGGGCCGGCCGCTCATCGCGCTCCTCTCCACCGCAGCGCAGCGCCATCACTACGTGGTGATGCTGGCGTGGGCGAACCAGCGCGTCTTGATCCACGACCCGGCCGTCGGCCCCTTTCGGATCATCCCAGAGGGCGAATGGCTTCGCCGCTGGAATCCGACGGGACGCTGGGCTTTGCTCGTGCTCCCACCGGATGGGTTTGCGGGTCCCGCCCAGCCAGGCATCCGGACACCTCCAGCGGGAACCGCCGCGGAACCCGGGGAACGACGGCAGAGCAACCAAGGCGAGGACCCGTGCGCCGCGCTGGTGCAGATAGGCGTTGACTTGGCGCTCGCCGGCAGCCTGGATGCAGCCAAGGAACACCTGGCGGCAGCGGCAGCGTGGTGCCCCACCTCGTCGGCCCCTGTGCGGGAAATGGCCGCCCTGGAGTTTCGCCGAGAGCGCTGGTCTGCTGCGGCCGATCTCGCGGCCCAGGCCGTGCGGCGCGACCCGCTGGACAGATTCGGCTGGAAGCTCCTCGCGACCAGTCGGTTTCTCGGCGGCAAGCGCCAGGAGGCGCTGGCCGCTTGGAACAAGATCGACGAGCCGCGCCTGGATCTTGTCCAGATAGACGGGTTTTCACGTACGCCGTCACGTGTCGTCTACGAGTACTTGGGCGAGGAGTCCGGAACGATGCTGACCCCGGAACGGCTCAGACGCGTCCAGCGCCGGATAGAGGCGCTCGCGGCCGTGCAGGCTTCGCGCGTCAGCTACCTGCCCCTGAGCGGCGGCACAGCGCAGCTCCAGGTGAACGTCGTCGAGCGGCCGGCCTTGAGCTCGCCGCGCTCCGTCTTCCTCCAGTCGGTTCTGCGCGCCGTTTCCGAGCGGGCGATCGGTGGGGATGCGTTCGGCCTCGCGCCCTCGGGGGACGCCGTACGCCTTTTCGGACAGTGGCAGCCCAATCGCTCGCGCGGGACGCTTTCGGCCTCTGCCCCGCACTTTCTCACGTTGCCCGGAATTGTCACGGTCGAAGCCACCTGGGACGAGCAGTCGTATCGAATCCCGCCGATACGAATCGAGAGCGCTCCTCTTCGCGAGCGACGAGAGCGGGCGTCGCTTTCACTGGATCACTGGTGGGCCGCCGATACCAGGGCTGCCGTCACCGTAGCCACCGATCATTGGAGTAGTCGCGGCAGCTACGCATCGCTGTCGGGAGACGTGGAGCAACGACTACTGGCGGACCATGTCGCGCTGAGCGGGCATGCCGCGGGCTGGTGGTCTGGGATGACCGCCCCATTCTACGCGGCGTCCGTTCGCTGCTCCGCGCGTACCCGCACGACCTCTGATCGCCCGCGCGTACGCCTCGAGGCTTCCTACGACTTCGCCAGTGTGCGCGCCCCGCTGGCACTCTGGTCGGGCGCCGGCACAGGCCCTGGTCGTGCTTTGCTACTGCGAGCTCACCCGCTCATCAGCGATGGCGTGATCGAAGGTACCGTCTTTGGCCGCCAGCTCTTGGCCGGAAGCGTGCAGGCGGAGACCCCCATCGCTCGCCTCGGACTAGCCAAGCTAGGGGCGGCCGCCTTTGTCGATGCCGCAAAGGTCCTCGCGCCCACGCGCGGAGGCGCCGTCGTCGACGTCGGCGTCGGCCTGCGCTTGCGGCTTCCGGGTTTGAAATCCGCGCTCCGACTGGACGTCGCCACACCCTGGGGAAGCGCTCACCCTCACCTCTCCGCAGGCTGGCAAGGCGAGTGGCCCTAGACTGGCCTTGCTACGCCGACAACTTCTTCGCGATCTGCGCCACGTGTCGGCCCTGGAATCGTGCGGCCGCGAGCTCGTTCTCGCTCGCCATGCGCTCGCCCTTGCCTCCGGCAATCGTCGATGTCCCGTACGGCGAGCCGCCGGTGATCTCGTCGATGCGCATCTGGCCTTGGAACGTGTATGGCAATCCCACGATGACCATTC
>Ga0302323_100005055_pt1 | contig 10774 bp, 5 predicted proteins | sample Fen_T0_3_FD_201950 | JGI IMG/M metagenome (GOLD analysis project Ga0302323, IMG submission 201950) | Peat permafrost microbial communities from Stordalen Mire near Abisko, Sweden - Fen_T0_3 | ecosystem: Environmental > Terrestrial > Soil > Wetlands > Permafrost | place: Sweden: Abisko... | reverse complement strand
GAAGCGCAGTAATGCGTTAAGCTAACCGATACTAATAACCCGTGCGGCTTGACCTCATAATTGTGGGCCTTGACGAGTCGGCAACGACTTACTCAAAGGCTGCGCCATGAGATCCAGCTCAACACCTGAGAATTACCCAAACCTTGCCTTCCCCCTACAACGTTCAGCCGTCGGCTGTCGCGAGCATGGAGATACCGTGCCGTACCCAGTAGACGTCTGAACAACCGTCAATGCCTGACGACCATAGCCCGCTGGAACCACCCCTTCCCATCTCGAACAGGACCGTGAAACGGTGGCACGCCGATGATAGTACGGAGTTCCCGTGCGAAAGTAGGTCATCGTCAGGCACCCATAACGCAAAGGCCCGGTCAATCTGATCGGGCCTTTGTCGTTTCGGCAATCAGTTGCGCGTTTGACCCCGCGAGGATACGCTACGCGCTTTGCCGCATTCGGCCGAGGCGGGTCGGCGGGCGCGGAGAATCACAATTCAACTGAATTCCGGCGGCAGTGATGCCGCCGTTTTTTATATGGCTGGCACTACCGGTCCAATCGTGGCGGATTCCAACACAAGTGGTCCGCCGCCTTCGCAGCAGCATCCGCACGAATCTGGGGGAACAGCATGAGCCTTGCAATTTCCGCGAACATCCGGCGCGCGTCCCGCGCGCCTTTCTTGATCCGGAACATGATTGCCGCGGGCGTGGTCTCGCTCGCGATGATTGGCGGGGCCGTCGCCCGCGACATCGCCTCCATCGCCCCGGACAGCGATAGCACCGCTGCCGTGCTGCCGTCGTCGGCACAGCCCGACGCGCACGTCTTCATCCAGTTGTCCGGTCCCCCCGCAGTACAGGTCTACGCCAGCGCCGCGGTCGCCGCGATGGGCGCAGCGCCCGGCGCGCCGATCAACCTGGCGACGGCTCCCCCGGCCGTCATCGCAGCGGCCGTAGCCGCCTCGCGCACCCAGATCCAGGCCAACGTCTCCGAGCAGGCGTCCTTCGTGTCGGCGCTGCAGGCGTCGGGCATCAAGCATCAGGAAATCTACCGCGTGCAGCGCGCAATGAACGGCGTCGCCGTCATCGTCCCGCGCTCGCAGTTGGCCGCGCTTCGCGCGATGCCCGGCGTGACCGCCGTCACAATCATCCGGCCCGCACATCCGACCAGCGCGGTCAGCGTGCCGTTCATCAACGCACCGCAGGTGTGGCAGGGCCTGACGTCCACCGCGGCGGACGGTACCGGCATCAAGATCGGCATCATCGACACCGGCATCGACTACCTGCACGCGGACTTCGGCGGCACGGGACTCCTCGCCGACTACACGGGACTCAACACGACGCTGCCCACGCCCTTCTTCCCGAGCGCGAAGGTCGTCGGCGGCACCGACCTGGTCGGCGACAACTACAACGCGGCAGGGACGGGCGCGCAGCTCATTCCGGTTCCCGATCCGAATCCGATGGACTGCAACGAGCACGGCTCCCACGTGGCGGGCACGGCTGCGGGCTTCGGCGTGACGACCGCGGGCGCGACGTATGCGGGTCCCTACGACACCACGATGGTGCCCAGCTCGCTGCGCATTCTGCCGGGCGTGGCGCCCAAGGCGCTGCTCTACGCGATTCGCGTGTTCGGCTGCACCGGGTCCACCGACGTCGTCGTGCAGGCGATCGACTGGGCGCTCGACCCGAACGGCGACATGAACATGTCCGATCACCTGGACGTGATCAACATGTCGCTGGGCTCCAACAACGGCGGGCTGAGCAGCCTCGACGCGATGGCGTCGGAGAACGCCTCGCTGGCCGGGATGATCGTCGTCGCGGCCTCGGGCAACGCCAACGATTCGTACATGATCACCAGCGCCCCGGCGGTCGCCAACCGGGCGATTTCCGTGGCCGCATCCTGGGACGGCGGTGAGCCGGCCGGCCAGGTGGCCGTCACGGCGCCCCCGGCAATCGTCGGCAACTATTTTGCCGTTCCTGCGGCGTTCGGTCCGTCGGTCACCCCGCTTTCCGGCACCGTGGTCCGGTCCATACCCAACAACGGCTGCGCGGCATTCACCAACGCCGCGGCCATCACCGGCCACATCGCCCTCGTCGATCGCGGCACGTGCGGCTTCACCGTCAAGGTGGCGTTCGCCCAGGCGGCGGGCGCCACGTCGGTCATCATGGTCGACAACACACCGGAAGTGCCCATCACGATGGGCGGCACCGATCCGACGATCACGATCCCGTCGGTCATGATTTCGCAGTCCGACGGCCTGCTGATCAAGGCGCAGCTCGGCGTCGGCGTTTCCGCGAGCCTGTCCACCGTCGGTGGCGGTGACCTGATGGCGTCGTTCTCGTCGCGCGGTCCCAGCAGCAACATGCCGGTCGGCCTGAAGCCGGACATCACGGCGCCCGGCGTCAACATCGTCTCGGCGCAGAGCGGCATCACCGCCGGCGGCATCATCGCCGGCAACCAGTCGCTCACGATCTCCGGAACCTCGATGGCCACGCCGCACGTGGCGGGCCAGATGGCATTGCTGAAGCAGCTGCACCCGACATGGTCGGTGGAAGAGCTGAAGGCGCTGGCCATGAACGGCTCGATCCACGACCTGACGACCAGCACCGGCGGCTCGGGACTGCGCTACGGCGCCGGTCGCGCGGGCGCCGGACGCATCGATGCACAGCAGTCGGCCACCAACCAGGTCATCGCGTACAACGCCGACGGCACGGGGCAGGTGTCCGTCACGTTCCCCGGCGAGATCTTCGGTGCGACGAGCGTCATCAGGAAGATCCACGTCGTCAACCATGGCGGTTCAACCGCGAACCTCACGCTCGGCATCGACACGGTCGTCGACAATCCTGGCGTCAGCTTCTCTCTCCCGGGTGGCGCGTCGCTTTCGCTGGCCGCAGGCGCCTCGGTCGACATCGACGTCCAGATGTCCGGGACGACGAACAGCGTCAGGCACACGCGCGACCTGACGACGTTCACGGTTCAGGGCGGCAGCCCGCGGGAATTCCTCACCGAGGAAACCGCGTACATGACGTTCTCGACTGGCGGTCCGACGACGATGCGCGTGCCGCTCTATGTGGCGCCCTATGCCGCAGCAGCGATGAATGCCGGCGGCAGCCTTCCCACTGGAGGCGCAGCGCTGGGCGTTGTGAACCTCACGATGGCCGGGACGCCGGTCTGTACAGCGACCTATTTGCCCGGTCCGCCCGCAGCGTGCAACAGCATGGTGCTCCCCACGGACGTCGTTTCGCTGGTGTCGCCGTTCGAGCTGCAGGTGAACAACCCGCGCAACGGGGCGGTGCCGGCAGAACTCGACATCCGCTATGCGGGCGTCAATGCCGACCTGTCCGACGGCATCATGAATTTCGGCTTCAGCACCTGGGGTCCGTTCGGGCAGCCGGGTGCCAGCGTCGTCGACATCGAGTTCACGATCTACGACGCGGTCGGCAATCCGACGTACACGATCTTCCCGACCAGCGCGACGGTCAGCAACGTGACGTCGAACGTCTATGTGCCGGGAATCTACAAGTGGTCGACCGGCACGGTTGCGCTCAAGTACCTGACGCAACTGGTCGGAGGCAACACGTTGGACACGCGCGTCTTCCAGAACGAGGCGCTGTTCCTGTCGGCCGATCTGACGGCGCTCGGCCTGACGCCGGGAAGCAATTTCACCTATTCGATCGAAACCTATGACGCCAGTGGACTGCTGGAGTCGCTCGGGCCGTTCACCTACAACATCGCGGCGCAGGGTTTCGCCACGGATGCCAACTGGCTGAGCAACGATCTTCCCGGCAACACTATTCCGGTCGCATTCAACACGGTCAATCTCGCGGCCAACGGTTCGCTCGGCGGCCTGCTGCTGCATCACCACAACAAGCAGGGCACGCGGGCTGAAGTCATCCTGGTGCCGCCGGCCACCGTCGCGTTCTCGGCGTCGACAGGCGGAGCGCAGTCCACGATCGTAGGCACGGCGTTCGGCTCGGTGCTCACCACCAAGCTGACCGACACGTTCGCGAACCCCGTGGTCGGTGCGGTGGTGACGTTCACGTTGCCGGCAGCCGGTGCCAGCGGGACGTTCCCGGGCAGCGTCAAGACCATCGATGTCCTCACCGATGGCGCTGGCGTTGCAACTTCGCCGGTGATCACCGCCAACCTGACGGCCGGCACGTACAACGCCACGGCAACCGCCGCAAGCGTTGCCACTCCTGCCACGTTCTCGCTGACGAACCTGCCGCTGCCGACGTTTGCCCTGGCGGTCAACAAGGTTGGCTCGGGAAGCGGTACGGTGATTGCCACGTCGCCGGCGAGCACGCTCAATTGCGGTATCACCTGCATCTATGTCTACCCGCAGGGTACCGTTGTGACGCTGACGGCCACGGACGGCACCGGCACCTTCGCCGGGTGGTCGGGCGTGCCGGCAGTCGCGTGCCCGGGTATCGTCCCGACTTGTGTCGTGACGATCAACGCAGCGCAGGCGGTGACCGCGACGTTCAACGACATCACGCCGCCTGTTGTGACTTTTGGCCTCACGCCGCCCAATCCGTCGTCGTCGCCGAACGCGCAGTTCACGTTCACGTCGAACGAGCCGCTCACCACGACGTTCGAGTGCTCGCTCGACGGCGCGCCGTTCGCGGCATGCGTTTCGCCGGTCAACCTGGTCGTTGCCCCGGGGACGCATACCTTCAGCGTGCGCGGAAACGACAATGCGGGCGCACCGCCGCCGGTTGGCGTGTTGCGCAATGTCAGCGTGCCGATCACGTACACGTGGACGGTGCTGGCTGCGCCGCCGGCCAACGTTCCGGTGCCGACGCTGAACGAGTGGATGCTGGTGCTGCTCGCCTTGGCGCTGGCTTCGGCAGGCATCTTCGCGCGTCGGCGCAGGGAGTGATGCCCTCGCCGCGAGGCGAGGTGCCGCACTGAACTGAAATGAGTGAACTGCGGTAAGAAGGGGCTGCCGGAAACGGCCGCCCCTTTTCTTTCGAAGTGCTGCTAGCCCCGCAAACCGGGCGATTGCTGCCCGTAGGTGGCGAACTTCTCCAGCACGCGCTCCATTTCCTCGTCCGGAAGCGGCACGGGCTCGCCGATCTGCAGCGCGCGCCAGTACATTTCCGCCAGTGATTCGACTTCGACGGCCAGCGCCAGCGTCGCGTCCAACGATGCGCCGATGGCGATCATCCCGTGGTTCGCGAGCAGGCACGCGCGACGTCCCGACAGCGCCGCAACGGCATGGTCGGAGAGCTCCTGCGTGCCGAACGTCGCGTACGGCGCGCAGCGGATGTCCTTGCCGCCGGCCACCGCGACCATGTAGTGGAACGGCGGGATGCCGCGGTGCATGCATGCCAACGTCGTGGTGAATGGCGCGTGCGTATGGACGATCGCCTGCGCGTCGCCGCGCGCCGCGTAGATGTCGCGGTGAAAGCGCCACTCCGACGACGGCAGCACGTTGCCGCGAGCTTCGCCGGCCAGGGTCATCGCGACGATTTGCTCGGGCGTTGTCCGGTCGTAGGGGACGCCGGTCGGGGTGACCAGGAATCCGTCGAACGCATCGTCGCGCCAACGGGCGCTGACGTTGCCGGACTTGCCGCGATTGATGCCCGCTGCGTTCATGGCGAGCGCGGTGTCGATCACCGCCTCGCGCAACGCGCGTTCGCTGCTTGCGGTCATGGCGTCAGGCGGCTGCTGCCTGTTCGGGAAACATCGCCGCGAGCCACTCCGCCGACGCGCGCGTGACGCCGCGTTCGGTGACGAGGCCGCTGACGAGCCGCGCCGGCGTCACGTCGAACGCGTAGTTCACGGCCTTTGTCCCGTGCGGCGCGATACCGACCCGCACGTTCTGCCCGTAGTCGTCGCGGCCGGCGACGGTCAGCACTTCGTCGCGATCGCGCGTTTCGATCGGGATTGCCGCGCCGGTGGCGAGCTTCCAGTCGATCGTGGGCGAGGGCAGCGCCACGTAGAACGGGACGTTGTTGTCGCGCGCGGCGAGCGCCTTGTCGTAGGTGCCGATCTTGTTGCAGACGTCGCCGTTACGCGCGACGCGGTCAGCGCCAACGAACACCACGTCGACGTCGCCGCGCTGCATCAGCAGTCCGCTCGCCCCGTCGGTGAAGAGCGTGTGCGGAATGCCGCGCTGGTCCAGCTCCCACGCGGTGAGGCTGGCGCCCTGCATGCGCGGGCGCGTCTCGCTCACCCAGACGTGCAGCGCCAGGCCTTCGGCGTGCGCGCGGAACAGCGGCGCCAGCGCCGTGCCCCAGCCGCACGTCGCGAGCGCACCGGCGTTGCAATGGGTCATCACGGCGATCGGCCCCGGGCGTCGCTGCGCAATCCCGCGAAGCAGGGCGAGGCCATGTTCGCCGATTGCATAGCAGATGCCGACGTCCTCGGCGGCGATGGCGTCGGCCTCCGCCCAGGCGGCCTCGGCGCGTACCGCGACCGGCAGCGGCGTCACCTTGGCGCGTACGCGGTCGAGCGCCCAGCGCAGGTTGATCGCGGTGGGCCGGGTTGTGTCGAGCGCGCCATGCGCGCGGGCGAGGGCTGCGTCGCTGGCGTCGCGATCGAGCGCCAGCGCGAGGCCGTAGGCGCCGATCGCCCCGATCAGCGGCGCGCCGCGGATCCACATGCGGCGGATGGCCAGCGCCGCGGCCTCGGCATCGGCGATGGTGACCTTGACGAGCGAGTGGGGCAGCGCGCGCTGGTCGATCACCTCGATGCAGTGGGCCTTCGGCGGCCGGACCAGCGCGCGATAGGGGCCGGGATCGGCGGGGGCGGGAAGCGGTTCGCGCGGCATGGGCTGATTCTAGTGCAGCGGGGCGCCAACGCGGCTACTTCAGCACCTGCACCAGGTTGTTGAAGTCGTCGGTCCACACCCGCCAGTCGCGCCGCGGCTTGATGTCCGTGGCGGACGCGGTCAGGCGCGTATCGTCGAGGCGCGCCGGGTCCTTGGCCAGCAGCACCCAGCTCGACGCGTTGCCGAACGTCTCGAGGCCGGGGTCCTCGATCCACAGCGCGTTCAGGCCCAGCTGGTTGGCGATGCCCTCGACGACGGGCACGAGATCGAGGTAGCGATTGGTGACGTGGAACGCGATCACGCCATCGGGCTGCATGTGCCGCAGGTACACCTCGACCGCCTCCCGGGTGATGAGGTGCACCGGGATGGCGTCGCTGGAGAACGCGTCGATGGCGAGGACGTCGAAGCGCTGCGCCGGCTCGCGCTCGAGCGACAGCCGGGCATCGCCGAGCGAGACCTCGATCGTGGCGTCGCTGTCCTTCAGGTAGGTGAAGTCGCGCCGCGCGATGTCGACGACGCCCGGATTGATGTCGTAGAAGCGGTAGACGTCGCCCTTGGAGCCGTAGGCAGCGATGGTTCCGGTGCCGAGTCCGATCACGCCCACGCGGATCGGCGCCTGGCGTGGATGCATGGCCTCGATCAGGCGGCCGATGCCGGAATTGCGCGTGTAGTAGCTCGTGGGCTCGGTCCGGAGATTGGGGTGCAGGAACTGCTTGCCGTGCATGATCGTGCCGTGGATCAGCGTCCGCCGGCGGTCGACCTCCGCACCTCCGGAATCCTGGACTCGCAGCACGCCGTAGAAATTGCGCGAAGTGGAGACCGTTTCCTTGTAGAACTCGGTCATGCTCCAGACACCGCAGCCAATGGTGAACAGCAGCGAGGCCGCCGCCAGCAGCGGAAAGACGATGGGATCTCTCCGTGTCCGCCACAAGAGCAGCAGCGCGCACGCGACAAGCGCGATGGCCAGGTCGAAATTGGCGGAAAACACGAGCGGCGCCACGATGCCGACGGCGACCGAGCCCAGTGCCCCGCCCAGCGCGATCATCAGGTAGAAGCGCGTGAGGTAACGCGGCGCCGGCTTGCAGGTCACCAGCTCGCCGTGGCAGAACATGCACGCCAGGAAGAACCCGGCGCAGAACACGTCCAGCTGCAGCGCCAGCTCATGCGTGAGCCGCGGGTCGGCCAGCGTCCATGCCATCACGCCGAGTGCGGCTGCGAGCATCGCGAGAAACACCTCGCGCCGATACCAGCCCATGCCGTCGAAGCAGATGATGAACGTGATGAGGTAGAGCGACAGCGGCACGATCCAGAGCAACGGAACCGCGGCGATGTTTTGCGTGATGTGGCTGGTGACGGCAAGCAGCAGCGCCGAACTGGTCGCCGCCAGCGCGCACCACAGGAGCTGCCGCGCGATCGTCGGCGGCTTGCCGGCGTCCTCGCCTTCGTCCGCAGGCGTAGCGGCCGACATGGCCGGAATGCCGGAATCGCGCAGGCTGCTGCGCGCGGCGAACCCGCACAGCAGGACAAAGACCACGTAGCCGACGGACCAGCCCCAGGCCTGCATGCGCGTTGCGACCCACGGCTCGAGCAGGAACGGGTAGCCGAGCAGCGCCAGCATCGACGCCAGGTTCGACAGCGCGAACAGCCGGTACGGACTGCGCCCGGGGTGGCTGCGCGCGAACCAGGCCTGGATCAGCGGGCTGGTCGTCGACAGCACGAGATAGGGCAGGCCGATGGTTACTGCGAGCAGCCCCAGGATCAGCCAGATCGGACTTTCCTGTCCGGTCGGCTTCCAGAACGCGCCCGGGATGATCGGCAGCACGGCAAGGCTCGCGACCAGCAATGCCAGATGCACTTTGGCCTGCGCGCGCGGCGCCAGCCTCCGCACGGAAATGTCGGCGTAGCCGTAGCCCAGCAGCAGCGTGGTCTGGAAGAAGACGAGGCACGTCGTCCACACCGCCGCGGACCCGCCGAACCAGGGCAGGATCTCCTTGGCGACGATAGGCTGGAGCAGGAAGAGCAGGAACGCGCTCGCAAAGATCGTCAGGGCGTAAAGCATCGGCGTGCGCGGTCGTGGAGGAAAGGACAACGGCGCATTGTACGGGCAAGCCTTGCCGCTGCGAATATTCCCTATAATTGCCGGGCAGCCTGCGAATCCAAGCAAATACAGCGCAGCTTTTCGGAGGAAGTCCGTGACAACAGGCAACAGTTCAGCAGGCGACGCCATGCTCACCGCGTGGTCATGAGTGCGCGCAAGAAGCCCACGGACCTGCGCTCGCACCGCTGGTTCGGCAACAACGACATGCGCTCGTTCGGCCACCATTCGCGCACGTCGCAGATGGGCTATTCCCGCGCCGACTACCAGGGCAAGCCGATCATCGCGATCATCAACACCTGGAGCGACATCAACGCCTGCCATTCGCATTTCCGGCAGCGTGCCGAGGAGGTCAAGCGCGGCGTGCTGCAGGCGGGCGGCTTTCCGCTCGAGATGCCCGCGATCGCGCTGGCCGAGGTGTTCCAGAAGCCGACGACGATGCTCTACCGGAACCTGCTGGCGATGGAGACCGAGGAGCTGCTGCGTTCGTATCCGGTCGACGGTGCCGTGCTGATGGGCGGATGCGACAAGACCACGCCGGCGATGCTGATGGGCGCGATCAGCATGAACCTGCCGGCGATCTTCATGCCCGCCGGGCCGATGCTTTCCGGGCACTGGCGCGACCAGAAGCTGGGAAGCGGCTCCGACGTCTGGAAATTCTGGGCCGAAAAGCGCGCCGGCAACATCACGGACGCGCAGTGGAGCGAGATCGAGGACGGCATTGCGCGCTCGCCCGGGCATTGCATGACGATGGGCACGGCGTCGACGATGACCTCCGCCGCGGAAGCGATGGGGTTCACGCTGCCGGGCGCGGCCTCGATACCGGCCGCCGATTCGCGCCATGGCCGGATGGCGGCGGAAACCGGGCGCAGGATCGTGGACATGGTGTGGGAGGACCTCAAGCCGCGCGACTTCCTGACCGCGGATTCCATCGACAACGCCATCATCACGGCGCTGGCATTGGGCGGTTCCACCAACTCGGTCGTCCACATGGTCGCGCTGGCGCGCCGCGCGGGCGTGCCGCTGACGATCGACCGCTTCGACGCACTGGCGCGCAAGACGCCGCTGGTCGCCAACCTGCGCCCCGCGGGCAAGTTCCTGATGGAGGACTTCTTCTATGCGGGAGGCTTGCGCGCATTGCTGAACGACATCGGCGACCTGCTCGCGCTGTCGGCACGCACGGTCAACGGCAGGACGCTCGGCGAGAACATCGCCGGCGCCGAAGTGTTCAACCGCGAAGTGATCCTGCTGCGCGACAAGGCGCTGGTCGCGTCCGACAGTCTCGCCGTGCTGCGCGGCAACCTGGCGCCCGACGGCGCGGTGATCAAGCCCGCGGCGGCCGAACCAAACCTGCTGCGGCACACCGGGCACGCCGTCGTGTTCGCCGACTACAACGACATGGCGGCACGCATCGACGACCCGGCGCTGCCGGTGACGAAGGATTCGGTGCTGGTGCTGCAGCACGCCGGACCGCTGGGCGCGCCCGGCATGCCGGAATGGGGCCAGTTGCCGATTCCGAAGAAGCTGCTTGCGCAGGGCGTGCGCGACATGGTGCGCATTTCCGACGCGCGGATGAGCGGCACCAGCTACGGCGCATGCGTGCTGCACGTTGCGCCGGAGTCCTTCGTCGGCGGTCCGCTCGCCTTCGTTCGCGATGGCGACCTGATCGAACTCGACGTGCCCGCACGCAGGCTGGAATTGAAGGTCGGCGAGGATGAAATGGCGCGGCGCCGCGCTGCGTGGCAGCGACCCGCGCCGAAATACGAGCGCGGCTTCGGCGCGCTCTATCAGCAGCACATCACCCAGGCGGACCAGGGCTGCGACTTCGATTTCCTCGAAGGCACGGCGCCCACGGCCGAACCGGAAATCCACTGATGAAGACGATCCCGGCGGCCAAGCTGACCAACCTCGTT
>Ga0302323_100005054_pt1 | contig 10775 bp, 8 predicted proteins | sample Fen_T0_3_FD_201950 | JGI IMG/M metagenome (GOLD analysis project Ga0302323, IMG submission 201950) | Peat permafrost microbial communities from Stordalen Mire near Abisko, Sweden - Fen_T0_3 | ecosystem: Environmental > Terrestrial > Soil > Wetlands > Permafrost | place: Sweden: Abisko... | reverse complement strand
GCCCACGACGGCGTGCCCGTCCGCCTCGCCCCGACCGAGCTGCGGCTGCTCCTCGAGCTCTCCGGCACGCCGGGCCGGGTGCACAGTCGCCAGCAACTGCTGGAGTCGGTCTGGGAGCACGGGTACTTCGGCGACTCCCGGCTCGTGGACGCGTGCGTGCAGCGGCTGCGCGCCAAGATCGAGAAGGACTCGACCGCCCCGGTCTACGTGCAGACCGTGCGGGGGTTCGGGTACCGGTTCGGCCCGGTGTGAGTCGCCGGTGGCTGCACGGCTGCGCCTGGGGGCTGCGGGCCCGCCTGCTGTTCACGTTCGGACTGCTCTGTGTGGTCACCGCCGCGGCGGTGGCCGGCGGGATGTACGTCCAGGCGCGCAACGCCATCCTCCAACGGACCCAGGACGCCGCGGTGCAGGCCATGACCAGCAGCCTGGAGGCGGCGTTCCCGCTGCGGAGCGCGTCGCCGGGGCCGGCCGAGCTCGACGAGATCGCCGGCACCGTGGTAGACGGCAACAGCTCCGCTGTCGCCGTCTACCACGGGGCGCGGTCGACGGCCGGGCTGGATCCCGCGGTGATCCCCGCGGAACTGCGGTCGGCGGTGGCCCGCAGCCGCATCGCGTGGCAACGCGTGGTGTGGCAGGGCAGCCCGGTGCTGATCATCGGCACCCCGTTGCTGATCGTCGACCGGGACCGGACGTCGCGGGCGTCCGGTATCGAGGTCTACACCGCGCGCAGCCTGTTGGCCGAGCAGCGCAGCGTCGACGGGCTCGCCGCCTCCGCCTGGCTCACCGGCGGGGCGGCCCTGGCGTTCGCGGTGACCCTCGCGTTGCTGGCCACCCGTGGCGTGCTGCGCCCGGTACGCGAGCTCGGCCGGGCCGCGCGCCTGCTGGGGGAGGGCGAGCTGCGGACCAGGGTCGCCGTTCGCGGTGCCGACGAGCTGGCCGACCTGGCCCGCACGTTCAACGGCACCGCTGCGGAACTGGAACGGCACGTCGAGCAACTGCGCGCCATGGAGGCCGACGCGCGCCGGTTCGTGGCCGACGTGTCCCACGAACTGCGCACCCCGCTGGCTGCCCTCGTCGCGGTCGCGGAGGTCCTCGACGAGGAGGCGACCCGGCTGCCCGAGCCCGCCGGCCGGGCCGCCGGGCTGGTCAGCCAGGAGGCGCTCAACCTCACCGGGCTGGTGAACGACCTGATCGAGATCAGCCGGTTCGACGCCGGCGTCGCGGCCCTCGCCGTGAACGAGGTGGACGTCGCCGAACTGGTGGGCGCGACCCTGCAGACCCGCGGCTGGTCGGAGTCGGTGCGCACCGAGCTCGCCCCGGCGATGACGGCGCGGCTGGACCCGCGCCGGGTGGACGTCATCCTCGCGAACCTCGTCGGGAACGCCCTGCGGCACGGCGAGCCACCCGTGTCGGTACGACTCCGCGCCGACCCGCACCGGATCCTGGTCGAGGTCCGCGACCACGGACCGGGGGTGGACGACGCGGCGCTGCCGCACGTGTTCGACCGCTTCTACAAGGCCAGCGCGGCCCGAGCCAGGTCTGAGGGCAGCGGCCTCGGCCTCGCCATCGCGCGGGAGAACGCGCGCCTGCACCGAGGCGACCTCACCGTCACCAACGCCCCGGACGGCGGCGCCCTGTTCACGCTGCGTCTCCCGCGCCGCCCCCACGAACCGGACGGAGGCCCGCGGTGAGGACCGTGCTCGCCCGCGGCCTGCTCGCAGCAGGCCTGGTGTCGCTCGTCGCCGTGTCCGGCTGCGGCGTCCGGCCCAGCGGCGTCATCACCGGCGGTGCCCCGCCGAGCGGAGCCGTCGCACCGACCGGGACGATCACCCTCTACCTGGTGAAGGGCGACCGGCTCAGCGCCGTGACCCGGCCCGGTGTCCCGCCGCTCCCGGCGGAGACGCTGGCGCTGCTGGCCGCCGGACCCACGGCGAGCGAGGCGGCGCAAGGGCTCACCACCGACGTCCCGCCCGGCGTCGGCCCGTTCTCGGTGGCCACCCAGCAGGCCGGCCGCCTGGTCGTGACCCTGTCCACCCCGACCGGCGAGCTGTCCGCGCTGGCCGTCGCGCAGATCGTGTGCACGGCCGCCGCCACCGCACCGGAAGGCCGCCCGCAGGTCACGGTGCGCGGCGCCGGGCCGGGCGCCGCCCGCCCGACCTGCCCCGGGTGAACGCGGCGAGGACGCGGCGAGCCTCAGCAGCGCAGGACCGTGAGGACGGCCGCCTCGGCGGCGTCGTTCACCGGCGCCGTCGCGTCACCGGGGAGGGCGGCCTCGGTCACGTCGGTGCAGGTCGCCTGGGCCCAGCGGACGACGGACAGCAGGACCACCGTCGTGTCGCCCGCGGTGGGCTCCTCCTTGCCGGCGCCGTCCAGGGCCGGGTCGAGCACGAAGTAGTGCAGTCGTCCGGTCGCCACGAGGTCCTGCACCTGCTGCAGCGTCGGGTGCGGCGCCCGCCACGAGAACCCGCCCATCGGCAGGAACGGCAGGCCCGTCGCCGCGATGAGCGGCCCGGAGTACAGGCCGCCGTCCACGGCCGCGAGGTAGTCGGCACCCTCCCGGTGCGCGGTCAGGTACGCGATCAGGGTGCGCCGGTCCGGGGACAGCCGGTCGACGCTCTCGACCACGGTCAGGGGGCCGGGGGCGGCACCGGTCCGGTACGCGTCACCCAGGTCCGGCAGTTGCGGCACCGGCCCGGCGCTGGCGTCGAACGCGCTGCCGCGCCGGTCCGACTGCAGCACGGTGGCGCTCCAGGCGGCGGGCGTGACGAGCATCGCGGCGATCCCGACGGCAGCCGCGACGGCGGCGGCCCGCGCCGAGCGACGGGAACCCGGCGTCCGGCCGGCCCTCACCCCGGTCGCCACCAGGACGACGGAGGACAGCCCCGCCGCCGCGGCCGCTGCCCAGATCAACCACGGCAAGAAGGTCGGGTAGGCGCCCGACAGATGCGCGGTCCAGACGAGCTCGACCACGACGATCGCGGGGAGCAGCCATCGCCCTGGCCCACCGTCGCGGGCGGCCCGCCACGCCAGGACCGTCCCGGCGGCCGACAGCGCGGCCACCGGGGGCGCCAGCGACAGCAGGTAGGCGGTGTGCGGCAGGTGGACGGCACTGATGACCGCGCCGAACGTGACGAGCCAGAGTCCCCACAGCACGAGCCCCCCGCGCCCGCCCTGGAACGATCCGTCCTCCGGCGGCCCGGCGTCGGGCGGCCCGTCGTCCGGGCGCTCGGCGATGCGCGGGCGGACCAGCCCGAGCACCAGCCCGAGCACCGCCACCGGGTACAGCCAGCCGACCTGGGAGCCGTAGCCGGGCTCGATCAGCTTGGTCCAGGTCTGCTCGCCACCGGGCCCGATCTTCGGCCCCGCGGACGATCCCACGATCGGTGCCGCCACCGCCCCCGGAAGGTCGAGGCCGAGCCGGCCGATGCCGTTGTACCCGAAGGCCATCGCGAACGCGCTGTTCGAGGTGCTGCCGTCGACGTAGGGGCGGTGCTCGGCCGGCGTCAGGGTGATCAGCGCCGCCCAGGACGTCGAAACCGCGAGGGTCACCAGGCCGAACGCCCCGACGTGGGCCATCCGGCGCCGCACGGGCCCGGGAGCGCAGAGCAGGTAGGCCAGCCCGAGCGCGGGCACCACCAACCAGGCCTGGAGCATCTTGGCCTGGAACCCGACCCCGACCCAGACGCCGGCGAGCAGCAACGACCGCAGCCGGCCCGTGACGAGGGCGGCCTGCACCGCGTCAGCCGCCAGGACCAGCGCGAGGACGAGCAGGGCGTCCTCCATCGGATGGCCGAACGCGGACGCCGCGATCGGGGTGAGCGCCAGCAGGCCGGCCGCCAGCAGGCCGGCCGCCGGCCCCTGCCAGCGCCGGACCATCCGGTACAGGACCAGCACCGTCAGCACCCCCTCGACGGCCTGCGGCAGTGCCAGGACCCAGCCGTGGAAGCCCAGGAGCCGAACGGCCAGGGCCTGGGGGAGGAACGAGCCGGCGAGCTTGTCCAGGGTCACCGTCGCCGCCGGGTCGAAGGCGCCGAGGACGAATGCGTGCCAGCTGCCCGACATGCTCCGCACGGCGGGCGCGTAGTAGATCGCGAACGTCTCCTCGCCGATCCGCGCCGTGTAGAGCACCCCCGCGAGCGCCGCGACGCCGAGCAGTGCGGGTCGCGCCCAGCGCGGCTGGCCCTCCGGCGACCGCCAGAAGCGGGCGCGTCCGGTGAGCCATCGCTGCGTGATCGCCATGGCCATCCCCCAGAACGCGCGACGGACCCGAACAGTACCCGCGCGGCCCCCCCGGTGCGGTCAGGCGGGCTTGACGGCGCGCACGAACGCCGAGGCGGTGGCGCCGTCCAGTTGGCGGGTGACGGCGGCGAGGTCGAGGTCGGCGGGGACAGTGGCGGGGTCGAGGCCGTCGGCGAAGTCGCTGAGGTCGGTGCGCTCGTAGCGGCGGGTGATCTCCACCCCCGCGTCGGTGAACCCCGCGGCGGTGAGCTTGGCGACGTACTCGGTGTCGAGGAGGGCGCCCGCGATGCAGCCGGTCCACAGGCGCATGGCGCGCTGGGCAGCCTCCGGCAGGGGCTTGAGCAGCACGATGTCGGAGACGGCGAACCGGCCTCCGGGCCGCAGGACCCGGAAGGCCTCGCGCAGGACGGGGTCCTTGTCGGCGGCGAGGTTGATGACGCAGTTGGAGATGATGACGTCGACGCTGGCGTCCGGCAGCGGGATGCTCTCGATGGTGCCCTGCAGGAACTCGGCGTTCGTGATGCCGGCCTCGGCCTGGTTGCGGCGCGCGAGGGCGAGCATCTCGGGTGTCATGTCCAGGCCGTACGCCGTGCCGGTCGGCCCGACCCGACGGGCGGACAGCAGCACGTCCAGACCACCGCCCGACCCCAGGTCGAGCACGGTCTCGCCGGGGTGGAGGTCGGCCAGGGCGGTCGGGTTGCCGCAGCCGAGGGACGCGGCCAGGGCATCGGGCGAGGTCGCGACGGCCTCGTCGTCGTAGAGGTCGCGCGTGATGGCGTCGGCGCCCACCGCACTGCCGGCGACCGCCGTGCCGGTGGGCGAGCAGCACGAGGCGCCGGCCGAGGAACCGGCCGGCGCGCAGCAGGACGCTGTGCCGCCGGCGGCAAGGGTCTCGGTGGCCTGGCGGGCGGCTGCCGCATAACGGTCGCGGACGGCGTCGCGCAACTGGTCGGCGTCGAGGGTCGTGGGGTCGAGGGTCGTGGGGTCGTCGTCGACGGTGCTCATGGCGTCCCTTTCGTGGGGGCGGGTGCGGGGGAGCCCGCTGATTCGACTGTTGTCGAAACAGCTCTCACCTTGCTCGGGAGTTTGATGCCTGTCAAGATAGAGCCGTGTCGAAACAGAAGGTGCAGCTGCTGACCGGCCCGCCGGCGTCCGCCGCCACTGCCGCGCCGGGCGAGATGGTGGCGTGCTGCCCGCCGTTCGCCGTCCAGCCCCTGACGCCCGGGCAGGCGGCCGTGATCGCGCCGATGTTCAAGGCGCTGGCCGATCCGGTGCGGCTGCGGCTCTTCTCGATGATCGCGTCGGTGGCCGAGGCCTGCGTGTGCGACCTGACGGGGAGTTTCGAGGTCTCCGGCCCGACGATCTCCCATCATCTGAGGGCCCTGCGCGAGGCGGGCCTGGTCGACGGCGAGCGCCGCGGCACCTGGGTCTACTACCGCACCCGCCCCGACGCCGTCCGGGCCCTGTCGGACCTCCTGGTGCCCGGCGAGGGCGCCGGCGGCTGACGCCGTCCGGCCCGCTCGCCCAACATCCATCGCTCATCGCCGATTGACGATACGCTTTGCCGGTGACGGATGAACTGCTCGATCGGGCGTCGGCGGAGGAGTACGCGTCGTGGTTCCGGGCGCTCGCCGACCCCAGCCGCGTCCAGATCCTGCAGTACCTGGCCCGGGCGGCGGCTCCCTTGAGCGTGGGGGAGATCGTGGCCGCGGTCGGGCTCGCGCAGTCGACGGTGTCACAGCACCTGCGGGTGCTGGCCCAGGTGCGGTTCGTGCTCGTCGAGGCGGACGGCAACGCCCGGCGCTACCGGGTGAACGAACGCTGCCTGGCAGCCTTCCCGACGGCCGCCGACGTCGTCCTGGGCCGGCCGGGAGCGGCGTCGCCCGGAGGGGCGGGGATCGTCCGGGCGGTGAGCGTCCGGCCGATGACGCGCGACGACGCGGCGTCCGTGCTGCGGATCTACCAAGCCGGGCTGGACGGCGGGGACGCCAGCTTCGAGACCGCCGCGCCGTCGTGGGAGGACTTCGACGCCGCCAAACTGCCAGCGCACCGGTTCGTGGCCGTCGATACCGATGGTTCGCGGAGCGGCTCCCCGAGCGACAGTTCTGCCGCCGTCGTGGGCTGGGTGGCGGCGGTGGCGGTGTCGGACCGGTGCGTGTACGCGGGCGTGGTGGAGCACTCGGTGTACGTCGATCCGGTCGCGCGGGGTCGCGGGGTCGGCCGGGCCCTGGTGGAGATGTTGATCGCCTCCACGGAGGCTGCCGGGATCTGGACGATCCAGTCCGGCATCTTCCCGGAGAACGCCGCGAGCCTGGCCCTGCACCACGGCCTGGGGTTCCGGACCGTGGGGGTGCGCGAGCGGTTGGGCCGGCATGGTGCGCGCGGCGGGGCCTGGCGCGACGTGGCCCTGCTGGAGCGTCGCAGCCCCCTGGTGCGGTAGCGGTCCGGTCGACCTCGCGCGCGCTCCAACTCCCAGGGTGACGCTCGCCGGCGGGACGCGCCGTCCTGGCCGGATCGCTCTGAGCGAACCGGCCTCGTCGGGACCCTCCTGACCGAGATGATCCGATCGTGATCGACGGGGTCACGACGGCGCCGCCGGTGGCGGCGATCGGGTGAGGGGGACGCATGGGCGAGTTGGACGAGGTGATCGCCGCGGAGAGGCGCGGCGCCTACCCGGAGCTGACGGACGAGCAGCTCGAGGTCTTCACGCGGGTGGGGACCCGGCGAGCGGTCACCGCGGGGGACGTCCTGTTCAGCGCGGGTGACCGGGGCTACGACCTGGTGGTGATCGTCAGCGGCCGGGTCGCCGTCGTCGACGCCGCGGGGACGCCGGACGAACGGGTGCTGGTCGAGCACGGCCCCCGCCGCTTCGTCGGGGAGCTGAACCTCCTGACGGGGCAGGCGGTGTACCTCACCGCGATCGCGAGGGAGGCCGGAGAGGTCGTGCTGGTGCCGGCGTCCGCGTTGCGGGAGGTCCTGGCGCAGGAGCCCACGCTGAGCGAGATCGTGATGCGGGCCTTCCTGCTGCGCCGGGCGATCCTGCTGGGCGCGGGGGTCGGCCTGAGGGTCGTGGGGTCGCGGTTCTCGTCGGACACCCGCCGCATCCTGGAGTTCCTGGCCCGGGCCCGGGTGCCGTCCACCTGGCTCGACCTGGAGGGCGAGCAGGGGGCGGAGCTGCTGCTGCAGCACGCCGGGGTGGCGCCCGAGCAGACCCCGATGATCATCAGGCAGGGCGGCGACCTGCTGCTCAACCCGTCCAACGCGGCGCTCGCCGCGTCCATCGGCCTGGACACGGGCGCGCCCGCCGGCCACCCGGCCGGCAGCGCGGAGGAGGACGTCGTCGACCTCCTCGTCGTGGGGTGCGGCCCGGGCGGGCTGGCCGCCGCCGTCTACGGCGCCTCCGAGGGCCTGCACACCCTCGCCGTCGACGCCGTCGCCGTCGGTGGGCAGGCGGGCACGTCGACGCGCATCGAGAACTACCTGGGCTTCCCGGCCGGGCTGTCCGGCAGCGAGCTGGCGTCGCGGGCCACCGTGCAGGCGCAGAAGTTCGGCGCCCGCCTGACCAGCCCCTGCGAGGCGGTGTCCGTGGAGGCCCAGGGCGACCTGCACGTGGTCACCCTCACGTCGGGCGACCGGATCACGGCGCGGTCGCTGGTGCTGGCGACCGGTGCGACGTACCGCAAGCTCGACGTCGCGAACCTGGAGCGGTACGAGTCGCTGGGCGTGTACTACGCGGCCACCCACGTGGAGGCGCGGGCCTGCGACGGACTGCCCGTCGTGGTCGTCGGCGGCGGCAACTCCGCCGGACAGGCCGCGGTGTTCCTCGCCGAGCGGGTGGAGCAGGTGCACCTCCTGATCCGCCGCGAGGATCTCGCGGCGACCATGTCGCGCTACCTGATCGACCAGCTCGACCGGCACCCGCGCATCCGGGTGCACGCGCGCACCGAGGTGTCGGGCCTGCTCGGGGACCACCGGCTGGAGGCGGTGGAGGTGGTCCGTCGGGGTTCCGGCGGACGGGAGCGACTGACGGCGGCCGCCGCGTTCGTGTTCATCGGGGCCCGGCCACGGACGGCGTGGCTCGGCGACTACGTGGCCCTGGATCCCGACGGGTTCGTGCTCACCGGCCCCGACACCGGCGACCCGACACGGGCCCACCTGGCCACCACCCGACCGGGAGTGTTCGCCGCCGGGGACGTCCGGTCCGGATCCACCAAGCGGGTCGCGGCAGCCGTGGGGGAGGGCTCCATGGCCGTCAGCCTCGTCCACCGCCACCTGGACGCGACCTTCGCCCGCTGACCGGTCATCGCGCCCCGACCTCGCCGACGGCGACGGCAGCCGTCGACGCCGACCTGAGCCACCGCATCGGCCGGCTCGCCGCCGTCCTGGACCGGTGCCCGGTCTGACCTGCCGGGTGCCGGCCACGGGGGCGCGTGGGGTCAGGCGCCCTCTTGGACCTGGTAGATCTGGTCGGCGACGAGCCCGTGCGCCTCGCGGTGGACGGTGGCGGCGGAGTCGGCGTCCGGTGCCTCGACGAGACAGAAGATCACGGGCGGTCTGGGACCGATCGGGGGCGACGTGAGCGAGGCGGGAACCGGGTCGCAGGAGCTGGCACGGGCGTGGGCCCTGCTGGACCTGCGCCGGCCTGAAGCCGCCGTCGAGGCGGCGGGGCGCGGCCTGGCGAGTGATCCGTCCAACGCGGACCTGCACCTGGTGCGGGCGCGGGCTCTGCGCAAGCTCGGTCGGCTCGTCGAAGGCCGCGCCGCCGTGCTGAACGCCCTCGCCGCCGCTCCGAACTCCTGCGACGCGCACACGCTGATGGGCGAGGTCCTCCTCGACGAGCAGAACCTGCCGATGGCCCGACGGGCCCTGGAGCACGCTCTGACCCTGGACCCCGGCGATCGGGGCGCCCGCATCCTCCTCGTCCACTGCCTGGGCCGGCTGGACGACCACGACGCGGCCGGCGCCGCCGCCCGGCAGCTGGTCGCCGAGGCGCCCGACTCCGCCTCGTCGCACGTCGCGTTGGCCCTGGCCGAGCTGGGCCGGGTGCGCACCCTGCGGCTGCGCTCGGTGCTCCTGCTGGTGGTGCTCGTCCTCGTCACCCGGGGCCTGGCGCTGGTGGGGCTGGGCGGGTGGTGGTTGTTCCACCGGGTCCGTGCCCGTGGGCCGCTGCGCCGGGCGGACCAGGCCCTGCACGAGGCCCTCCGGCTGGAGCCGCAGGACGCGACCGTGCTCGAGCTGGCGTCCCACGTCCTCGCCCGCCGGGGTCACCGGCTCCTGGCGCTCGACCGGACGGTGCGGGCCGTCCGGGCGGACGCCTCGGCGGTGGACGTCGACGTCCGCGACCTGCGTCGCCGGCTGCAGCGCCAACAGGTGTTCGTGGAGGTCCGGCTGCTCGTCGCGGTCGCGGTGCTGTGGGCGCTCGCGGGGAGTGCGGGTCAGGTGGCCGGCGTCGTGGGGCTGACGCTGTCGGGGGCGGGTGCGCTGGTGTTCGCGGTGTGGCGGCGGCTGCGACTGCGGCGGATCCTGCCGCGCAGCCTGTGGCTGTCGTCCGCCGGCCGCGGATGGAGCGCCTGGGTCGGTCCGGTGCTCCTGGTGGCGGCCACCGCCTTCTCCCTCTCTCCGCGCTGAGGCCCTCGCACCGACCGCAAGGCACCCACGGCGACCGGACCGGGAGCGCGCCGGCGACCATGACCTGCCGATTCGCTCCTTTCGCGGCTGGTCCGTGTCGTCTGTCGGTGGGTTCGGTTAGCGTCTGAGCCGACGGGGGACGTCGACCCGCAGGGGGAGCCATGAGTTCGTCGCGCCAGCAGCAACGCCGTGCGCGGGAGCGCGCCAGGGAACGCACCGCCGCCCGTTCGGCGCACGCCGCCGGCAGGACGCGTGGTCCGGGCGCCGCGCCGGACGCCGGGCCGGCGCGGCCGCCGTCCCTCGAGGAGCAGGTGGTCGCCGCCCTGAGCGCCGGCCTGCAGCGTCTGCAGGCCGGGGACGCCGCCGGGTTCGCCGTCGCGGCGGACGTGCTGGCCGAGGGCGACGGCACGCCCGCGTGGCAGCGGGCCGCCGAGCGGCTCCTCACCCGGGCCCTCACGGTCTCCACGCTTCCCCATCTGTGGCAGGCCGGGTGGGAGCCGGCCGACCTCGTCCGCGTCGTTCGGCGACGCCTCGACCAGGTGCATGCCGACCTGGTGGGGTCCGCGGTCGCGAGTGAGCTGGCCGGTTACGCCCGGGACACCGTCGACCCACGCTGGATGCGCCAGCTGGAGGCACTCGACGCCACCGTGTGGGCGCCCGCGGACAGCACGCTGCTCGCCGCGACTTCGGGTGGGGATCCCGACCTGTGGACCACCGTCGTCCGGATCGCCCTCCAGGTGATCGACGTGATCACCCACCTGCCCACGCTGCAGGCGCTCAGCCGCCCACCCGGCACCGGACACACCTTCCCCGCCGTGGGGGGAGCGCCCGAGCGTGCCGTCGACGAACGGATCCTGCAACGCGTCCGGGCCCTGCTCGCCAAGGCCGAGTCGACCACCTACCCGGCG
>Ga0302323_100005053_pt1 | contig 10776 bp, 6 predicted proteins | sample Fen_T0_3_FD_201950 | JGI IMG/M metagenome (GOLD analysis project Ga0302323, IMG submission 201950) | Peat permafrost microbial communities from Stordalen Mire near Abisko, Sweden - Fen_T0_3 | ecosystem: Environmental > Terrestrial > Soil > Wetlands > Permafrost | place: Sweden: Abisko... | reverse complement strand
CCGCATCCGCCGCGCCATTGACCATGCTGGGCGCCGACGTCTCCTCGGTGCAGCGCACGCAGGATCTCGGCGGCAAGTACCTCGACGCGGCGGGCACCGCCCGAGACCCGCTGGACATCCTCAAGAGCATCGGCGTCAACTACGTGCGGCTCCGGGCCTGGAACAATCCGGCCAGCGGATACAACAACAAGGCCAAGGTCCTGGCCTATGCCAAGGCCGTCAAGGCCCGGGGCCTTGGCCTGTTGATCGACTTCCACTACTCCGACACCTGGGCCGATCCAGGCAAGCAATTCAAGCCGGCGGCGTGGGCGAGCCACGGCGTCACCCAGCTGCAGACTGACGTCTACAACTACACGTTCGATCTGTGCACCAGCCTCCGGGCGCAGGGCACGACGCCGGACAGCGTGCAGATCGGCAACGAGATCAACGTCGGGATGCTGTGGAACGACGGCAAGGTCGTCAACAACAACTTCACCAACCTCGGCCTGCTGCTCAAGGCCGGCTACAAGGCCACCAAGGACTGCAACAGCGCGACCCAGGTGATCATCCACACCGCGGACGCGGACAGCGACGCCAACGCGCGCTGGTTCTACGACGGGATCACCGCGCAGGGCGTGACCTGGGACATCACGGGCCTGTCCTACTACTGCTTCTGGCACGGCACGCAGGCGAATCTGTCGAGCGTGATCACCGACGTGCGGGCGCGCTACGGCAAGCCGGTCGTGATCGCCGAGACCGCATACCCGTTCACCGCCGCCAACGCGGACGGCGAAGGCAACGCGGTCGGCGGCACGCAGCCGTGCGCCGGCTTCCCGGCGACGTGGGCCGGTCAGGCCGCGGAGTTCACCTCGGTCCAGAACACCGCGCGCTCGGCCGGCGCGCTGGGCGTGTTCTACTGGGAGCCGACCTGGTACGCGATCGCCGGCAACGGCTGGGACCCCGCCAACATCAACGGCACCGGCGATCAGTGGGACAACATGGCGATCTTCGACTGGACCGGGCACCTGAACCCCGGCGTGAAGTGGACACCCTAGTCACCGAGTCCGAGAGTTTCGGAAAAGCTCGGCAAGCGCCTCATCGCCCCGCCGTTCCGGCCGATATCCCCCGGGTGGCGCCTCCCGGCCAACCCCCCGATTCGAATACCCACAAGCAGATCATCCAGACCAACGTGCTCGCGGCCACCCTGCTCTGGCTCGCGACCGCGGCGTCGGTCTGGGGAAGCTGGCCTCACGTCCTGACCGTGCTCGGCCTCCAGGTCGTCGCGATCGCCGGCAACGTGTGGATCAACCAGGTGGCGCTCCGGTTCGGAGCGCGCGCGGAGATCGTGCGCTCGCTGTTCAACGCGAGCATCTCGACGCTGGCCGCGGTGCTCGCCGGGTGGACGGCGCCGGTCTGGCTATGGCCGCTGTTCAACGCGCTGGCGTTCGATCGCACCGAGCGCCACTACACGCTTCCGATGGTCGGGATGTCGCTGATCATCCAGAACGTGGCCGCGGTGATCGACGGCGCGGCGGGGATCCGCTCCATGGTCTCGATCGTGCTCACGATCTACGCATGGCGGATCTCCGAGTACCGCGTGCAGGTCGTGCTCGAGCAGCTCGTGCGCAGCGATCAGCAACGCGCTGAGCTCGAGCGCGCTCACGCCACGACCCACGCCGCCCACGAGCTGCTCAAGGCCGAGATCGCCGTGCGCGAACGGGTGGAGATCGAGCTGCGCGCGGCCCAGAAGCTCGAGGCGCTGGGCCGGATCGCCTCGGGTGTCGCGCACGAGATCAATACCCCGATCCAGTTCGTCGGCGACAGCGTGCGGTTCGTCCAGGCCGGCGTCGCGGACATGCTCTCGCTGTGCAAGCTCAACGGCGACGTCCGCGGCGCCGACGACGACGTCGCCCGCACCCGTGCCATCGTCGCCGCCGACCTCGCCGAACAGGAGGCCGACCTGCCGTACTTGCTCGAGAATTTGCCCCAGGCGCTCGCCCGGGCCAGCGATGGCATCGATCGCGTCGCGCTGATCGTCCGCTCGATGAAGCAATTCGCCCACCCTGACTCCAGCGGCCGCACCGAGACCGACCTCAACCAGGCGATCGCGGCCACGCTCGCGATCGCGCGCCACGAGTACAAGCTGGTCGCCGACATCGAGACCGAGCTTGGCGAATTGCCCCGGGTCACGTGCAACCCGGGCGAGATCAATCAGGTCCTGCTCAACATCGTGGTCAACGCGGCGCACGCGATCGCGAGCGTGGTCGGCACCTCGCAGCGGCGCGGCAAGATCCGGATCCAGAGCCGGCGGATCGGCGACCACGTCGACATCGCGATCGGGGATACCGGCACCGGCATCCCCGCGGCGATTCGCCATCAGATCTTCGACCCGTACTTCACGACCAAGGAGGTCGGCCGCGGCACCGGCCAGGGCCTGGCGATCGCCCGCGTCCTGATCGAGAACCACCACGGCAAGCTGACGTTCGAGACCGAGCTCGGCCGCGGCACCACATTCCACATCCGGTTGCCGATCGAGCAGCCGGTGGTGCTGCAGGCAGTGGGCTAGCGCAGGTTTTGTTCCGCGGATCGCTCGCTTCGCAAGTCCGGAGCCTCAGGCCGCCTGGCCCGAGGTTCCGGGGTTCACTCGGTCCCTGCTAGCGCCGCTGTACGCGACCGGCCTGGCTCTGCCATGCTCGCCGACCATGCGAACTCCCGTGTTGACGACACTGCTGCTGCTCGCGGGCTCGAGCGCCCTCGCCGAGCCGCAGGAGATCCCCCGCACCCTCCCCGTCGGCAAGCTGATGGCCCCGGCCGGCACGCCCGAGGTCCGCACGGTCGGCCCGACCGGTTCGATCGGACCGGAGGTCTACCGGCGCCGTCGCAAGGCGCTGATGGACAAGCTGAAGACCGGCGCGACCCTCGTCGTCAACGAAGGACGCTACGGCAGCCTGCGCGAAGGCATGGACTTCTACTACCTCACCGGCATCGACGAGCCGGGCGCCGCCCTGCTGCTCGACCCGGCCGGCCCGTACCCCGAGATCCTGTTCCTGCGCCCGCTCGACGTCGAGCCGGAGCGCTGGGACGGCGAGCGCGCGATGCTGCCGTCCCAGAAGCTCGAGGCCGCCAGCGGCATCGCGCGGATCCAGCGGACGTCGCGGCTGCCCCGCGCGCTGATCGCCGCCTGTGCCCACGGCGGCCTCAACTTCGTCGGCGATTTCGTCCCGGTCCCCGATCCCAAGCCCAAGGTCATGCTGGCCTACGCCGACGCGGTCGACCGCTCCTACGGCTGCAAGGTCAACGACAAGCACGGCGTGCTCGGCGAGCTCCGCGAGGTGAAGGACGCCGACGAGCTCAAGGTCATGCGCCGCGCGATCGAGCACACGGTCGCCGGCCACGCGCGCATCCTCGAGGTGCTGCGGCCGGGCATGCATGAATTCGAGCTGAAGGACGCGATCGAGGACGCGTTCCACCGCTCCGGCTCGCGCCACGTCGCCTACGATTCGATCGTCGGCTCGGGCCCCAACGGCGCGATCCTCCATTACCCCAAGGACGACCGCACGATGCGGGACGGCGAGCTGGTCGTCGTCGACGCCGGCGCCGAGGCCGAGTACTACGCCACCGACGTGACGCGCACCTACCCGGTCAACGGCAAGTTCACCCCCGAGCAGCGCGAGATCTACGACGTCGTGCTGCGCGCCCAGGCCGCGGGCATCGCGGCGGCCAAGGCCGGCGTGACCTCGCGGTTCCTCGAGCAGACGATCCGCAAGGTGATCGACGACGCCGGCTACCACGATGCGTTCATTCACGGGTGTTGCCACTACGTCGGTCTCGAGGTCCACGACGTGGGCGACTACGAAGCGCCGTTCCCGGCCGGCGCCGTGATCACGATCGAGCCGGGCATCTACCTGCCGCAGCGCGGCTTCGGTGTCCGCATCGAGGACGAGATCCTCATCACCGCGACCGGCGCCGAGGTCATCACCCGCGCCGTGCCCAAGGATCCGGCCGAGATCGAGCGCCGGATGCAGAGCCGCCCCGCCGCCGGCAAGTAGCGGCGTTCGTGCTCACATCGAGCGCACGAACGCGACGATGTTGTGCTGATCGTTGGCGTTGAGCGCGCCGAACGCGAGCGCCGAGGTCCGGCCCTGTCCGTCATGCGCGCGGACCGCGGTCGCGATGTCGGGGGTCCGGCCGTCGTGGAGCAGGTGGTTCCGGAACCGGATGCCCCACAGCGGCGCGGTCCGCATCAGCCGGGTCGTCGCGACGGAGTCACCGTCGTTGCCGATCATGTCGCCGAGCGACCCCATGTCGTGCACCAGGAAGTCCGAGAACGGGTTGAACGCGAACCCACCGGGGACGCCATTGGGCGCCGGGTTCGGCGTGCGGAACGTCGTGGTCGTATGGCAGCCGTTGCAACCCACCGTGTTGAACAGCCTCGCGCCGGCGGTGATCGCAGGCACATCGCCCTGGTCGCGCGGCAGCGGCGCGAGGAACGTCATGAAGGTGATGAAGTTCTGGATGTCCTCTTGCAGCTCGGTCTGGTCCGGCGCGCAGATGCCGACCGCGTCGTCGGTCCCCGGCGGCACACCGTCCGGTGCCGGGGGTGCGAGATCGTCGCAGCCGAGCGGCATCGGCACCCCGTTGGGCGCGGACTCGGTCGAGAACGCCGTGATCGACTGGCCGCGGAAGCAGTGCTGGGTGGTGATGCCCATCTCGTTCTTGTAGGCGTCGGCGGCGAACGTCGGCAGGTTGGAGATATCGGCCTTCCAGCCGAACCGCGCGACCCGGACCGTGCTGAGATCCTGGGACGCGTCCGCCGGATTGGGCAACAACACGGCCGCCATCTTCACTGTGCCGCGCACCGCGGCGGGCTCGGCGGCGGCGAGCGCGATGAAGAACGAATCGGGCATCGCGTCGATCAGGCCGAGGCCGAACAGCGGTGTAGTCAGGCGACCGACGTTGTGCACCGTGGTCCCGGAGGGCTCGACCTCGAGCGGCACGTTGCAGCTCTGGGTGCCGTTCATGAAGTGGCCCGCGGTCTGGAGCTGGCGCAGCGATCCGCCCGAGCTGGACAGCGAGCTGAACTGCCCGTTGACCACGGCGCCGTACCGGCGCTCGATCTGCTCGCCCGCCCCGCCGAGCGCGCCGTTGGTGTGGCAGTGGCCGCACGCGGTCTCGTTGAACACCGGCCCCACGCCGTCGTCGATCGTCTCTTCGAGCGCGAAGTTGTCGCGCGCCACGATGAAGTCCGCATCGCTGATCCCGGCGAGGTGGCCCGGGCTCGTGACCGCGGCAGTCGCCGTCGAGGTGTCCTCGACCGCGCCGGGGGCACAGCCCACCAGCATCGCCGTGCCCGCACAAAACAGCCCTGCTCTTGTAGCGAATGAAGTCTCCATTGCATTACCTCCAAAGTGATGAGTGGTACGCCACCCGCGATCGAGAGTTCGACGCTGACCGAGAGTCCGCCCGCGCCGCCGCCTCATTCATGACGTCACGCACTACCGCCACAACATGCTGCGCTGCGGCGTTCTCGCAACCAGCGTATCGACACCGGCGCCGGACGAAACGGACTCTACGTGCGTGCAGCGCGCACTGTCAATTGTCTATCAAGTAGACAATGCAATAATCGACTGTGTGACGGATTTCTGAGTAGTGATGATCATTAACGCGCCAGTTTTCCGAATGGACCACTCATGGATATGGAATGGACCGTTCACATATTCGAATGTACCGTTCATGCGCCAGTGCACACAGGACGCTGCAGCGAGGCAGATCTGCGCAGCGCGAGACCTCGACGCCGTATATTGTGCAAGGCCGCCGACCTAATCTGCGGGCGAGAACACGATTACTCAGCTCGCGCCGCGGGTTCGAATTCCGCCAGTGCTCGATCAACAACGCTGACAGCGCAAGCCTCGCGCAGCGACCCCGCGTTTCGCTCGTATCCTGGATGACGGGAATCACGGCGCCCGTGGTCGCTGCGCACGGTCGAGGATCGAGAATCTGATGACCGCGACCGCGCGGGAGATCTGCGGGTGCGTCCGATTACGCCATCGACGCCGTGATGCGGCGTGTAATCAGCCAGATCGCCGCATGATCAGATGGCATGGTGGCAAGGTCGCCCCGCCAATGGGCCGTTCATTGCAGCGAACGACCGTGCGGTCGTCCTGCGCACGCGTCTGGCACGCCGGTGGCGACAGCTCGCGAAAGGTAGGTCGAGCACCGCGGTGCCGTCCGATCGCGCCGGCTCTGCGCGCGGTGCCCGGGGGAGATCGTTTCCGCCTCACGCACCCGGCCGCGCCATCGTTCCACGGCGTGCGATAGGTTCTGAGACCGGGGAGGGCTCGACGTGCAGCGCGGTCCAGCTCGCCCAGATCATGCGGCGGGAGACCTCGACGACCGCCCCTGCTCGCCTACCTCCGCGTCGAGGAGCTCGTGCCCGCGCTCGCGCGGCGCTGCGTTCGTCGGCGAACCGAATCACCCCGATCGCTCGGCGGCGTCACTCGGCGGCCGCGATCTGTGCCCGGATGAATGCGATGCCCTCGGGAAACCGCGCGGCGAGGTCGGCCTGCGCCATCAGCGCCTCCTGCACCACGCCTTCGAGCCGGAAGCTGGCGCCACTCGCGGTCTCCGCCGAGGCCTGGCACAGCGTCTTCGCCAGGCCGAGCGCGGCCGGCGCCAGCTGTGCGAGCTGGTCTGCGCGCGCCCGGACCCGGTCGTCGAGGTTCGCCGCCACGTCGTGGACCAGGCCATAGCGCTCCGCGGTGCGGGCCTTGACCAGTCGACCGGTGAGGATCAGCTCGCGCGCGCGGGGCTCACCGGCGGCGCGCACCAGCCGGGTCGTGCCGCCGACGTCCGGGACGATGCCGAACGCGATCTCCGGCAAGCCGAGGACGCAGTCCTCGCTCGCGATCCGGATGTCGGCGGCGAGCGCGAGCTCGAACGCCATGCCGATGCAGGTCCCGTGCAGCGCGGCGATCACCGGCTGTTGCATCCGGCCGAGGCGATGAAACGCGTCCTGGAGCCGGTAATGAAGATGGGCAAACGGTGTCGTGCGCGACGACTGCATCACGCTACCGAGCAGCGTGTGGTCGATGCCGCTCGAGAACACCGGCCCCCGGCCGCGCAGGACGACGACGCGGACCGTCCGATCGGCGGCGATCGCGTCGAGCGCGTTCGCCAGCTCGTCGACGACCGCGCCGTTGATCGCGTTGCGCTTGTCGGCGCGGTTCAACCACACCGTGGTCACCGCATTGCGGGGCTCGATCTCGATATTCGCCATCACCGGACTGTACCCAATTCCCGGCGGGGAGACGGCCGGCGTCCCGCCGCGCTCAGAACTCGACGATCGCGAGCGAGTGGGGATGCAGCGTGAGGCGGAGCAGCCGCTCACCTGCGGCGGTCGTGACCTTGACGACGCGGGTCAGCTCGCTGGCCGCCGTGCGATTGATGAGCATGACAAAGCAGGTTCCGCCCCGGCGTGACGCGTAGATCGATGCCTCGGCCTGGCGCCCGTCCGGCACCGCCACGGTCTCGTCGCCGTAGAGGTGCTTGTACATGAGATACACGTAGTACTGGGGACGCGGCCGCGGCGTGCCCGTCGCATCGTCGACCTCGATCAGCGATGGCACCCACGGCGCGAACGAGGCAGGGTCCGACAGCCCGAACCACGCCATCGAGTCGATCCCGGCGGCCTTGCCGGTCTCCTGCGCCTCGGCGTTGAACAGCGCGGCCGCGAGCCGATCGGCCATCGCCGCGTCGGCCGGGGTGGCGCTCCACGACGCTCCGAACTCGCCGATGAACCGCCGGGGTGGCGCCTGGCCATACGCGAGCGCCCGGTCGCGCAGCGTCCCGGCGATCGTCGAGAGATATCCAATGTTGTTATTGGCGTTGCCGGTCACGACCAGATGATCGATCGAGGGATAGCCCGAGTCGGTCGCCGGCTGGCCGTCCCAGTGCCCCAGCATGTACCAGTGCGTCGCGAGCGCGCCGGGTGGGCGACCGGCCAGGCCGCCGAGGATCTTGTCGAGGTTGCCATCGAGCCGGCCTGCCCCCCAATCGCCCAGCTCCCCGATCGCGTCGATCACGCCGGGCCTGACCCGATCCACCGCGTCCCGGTACGCCAGGTAGCGCGCGGTGTAGTGCGCCAGCGCGTTCGCCCGCCGCTCGTCGTCGGTCGCGCCGCTGGCGTCGAGATACGGCCAGTTGCCGTTGACCGAATTGATGTCGGGCTCGTTGCCCATCGACAGATACTTCAGATCGTAGCCGAGATCATCGACGATCTGGCGCACCAGGCCAGCCCACATCGCCGGGTCGTTGATGGTGAGGTCGAGCTCGGGCTCGGCCGCGATGCCGAGCTCCTTGCACAGCGCGATGAAGCTCGCGACGTCCTCGCCGGAGATCCGGAACTCGTACGGCTGATCCGCGGTGACCACCAAGGTGTCGGTCGCAGGCGTGCCCGATACCGACGCCTTGCCGTCGTAGCGAACCCGCTCCTGGCCGCCCGGGAACCGGAGCAATCCGAGCTTCATGTGCGCGACCAGCGCCTTCCAGCGTGGGTCCTGGAGGAAGAACTTGCTGCGCCACTGTAGATTCGCGCCGTGGAATGTCGCCGGGACCGGGGTGGCGGCGCCTGTGAAGTCGATCGCCAGATCGGGTGTCGCACCGATCACCTCCTCGACCGTCCGCGGCGCGCCGCCGTCGTCGAGGATGGCCCGCACCGAGGCCTCGATCGTATCGACGCTGGAGCCGTCGATCGCGCGGCCGTTGATCGCCACGTCCGCGGCGGTCAGCGACTCGGCGGTGAGGACATGGACGGCATAGCCGGCCGGATTGTCACCCGCGGCCGGAGCATCGCTCGCGCGCGGCGTCGGTGCGCCGGCGCATCCGACGGTGAACCACAGGACAAGCGCAAACACACGACGCGACATGGAGCCTCCTCGACCAGCGCTGGTTGTCGGGCCGCAGCGTACGCCGACTTGCGCCCGGTGGCGCGATCGAAATTCGCCGGTCGCACCGACCGCGCGGAGCGCCGCGATGCAGCAGCCACGACACCGCTGGGCGGCGGACTCAGGCCGGGAACATCGCCATGTACGGCTGGGCCTCCTCGAGCACGCGCGCGTAGGACGGCCGCGCGGACAGCCGCGCGAAGTACGCGGTGATGTGCGGGTGCGCGGCGAACGGCACGACCTTGTTGGCGTAGAACAGCGCGGGAGCGGCGGCGCAGTCCGCCATGCTGAACGCGTCGCCCGCGGCCCAGGTGGTGTCGCGGAGCTGGGCGTCGGCGATCGCGTAGGCGGCCTGGATCTGCGCCCTGGCCTGGGCGACGCCGAGCGGGTCGTGCTGGCCGTCGGGACGCCGGATGTCGCCGACGATCTTCTGCATCGGTAGATGGATATGCAGATCATAGAGCCGATCGCGCAGCCGGCACTCGAGCGCCCGCGTCGGGTCGCTGGCGATCAGCCGGGGCGTTCCGCTCGATCGCTGATCGAGGTATTCGAGGATGATCGTCGACTCGGGGACGACGCGCTGCGCGGCGTGATCGTGCAGCACCGGGAACTTGGCCATCGGCCATAGCGCGGCGAACGCGGCGCGCTCGCTGGGGTTGCCGAGATCGACGAGCTGCTTGTCGAACGCAAGGCCGAGCTCGTAGAGCCCGATCAGCACCTTGTGGCAGAACGACGACAGGGGATGGTAATGCAGCGTGAGGGACATGGGATGCCTGGGATAATGTGGAGTCAGCCGGCGGTGGCGCGAGCGCCGCTCGCCAGCGACCAGCGGTAGCCGTTCGAGCGGAACGGCACGCCGAGCTCGCCGCACACGTCGGCGACGAAGTCGGGGTTGAAGAAGTAGTTCTGCAGGTGCGCCACGCCGTCGCCCTCGGCGTGGAGCCGCGTGATCGCGCGGACCGCCTCGCCGTCGTGGTGCGCGTACCAGTGCAGCACCAGCCACTCGCCGCGGTGGGCACGCGGCTCGACGCGGGGAGCGGTCGGCAGCGCGCCCTGGACGAAGCGTGCCTCGATCGCGCCGTTGTCCGCGGCGGTCGCCAGGCGTGGCGCGCCGAACAGCATGCCGTACAGCACGGTGCGGCGCGCGGCCTCGCGGCCGTACTGCGTCGTCGCGCCCACCACTTCGACCGCGCTGGTGTCGAGCAGCAGCGCGGTGAGCCGATCGAGATCGCCGGCGTTGAACGCGGCGCAGAACGCGTCGATCACCGCCGGGGCGGGGACCGCGGCCGCCGCCACCGCCGGCTCGGCCAGCTTGCCGCGCGCGCGGTGAAGCGCGGTCTTGACCGCGCCGGTCGTCGTCGCCAGCGCCTCGGCGATCTCGTCGAGCGAGAGCTCGAAGACCTCCTTCAGCACGATCGCGGCGCGCTGCTGCGGCGACAGCAGGCCGATCAGCGTGCCAGCGGCGGCGCGCGCCGCGGTCGGATCGGGCGCGCTCGCGGCTTGGTCGCGGTCCTCGTCGAGCGGCTCCTCGCGCCGGCGCCGCCGCGTGCGATCGATCCACAGGTTCGAGGCGACGCGGAACAGCCACGCGCGCGGGTTGCCGGGCGGCTGGCCCATCTGGCCGAGGGTCACGAACGCGCGCGCCATCGCGTCCTGCGCGAGGTCCTCGGCATCCCACGGGCTGCGCGTCAGATGGCGGCAGTAGCGATACAGCTCGGAGCGCAGCGGCTCGTAGGTGTCGAGGAAGCGATGCCACGATCCGCGGACGGCGGCAGGCAGCTCGGCCGAGGGCGGTTCCAGCGGGTTGGTCATGATGAGAGGACGTTGCAGCCGGCCCGGAAGATACCGGGTCCGC
>Ga0302323_100005048_pt1 | contig 10783 bp, 8 predicted proteins | sample Fen_T0_3_FD_201950 | JGI IMG/M metagenome (GOLD analysis project Ga0302323, IMG submission 201950) | Peat permafrost microbial communities from Stordalen Mire near Abisko, Sweden - Fen_T0_3 | ecosystem: Environmental > Terrestrial > Soil > Wetlands > Permafrost | place: Sweden: Abisko... | reverse complement strand
ACGCAGCACGAGGTCATGGGTGTTTCGGGGCAGGGTGGCTTTCGAGCCACGCCGAGAAGGTCTGGATGAATGTTGAAGCGAATGCCCGGAGCGCAATCCGCATATCCGCCATGAATATTCCTCCCGGTCTGTCACCTGGGGTTGCGACTACCCTGCCTGACGGCCATCGCATCCGTTTGTAGATGCGATGGCCGGGCCAAGGCCGGGTTACAGGTACTTACAGTTTCTTGTGACTGCCGTCGCACAGGGCTCCGGTCGAGCTGTGCTTGCAGGCGCAGAACCACTTGTCGCCGGTGACATCCGCGGTGTACGCCACGGGCGTGAAGGGGCCACCGCGATGGGAACCGTCGCACATGGGCTGGCTCTTGCTGTTGCCACAGGCGCACCAGTGGTAGGTCTTGCCGGCTTCGACCGCGACCTTGATGGGGGCCTTCTGGGCGATGTGGGGGGTGGCGTCGGACATGATGGGCTCCTTGGAGGGTGGTGGGGCGGATGCCGGAAAGCTTGGATGAATCCGGCTGGATTGATGGCTTAAGTCGAAATACAGCTTACTTGCCCAGGCCGAGCTGGTTCATGAAAGTCTGGTTGTCCCAGAACAGATATTCCTCATCCATGACCCCCTGCTTGGTCCAGTGGCCGATGGTCGCCATGCCGAGCTTGTAGGCCTTGCCCGTGGGGGCGATGGTCTTGCCCTCGCCGATGGGCATGGGCTTGGTGAAGGTGCCCTCCATGACGCCGATGACGGCGGTCCATTCACCCTGACCGAGCTTGACGGTGTGTTCCTTGATACGGGTGTCGGGCGCATAGACGAACATGTCGCTCAGGTCCTGGATGTGCTTCTCGATGCCCTTGGTGGTGTGGCCGTCCGGCCAGTGGACCAGCACGTCCTGGGAATGGCTGCGGTGCAGCTCGGTCCATTTCTGGTTGGTGAACACGTTGTAGTCCAGGTCATCGAAGGTCTTCAGGTGCGCCTTGACCAGGGCCTCGGCCTCCTCGTACTTCATCAACTTCGAATGGGCCTTGGCGGCCGCCTGCAGCGTCATGGTGCCCGTCAACACGAGCGCGAGCGGAAGCAACAATCCGGCCATGAGGGGTGATCGGTGAAGGGTCATCGTAGATCTCCTTGGGAGTGACAACGCCCTTTGGCCAGAACCCATTCCTGGTGGCAGGGCGAAGCGTGGGTGGTCTGCTGGATCAAGCGGGTCCCCGCGGGTTTGCCGCTTCGGACTGGAGCACGGCCTCGACCTCGATCTCGAACTCGACCTGGTCCCCGACCAGGACGCCCCCGGCCTCCAGGCTCTGGTTCCAGGTGAACCCGAGGGCTCGGCGGTCGAGGCTGCCGCGGGCCCTGAAACCGGCTCGCTCATGGCCCCAGGGATCCCTCGTCCGGCCTGCGGTTTCGAACGCGAAGGCCAGGTCGTGCGCCACGCTGAGCACGGTGAGCTGGCCGAGGATCTGCAGGCCCTTGCCCCGGGGCCGTGCACCCACCCTGCCGGTGAAGGTCATCTCCGGGTGCTGCAAGGTGTTGAGGAAATCCGCGGACTTGAGATGCGCGTCGCGGTCGGCGAGGCCGGTTTCGAGGCTGGAGGCATCGATCAGGATGTCCATGCTGGCGCGAGTCAGGTCGCCCTGCTCGGCCAGCAGGGTTCCGGACCAGCGGGAGAACTGCCCGCGGATCCGGGCGAGCATCATGTGCCGGATGGAGAAGTAGATCCCCGAATGCCCGCTGTCTATTTCCCATCGTTCCAGTGCCATGGCCGTCCCGCTGCAGGCTAGCGCTGTGCCGCCTGATAGGACGTATTGGGCAAGGCTCGAGCCAATTTATAAGTATATTATTTGCAATAATAACTAAATGTGTTGATGCATGGATCCTATCATTATGGGAGTGATATTCTCATTTTGAGTGAGGTGGCGGCGTGCAGGCTTCCGATCTAGATCTGAAAGAGCTGCTCCAATCCGACCCCAAGGGTGGGCTGCTCCACTTCGCCGGGCAGCGCGCCCTGCTGCTCGATGCGGTCGCACTGGGGATCCTGCGCCGGGAGCTGATCGAGACCCTGGGCATGGCCGGCGCCCGTGGCATCCTCACCCGCTTCGGCTACGCCCACGGCTGGCGCACGGCCGAGAGCCTGAAGGCCCTATTCCCCGGGATCGATGCCCACGAAATCCATCAGGTCGGTGCCCGGTTGCACACCCTGCAGGGCCTGGTCATCGTCGCGGCGACCCCGGCCGAGGGCAGCGCCGCCTCGCACCTGGTGGATGCCCTCTGGCACGAATCCTACGAAGCCGAGCAGCACCTGCTGCACCTGGGGCGCGCGGAGGAGGCGGTGTGCTGGACCTTGTCCGGTTTCGCCAGCGGCTTTCAGTCCTGCGCCCACGGCCGCGAGATCTATTGCCTGGAGGATCGCTGCCGGGGCAAGGGCGACGCCGTCTGCCACGTGGTCGGCCGGGCCCGCGAGGACTGGGGCGAGGCCCTGGAAGAGCATCTGCCCTTCTACCAGTCGCCGTGTCTCAACGCCGCGTTGGTGGAGGTGACCGCCGAGCTCAAGCGGGTCGAGCAGCAGCTGCGCGCGCGCCGACAGGCCCTGAAGAGCAGCGAGGCCGGCGCCATCGAGGCTTCCGGGATCGTCGCCCAGAGCGCGGCCATGGAGAAGGTGCTGGAGCTGGCCCACCGGGTGGCGGGGGTGGATTCCACCATCCTCATCACCGGCGAGAGCGGCGTGGGCAAGGAGCGCATCGCCCGCATGATCCACGACGAATCCCCGCGCATGGCCGGCCCCTTCGTTGCGATCAATTGCGGCGCGGTGCCTGAGGGCCTGCTGGAATCCGAGCTGTTCGGCCACGCCAAGGGGGCGTTCACCGGCGCCTCCCAGGACCGACCCGGCCTGTTCGAGGCGGCCAATGGCGGCACCCTTTTGCTCGACGAGATCGGCGAGGTGCCCCCGGCGATGCAAGTGAAACTGCTCCGGACCCTGCAGGAGAAGGAAGTGCGGCGCGTGGGCGAGAACAAGAGCCGGCCCTTCAACGTGCGCCTGCTGGCGGCCACCAACCGGGATCTCACCGCCGAGGTGAATGCCGCGCGCTTCCGTCAGGATCTCTACTACCGGCTGCGGGTGATCGAGCTGAAGGTGCCGGCCCTGCGCGAGCGCCGCGAGGATATCTTGACCCTCGCGCGATTGTTCCTATCGGAAGCGGCGGTGCGGACCGGCCGGAAGGTCGCCAGCTTCAGTCCCAGGGCCGCGCAGCAGCTGGTCCGCTACGGCTGGCCGGGCAATGTGCGCGAGCTCGAGAACGCCGTGGAGCACGCCGTGGTGCTGGCCAAGGGCAGCCGGATCGATCTGGAGGATCTGCCCGACGAGGTCGCCCGGGCCCTTCCGGGCGCCTACGCGCCGGGCGAGATCCGCCCCCTGGAGGCGATCGAGCGCGACTACATCCTGGCCGTGCTCGAGGCCAACGCCGGCAACAAGGTCCAGGCTGCCGACCAGCTCCAGATCGGCACCGCCACCCTCTACCGCAAGCTCAAGCAGTACGAGGCCGCACCAGCGTGATCAGTGGGTGGGCTCGAAGACACGCAAAGAGATCAAGAAGGTGGAGACTTGATATCCAGAATCGGCGGCTTCCTTCCGCTTGAAAAGCGACAGGAAAAAGAACAGAAGCCGCGAAGGGCTTGCTGCGCAAGCCTGACGCGAAGGCCCGCTCCGCGGGCACGCGAAGGTGGTTAGCAAAAGACCTGCTGGCAATCTCTCGGGCCATCCCATTTTGTGGGTGGCGGGTCGGACAGCTCATGAAAGCTGCCCGTCCCGCCACCCACAAAACAAGCCGCGCCCTGCGACTTGGGGCCGCAGGCCCTGGATGACCCTGGTGCGGGAAGTCTCCTTCGCGTGTTTTCGAGCCCACGCATGCGTGGGCTCTTCGCGGTTTCATTTTTAAGTTCAGCGCCTCAATCGGGCGGAATCAGGTATTCGGAATAGCTCGGGGCGCGGTCTTCGACGGCTGCTGATACGGCTTCGAACTCGTCGGCCTCTTCGCCCTGGCCGACGTTCTCGACTTCGGGCTCGTCCTTGAACACCACCTCCAGGGATTCCTCGGGGTAGATATAGGTGAGCTTGCCCTCCCGGCGCAGGAAGTAGAGACGCCGGGCGTTGGCCGGGTTGGGGGAGGCCATGATCATGACGAAGCCCAGCTCCCGGGCGCACTCCCGGATGGTCTCCTGGTTCACGTCGTCCAGGGTGTCCACCTCGTCCACGAAGATGAGCAGACGCACATCGGTGCGCGAGCGGAACAGATCGCGCAGCAGGTGGGCCAGGAAGATCACCTTCAGGGTCACCGCGGTGCCGGTGCTCTCGGCGTCCAGGGAGGCGTAGACTTCTTTTTCGCCGTCCTTGAACACCTCCAGTTCGATCCGGAACAGATCGAAGAGCCGGAACACCTCGCCCTGCTTGATCCAGTCGCCCACCTGCTCCTGGGCCCGCTCGGCCAGGCCGGCGTTCAGGAACAAGCCCTGCTCCTGGGTGAACTGCTTGAGGATATTCATCCGGCTCAGATTGGGCACCAGCTGCAGCTGGATATTGGAGAGGTTCGAGACGGCGAACTTGGCCATGGCGCGGTTCAGGCGCTTGACTCGCGCGTCCAGGGTCTCGAAGTCCCGGAGCAGATTGGAGAAGGAGGTCTTGGCGGTGACCGCGATGTGCTGCCAGGCGGCGTCGAGCTGGGCCTTCTGATCGGGCAGGCCCTCGATGAGATCGCGCAGCATGCCGATCTTGGTCTCGCGATCCCCGGCGATCATTCCCTCCAGCTGCACCTCCACCTCTTCCAGCCGGCGCTCCACCGACTTGTCCAGGCGGATGGCCTCCTCCCAGTCCGCCGCGGCCTGCTTGAGGGCCGCGGCAAAGGCGGCGTCCTCCATGGCCGGAGCCTCCTGGGTCACGTCCTCCGGGAAGAGATCCAATCCGAAGCCCATGGCCTGCTGTTCCAGGACGTGCAGGACGTCTTCCTGGAGTTGCTGGATCTCCTTCGCCAGGGCCCGGGATCGGGTCTCCTGGGTGCGTGCCAGAGTCTGGCACTGCTCGTGTTGTTCGATGGCATTCTCGCGGGCGTCCTTCTGCCGGCGGCACTCCGCCTCCAGCTCGGTCAGGGCCTCCTCCAGGGCCGGAAGCTCCTGGATCTGCTCCTCCCAGCCGGCGATCTCGAAGCTCTTGCGGCTCAGCTCTCGCTCCTCGCTCTCAAGGGTGTCCAGCTTCTTCTGCAGGCCCTCGCGGCTGCGACTGCTATCGGCCAGCTCCTCCAGGCGCGTGGCCTCGCGCTCGTGCTGCTGAGCCTGGGCCTCGTACTTCTCGATCTCCTGGGAGCGGACGATGGGATCGTCCAGCTCGAGCAGGGGCGAGGACAGGGCCGAAAGGTTCACCCGGATGCCGCCGCCGGTGAAGAAGCCGTCCCGGGAGGCCAGGGCCACGCCGCTCACCACCCGGCCGATGACGCCGGGATCCAGCACCTCCAGGCCGTCCTTGCCCTCGGGCAGGCTCAGCAGCGCGGGGTTCAGGAGCTTGAGCAGGGGGCTGCGTTCTTCTTCGGGATATTCGGCCAGCAGATCCATCCAGGAGGGCTTGGCGCCCGGCTCGTCCATGGCGCGCAGGCGCTGGGCGGTGTCCAGCATGGCCTGCCGGCTCTGGCGGTGCTTGCTGGCCCGGGCGCGCAGTTCGCCGCTGCCGTCGACCACACCCTGGAAGGCGGAGAGATCCATGCGGATCCGCGCGGCCTCTTCCTTGAGGTCGGCCAGGCGCCCCTCCAGCAGGGCTTTGGGCTCGGAACCCAGGCGCTCGGCCAGCACCTGCAGATCCTCGAGCTTGCCCTGGGCCTGGCCGATCCGCTTGTTCTGCTTATCGATGCTGTCGTCCAGGGAGCGCCGCTGGCTGGTCCAGGCGCCCTCCTGTTCCCGCGCCTCCTCGGCGCCGCTGCGCGCCTCTTCGGCCTTGCGCTTGCGGTCACGCAGGCGCGCGGTGGCCTCGCCATAGGCTAGGCGCAGGGTGTCCGGCAGTTCGGTGTGCAGTTGGGCCAGCTTGTCGTAGTCCAGGAAAAGATTGGCGCAGCCCTTCTCGCCTGAGCGGATCCGCTCGTAGCGCTGATTGGCTGCGAAGGCGCGGGTGTAGTCGTCGCCCACCACCGAAGTCAGCGAGACGATGCCGCGGTTGCGTTCGTCCCCGGACAGCAGCTCCTCCTCGATCACCGAGATGAGCAGGTGCTTGAGGTCGTCGGGCTTGCTCTTGCGCAGGGTCAGCAGCTGCCGGAACACCTCGATGAAGGTGTCGTAGCGACCGCCGCCGGGTACCAGTTCCAGCCGGAACGCGTTCTTCTCTCCGGAACCGCGCAGGGCCGCGCGCAGCTGCGCCTGGCTCAGCTCCACGTAATTCTTGCCGGCGAGGCTGAGCTTCACCTCGTCCCAGGGCCTGGGATCGCCGCTCACGGGATCGACGAAGTCGTCCTTGAGATACGGGCCATCGAAGCCGAAGCGCTGCCAGTCGCAACCGGCGGCGGCGCCCAGGCCGTGGAAACCCACGGTGCGGATGCCCCACTTGGTGTCGGCCTCCACCAGGATCGTGCTGCGGCCGCTGGCCTTGAAGTAGAAGGGCTTGGTCTTGCCCTGGAAGTTGGTATTGGGGAAGTGCATCAGCTTGATGTCGTCGATGTACAGGAACTGCAGCGCGTTCAGCAGGCTGGTCTTGCCCGCGTTGTTCTGGCCGGAGAGATGCACACTCTCCTCCAGGTCGATCTCGGCGTAGGGATACGTGCCGGAATCGATCAGCACCAGTTTTCTGGGTCCGGGCATCGCCATCATTCCACCTCGACCGGGAGTTCGGATTCGCTGATCGCAGGCGCATCGTCGGCGGGCCGCAGGTGCCGGCCGGCCATGTTGAGGATATCCAGCAGGCGGTAGGCCGCGGTCCGGAAGTGCCACAGGCCGTTCTTGTCGGGCTCGGCCAGGCCGTAGCGTTTCATGGAATCGAGCACCTTGAGCAGTGCCTCTTCGGTCTTCACATCCACCTCGGCCATGATCCGGATGTACTTCTCGTGCTGCAGGTGCGGCAGCCGGGCCGGATTGATGGGCACCTGGGTGAGATCCAGGTCCAGGTTCACGCCCTGATCATCCAGGGCTTCCACCAGAATCGCCGCGAACAGGATCATCTTCTGGGCGGTGCGGGGCGAGGATTCGTCGTCGAGGTAGAAGAAGCCCCGGCCGTGGAAGACCAGGTTCAGCCCCAGGGCGGTGAACAGGCTCTGATAGAGATCGTGGTTGCCGGCCAGGGCCTCGTAGATGGCGCCATCCTCGATGCACAGGTGGCGGCCCTTGCGCAGCTCGGTGAAGACCTCCTGCAGCATCGGAAGTTCATGCGGTTCCATGGGAGCTCCCTTGGATTTCATGCGAGGTGATCTCGGCTTCCGGATGCACCAGGGTGCGCCTCGGGCCGCCCCGCTGCACGCGCGTGGTTTTCAGCAGGTAGTGGTAGGCCCGCAGGACCTCGCGCAGTCCGGCCTCAGGGAATTCCTCCCGGATCCACGTCAGCAGGTCATCAGCGTGACCACCGCCATGGGCAAAGTGATGGCCCACCACCTTGTCCGAGAGGGGCACGCGAAAGCTCTTGGGCGCCGGCGCGGTGGTCGGCGCCTGGGGATTGCTGCGCTGGTAGTAGGCCAGGGCCAGCCAGGATGCGATGGCGGTGCCGAAGGGTTTGCGCGTGCGGTTCTCTTCCCAGGGATCCATGAGGCCGAACCAGCCATCCCACTGGGCCTCGTCCGGGGCCTTGCCCTGGTGCAGGGCCTGCCGGTGATAGGCGGAGATGAGGGTGGCGGCCGACAGCGAAATCTGGGCGTTGCGCTTGGCCTGTTCGTAGAGCGGCTGCACCTCGTGGGCGGCCTCCTGGTAGGCCTTGAAGGCATAGGTGCTGAGCCGGCGCAGGTAGAAGCGCGCCCACTGGAAATCCTCGGCCACTTTCTGGGGGGCGCGCTCCTCGGCGTGATCGATGGCCTGGCGCAGCTGGGTGGCGGCCTCGTCGAAGGGGCCACCGGGCATGAACAGATCCTGCATGGGCAGCACGTAGTTGTCCCAGAGCTCGCGAATCCGCCCCCAGCGCTCCTTGGAGCTGCGCGGCGGGCTCTTGCGGTACTCCTGGGTGGCCCGATGGATGGCCTCCAGGTTGCCCTGGATGCAGCTGTGCAGCCCGTCCAGGCACTCCCGGGCGTTCAGCACCAGATCCTCGATGCGGCTGAAGGAGCGCACCCGCAGGCTGGCCTCCAGGCCCTCGCGCAGGATGTCCAGGTCCTGCACCGCGCCCCGGATCAGGTCTGCATCCACGAGGTGGCGGCGCTGCAGCAGCTTGTCCATGAAGGTCTTGATGTGGCCCGCCACCGCGTAGCGGCCCCGCACTTCGTCCGCGTCCAGAATGCTCGCTTGCACCAGGTCCGCCGGTCCCAGGCGCTCATTCTTGGCAAACCGCTCGATCAGTTCTTCCACATCCCCGTGACTGTGATTGGTATAGCGGCACAGTCCCTCGAGCAGATCGAAGTTATCTGCCATGAAGCGAAGAAGGGTTCTCGGATTTTGGGAAGCCATGACGATTCGGTTCGCTGGAACTTGGGGGGGTGGAAGGCCTCGTTCGGGGACGAGACAACCCCCCATAGTGCCAGAGCTGGTCACGGGGTTCAGCAACGACCGCCGGAACAGGAACCCGGCCCGAGCATATGATGCGACTCATTCGAATCCGGATAACAAGATGGGAGCGACCTTGTCCGGTGAGACCACTCGCAGCAGGTGGTGGCCGATGCCCGCCAGGCCGATCATCAGGGAAGGATTCGGGCCCCCTTGGGGAGCGCCCGAGGGCCATTCCTGATCCTTCCCGTGCAAGGCCACCAGTTGCTGCGTGAGATGGCTGGCGGAGGCAATCACAGCGGCGTCCTGCATGATCTCGCCCGCCAGGTGAATCGCCTGCGCGAGGCCGGTCAAACCGTGACAGAGGGAAGCATCCGCCCGCGGCAAGGCGAGCTGCTCTTCCAGCTTGGAGCGGGTGGTGGTCAGCGCCACCTGGGCCATGGACCGGTGGTGCTGGATCCATTCCGGGTCCAGGACCGAGGCGCGCGCCCTCGCCAGGGCGATGCCTGCGGCGCCATGGCACCAGGCGGTTTGACAGACCGGAGGCCCTGCCTGGCCCGGAAACCGCGTGTCCGGCCAGTTGCCAAGTTCCGGCATGAACAGCCTGTCCTCGTAGGCAAAGGCCCCCCGGGCGGTCCGAAGGAAAGCGGGATCGCCCGTGGCGGCATGGAGTTCCAAAAGGGACCAGGCCATGCCGGAAGTGCCATGGGACAGCCCGGTCATGGGCTCCGACAAGAATCCGGGGCCGGAGGCCTCAGCGGCGTCCCAGACGCACTCGCCTGCCTGCCACCTCGCTCGCTGGCAGAGCTCCACGCCGCACTCGATGGCCCAGGTCCGGCACTCAGCTCGCCCCGGCCGAACGGCAAGGCGCAGCAGAGCCGGAATGGCACCGGCGCATCCACCCATGACGTCCAGGGGGTGGGGCGCGGTGATGGCCTGTCGCACACGCTCCAACAGGTTGGTGATCTCGGCGGCGTGCTCCTTCCTGCCGGAGAGCTCGTCCATCCGGGTGGCAGCGTAGGCCAATCCAAGCTCTCCTGAGTAGAAGGAAAGGGCGGAGGCGGGGCTGGTGCGGTCCAGGTGCCATTGAATCGAGCGCCGCATGGCCCCCAGGGCCGTGCGCTGGTAATCCTTCATGCCGGTGCAAAAGGCGAGTTCAGCCAGGAAAAGGGCGATGCCGCAGCTGCCTGCGTAAAGGTGCGCTCCCAGGGCCATGGAGGCCGTCTCTGAAGCCCCTGGGGTGGGATGCTCCACGTCCGTTCTGCCCATCCAGTTGCAGCGCAGGCTGGCTTCATCCCAGTGGGCAGTCCTGACCAGTTCATCCCCAATGCGCAGCGCCGCCACCGAAACGGCGCTCTCGGGCAAGGTTGCGGTCGTCATTGCGGTCTCCTTGTTGAGGCAGGCATCCACGTCGCCACGGCCCCAAGGGGCATCAGCGGATTCAAGTCCTGGATGGGTTCGTCCAGATCGTAGGTCGCGAAGGATCCCTTCTCCAGGTACGGCCGAGCGAGGTTGATGCCGCTGGCCGCAAAGGCTTCGGCGATCGCCTCGAGGCGTGAATCCTCATCATTGCGGCCCTTGCTGAAGGCCGACCAGATTCCCGCCGCAACGAGGCGGCATCTGGCCTGTCCGAAGCTGAGGCCATTGGCGGGATCTTCGGCGAGGCCCAGGCCTGGGAGCAGAGACTTGGTGAACATTGGAACCTCGGGACGCAGCATGGTCCCCAGCTTTTCGTGGATGCGGCGCACGATCGGAAGCGCCGCCTTGACGTACCTTCGCTCCACATACAGCACCCCCGCATCCGCGCGGAAATAGGCGCCGGGATCACTCAGAACCTTGGTCCGGAAGGGGATGCGATGCTCGTTCAGGCTTTGGGTGGCCAGGTCCAGATAGGGCGCCGCGCCCGCCTCCGTGAGATGCCAATAGAATCGGACCCGTGTCTCGGTGGCATCCCGGGTATCCCGCTCGTCGCCGTCCCCGAAAGCGAGGTAGAAGCCGGGGATCAGGTGGCGCAGCTCCTTACCCACCCAGACCCGGCAGGGATCTCCGCTGCGGACGTCCCCCGCGCGCGTGCGAAGGTGGGTCGGCTGGGTCCAGAAGGTGACGCCGTCCTTGGTGACCGCGATCCTGCCGTCCTCGTCGGCC
>Ga0302323_100005045_pt1 | contig 10786 bp, 8 predicted proteins | sample Fen_T0_3_FD_201950 | JGI IMG/M metagenome (GOLD analysis project Ga0302323, IMG submission 201950) | Peat permafrost microbial communities from Stordalen Mire near Abisko, Sweden - Fen_T0_3 | ecosystem: Environmental > Terrestrial > Soil > Wetlands > Permafrost | place: Sweden: Abisko... | reverse complement strand
AACAGGGTGACGACGGCCGCCGCCTCGGCCCAGTTCGGCGTCCCCTCGTAGATGAAGGCGAACACCAGCACCCGGCGGATCGAGGCGGCGCGGGCCAGGTCGACGAAGAGGTTCTCGCCGGCACCGGTGCCGGAGCGGTCGTCGCCGTCCAGCCAGATGAGGGGTCCCCCGCCGAAGGGGTGACGGTCACGGAGCGCGTTGCCGAGCGCCTGCACCACGCCCTTGGTGCCGTCGGCGTACTCGTAGAGGCAGCCGAGGTCGAGGTCGATCCCCGGGGCCGCGGTGGCGGTCATCCGCTTCAGGAAGCCGCCGCCCGCGGGTGCGGCCGGCCGCGCGTTCCAGTTGAGGTGCACGCGCAGCACCCCGCTGCCGCTCGTGGGCTTGGCCAGGGAGACCCGCGACGCCGACTTCGTGAGCGTGACCTTGGACAGGTTCACCCCGCCGGGAGCGGGGGCCGCGGACGGCGCCGGGGGCTCGGGTTGCGACCGCGAGGCCGGGCGCTTGGAGTAGTCGATGCCCATGGCGCAGACCTCCGTCGGTGTGACCGGGCGACCCGACCCGGCCTCATGACGACCGGACCATCCACCTCCAACATACCCGCGCGTCAGTACTGCTGCTGGCTGCGCCGGGTCAGGGCGGCCGCGAGGGTGTTCATCTGCGGCAGGCTCAGCGCCTCGGCCTGCGCCTGGACGGTCCGCAGCAGCGCCGGGTCCTCCATCACGTTCTCGCTCGACTGCATCAGCACCGTCCCGGCCCCGGTGAAGTCGAACTGCCGCTCCTCGCCGGACTCCCGGCCGAACGCGGCCGACGCCATGGCCAGGAACCCCTGCATCCACCGCGCGTCGTAGTGGTGCGAGGGGCTCGGACAGTCCGCCCAGCCCACCAGGGCCTGCGGGTCCACCCGCACCGGCGGCTCCAGGAAGATCACCGGACCGTTCGACGAGGCCACGAACTTGCCCGTGCCGATCAGGGTGAGGAAGCCCGGCACGATCGACTGCTTGAGCTGCAGCCCGGTCTGGAAGGCCAGCAGGTTGGCGGCCCGGATCGTCAGGTTGCCGTCGTCCAGGTCGTAGGAGTTGATGTTGTAACCGCGGTCGCCGAGGATCAGCTTGCCGTGGCCGGTCGCCACCACCCAGTCGTGGGCGTAGAGCGGGCTCGAGAACCGGGATGCCACCATCGCGTCCATGCTCGAGTAGCGGCTCAGCGCCTCGAAGCTCATCTGCCCGTAGTAGGCGATCATGCGGCCCTTCTGCATGAACCAGGGCTTCTGCAGCTCGATGCAGTAGGTGTACGGGTTGATGTTGTCGTCCGCCGGGAGCGTGTACGGGTTCAGGGGCTGCTGCGACATCGCCGTCCTCCTCCTAGAACTTCTGCTCGGAGGCCTGGACCAGGACCGTCCCCTGGCCGGTGGCCTGCAGCTGGATGGCCTCCCCCGACCCGCGACCCACCGCGTTGCGCCAGCTGACGTTCAGCGACACGTTCAGCGAGACCTGGCCGACGTGCCCGACGTACGCCTGGGGGTCGACGACGATCGGGCGGTCGGGCCGCACCTCGAGCCGGAACACGTCGCCGTGGGCCAGCAGGGCCACCTCCCCGACGCCGACCAGCTGGGTGGTGAACAGGCCCTCGCCCGTGGCCGCGGCGCCCGCCATCGCGCGGACGCCGCCCCGCCCCAGGAAGACCACCGAGGAGTTGAGCGACAGGTCGTGCGCCAGCAGCCGGCTCGACTCGGCGGTGAGAGGCTGGCTGCCGTCCAGGTGGATGATCTCGGCGCACATCCCGGCGTACCCGTAGTACACCTCGCCCTGCCCGTCCCCGACCATCAGAGCGGTGTGCTCGCCGGCCATGGCCCGGCCCGCCATCCGCATCAGGCCGGAGCCGCCGCCCATGCCGCCCATCCCGCCCCCCGCGTTCGACGCGTTCGCGGGGTAGAAGGACACCTCGCCCACGTAGGCCAGCATGGCGCCGCGCCGCGACGCCACCTGCTGCCCCGGCCGGACCTGGGCCTTGACCACCTTGCTGTTGACGTTCTCGAACTGGGGCATGTCTCAGCGCTCCGCGGGCTGGATGTAGACGATGCCGGTGCCGTCGAAGCGCAGGCTGAACGCCTCCCCCGACCCCTCGCCGACGACGTTGCGCCACGAGATGTCGGTCACGAACGACTGGGTCATCCGGCCCAGCGACGCGACGTACGCGTCCGGGTCGACCACCAGCGGGTACTGCGGGGAGACCTCCAGCACGACCGCGGGCCCGTCGGAGACGATCGCGACCTCGCCGTTCCCGGTGACCGAGGTGGTGAACAGCCCCTGCTGGCTCGCCGCGCCCCGCAACCCGGTGAACTGGACGTCGGTCCGCAGCCCGGGGCCCACGGCCAGCACCGACGAGGACTCCACGAGCAGGGTGTCCCCGGCCAGCGGGACGACGGTGATGTCCGCGGCCTCCCGGGCGAGGTACACCGTGCCATGGCCCGAGCACTCCATCAGGGCCAGGCTCTCGCCGGTCACCCGCCGCTTGATCGCGCCGCGGAGCCCCTCACCGCCACCGGACCCGGCGTGCTTGAAGCTGACCGTGCCGTCGTAGGCGACCATGGCGCCGGTGACGGCGCGGAAGGTCTCCCCCTCCACCGTCACCGCGAGCACCTTGTGCCCCTGGAGCCGGAACTGTGTCACCGCTCCTCCGTGATCTCTGCCGTCCGCGGGACCGGAACCCCGGACCCGCGGGACGCTAGCAGCCCCGGCGGCCCGGAGGCCGGTTCAGCCGCCGAACACGGCGGGCAGGGTCCGCTCGTGGACGGCGCGCAGCTCGTCGAGCCCGAGCGTGAACCGCCCCTCGACGGCGAGGTCGGCGCCGCCCGCCGTCCCGATCCGCAGGGCCGGGACGCCGTGGGTACGGGCGAGCGCGGCGAGCCGCTGCTCGTCGTCCGGCCGGACGGCGACGACCGCCCGTGCCACCGACTCGGCGAACAGCGCGACGAAGGGCGTGACGCCGTCCCGCGCGCAGACCGCGTCCAGCGACACCGTCGCGCCGACCCCGTGCCGCAGGCACCCCTCGGCGAGGGCCTGCGCCAGCCCGCCGTCCGACAGGTCGTGCGCGGCCAGGGCGATCCGCTCCGTCGACGCCGCGACCAGCAGCGCGCCCAGGCGGCGCTCGGCGTCCAGGTCGACGGCGGGCGGGCGGCCGCCCAGGTGCCCGTGCACGACCCAGGCCCACTGCGACCCGGCCAGCTCCTCGCGGGTGACGCCGAGCAGGTACAGGGCCGACCCCGGCTCGCGCCAGCCCGACGGCGTGCGGCGGGCGACGTCGTCCATGACGCCGAGGACGCCGATGACCGGCGTCGGGTGGATCGCGACGTCCCCCGTCTGGTTGTAGAAGGACACGTTGCCGCCGGTCACGGGGATACCCAGCTCGCGGCAGCCGTCGGCCAGGCCGGTCACGGCCTGCTCGAACTGCCACATGACGCCCGGGTCCTCGGGCGAGCCGAAGTTCAGGCAGTCGGTGACGGCGAGCGGGGTCGCCCCGGCGGTGGCCACGTTGCGGTACGCCTCGGCCAGGGCCAGCTGGGCGCCCGCGTACGGGTCGAGCAGGCCGAACCGACCGTTGCCGTCGGTGGCGAGGGCGACGCCCGCGCCGGTCGTCTCGTCGACGCGGACGACGCCCGCGTCGTCCGGCTGGGCCAGGGCCGTGTGGCCCATGACGTAGCGGTCGTACTGGTCGGTCACCCAGGCGCGGCTGGAGAGGTCCGGCGAGGCGGCGAGGCGCAGCAGCGTGGCGCGCAGCTCGTCGCCGGTGGCCGGGCGGGGCAGGTGGTCGGGGACCTCGGAGAGGATGGCGTCCTGGCCGTGCGGTCGCTTGATCGGGCGCTCGTACACCGGGCCCTCGTGGGCGACCGTACGCGGCGGGACGTCGACGACCGTCTCGCCGTGCCAGAGGACCACGAGCCGCCCGCTGTCGGTGACCTCGCCCACGACCGTCGCCTCGACGTCCCACTTGGTCGTGATCGTCAGGAAGGTGGGCAGGTCGTCGGGGCGGACGACGGCCATCATCCGCTCCTGCGACTCGCTCATGAGGATCTCCTCGGGGCGCAGCGAGGGGTCGCGCAGCGGCACCCGGTCGAGGTGGGCGAGCATGCCGCCGTCGCCGTTGCTCGCCAGCTCGGACAGCGCGCACGACAGGCCCGCCGCGCCGAAGTCCTGGATGCCGGCCACCACCTTGGCGGCGAACAGCTCCAGGCAGCACTCGATGAGCACCTTCTCCTGGAACGGGTCGCCGACCTGCACGGCCGGCCGCTTGGTGGGGCCGCCCTCGTCGAACGTCTCGCTGGCGAGGATCGAGGCGCCGCCGATGCCGTCGCCGCCGGTGCGGGCACCGAACATGACGACGAGGTTCCCGGTGCCCGACGCGTTGGCGAGGTGGATGTCCTCGTGCCGCAGCTTGCCCACGCACAGCGCGTTGACGAGCGGGTTGCCCTGGTAGCAGGGGTCGAAGACCACCTCGCCGCCGATGTTCGGCAGGCCGAGGCAGTTGCCGTAGCCGCCGACGCCGGCGACGACGCCGGGCACGACGCGGGCGGTGTCGGGGTGGTCGAGCGCGCCGAACCGCAGCGAGTCCATGACGGCGATCGGGCGGGCACCCATCGCGATGATGTCGCGGACGATCCCGCCGACGCCCGTGGCCGCGCCCTGGTAGGGCTCGACGTAGCTCGGGTGGTTGTGGCTCTCGATCTTGAACGTGACGGCCCAGCCGTTGCCGACGTCGACGACGCCCGCGTTCTCGCCGATGCCGACGAGCAGCTTCTCGCGCATCTGCGGCGTCGTCTTCGCGCCGAACTGGCGCAGGTGCACCTTGCTCGACTTGTACGAGCAGTGCTCGCTCCACATCACCGAGTACATGGCGAGCTCGCAGGACGTCGGGCGGCGCCCGAGGATCTCGCGGATGCGGCGGTACTCGTCCTCCTTGAGGCCCAGCTCGCGCCACGGCTGGACGGCGTCGCCCTCGATCGCGTCCTGGACGGTGTCGACGCCGCGCCGCGGGGCGGGGCGGCCCCGGGACACGCCGTCGCCGTCCGGGTCGACGGCCGCCGCCAGGTCGCTGCCGTAGCTGCTGATGCTGTCGCTCGTCATCGCGGGCTGCACTCCTCGGGTCCTTCTCCGACACCGCTGCGCGTCCGACACCGGCGCGCGCCCCACCGTACCGGCCGCGCCACGGACCTTCGGATCCCGCCCGGCAGGTGGCCGCGTGGAAGACTCCCCAGGGTGACGAGGACGACGTGCCGCTGCGGGCACCCCAGGGAGGCGCACCGGCACTACCGCCGGGGCAGCGACTGCGCCCTGTGCCCCCCGGGCGGGTGCGGCCGGTTCCGCGGCACCCCCGCCGCGGCCGTCGCGTCCGGATGGCTCGCCGGTCTGCGGGGAGCGCTCCGGCGGCGCTGAAACCGGCACGCTCACAGAATTCCGCCCCGCGCTTTCGGGCGAACACCCGAGACCACCCCCGGACCGAACGGCCCGGGAATGTGCCGCCCTTTCCGCCCCCATGCACGGCCCGCCGCCGCATCCTCCTTTTGGTGCGGAGATCGGCCAGACGTACGAAATCACCCCTAGTGGACCCGTCGCCCGTCATGACGTTGCTTGGATGAATCCAGCCGTCACCGGGCCGCGAACCCCGCCCGCCACGGCATGTCTCGGCACCGCCGCACCGGCGCGTCGCCGACCCGGCCGAAGGGGAAAGATCGTGCCAGCTCGTCCGAACGGTGGCCGCAGGGGCCTCGGCCCGCGCGTGAGTGTGGTCGTCCCGGCGCGCAACGAGGCCGCCAACCTGCCGCATGTCCTGTCCCGGCTGCCCGCCGACGTGCACGAGGTGATCCTGGTCGACGGCGACTCGGTCGACGGGACCGTCGAGGCCGCACGGGCCTGCCGTCCCGACGTCCGGGTGGTCCGGCAGACGCGCCGCGGCAAGGGGAACGCCCTGGCGTGCGGTTTCGCCGCCGTCACCGGCGACGTCGTGGTGATGCTCGACGCCGACGGTTCCGCCGATCCGCAGGAGATCGAGCGTTTCGTGGCGGCCCTGGTGCAGGGCGCGGATTTCGCGAAGGGCACCCGATTCGCGCACGGCGGTCGCAGCGACGACATCACCACGTTCCGCCGGCTGGGCAACGCGTGGTTGAACTGGCTCGTCAACCGGATGTTCTCGACCCGGTACACGGATCTCTGTTACGGCTACAACGTCTTCTGGGCCGACCTGCTGCCCGCGCTGGACCTGCCCCCGTTGCTCGCCGACGGCGACGGCGGGATGCTCTGGGGCGACGGGTTCGAGATCGAGACTCTGATCAACATCCGGCTGGCCCGGGCCGGCGCCCACATCGCCGAGGTGGGCAGCGTGGAGTTCCCGCGCCTGCACGGGGAGAGCAACCTGCGGCCGGTCTCGGACGGCCTGCGCGTCCTGAAGACCATCCTCACCGAGCGCCGCCGCCGCGCCGCGCCGCTGCCCGAGCCGCGGCCCGACCGCGGCGGGCTCCACCGGCCGGACCAGCACCTCGACCTGCGCTCCGCCCGCCGGGTCGAGCCGCACCGGGTCGAGCCGCACCGGGTCGAAGCGCCCCGGCAGCAGCGGCCCGTGCCCACCGCGGGCCTGCACGGCTCCGACAACTCCTGACCGGCCCGACCCGGAGGCATCCGACGTGAGGCGCCCGTTCCGCAACCCGACCGGCCCGACCGGCAGCACCGCCCCGACCGACGCGCGCACCGCGACCGGCCCGCGCGTCATGGTGGTCGGCTCCGGATGGCGGTTCACCTCCGGGATCAGCTACTACACCTGCCACCTGGTCAACGCCCTCGCCGAGCGGCACGCGACGTCGGCCCTGCTGGTGCGCCGACTGGTGCCGGTGCTGCTGTACCCGGGGCGGCGCCGGGTGGGCCGGCGCGTGCACGACCTGGCGTACGACCCGGCCGTCGCCGTCCTCGACGGGCTGGACTGGTACTGGGGGCGCTCGGCACTGCAGGCCGCGGCATTCCTGCGCCGGGAGCGGCCCGACGTCCTGGTGCTGCAGTGGTGGACGGGCGCGGTGCTCCACAGCTACCTGCTGCTCGCGCTGCTGGCGCGCCGCCGCGGCGTCCGGGTGGTCATCGAGTGGCACGAGGTGCAGGACACCGGCGAGGCGCGCATCCCGGGGGTCACCGCGTACGTCTCCCGGCTCCTGCGCGTGCTGCTGGCCCGCTGCGACGGTCACGTCGTCCACTCCCGGCACGACCTGGCCCTGCTCCACCGGGCCTACCCGCTGACCGGTCCCGTCGAGATCACCCCGCACGGCCCCTACGACCACCTGGCCACCGCCCCGGCCGCCGGTCCCGCCGGTCCCCCGACGCCGGCCCGCGCCGCGGACGGCGGGGAGCTGACCGTCCTCTACTTCGGCGTCATCCGGCCCTACAAGGGCGTGGAGGACCTGGTCGCCGCGTTCGACCTGCTGCCCGCGCCGATCGCCGCGAGATTGCGGCTCGTCGTCGTCGGGGAGCCCTGGGAGGGCTGGACGGCGCCGCTCGAGGCGGTGCGCGCGAGCCCGCGCCGGGACAGGATCACCGTCGTCGACCGGTACGTCACGGACGCCGAGGCCGCCGCGTTCTTCGCCGCCGCCGACGCCGTCGCGCTGCCCTACCGCCGGTCGTCGGCGTCGGGACCGCTGCACCTGGCGATGAGCGCCGGCCTGCCGGTGCTGGTGTCGGACGTCGGCGGGCTGCGTGAGGCCGCGGGCGACTACGCCGGCGCCGTCTTCACCCCGCCCGCGGACCCGCAGGCCATCGCCCACGGGCTCGTCGACCTGGTGGCCCGCTGCGGCACCCGGTTCGCCGACCCGCACTCCTGGACCCGCACCCTCGACGCCTACGACCGCCTCTTCGCCGACATCGGCCTGCCGGTACCCGCAGCGGCGGTGCGGTGAGGATCGCGCTGGTCGTGTCCGCCTACGACCCGGCCGTGGGCGGGGTGGAGACCCACGTCCGCCATCTCGCGGACGGCCTGGTGGCGGGCGAGGACGACGTCACGGTCGTCACCCACCGGCTGGGGGCGGACTGGCCGGACGAGGAACGGCGCGGGCGCCTGGTGGTCCGCCGGTTCCCCCTCACGGTCCGCGCCGTCGACTACCGCTTCTCGACGTCGCTGGGGTCGTTCCTGCGCTCGGCCCGGGACGCCTTCGACGTCGTGCACGTGCACAGCTACCACACGCTCGTGGGGGTGAACGCGCTGCTGGCGCGGGCCGGGCCGCTCGTCGTCACCCCGCACTACCACGGAACCGGCCACACCCGGTTCCGGGCCGCCCTCCACCACCCCTACCGGGCGGTCGGCGGCCGGGTGCTGCGCTCCAGCCGCGCCGTGGTGTGCGTCTCGCGGGCCGAGGCCCGGTGGCTCGCCGCCGACTTCCCCGACGTCCAGGGCCGGATCGTGGTGATCCCCAACGGGACCCGGGCGCCGGGCGACGCGGGGGGCTCGGCCGTGGCCGGGCCGGGGGACGTCGTCTCGATCGGGCGGCTGGAGGACTACAAGCGGGGCGACCTGCTCGTCGAGGCGGTCCACCGGCTGCCCGCCCCGGCACGCCTGGTGCTCGTCGGCACCGGACCGGCCGGGGACCGGCTGGCCGCGCTGGCCCGCCACCTCGGCATGGCCGACCGCGTCGTCCTGGCGGGCCGCCTCCCCGAGGACGACGTCGCGGCGACGCTGCACCGGGCGGGCGTGGTCGCGTCGATGAGTGAGCACGAGGCGTTCGGGATGGGCCTTGCCGACGGGCTCGCGGCCGGGGCCCGGGCCGTCGCCTCCGACATCCCGGCGCACCGCGAGGTCGTGGCGCTCGCCGGCCCGGGCGCCGCCGCGACGCTCGTCACCCCCGGTGACGTCGCCGGGCTGGCGGCGGCGCTGGGCGCCGCGCTCGCCGCGGGCCGCCCCGACCGTCCCTCCCGCCTGCCCAGCTGGGAGGACGTCGTCTTCCGGACCCGGGCCCTCTACTCCGAAGTAGGTGCACCGTGACCCTCTCCCCGACCGACACCGGTCTCGGCCTGAGCCTCGTGCCCGGGCGACCCGACCCCCGCGCACCCGCCGACCCCCGCGCACCCGCCGCCGCCCGTCGGGCCCCGGTGTCGCGCAGCCTCGCCGCGGGCGACCTGCACGTGGACGTGCTGACCGGGCTCGACGCGGTCGCCGGGATCGCCCCGGCGTGGTCGCGGCTGTACGCGGCCAGCGACCTCGGCAACGGCGACCTGCACCCGGCCTGGGTACTCGCCTGGTACCGGACGTTCGTACGCGACGGCGACGTCGTCGTGGCCGCCGTCCGCGCGGGGGACGAGCTGGTCGGGGTGGCGCCGCTGTGGCGGATGCGGCTCGCGCCCCGGCTGCAGGTGCTGCAGCTGGCGGGCGCCGGGCGGCACGTGCTGCTGACCGACACCCCCGGGATCCTCAGCCCGACCGGGCACCACCGCAAGGTCGTCAAGGCCGCCGCCGACGCCGTCGCGGGCCTGCCCGGCTGGGCGTGGTGCACACTGACGCTCTCCCCGGCCCAGGGATGGAGCGACCAGCTGGCGGGGCCGGACTCGTCGTGGGTGTTCCCGCGCGTCGGGCGCACCTGCGTGATCTCCACCCTGCCCGCCGAGGGCGGCGCGTTCGAGGCGGCGTTCGAGGCGGGTCTGAAGCGGAACGTGCGCGAGAGCATCCGACGCTCGGTCAACCGGCTCACCCGGGACGCCCCGGGCTGGGCCGTGGAACGGGTGACGGGCGACCCGCAGCGGCTCGTCCCGGCCCTGGCCGAGATGGTGGCCCTGCACCGGCAGCGGGCCCGGCTGGGCGACCACAAGAGCCACCGCGACGTCTTCGCCGACGCCCGGTACGCGCGCCTGCTCGCCGCCGTCGCCGCCGCCCCCGGCGGCGCCGACCTGCTGTCGGTGTACACGCTGCGCGTCGACGGCCGCGCGCTCGCCGCCCAGGTGGTGCTGGACGCCCCGACGACGCGCACGCTGCTGGTCTCGGGCATCCACCCCGACGGGTGGCGCTACAGCCCGATGGCGCTGCTCACCCGGGAGATCGCGCGGGATGCCGTCGCCGAGGGCCGCACCCGCCTGAACCACTCCGCCGGTCCCGACACCGGCAAGCTGCGGTGGAGCGAGGCGATGGAGACGCACGCGGAGTTCAGCATCGTGCGGTCGTCGCGGCTCGCGCGCGCGGCGTTCCTCGCGCACAGCCAGGTGGCGGTGGGTGCGGCGCTGCGGCGGGAACGGCGGCGCCAGCAGGCCGCCGCGCCGGTACCTCCCGCATGACCCCCCGCATGACCCCCCGCATCACGCGGGCGGACGGGCTGCGGGTCCTGCAGCTGACGGACTTCTACCCGCCCGTGCTGGGCGGGCTGGAGCGCGTGGTCGCCGACCTGTCCGCCTCCCTGGCCCGCCGTGGCGCGGAGGTCGTGGTGGGGACCCTCAGCGCCGCCCCGCGGCAGGAGCCCGGCGTGCCCGTACAGCGGCTGGGCAGCACCCTGGGCCGGCTGCCCGGCGCGCACAGCGACGGCACGCGCCCGTTCCACCCGCCCTTCCCCGACCCGCTGACCGTGCGCGACCTGCACCGCCTGGTGACCGACGTCCGGCCGGACGTCGTCCACGTCCATTCCTGGATCCTCAACAGCTGGCTGCCCCTGCGCCGCTGCTGGCCCGCCACCCGGACCGTCGCCTACGCCCACGACTACGGCCTGTTCTGCCCCCGCAAGACCGACCAGCGGACGGCGGAGGGCCCCGGCTGCGGCACGCCCGGCGCCCTGCGCTGCGCC
>Ga0302323_100005044_pt1 | contig 10787 bp, 12 predicted proteins | sample Fen_T0_3_FD_201950 | JGI IMG/M metagenome (GOLD analysis project Ga0302323, IMG submission 201950) | Peat permafrost microbial communities from Stordalen Mire near Abisko, Sweden - Fen_T0_3 | ecosystem: Environmental > Terrestrial > Soil > Wetlands > Permafrost | place: Sweden: Abisko... | reverse complement strand
CCGCTGCCCGGCGGGCGAGAACGAGATCATCGAGGTGCGCCAGGTGCAGGAAATGGCTGATTTCCCGGCCGATGTGCAGGCGGTGGTGCAAAAGTACCCCGAGATACGGCCGCACATGAACAGCGCAACGTAAACGCCGCTATGCTTTCGATGTAATCATTCACCCGGGCCGCGCAAGATCGGCCCAGCCAAGAAGGAGCACCACATGAAGTTCATGATCATTGTCAAAGCCAGCAAGGAATCCGAAGCCGGCCAGATGCCGTCCGTAGAACGGATTACGGCGATGGGAAAATTCAACCAGGAGTTGATCGATGCCGGCGTGCTGGTGGCCGGTGAAGGCCTGCACCCCAGTTCCAAGGGCGCGCGGGTGCGATTCTCGGGTGATAAACGGACCGTCATCGACGGACCCTTTTCGGAGACCAAGGAACTGGTCGGCGGGTTCTGGATCTTCAACGTCAAATCGCGGCAGGAGGCGATCGACTGGATCCTGCGTTGCCCCAACCCGCACCTGGGCGAATCGGAAATCGAGATCCGCCAGATTTTGTCCGCCGAGGACTTTGGCCCCGCGCTCACCCCGGAACTCCGCGAGCAGGAAGAGCGTCAGCGCGCCCAGTCCGCGGCCCAGGCGCAGCAGTAAGCGCAGGCATGGCGGCGTCGGCCACCCATGAGGCGATCGAGGCAGTCTGGCGCATCGAGTCGGCCAAGATCATTGCCGTGCTGGCGCGCATGCTGCGCGATGTCGGGGTGGCCGAGGAACTGGCGCAAGACGTGCTGATCACTGCTCTCGAACAATGGCCAGACACGGGCGTGCCGGACAAGCCGGCCGCCTGGCTTACCGCCGCGGCCAAGAACCGCGCGCTCGACCATTTGCGTCACCAGACTCTGCTGCTGCGCAAGCACCGGGAGCTGGGCCTGGAGATGGAAGTGCGGCAGGAGCTGGCCGATGTCGCGCAACAGGAGGCGCTGGAGCGCATCGATGAGGATATCGACGACGACCTGCTGCGCCTGATCTTCACCGCCTGCCACGCGGTGCTGGCCTTCGAGGCCCGCGTCGCCCTCACCCTGCGCCTGCTCGGCGGCCTGGCCACCGACGAAATCGCCCGCGCCTTCCTGCTGCCCGAGCCCACGGTGGCGCAGCGCATCGTGCGTGCCAAGCGCAGCCTGACCGAGGCGAGGGTTCCCTTCGAGGTGCCGCGTGCCGAGGAGCGCGCCGCCCGCCTGGCGGCGGTGCTGGAGGTGATCTACCTGGTCTTCAATGAAGGCTACGCCGCCACCGCGGGGGATGACTGGATGCGCCCGGCGTTGTGCGACGAGGCCCTGCGCCTGGGCCGCATCCTGGCCCAGCTGATGCCGTCCGAGCCCGAGGTGCACGGCCTGGTCGCGCTGATGGAAATCCAGGCCTCGCGCATCGGCGCGCGCACAGGCCCCGGCGGCGAGCCCATCCTCCTGCTCGAGCAGAACCGCGCGCGCTGGAACCACATGCTGATCGGCCGCGGCCTGGCCGCGCTGGCGCGCGCCGAGGAACTGGACGGCGCCCTCGGTCCTTACGCGCTGCAGGCCGCGATCGCCGCCTGCCACGCGCGGGCTCCCGCCGCGCAGGACACCGACTGGACCCGCATCACCGCGCTCTACGATGCGCTCGCCCAGCTCAACCCATCGCCGGTGGTGGAACTGAACCGCGCGGTGGCGGTGTGCATGGCCTATGGTCCGGCGGCCGCTCTGGTGATTGTCGACCCGCTGCTCGCCGAACCAAAGCTCAAGGCCTACCATCTGCTGCCCAGCGTACGCGGCGACTTTCTCGCCAAGCTGGGCCGCCTGGCCGAGGCCGGCGCCGAGTTCGAGCGTGCGGCTTCGATGACACGCAATGTGCGGGAGCGCGAATTGCTGCTCGAACGGGCACTGGCCTGCGCGCGTGGCCTGCCGCCGGGACGCTAGCGCAACCGGGAAATGTTGTGCACCGGGCCAAGGCGCGCCGGCCTGCCGCCGCTTGACCCTAGTCCAGGAGGGTGATCTGCTCGAGGGCCTGTGAGACTGCCGGCACCGAATCCGGCCGCACCAGGCGCGCCACTTCCTTGCCGTCGCGCAGGAACACCAGTGTCGGCCAGAGCTTGACCCGGAAAGAGCGGCCCAGCGGACGCCCCGGGCCGTCGGCGACCTTGATATGCCGGATGTTGGCATGCGCCGCCAGGCCTTCGGCAATCACCGGCTGGGCGCGGCGGCAGTAGCCGCAATAGTTGTCGCCGAATTCGAGCACGGCGGGACCGGCGATCTGATCGATCTGGGCGCGAGCCGGCTCATCGCTGCTGTAGGGTTGGTTGCTGGCCATGATGTAAATTATATGGCGCCAGCGGACCGCGGCTTCAATCCGTCCCGCGCGCTGCCGCCGGCCCGCGCAGCAGGCGCACCCACCCGCATGCACCACGCTCAGGCCATGGTCGGCAGATAGGCTTCCAGGTGGTTGATGGTCTGGTTGCCGCCCTCGATAGCGTGGTATTTTTCGACCACCATCTGGCGTTCCGCGGCAGTGGCGAAGACGCTGCGCATGGTCAGCAGGGTCTTGCCCGCACGGTCTTCGAAAGTGATAGTGACATGGAAAACGCCGTTGTCGTTCCAGTCGCCATGGCGGTAAACCAGGCGTTCGGGGCGCAGCACTTCGCTGTAGCTGACCTTGTTCTCATATTCGGTCCCATCGGCCGCGCGCATGATGTAGATCCAGTCGCCGCCGGGGCGCACGTCCATCGATTTGGTGAAATTGGTGAAGCCGTCCGGCCCCCACCAGCGATCGACGTGCTTCACATCGGTGAACGCGGCGAACACCAGTTCACGCGGGGCGTTGATCAGGCGGGTGATGACGATCTCGCGATCGGCGGTGTCATGGGTGGGGGCGAATTGGCTGGCGCTCATGCGGCGGGTCCTTTGCGGGTGGCGTTGTGGTTGCGGTAGTGCCGGGGTTTGGCAGGCCGGCTATTTCCTGGCAGGCACGGCGGCTTCGACAGCTTCGACCTGGATGCGCAGGGTCACCTCCATCTTGAAGCCGTATTCCTTGCCGGAGGGCATGCCGAACTCCTCTCGGTTGATGCTGGCCAGCGCGTCGGCTCCGCACCAATCGCGTTTGAGCATCGGGTGGGGCATGCATTTGAAGGAATTGATGCTCAGGTTCACCGGCCGGGTGATGCCGTGCAGGGTCAGCTCGCCCGTCACCTTGGCGGGGCCGCTGCCGGTGAAGCCTTCGAGTTTGCCCTTGTAGAGCGCTTTGGGATACTTCTTCACATCGAAAAGCTCCGGTCCCAGGGCCACCTTGTTGAGCATCTTCTGGCCGAAGTCGACACTCGCCGGGTCGATGTTCACTTCGACCGTGCCGGTGCCGGCCGCCTTGTCGTAGCTGAGCTTGCCGGTCGTCCGGTTGAACTTGCCGCGCCAGACCGACAGGCCCATGTGGTCGGCCTCGAAGCTTGGGTAGGTGTGGTCCGGGTCAATGTCATAGGCGAGCGGGGCGGCCAGGGCCAGGGAACCGGCAGTCAGCAGGGGCAGGGCGAACAGGATTTTCATCGGTTTGCTTTCGCTAAGGTTGTGGCCTGCCGCCATGGCAGCACCGAAATCAAAGATTCGAAAGTGCTCTCAGGTCCGCGCCACCCAGTTGGCCAGGCGGTCGAAAGTCTCGGTCCAGCCCTGCATCGCACCCAGGTCGCGGTGCGCATTGCGCTCGGCCACTGTGCCGAAGCGGTCGTGCACGGTGATCCAGGTGGCGTTTGCGCGCGCCTCGAAGATCACGGTCATGACGATTTCGCCGTCATCGTCCCGGTCGTCGGCGGCGTGGGCGGCACGATAGGCGCGAATCTTCTCTTGCCACTCGCGCGGGTGTTCGTCCAGATTGACGCACATCACCAGGCGCTCCGGCGGGGTGATCTCCAGGTAGACGCCGGAGAGAGAAAAGTCGGTGCCGTCCGGCCCGCGCATGACGATGCGCCAGGCGCCGCCGACGCGCAGGTCGACCTCGCATACCGGGTTGGCGAAACCTTTCGGGCCCCACCACCGCGCCAGCTGCGCGGGGTCGGACCAGGCGCGGAACACCAGTTCGCGCGGCGCGGCGATCAGGCGGCGCAGCACCAGCTCCTTGCCGGGTGATTCAACAAAGGTGGCCCGCGGCAAGTAGCGGCCCAGCAGGTCGAGGTTGTCGTTCCAGCCGGTGGTCCAGCCGGCGCGCATCAACTCCGGGGTCCAGCGCGGATCGCGGTCCGCCACCCAGGTCAGGCGGGCGTGGATGGTCAGCCGCGCCTTGCCGCCCTGCTTTTCGAGCGTGATGGTCTGGCGCGCCTGGTGGAACAGCTTGCCGTTCTCCTCGCACATTTCGTCGTAGACCAGCCGTTCCGGCGCGACAATCTCGCGGTACACGCTGCGGCTGGTATAGGTGACGTGTTCGGGCGTGATCATGCGCAAGCGCAGCAGGCCGCCGGGCGCCACCTGCATTTCGTCCAGATGCACCTCCTTGAACCCGTTCGGGCGCCACCAGTGCACCACATGGCGCGGATCGGTCCAGGCGGCGAACACCAGTTCGCGGGGCGCGTCGATCAGGCGCGTGACCAGCACCTCGCGCTCATCAAGCGGGGTGGAGCGACGCTTGAGCAAGGTGGCCATGGCATTGGCAGCGGTCATTTCTCGTCTCCTTTCGCCGATTGCGCCTGCAAATCGCGCAGGTAATCTTCGAGGCGGTCCAGGCGTTGTTCCCACAATGCGCGGTACTGCTCGACCCAATCCGACACTTCCTTGAGCGGCTGCGCTTCCAGCTTGCAGGGGCGCCACTGCGCCTGCCGGCCCTGGGTAATCAGTCCGGCGCGCTGCAGGACCTTCAAATGCTTGGTAACCGCCGGAAGAGTGATCGCGAAGGGTTCGGCCAATTCCGTCACCGAGGTTTCACCCAGGGCGAGGCGCGCCAGGATCGCGCGCCGGGTCGGGTCGGCCAGCGCCGAGAAGGTGGCGCTGAGGTGGTCAGGGGTCATCCAAAATACCTGTCAGTTAATTAACTGACAGGTAAAATACAATGACCTGCCTAGGGTTGTCAAGCCTGGTCCAGATGCATAGCTTGGCAGCCGGATCGCCGCCTGGCCGCACAAGTTTCACAGAATCTATCGACGAATCAAAGCCTTGGCAATGGTTGACGGAAGTATTGGAATACCGGTGTCAGTCCATGAGGTGAGCGCATACTTCCGTCGTCGAATCGTGCCAACGCAAAAGGTGGGCTGCGATTGCCGCAGCCCAGGGGACATTCAGGATCACGGACCGGCGCAGGGCCGGTCCACGCAAGCTCAACGCACGATGCGCGCGTCACGAGTCAGCATCACCAGTTCCACGTAACGGTTGCCGACATGGTCATTCGGTGCGAACGACATGGTCACGCCCCCGATATCGAAGGGTGCAGCTTCCAGCGCCGCACGCACCTTCTCACGCGTCAGGTCCCTGCCTGCCCGCTGCAGGGCTTCGACCAGCAGGCGCGCGGCCAGATGCCCGCCCATGCCGTTATAGGTGACTGGCGCCTGGGTAGAACCGGCCATCTGCTGGTATTCCTTGGCCACCTTGACGGTCGGATCCCAGGGGTACTGGGTCACCTGCGTGAAGCCGACGCCGCGTGCGCGCTCGCCCGCCTCGCGTGCCACCAACTCGGCTGAGACCACCGAGAAGCAGAAAATCTGACCGCGAAAGTTGTTGTCCAACAGCAGCTTGACGAAGTCGGCCGACAGCTTGCCACCGGCGAACACCAGCAGCGCCTGCGGCGCCTGCGCCGCGATCTGCTTGGCGATGGCGGCGACATTGGTTCCATCATTGTCGATCAGCCCCGATGTCTTCAGGGCCAGGCCCTGCTTGCCCAGTTGCGCCTGCACATTGGCCAGAACTTCCTTGCCGCCGGGGTTGTTCAGGGTGGCCAGACCGATTTCCTTCTGGCCCAGCGAAGTGACATGGTCGACCAGCTTGGCCGACTCGTCCAGATAGCCGGCGCGCAAATAGTAGACCTGGCGGCTGGGCATTGCGCGCACGCTGTCGGCGACGCCGAAGGGCGCGATCAGCGGCACGCGGCGCTCGTTGAGCAAGGGGATTGCCGCGGCGGTGGTGGCGGTACCCACCCCGGAGAAGGTGGCAAACACCTTCAGATCATCGATCAGGTGCCGGTAATTGGCCACTGCCTTGTCGGCCTTCAGCTCGTCATCCAGGGAGACCAGCTTGATCTTGCGCCCGAAAATTCCACCGGTGGCGTTGACGTGGTCAAAATACGCCAAGGCGGCGCGGTTGTTCTCCAGCGCGATCCCGGCCAGCGGGCCGGAAAGCACAGCACTCTGGCCGATCAGAATGGCATCGGCGCTGACGCCGTCTTCCGCCAGGGCAGTCAGCGGCATCAGCGCCGCCGCCAAGAACAGGGCTGCCAGCCGGCCTGCAAACCCCCGGCCAAGGGCCGGTCTGTCACGATGTTGCATGAAATCCTCTTGAATAACAATGTCTTAAACACCCACGTGCAAAATGTTGCAAGCGCACAATCAATTTCTGAAGATACCATGACCTCGCTCTTTATATTGATTCAAGGAACCATACAAACGTTAACCTTTGTAAACCTACCTTACTAAATATAGCCGGAGGTACAGTCCTGGCGGTTGTGCATGGCGAGCACCGCACGTGATAATCAGGGATGCTTTACGCCCAGCCGCCCGAACAGACTTGCGACGTGTTCAGCGTCGTTCCCGATCAGCTGCGCCGACACCTGGCCCGTTCCTACTGGGGCGACGCCAACAAGCCGGGCCTGTCGGTGCCGAGTTTTCTCGAAGGACCGGTGTTCGATCCGGCCGGCAACCTGTACGTCACCGACATTCCCTACGGGCGGATTTTCCGCATCACCCCGCAAGGCGAGTGGAGCGTCATTGCGGAATATGACGGCGAGCCGAACGGCATGAAGCTGCACCCCGACGGCCGCCTGTGGATTACCGATTACCGGCGCGGCCTGCTGGCCCTGGACCTGGCGGGCGGCACCCCGGAACCGCTGCTGCCGCGCCGCAATGCCGAGGGCTTCAAAGGCCTGAATGACCTGTGCATCGCCGCCGACGGCACCGTCTACTTCACCGACCAAGGCCAGACCGGGCTGCACGATCCGAGCGGCCGGGTCTACCGGCGCAGCCCGGATGGCCGGCTCGATTGCCTGCTGGCCAACGGGCCCAGCCCGAACGGCGTGGTGCTGGACCGCGCGAGGAACGTGCTGTTCGTCGCCATGACCCGCGCCAACGCGGTGTGGCGCGCGCCCATCATGCGCGACGGCAGCCTGTCCAAGGTCGGCCTGTTCGCCCAGCTTTACGGGGTCAGCGGTCCGGACGGACTGGCCATGGATACGGAAGGCAACCTGCTGGTCGCCCACGCCTCCCTGGGCGCCGTGTTCGTTTTCTCGCCCCACGGCGAATGCATCGCCAGGCTCAAGTCGCCGGCGGGCGCGACGGTAACCAACCTCGCCTTCGGCGGCCCGGAGCGGCGCGACCTGTACATCACCGAATCATCTACCGGCAGCATCCTGCGCATCCGCTGGCGCGCGGCGGGTGCGCTAGTCTGAGCCGACACGCCCGGGCTAGCTGACCCGCAACTGCTGCTCCAGTTTGCGGTCCAGCACCAGGCCCCAGCCGGGCAGCTCGCTCAGGCGCATGCGCCCGTCGGCAATCGGCGGACGGTTCTGCACCAGCGCGTGGTACAGCGGGTCGCGGTTCGGCTGCATCACTTCCACGCACACGCCGTTCGGCACGGAGGCTGCCAGCGCCGCGCCGACCTGCGGCTCAAGATGCGACATCACTCCCACGCCATAGCTTTCGGCCAGTGCCGCCACCTTGCGCCACTCGGTCGGCCCGCCGCCCCAGCTCGGGTCGTAATTGCACAGGTCGATCGCGCCGGCGGCCATCAGGTCGCGGCAGCCGGCCTTGGTGATCTCGCTTTGCCCCGCGCAAATCGGAATGGGCACGGTGCGGCGCAAACGCGCCAGGTCCATGCGGTCGTTCTGCCACAGGCAGGGCTCTTCCAGCCAGCGTATATCGAGCGGCTCGACCAGCCGGGCGAAGGCCAGTGCCTGCTCGTAATTCCATCCCTGGTTGGGGTCGGGCATCAGCCAGAAACCCGGGCCGGCGCCATCGCGCGCCGCGCGCACCCGCTCGGCATCGGCCTGTGGCGACTGCGCGCCCACCTTGAGCTTGCAGCCGGCGAACCCTTGCTCGCGCAAGGACGCCATTTCACTGGCTACCTGGGCGAGGTCATTCTCCGGATAGTAGTAGGCGCCCATCGCCACTACCGGCACCTCGTCGCGAAAGCCGCCCCAGACCCGGTGCAGCGGCGCATTCAGGGCCTTGCCCACTGCATCCCACAACGCGGCGTCCACGCAGGCCATTGCGCGTATCGCCATCCGCCGGTCACGCAGGAAATTGCGCGTGATCGGATGCATGGCCTGCCAGCAGGCCTCGACATGAAACGCATCGCGGCCGATCAGCAGCGGCGCAATCTCTTCATGGATCAGGCGCAGGATCTCGGCTTGGCCGGTATCTTCATTGTTGCTGAAGCACTCGCCGATCACCCCATCCCTGGTGTAGACCCGGGTGAGCACCGTGCAGCGCACGGTGATGGCTACCGTGCCGGCCTTCAGCGGGCGCGGCAGCGGCATGCGCAAGGCGACCGCCTCAATGCGTTCGATCCGCATGGTTTACAAATCCTCGGGCACGGCGCGCCGTGCCGGGCCGGTATAGGTAGGCACATACTGGCGCGGGATCGGGCCCTTGTTGCGCCCGCCCTGCTGGGTCTGCTCCCAAGCGTGGGCGAGGATGCCGACCGAACGCGACAGGCAGAACAGCCCGCGCGCCAGCGGCGCCGCAAAGCCCAGCTCGGCGTAGATCACCGCAGTGGCCCCGTCGATGTTCATCGGGATCCGCTTGCCGCCCTTGCGTGCCGCCAGTTCGTTCTCGATGGCGCGGGCGATCTGGGCGTAACGCCCGCTGATTTCGCCGCGTGCCGCCGCCGCGTCGACTAGTTCAAGCAAGCGCGGTGCGCGCGGGTCGATCGGGTGAAAGCGGTGGCCAAAGCCGGACACAAATTTGCCCTGTTCGGCAACGAACTCATCGAGCGCGGCCTTCACTGCATCCCTCTCGGTTGCACCGGCATCGATGCGTCCGGCCGCCGCCAGATACAGCTCCACCGCCTGCTCGCCGGCGCCGCCGTGCACATCACCGAGCACGTTGACCGCCGAGGCCATCGCGTTGTTCAGCCCGACACCGCAGGTCGCCGCCATGCGCGCAATCGCAATCGACGGCGCCTGCGGGCCGTGGTCGACCGCGGCCATCAGCGCGGCGTCGAGCAACTCGCCTTGTGCCTTGGTCGGCAGTTCACCGCGGGTCATCAGCCAGATCATCTGCGCCAGGCTGATCTTGCCGATCAGTTCCTCAATCGGGTAGCCGCGGTAGCGGATCACCCCCGGCTTCATCTCGATAATCGAGGTCGCCCACCAGTCGCTGCTTGCCCCGCCATCCACGATTTCGCTCATACCGCCTGCTCCGTTTTCAATGCGTTGATTTGTTGCGCGTCGTATCCCAGCTCGGCGAGAATTTCGTCGGTGTGCTGGCCCAGGGTGGGCGGCGGGTTGTCCACCCGCGGCGCCTCGCCGTTCAACTTGAAGCCGGTGCGCAGCACGCGAATGTCGCGTCCGACACCGGGCACGTCCGGGAAGGTCGCGACCATCCCGCGCGTGGCTACCTGCGGATTGGCGAGCGCCTGGGGCACGGTATAAACCGGCCCGGCCGGCACGCCGGCGGCGTTCAGCAGGCCCCACCATTCATCGGCGGATTTGTCCGCCATCGCCTCCTCAAGCAGGGCCTTGAGTTCGTAGCGGTGTTGCAGGCGCCCCTGGCGCTCGTGGAAGCGCGGATCGCTGATCAGCGCAGGCCGCCCGACCACCCGGCATACCGCTTCGAACTGCTCCTGCTTGTTGGCCGCGATGTTGAGCAGGCCGTCGCCGGTGGCAAAGGTGCCGGACGGGCTCGCGGTGCCGTTCTCGTTGCCCATCGGCCTGGCTTCAACTCCGGCAATCAGCAGATTGGATACCGCCCAACCCATGGTGGCCATCGCCGCCTCCAGCATCGACACGTCTATCATCACGGCCTCGGTGCGCTGGCGGTCGGCCAGGCTGGAGGCGACTGCAAAGGCGGCGGTGATCCCGCCTATGGTGTCGGCCACCGGGTAGCCAACCCGGTAGGGCGCCGTCTCGGGGCTGCCGGTGATGCTCATCATGCCCGACATGCCCTGGATGATCTGGTCGTAGGCCGGCAGGTCGCGCAGCGGCCCCTCCTGGCCGAAGCCGGAAATCGCACAGTAGATCAGGGTGGGGTTGTCCTGCTTGAGCGCTTCGAAGCCCAGGCCCAGGCGTTGCATCACACCGGGGCGAAAGTTCTCCACCAGCACCTGGCTGCTGGCCACAAGCCTGCGGAACAGGGCTTTGCCGGCGGGCTTCTTGAAGTCGATGGTGATCGAGCGCTTGCCCGGGTTCTGCGCCAGGAAGGAGACGCCCATGTGGGCCTTGTTGAGTTCCGGGTCGGCGCCGAGCTGGCGCGCCAGGTCGCCGCTGCCGCGGGTCTCGACCTTGATCACGTCCGCACCCATATGCGCCAGCTGGTGGCAGCAGAACGGGCCGGCCAGCACGTTGGTCAGGTCCAGGACGCGTACGCCATTCAGGGGTTTGAACATCGCGACTTCCTCTTGCATGTATGCGGCTTGGTTTGCGTATCAGTCGGGCT
>Ga0302323_100005042_pt1 | contig 10788 bp, 8 predicted proteins | sample Fen_T0_3_FD_201950 | JGI IMG/M metagenome (GOLD analysis project Ga0302323, IMG submission 201950) | Peat permafrost microbial communities from Stordalen Mire near Abisko, Sweden - Fen_T0_3 | ecosystem: Environmental > Terrestrial > Soil > Wetlands > Permafrost | place: Sweden: Abisko... | reverse complement strand
CCCGGATCTGAAATCGCTCGCGGTCATCCAGGCCAACCGGCTGCTCGTGTCGCGGCTCACGTACTTCAACGTGGGGCTGTTCGGGGCGATGCTTGCAATGGCTCTGCCGATGCTCGCGGCGGCGATCCTCGCACACCGCACTCTGGGTCACCGCGCAAGGACGCTGGTGGTTCTGTGCCTGCTCATGCTGGCCGCCCTGGCGAGCTTGTTCCTGACGTTCTCCAAGAGCGCGTATCTGGCCTCTTCTGCCGGGGTCTTGATCCTCCTGTTCCTCATCGTCAGAAGCCGGAAGCGACGGGTCTCGCTCGTCCTGACGGCCACGTTGATCTCGGCGGTCGTGATCCCCTGGCCGGCCGCGATCCTGCAGGTGGCGCCTCCGCTCGAGCAGGCGTACCGGAACGCGGTCGTGAGGCTGGTCGGCCAGAGCCGCTACGACTCGTGGAACCCGGCGACGCTATCCGGGCGCGGGTCGCTTCTGGAGCGCTGGTACGCGACGCGCGCCGCCGCCCAGATGGCGATCGACCATCCGCTGTTGGGGATCGGACTCGATCAGTTCAAGGCGCAGTACGTGGGACGCTACAAGCCCGCGGAGGCTCATCTCGAACTGGACTCCGCGCATACGTTCTGGCCGGAGATCGGCGCCGAACTGGGGCTGCCGGCGCTGTTCCTGGTGGTCCTGATCTTTGCTGCGGCGCTTCTCGCACTGTGGCGCGTCTATCGGTCGCCGCCCGATCAGCTCGGACGCCTCCTCGCGGCCACGTTCCTCGCGTCTATGGGAGGCTGGCTCGTAGTTGCCACCACGTTCGACATCGACCTGTACCGCGACTGGCGGAACATGTCTTCCGACGTGGTGATGGCCGCGGTTCTGGTAGCGTGCGCCTTCGCGCTATATCGGACGACCCGGGCCGCCGGTGCCGCCGATGCCGCCGCTGCCGCGGCCGGAAGGGCCGGAGGCGGGGCCGAAGCGGCGGGGATCCCCGCCGTCTAGCGAGCGGCCCGGAGGACGCGGCCCCAGAATGCCGGGACCTCCGCGCGCAGGAGACCCCCGGCAGTCTGTACGGCGCCGCCGTTGAGCGTGTCCTGCCACTCCCTGTTGTGCGGCGCCGGAACGGCCACCTCCACCGGCCGATCCGACGAGTTCAGCATCACGACAACCGTCTCGCCGTCGAGTTCGCGCGTGAAGGCGAGCTGCTCGGCCGCCACATGCAGCTGGAGGTACGAGCCGCGCCGGAGGGCTGCGGATTCGTGCCGCACCGCCGCAAGCCGCGTGATCGCGTCCGCCAGCTTCGGGTCCGATCCCATGCTCGGTCCACTCGCGATGTCCATCGCCGGCCGGACGGGCTTGTCGTCCCGCCAGCCCAGCTTCCCCTCGAGCCCCCATTCGGAGCCGTAGTAGATGGACGGCACGCCCGGCATCGTGAAGAGCAGCAAGTACAGCGGATACAGGTCGCGCAGGTCGGACAGCTTGCTCGCGACGCGATCCTGGTCGTGGTTGTCGACGAAGTTGTAGAGCGCCAATCCCGCATAGCGCCCGTCCGGCCCAAACTGGCGGTTCAGGGCATAGGCGATCTCGAAGTAGTTGCGGTCCACGAGGCTCGAGTACAGGCCCTTGTAGCACTCGTAGTTGGTGACCGAGTCGAGGGTGTCGGGGTTGGCCCAGCGACGGTAGTCCCCGTGGACGATCTCACCGAAGATCCAGAACTCCGGGTCGATGGATCGGCACCAGGCGGCCAGCGCCCGAAGGAAGTCGAGGTCTATGACGTCGGCGGCGTCCAGCCTCAAGCCATCGATACCGAAGTCCTCGATCCACGACCTGACCGCACCCAGGAGGTGTTCTCGGACTCCGGGATTGCCGAGGTTCAACTTGACCAGGTGGAAGTGGCCGTGCCAGCCCTCGTATGAGAAGTCGTCGCCGTAGGGGCTCTTGACGCCGAAGTTGAGGCCGGCGAACCAATCGCGATATGGCGAGTCGGCGCCGTGTGCCTGCACGTCTCGAAATGCCCAGAAGTCGCGGCCCACGTGGTTGAAGACGCCGTCGAGAACCACCCGGATCCCCTTGTCGTGGCAGGCGCGGACGAAGCGCTTCAGCGTCTCGTCGGTCCCGAGCCGCCGGTCCAGATGCCAGTAATCGGCCGTGTCGTAGCCGTGCGCCGAGGACTCGAAAAGCGGCCCCACGTACAGCGCGTTGCAGCCAAGGCCTCGGATGTGATCCAGCCAGCCGAGCAGCTGATCCAGCCGTTCAACCGGCGGCGCGCCGAAGTCGTTGTGAGCCGGAGCGCCGGTCAGCCCGAGCGGGTAGATGTGATAGAAGGTGGAATCCCAGGCCCAGTCGTTCAAGTTGCGTCTCCGATTCGATGGTACCGGGCCGGGCGCATTCGCCTCACCCGCCGTGTACCGATCGGTACATCCGGCGGGCACACGAATGCCCCGGCTCACGAGTAGATGCCGTGCATGAACTGATGAACGGCCTGGTAGACGAGCTGATCGTCCAGGCTCGCGAAGCCGTTGAGATGCAACCCGATGTACGTGTTGATCATCCCGAGGAAGGTCGCGGCGTAGGCCCTGTGCCGCCCGCGCATGTTGCCGTGGTCGTTGGCCGCGGCCTCGAAGAGCAGCTCCAGCGCCTGATGCTGCCCGGCGTTCCGGGCCAGGATCGCCTGATGCCCGTCGCTGTGCTCCGGTGCGAACCAGAACGCGAGCTGCATCCGGTAGTACGGGCCGTTGGACCGGGCAAAGTCGAAGTACGCGCGAACCACGGCTTCGAGCGTAACGACGAGATCGCCGCGGTACTCGGCAGCCTTGCCGAGCGCGTTCCGCAGCCCGGCGGATCGCTCATCGATCAGAGCGTCCAGCAGACCCCTCTTGCTGCCGAAGTAGTGGTAGAGCGTGGGCTTCGTGATGCCGGCCGACTCCACGATCTCCTGCACGCCGACCGCGTCGTAGCCGCGCTCGCTCCACAGGTCGAGAGCGCGCGAAAGGATCAGAGAGCGGTTGTCCATGAGCGCAGTATACCGATCGGTATAGCGGCACGCAAGTACGGCCGGCACCGGCGCGGATCCCCGCTCCCGGACCTAGAAGCCGAGCTCCGTGAGGATGGTATGCATGCGGCGGGCGGCCCTGCCCCGGTGCGAGATCCGGTTCTTCGCCTCAGCCGTCCATTCGCCCAGGGTCCGGGCGCCGGGCTTCTCGACGACCGGTTCGAAGATGGGGTCGTAGCCGAAACCGCCGTTTCCCTTTGGCGCCGCGGCGATGCGGCCTTCCAGGGTTCCGCGCGCCAATCGCACGGACATGCCGCCTCTCGGCCCGCGTGCTTCGGGCAGCGCGAGCGCCAGGACGCAGCGGTAGCGCGCGCCGCGCCGTTCGGGCGGCAGCCCATGCAGCGCGCCGAGCAGCTTGACGTTGTTCTGCTCGTCGGTGGCGTTCTCGCCCGCGTAGCGCTTGGTGCGCACGCCGGGGCCGCCACCCAGGGCGTCGACCTCGAGCCCGGAATCGTCGGCCAGCGTGGGCATGCCCGATATCGACGCGTAGAAGCGGGCCTTGATGGCCGCGTTGGACTCGAACGTCTCGCCGTCCTCGATCGCTTCCTGGGCTACGCCCACGTCGTCGAGGTCTACCAGTTCGGCGCGCAGGCCCAGCAGTTCACGCAGTTCGCGGAGCTTGTGCGTGGAGCGCGTGGCGACGAGCAGGCGCGTTCGCTCCGGTTGCGTGGTAGGGGAGGGGGCGCTGGTCACGGCCGGCGCGGCTCAGACCTTGACCGAAGCCAGCGCTTCGGCCTGCGCGGCAAACAGCTTCTCGAGCCCGAGGGAGGCGATATCCAGCATGCGGTCCATGTCCCCGCGTTCGAACGGCTTCCCTTCGGCCGTGCCCTGCAGTTCGACATACCGTCCGGCGTCGGTGGCGACGATGTTCATGTCAACCTCGGCCTTGGAATCTTCGGAGTAGTCGAGGTCCAGGTAGGTGATGCCGTTCAGGATGCCAACGCTTACGGCGGCCACACGGCCAACGACGCAGCGTTCCATGCCGTACGTGCGCAGGGCGGAGGCCAGGGCCACCCAGCCGCCTGTGATGGACGCCGTGCGCGTGCCGCCGTCCGCGTTGAGCACGTCGCAGTCGATCGTGATCGTCCGCTCCCCGAGCTTGCCCATGTCGATGACGCCGCGCAGCGATCGCGCCACAAGACGCTGGATCTCGAAGGTCCGCCCGCCCACCTTGCCCTTGGCCGACTCGCGCACGTTTCGTTCGCTGGTGGCCCGCGGCAGCATGCTGTATTCGGCCGTAACCCAGCCGGTTCCCTTGCCGCGAAGGTGCGGCGGGATCTTGTCCTCGATCGTGGCCGCGCACAGCACCTCGGTGCCGCCGACCTTGATCAGGCACGATCCCTCGGCCCATTTCTGCACACCCATTGTGAACGTGACCGGTCGCAAGTCGCCGGGAAGGCGGCCGTCGGCTCGCTGTAGCGGCTGGGCCCCGATTGTCATCGCGGTTTCTCCTCGTTCGGCTCTGGCTGGCCGCTCTCCGCCGGCCGATCAAGTTCCGCCTCGGCCCGCGCCTCAGCCTTTGCAGCATCCCACAACTCGTCGAGTTCGGCGAAACTCAATTCACGCAACTGCACGCCACGTTCCCGGGCCATCCGCTCCACACGCCGAAAGCGGCCGCGGAACTTCTCCGCCGCAGCCCGCAGGGCGGCCTCCGCGTCCACGCCGTGGCGGCGGGCGAGGTTCGTGACCACGAGCAGCAGGTCGCCGACCTCCTCGTGAAGCTCCGCCTGCGTGCGAGCCGCCTCGATCTCGGCGAGTTCCTCGTGCACCTTTGCGACGATGCCCGCGATGTCCGGCCAGTCGTAGCCCAGATGCGCCGCGCGCTCGGACATTTCCTGAGTGGCGGCAAGAGCGGGCATGGACAGCGAGATCCCGTCCAGGGCGCCCTTGACGGGCGTGGCGGACGCGCCGGTGGCGCCGGCATCGGCCGCTGCCGCGGCGCCCTCGCGTTCGGCCCGCTTGATCTGCTCCCACTGGCGGTTCACGTCCGATGACGTGGACACCTTCGCGTCGCCGAACACATGCGGGTGGCGTCGCACGATCTTGCGGCTGATCGCCTCGTAGACGTCGGTCATGTCGAATACGCCGGCTTCCGACGCGAGCTGTGCGTGAAGCACGATCTGGAGGTAGAGATCGCCGAGTTCGCCGGCCAGATCGGGCGTGGCCCCGGAGTCGAGGGCGTCGTAGACCTCGTACGCCTCCTCGAGGAGGTGCTTCTTCAGTGACTGGTGGGTCTGCTCGCGGTCCCAGGGGCAGCCGTCAGGGCGTCGCAGCCGATCGGCGATCCACGGCAGCGCCCACGGGCTGGCGGGTGCGGACTCGGGGCTTACGCCCGTCAGGTAGAGCGGTCCCGCGGTCGCCACGTCCGTGAGCTGGGCTACGGTCGTGTCTTCCGCCACTCCGATCCGCCCGACCGGGTGATCGGGCGGGTACAGGCGCCTCAGAACCGCCAGGCAGTCCTGATCGGACCGGGAATGCCGTCCGGCGAGCGGCTCGAGCGCTGCGGCCGGATCGCCGCTCGCGCGCAGCACAGCCGCGGGTACGACAAGCAACGGGCATGACGGCTCTACGGCCGTGCCGGCAAGCCGTTCGAATGTGGCAATCTGCAGCCCGGCCGTGGGGTCCAGCCCCCATCGGATCCGCGCCTCGGCGACGAATGCGTCGAGCACAAGTCTCCGGCTGCTACGGAGCGGCCGTGGGGGTGAGGGCAGTCATGGCGGCCGAGTCCTCCCAGGTGAGGGTCGAACCCTTGAGCTCACCGAGCCACGTGGTGAAGAGCGTCTTCTTGAGCTTGGCCTGAGACACGGCATCGAGCGTGCGAGTCTGCTGCTCGGTGACCTTGAAGACGTAGAAGTCGCCGTTGATTGTCACGAGCTCGCTGACGCTGCCGACCGGCGTGTTCCAGATCGCGTCCCGTTGGGTGCCGGTGAAGGTGTACTGCGCCACCCAGCCGATGTCGCCGCCCGCGAGAGCGTCGGCGGACTCGCCGTACTTCTTGGCCGCATCCTCAAAGCTCATGCCCGAGTTGATGGCAAGTTGGGCATTCGCGATTCGCTGTGCGGGCGCCCCACGCCGGCCGTCGAACTCCACGAGGACGTAGCCGGACGCGCTCTCGAGGATCGGATCCAGGATGGTTCCGGCCTTCAGCCCGTCCTTGAAGAGGGCTGCACCGACGGCCGGCATCGTGAGTCCCGAGTTGCCGCTTGACATGGTTGCGCTGAACCACTCTGCCTGCAGCCACGGTGCATCGCCACTGAACTTGTTGATGCCCGAGACGTCGTCATTGATTGTCGTGTCTCGCGCCATGGTGGTCCACTGCGTGGGGTCCTGGCGAAGCTTCGCTGCGGCGTCATCGGCGCGCTTCTTGGCGTCGGTCCAGGCGGCATCGGTCGAGGCGACCGAACTCGCGTTCGCGGCGGAGTGATTCGGGGCGAAGACGAGCAGTTTGAACTTGACCTCGTCACCACCGCCCAGGCTGCTGAACAGGTTCTGGATCTTGATCTGCTCGACGTGGCGCTGGACCGTTGGTGCGGCTGCGTACTTGGCCTCGACCGTGTCCTTGATCGCCTTCCGGAGCGCCTCGTCCTTGACCAGGGCGTTGTAAGCGTCGCCACCGACCGTCTTCTGCCAGTCCGGATCCTCGTAGGTTTGAACGATCGTGACGACTGTTGCGAAGCGGTAGATACCGTCCGATCCCTTGAAAAGGGTGGTTGTGTCGTTCACCTTGGCCAGAGCGAAGATCGCGTCGGTGAGGTCCGCGTCCAGCGTGGTCCCGTCCTTGCTCAGCAGGTTCAGGTCGCCGGGCGTCGAGCTTCCGGCAAACTCAGCGCTGTTGATGAGCCCCAGGTTCGCCTCGGCTGCGACGTCATCCCACTTCTTGCCGTTCTTGACTTCGTCGAGGAGCGCCTGGGCTCGTGTTGACGCGGCGGTCAGGTCCGCCTGTGTCAACCCGGCTGCGGGATCCGCGGCGCTGGGCTCGACGCCGATGACTTTGATGTGCCGCAGCTCCGGGACCGTCGCGTCGATCTTGACCTGATCCGTGAGCTGCTGGTCCGTCACCTTGATGTTGTTCTTGGAGGCGTACTGCCGCAGTTCCGCCTCCTGTTCCAGCTGGCTCAGCGCATCCGAATACGCCTGCGAATCGGCCATGCCGGAGGTGATGGGGGTCGTAAGGTTCGTGAATTCGTCGGAGCTGATCTTGGTCTGGTTGCGGAGTCCGGTGAACACGTCGATTTGACGCTGATAACGCGTCTTGTTCAGCTCGACTCGATTGCGCACGGCGTCCTTGCTGATGGTCTCGCCGTTGACCGCCGCGACCGGCGTCCAATGTTGCGTGTAGTAGCCGGACAGCAAGACGCCGCCCATGAGGGAGACTGCGATCAGAATCACCAGGCTGAAGGTCAGCGTGACGATGACGCCGCGCCGAGTGTCGTCGCGCCGGGTTCGTCTTCGTGAAGGCTGCGGTGCCGTTCGAGTGCGGAAGGTCATCTGGGCGTCCTGATGCAAGCGTGGCCCGGCAGTTCGCCGGGGTGACGGGGCTGTATGCTACCGCATTCCGATTGCTGAAAAGGCGAGTGGGCGAGCGCGGCCTATACGGAACGGGCGCGAAGACTGTATCAGTCGGGCGATCGGCGTTCTTCCTTGCTCTTGCGGGACCGTCTCACGAGGCGGTTCACCACGGACCTGTACGCCTCGGACTGGCGGGTCCAGCTGAGGTCCTCCACGCGGGCGCGGGTTCGTTCCACTCGGGCTGTGCGGTCCGCGGCGTCGTCGCAGAGGCGCAGGACCGCGGCGGCGAGTGCCTCGGGATCCCCAGGCTCATAGGTGGAAAGCGTGTCCGGCGCGAAATACAGTTGCACCGTAGGCAGACGCGAGGCCACGACCGGCTTGCCCATGGCCGCGTATTCGAGCACCTTGGTGGACAGGCTCATGCCGGTGAATGCGTCGAGGCGGGTTGGGGCCACGCCGATGTCCGCCTTCGCAACCGCGTCCGGCACGTCCTCGATGGGGATTCGGCCGGGAAATTCCACGCGATCCGTGATCCCGAGTTCATCGGCGAGGGCCTTCAGCGCGGGCTCGGCGTCTCCGCGGCCGAAGAAGCTCGCCTTGAGCCGCAGTTCGGGACGGCTGGCCTTTATCGATGCTACGGCGCGCAGGACCACGTCCAGCTCGTATGTTGGCGTCAGCGCGCCGGTGTAGACGATTCTCAGCGTGCCGTCCGTCATGAAGTCGCGACGGGGGCTCGCGGTTGGATCAAACAGTCCGAGGTCCGGGCTGTTCATCACGACGGTGAGCTTCCGTGGCTCGAGCCCAAGACCGCGCAGCCGATCCGCCAGCGGCTCGTTCACGGTGAGGACCTCGTTCGCGAAACGGATCGAGAGCTTCTCCTGCAGTCGGAGGAGCCGGTAGCTGATGGGGTTGGCGGCCTTCGGGAAACGGCTGCGGAAGAACTCCGGCATTGCCTCGTGCAGATCGAGCAGGACGGGCACGCCGGCGAGCTTCATGGGAAGCGCCGCGAACACGAGGTAGTCCGGCAGCGAGTGCACCTCGACAAGGGCGTAGTGGCGTCTGCGATGGGATCGGGTGGCGGCCCAGAGGGAGCGCATCAGGAATGCGCCGTACTCGGCCAGGTATACGGGCAGGCCGGCGCCCTGGTGGCGCTTCACGGGCAGCCGGTGCAGGTTCACGCCCGCTACCACGGCATGGTTGCCCTCGCCGGGACGGCGCAGACCGAAAACGTCCACTTCCCAGCCGTCGGCCACGAGGGCCTCCGCCTCGCGGCGAACGCGTGCGTCCTCCTCGTAGTAGGCGTGCACGATCATGCAGATCGGCCGGCGCGTGGTCGTGGCCGTCACGGGGCCGTCCCAGATGCTCCGGTCGTTCCATCTGCGCCGGCCAGTACGGCGGAAATCCGATCGGCTGTGCCGGCGCCCTTCAGGCTGAGGTTGCGCGCCCGCTCCGCGGCCCGTTCTTCGGACGTCCCGATGGGGGCACGTGCGGCAAGCTCGCGAGCGGCCATTTCCCGATCGAGCCCCACGAGCACCGACGAGGTGTCGCCGCCGCTCACGGTCTCGACCCACTCGGTGGACGTGCGAAGGACGAGGCACGGGACACCGAGCCAGGCGGCCTCGCGCTGGACGCCGCCCGAGTCGGTGAGAACGGCGGCCGCGTGCAGCTGGAGCGTGAGGGACGTGCGATAGCCCTGTGGCTCGACTACGAGGACGCCGTCGGGGAGCCTGATGCCGGCGCCGGACAGCGCCGCGGCGGTGCCGGGGTGCAGAGCCAGGACCACCGGTCGGTCCGCCGTCGCCGCGGCTCCCAGCAGCGCGGCCCAGGCCGCCATCGCTTCGGGGGAACGATTCTCGGCGCGGTGCACGGTGGCGAACAGGTAGCGGCCGGGCAGGAGCTTCAGGTCCAGCCGCTCCGCCACTTCCGCGAGCGCCGCCGGTTCGCGAAGGGTCGCGGACATGCGCGCGGCCAGGTCCAGCATCAGATCGCCGACTTCCGTGACACCCCCGCTTATGCCCTCCGACGCCAGATTCGACACGGCCGCCGACGTGGGCGCGAAGAGCCAGGTGGCAAGGTGGTCGGCCACGATTCGGTTCAGTTCCTCGGGCATGCGGCGGTCGAAGCTGCGGAGTCCGGCCTCAACGTGCGCCACCGGGATGCCCATCTTGGCCGCGGCAAGTGAACCCGCCAGGGTGGAATTGGTGTCGCCGTAGACCAGAACCGCGTCGGGGGCCAGGTCGCCCAGGAGCGGCTCGAGAGCGATGAGCATCCGCCCGGTCTGTTCTCCGTGGCCGCCACCGCCCAGCCCCAGCGAGTAATCGGGCCGCGCAAGTCCGAGCTCGTCGAAGAAGCTGCCCGCCATGGCCTCGTCGTAGTGCTGCCCCGTGTCGACGAATATCTCCGCGTGGTCCCGTCGGAGCACAGGCTGCAACGCCGCCGCCTTTATGAGCTGCGGCCGCGTCCCCACTACGCTGACGATTCTCACCGTCGGCGGCTCCTACCGAACCGGCGCATTGCCGTGCCGCCGGCGAGTGGCCGCCTGGACTCCAATGCCCAGGTAGCGAGCCGTAGCGGGCAGTTCCACGTCGCGGAGGCTGTTACGGCCGTCGAAGATCACCTCGAGCTCGGGAAAAAGCGAGTAGTCGATCTGAGTCCACAGTGGGTCGGCGGTCTGCGTCACGATCGCCCGGATCGGGGCGCGTTCGCCCCAGTGGTACGGGGTCGCGCAGCAGTGCTCGATCTCCGCGTCCGAGAGCAGCGGATCGTAGGCGTATACCGCGGCGCCGTGGAACGACAGGCGCTCGATCAGCGGTAGCGCGCGCGAGTAGGCGAGCTCCTTGACTCCGTCACGGTATGTGAGACCGAGGACGAGGATCGGAACGTCGTCGAGTCCGCCGAGCAAGCCCTCGAGGGACTTGATGGCAAGGCCCACCTGCGCATCATTCGTACGTCGCGACACGGCCACGACTTCCAGATCCGGGGCGCGTGACAGGAGCAGGTGCGGGTACACGGGGATGCAGTGCCCGCCAACCCCGATACCGGGCTGATGGATGTGCGAGTAGGGCTGGCTGTTGGCCGCCTCGATGACCTCCTGGATGTCCACTCCAACGCGGTCGGCATAGCGGGCAAAATCGTTGGCGAGGGCGATGTTCACATCGCGGTACGTCGTGTCGGCGATCTTGCTGAACTCGGCCGCCTCGGCGCAGCTCATCGCCACTACCTCCGCGTCCAGCACCGAGTC
>Ga0302323_100005041_pt1 | contig 10788 bp, 5 predicted proteins | sample Fen_T0_3_FD_201950 | JGI IMG/M metagenome (GOLD analysis project Ga0302323, IMG submission 201950) | Peat permafrost microbial communities from Stordalen Mire near Abisko, Sweden - Fen_T0_3 | ecosystem: Environmental > Terrestrial > Soil > Wetlands > Permafrost | place: Sweden: Abisko... | reverse complement strand
CGCCTACCCGCTCGGCCTCGCCGACATCGTGCTGACCGGGCGCGGCGTGAGCGCCGAGCTGCCGCCCAACCAGGCGGCGCAGAAGCTGCTCGTCGACTACAACGCGGCGATCGCGAACGGGACGCTCTGGGGATCCGGCTCGGGTGTCTGCGCAGCACTGCGCGTGAAGGCCATGCGTTGCATGATCGAGGCGACCGGCGACTACATCGCACGCGGCAACAAGACCATGGCGCGCATCCTGCTGAACCTGGTCATCGACTGCTGCGACGGCCTTCCGCCCGATTTCGTCAGCGGGCCGGCGCGGCAGCCGATCTGCGACGAGGCGAAGGCGCTGCTCAAGTCGATCGGGGGCTGAACGGGGCGGCGTTCCTACAGCGCAAGGAAGAGACAACCTCGTCTGAGCGGGGCCGCGGCGCATCGTCGCGGCCCCGCCGCTCATCGCCTCTGGCAGTCCTCCCGTGCGCCTGCTACAGTCTGCCGCGATAGCAGACGGTTCAGGGAGTGGAGGACACTGCTTCGTTCGCCGTCAGGGAGTGAGGGCGATGGCGCCATGAGAGCTACTCCTCCCGTCTCGGGGGCGGGGGCCAACGGTGACGATCATTCGTTCGCCCCGCACCTGCTCGCCTCCCGTCTGCGGCCGCCACAACCCCTGCTCGAGCTTGTGCGCCGGGATCGACTTCTGCAGCAGCTGTCGACTTCTACAACACCGCTCATCGTTGTCTCGGCTCCCGGCGGTTTCGGCAAGACCGTCGCCCTTGCCCAGTGGGCCGAGAGCGACCAGCGCCCCTTCGCCTGGCTCCAGGTCGACGAGGCCGACAATGATCCCTTGGTCTTCTTGAGCTACCTCGTATCCGCTCTCGGCGGCGTTACCCACATCGACCCCCTGGTGGCCAACTGGCTGCAGCTGGCGCCGCCGCCGGTGGAGACGCGCATCCTGCCGGCGCTGGCCGCGGCCGTGGCGGCTGCCGCGCCGTTTGTCTTCGTTGTCGACGACGCGCACCTCATCACCAGCGAGGCTTGCTGGCAGGTCCTCGGCGTGCTCATCGAGCAGTTGCCGCCTGGCGCCCACCTTTGCCTCAGCGGGCGAAGCTTGCCCCCACTGTCGCTCGCCCGCCAACGTGCGGCGGGAGGCCTGCTCGAGATTGGTCCGTCGGATCTCGCCATGAGCCTGCGCGAGATCCACGACCTGCTGCTGCTGCACGGTGTTGGCGCCGATGCCGAGACCGTGGCCGATCTCGAGCGGGTCACCGAGGGCTGGGCCGCCGGCCTCTACCTGGCGGCACTGGCCGGGACCGGGGTCTTGACGGCCGACTGGCTCGCCGGTATCCACGGTCACCAACACGACATCGCCGGCTACCTGGCAAGCGAGGTCCTCGAACAGCAGCCACCCGAGCTCGCCGCGTTCCTATTGCAGACCTCGATCCTCGAGCGCCTCTCACCAAGCCTCTGTCGCGCGGTCACCGGCGACAAGGACGCCGGTCGCTTCCTGCTCGCAGTCGCCCATAACAACCTGTTCGTCAGCGCCCTCGACGACGCCGACGAGTGGTTTCGCTACCACCACCTCTTCGGCGAGTTCCTGCAGGCCGAGCTTCTGCGCCGCGACGAGGCGCTGGCCGCCGCCCTCCACGCCCGGGCCGCAGGCTGGTTCGAGGAGCACGGCGAGCTCGAGGAGGCGGTGCGCCACTGGCTCGCTGCCGGTGACGCCGGTCGCGCCGGCACTATCGTTTGCCGCGCCCACATGCACTACGCCCATCTTGCCCGCTACGAGACCCTCCGGCGCTGGCTCGACATGTTCACCGACGAGCAGATCCTCGCTGACGAGGCCTTGACCCTGGCTGCTGGCTGGATAGGTCCGATGGCGGGTGACTCGCCCCGCGGACGCGGGTGGATCAGCGCAGCCTGTCGGATCAGGGTCAGCGATGGCATGTGGCCGGGCGCCCCCGTCCCGCTGCGCGCAATGCAGGCGGGACTGATCGCGGCTCACGCCGAGGGCATTACCCAGATGCGCGAGAACGCGGAGCTCGCAATCGCCCTCAGCGAGGACTCCCCTCCGAGCGAGCGCGCAGCCATTGCCGTCTTTCTGGGTTGCGCCCACTGGCTTGGTGGTGACAGCGAGGCTGCCCTCCGCATCCTGCCCGAGGCAGAGAAGGAGGGGGCGGTGGGTAACGTCCTTGCGCAGAACGCCGCTGCTGGGTATCAGGCGCTGATCCTGGCCGACGAGGGTCGCTGGGCCGAGGCGAGGAGGCTGAACCTTGCTGGGCTTCAGCGTTTCGAGGAAGCCGGGCTAACATGGGGACTACCCACGTTCCCCACACTCGTTGCGCAGGCGCGCCTGGAGGCCCACGAGGGAGACCCCGAACTGGCCGAGCGGGTCGCCACGATCGCCACCACCGTGGCACAAGGCAACATCCCGACGTACCTCACGCTGCTGGCGGCGGTGTTGGTGGGTGAACTCCTTCTGGAGTGTGGCGACCTGGCCGCGGCGACGTACTGGATGCATGACGGCTTCGCGCACCTTGCCTCCATGCCGGATGCTGGCATCCTGCGTCCCCGCCTGTTGCGGCTGCGAGACGACATCGAGGCGCAGCGGCTGCGCCAGCCGCTCACACGCGCTGAGCACCGCGTTCTCGAGCTCCTTCCGACCGAGTTGAGCCAGAAGGAGATCGCCGTGCGTTTGTTCGTCTCGCCGGAGACCGTGCGCACCCACGTCCGCGACATCTACCGCAAGCTCGAGGTGCACTCGCGCAGCGCGGCAGTCGCGCGGGCGCGGGAGCTGGGACTGCTCCACACTTCGTAACAGCGGCCGAGGCGTCAACAGCGAGCTAATCGGCGAGGTTCACGTCGACTTCTGCGGCGACATTTCACTGCCGGTCGAGTTGGCCGAGGCATCTGGCTCCCTCCTACGCTGCCGCGAAGCCCGGGACTGTGCTGATGCACATCGAGAGGGCTGCTGCGCGCATATCCCCCGATTAGGGGGAGGCGTGCAGGTCTCCGGCTTCGATAACGTCCAAAGAGAACGGCCATCTTGGGGCAAGGCGGTGCGCATGAGGACGCGACACGAGTGGCCACAAGGGGGGAACTTTGCGACCGTGTTCAAACCGGGCCACGCAATGGCGATTCGGGCTGCTTCGCTTAACGCTTGCCGCAGTGCGGGTCTGGTTGTAGGAAGACGTCATTCATCCTCGTGCGGGGATGCACGAGATGATTGGGAGGCGCTGATCCGTCAGGGGTGCGAATCGGTCACCCAAACCTGACTGGGAGCAAATGGTGAGACCGGCCCGAGTGGCCGGTCGTTGTGTTGGTGGGGGCGTTGAGGCGCTACACCGAGGCGAGGGAGGGGTCATGTCCGTCACACGTCTGGGTCGAATCGGGTTTCTCTTGGTACTGGGTCTCGGTCTCATGCTGCTGCCGATTGCCTCGGCACGGGCCGACTCATCCGTCGTCATCAACCAGGTCTTCGCCAGTGGTACCACGGGCAACCGCATCGGCTCCGACTACGTCGAGCTCTACAACGTCGGCACGACGGCAGTGGATCTGACGGGCTGGTCGCTGCAGTACGCAACGGCCACGGCGATGACGGCGACCACAGTTGTCCCGCTGGACGGCAAGACCATCGCCCCGGCCGGCTATCTGCTCATCAAGGGTTCCGGCTCCTGGGCCTCTGATCTACCCACGCCCGACGTCGTCGCCGGCGCCCTACGATTGAACGAGGCAGGCGGCAGCCTGGCGCTCTGCCAGACCGCCGTGGCGCTGCCCTGGCCACCGCAGTCGAGCGATCCCGTTGTGGACGCTGTCGGCTGGGGGCCGGCCAACTACTGCGAGGGGTCTCCAGTGGGTCCACCCAGCGCAGAGTTTGCCCTTCTGCGCTGGTCCGACGGATACGACACCAATAACAATGTCGCAGACTTCTTGATGGCCATTCCCGTCCCGCACGGCAGCAGCCTCAACCATCCGCCCGTCGCCCACTCGCTGAGCCTGACCATCGGGGACTCTCCGCTTACCAGCAGCCTCAGCGGTTCCGACCCCGACAACGACCCGCTCACCTTCACCATCGTCGACCAGCCCCAGCACGGCAGCCTTGGCCTGAGTCCCGCCAGCTCCTTCACCTGCCCCTTCACCTACACGCCAGCCGCCGACTGGAGCGGCTCGGACTCGTTCACCTACCTGGTCAACGACGGCCAGGTCGACTCCGCGCCGGCCACGGTGAGCATCACGCGAGACCAACCGCCGTCGGCGACCTCTCTCACCTTCACCACCACCTCGTCTAAGACATTGAGCGGGACCGTGAGCGGCAGCGATCCCGACAATGACCCGCTTACCTTTCAGACCTCCACCCCATCGCAGCACGGCACTTTCACCTTCAAGAGCGACGGCTCCTTCACCTACACGCCCACTTTCACCTACCACCCGACCGTCGGCGACACCGCCATGGACTCCTTCACCTACTTCGCCTTCGACGGCAAGCTTCGGTCAGAGGTTGCGACAGTGACCATCGTCATCAATCCTGAGCCGATGCCGCTCATCACGCAGGTCTTTGCCGCCGGAGGGGCCGCGCCACTGCCGCTTGGCTGGTACGTCGAGCTCTACAACCCCAGCGACTCAACCATCGACCTGACCGGCTGGTCACTGCAGTGGGGATACTATCTGGGAGGGGGGCCGCCTCCAGATGGGACCAGCGTAGGACAACTGTCCGGCAGTATCGCTCCCCACTCGTACTTCCTCATCTCCGAAGGCCCTCTAGGCCCCGGGTACCCGGTCTCCGACCTGCTGTTCCACTATGGGCCGAGCCACCAGCTGCTTAGGTTCTCTGGCGGCGTGGTCGCTCTCGTCAACACGACCGAACTGATCAACCCCGAGAACCCATGGGGCCTGTACCTGGACGTCGTGTCATGGGGCCTCGTGGGTGGCGGCCCCGGCGGAACACCTGCACCTGCACCCAGTCCGGGGCAGGCACTGCTTCGCACACCGAAAGCGCAGGACACCGACGACTGCAGCACGGACTTCCAGGCGGGATCCCCGGCGCCGCACAGCAGCAGAGGGTCGACCTCCATCAACCACGCCCCGGTGGCGGACTCTCAGAACCTCACCACTGCCGAGGACACGGCGCTCGCCCTCACCCTCACCGGTTCCGACGCCGACAACGACCCGCTCACTTACACCGTCGTCGAACAGCCGGCCCACGGCACTCTGTCCGGCGCCGCCCCGAACCTCACCTACACGCCGAACCCCGACTACAACGGCCCCGACTCCTGCACCTACACGGCCAACGACGGCACAGTGGACTCGAACGTGGCCACGGTGAGCATCACGGTGACGGCGGTGAATGACCCGCCAGCCTTCACCCTGAGCCGCGACTCGGTGAGCGTCGACGAGGACTTCGCGCCGGCCGAGAAGGTCAGCCTGACCCCCGGCCCGGTGTCCTCCGACGAGAGCGGCCAGCCCGTCGCCTACAGCATCAGCTCGGCCGCGCTCGGCTTCGCCGACGTGAGCATCGACCCGAGCAGCGGCGAGGTGACGATCAGCGCCAAGCCGGACGCCAACGGCAGCGGCGACATCACGGTGCGGGCCGACGACGGCCAGGCCGCACACAACACCTATGAGCAGACTATCCACCTCACGGTCAGGGCCGTGAACGACCCGCCGGCGCTGGCCCCGATCGACAGCGAGACTGTCGACGAGGGCACGCTGCTGACCATCGCCGCCGCGGCGATCGACATCGAGATCACGCGCGGAGAGACCCCCACGCAGCATCTCACCTACTCGCTCATCGACGGCACCGGCTCCGTGCCTGCGGGGGCCGGCATCGACGCACGCACGGGCGTCCTCACCTGGACGCCGAGCGAAGCTCAGGGCCCCGGCAGCTACACCTTCGCCGTCAAGGTCACAGACGACGGCAGCCCGGCCCTGAGCGCGACCACCCCCGTGAGCGTGACGGTCAACGAGGTCAACAGCGCCCCGACGCTGCATAGCATCCCGGATCAGACGGTCGACGAGCTCAGCTCGCTGAACGTCACGGCTCAGGCCACCGATCCCGACAACTGGCCGGTCCCCAACACTGTGACCTACAGCCTCACCGGCGCGCCTTCGGGCATGACGATCGACTCCGGCAGTGGCCTCATCAGCTGGACGCCGACCGAGGCCCAGGGACCGGGTGACTACAGCTTCTCCGTCGTGGCTAGCGACAACGGCTCACCGCCGCTGGGCGACGTTAAGACCGTCCGCGTCCACGTCAATGAGGTCAACGCGGCTCCCAGCCTCAGCCTGCCGGCGCTGCCGACGAGCGTCAACGAGCTCGCGGCGTGGAGCTTCACGGCCACGGCCTCAGACGCTGACAACTGGCCCGTCCCCGACGCTCTGACCTACAGTCTCGTCGGGGCGCCCGCCGGGGCGAGCATCGACCCGACGAGCGGCGTCTTCAAGTGGACCCCGACCGAGGCCCAGGGCCCAGGCGACTTTAGCTTCTCGGTCAAGGTCACCGACGGCGGCGTGCCGCAGCGCAGTGACAGCAAGACGGTCAACGTCCACGTCAACGAGCTCAACAGCGCGCCGGTGCTGCAGGCGGTCCCTGCTCAGAGCGGGCAGTGGGGCGATGCAATCGCCTTCACGGCGACGGCCACCGACCCAGACATCCCGGCCAACACCCTGAAGTACAGTCTGGCGGGCGGCACGGGGAGCGTGCCCACCGGCGCGACGATCAACGCCACCACCGGTGCCTTCAGCTGGACGCCGACCGCCAGCCAGATGGGGACGGCCAGCTTCTCGGTCGTCGTCAGCGACAACGGCAGTCCGGTGCTAAGCGGTGCCAAGCCGGTCAGCGTCACCGTGACCAAGCGCAGCACGGCTCTGTCCTATACCGGCGCCACCAACGGCCAGTACTCGGACGGCATCGATCTCAGCGCCAAGCTCACGAGCGGGAGCGCTGGCGGCCTCTCCGGCAAGACGATCACCTTCAAGCTGCTCTCCGGTACGACCACCGTGGCGAGCGCCACGGTGGCCAGTGATGCCAGCGGTGTCGCGAAGACGACGCTCACCCTCTCCCAGGCGCCTGGCACCTACACGGTGAGCGCCGCCTGGGCGGGTGACGCGAGCTACGTGAGCAGCAGCGACAGCAAATCCTTCACGATCTCCCTCGAGGACGCCACCCTCGCCTACAGCGGCGACTCACTCGGGGTCGTGAAGGTGAACCTCAACCTGCAGGCCACCGTGACCGACAGCGCGGCGGTGGGCTACAGCGGCCTCAACCCCGAGAACAGCGCCGCCAAGACGATCGGCGACATCACCAAGATGGCGGTCGCCTTCGACATCTACCCGGTGGGGTCGACGACGCCGACCGCCACGGTCTACGCCCCGGTGCGCGACACCGGCACCGCCGGCGACGGCATCGGCACCGCCGCGGCGGTCTGGACCAGCGCCACCGAGGGCAGCTACCAGGTCATCGCTCGCCTCGTCGGGGCCACGGCGAACGCAGCCAACACCTACTACACGGCCCCCAACGCAGAGGGCGCCGCAATCAGCTTCTATGCCAACTCCGGCCAGTTCGCGATCGGGGCCGGCTGGGTGGCAGAGCCGAGCGGCGGCTGCGGCGACTTCGGCCTGGTCGCCCGCTACGACGCCAAGGGCAAGGCCTGCGGCCAGTTCGTCTACGTCTGGCGCGGCGTCTACAAGGGCACCGCGGCCGACTTCGTCATCAGGAGCAACTCACTCACGGCGCTGAGCTTCGCCGGCAGCGCCTACCCGCTGACGGCGACGCTCACCGGCACGGCTACTCTGCAGGTAACCAAGGCCTGCGGCGGCACCTCGCTCTACAGCGAGAGCGGCCTTGCCTTCACCGCCAAGACCGTCGACTCGGGCAAGAGCTCCGGGGTGGGCAGTGACACTCTCAGCCTCACGCTGACGGGCAGCAAGGCATCCTTCCTTACAGGCGGCATGAAGAGCTTCAGCGCCCTGGCGCTGAAGGGTGGCAACGTCGTGATTCATCTGAAGTGAAGGAGCAGGGAAGAGGCGACGGACGACACGGCGGGGGAGCCTCGGCTCCCCCGCCGTACGAAGCTCTCTGGGTCTATAAGACCGATCACGGTCTCGCCTTCACAACGCACTGCCGACGCATGGCCGACAAAACGCCTCACCACTGCTCAACACGCCTGGACACCGCTCAGCACGAGGCCGTCGCCGAAGCTTGGACCGTGCAGCACAATCGCACACTGGGGACCACTGCCGGTCACGCCTTCGGCATGCTTCCTGAGCCCGGTGTCGCTGGTTCGATTCCAGCCGGGGGCGCCACTTCGATGCTGCACAGTGCGCTTTCGTGCCGTGCCGTTCGGCAGCACTTCTTCCGAATCGGCAAGACTGCCGACATTCTGCCGCCGCGACGCAGACGGACTCCACGTCATTCCCGGGGCCTCCTGATCGGCGCTGACGCCGGTCTTGAGCATGACGATCCACGCATCTTGCCCAGGCAGTACCATGGATGTATCGTCGCGTCACGGTGGTCGCAAACGAGGGGGACACATGAAACGACTGGCTGTGGCCGTAGTGTGCGTAATGGCCGTCGTGCTGGCTTGCGCCTGGGCGGGCGAGGCGTCCGCATCGCCCCGGCCCGTCAACCTGCAGCACCTCCAGCGTGACGTGGCATCGCTGCCGGTCGGCCAGCTCGCCCAGGCAGATGCACAGACCTCCCCGGTCAGCGGGACGCTGGAGGACTTCGACGGCACTCCACTGGCTGACTGCTACATCTTCTGCGGCTGGTGGGACCCCGACGGCTACTCCTGGTACGCACCCGCCGCAAGCTACCACGACGCGGGCGGCACCACGACAGCCGCCGACGGCTCGTTCTCGTTTGCGGGCCTTGCGTCTCACCCGGCGCACGACTCCCTCATGGCACTAGGCGACGGAAGCTCGAGTCTCTTGGGCCTCACCTTGTATCACCTCGACTTCTCGACCGCGGGCAGCTATGTGATCCGCCCGGGACACGTGAACATCACCATCGCGAACGCCCCTGCGGGCCAGACGGCGGAGCTGAGCATCGGCGATGCGCTCTACTCGGGCATTGAGTCATGGGTCGCGCTCACCGACGGCAAGGGCGTGGCCGACACCGTGGCGCCCGACTTCAACAGCGCCAGCGCGTCGTTTCCCAACGCCAACGGCACGACGACGGCCGAGTGCCAGTGGGTCAGCCCCGGTCACGCCGCCGTGGCGGTCAGCCCGGGCACCGTCGCCGCCACATCGCTGTCCTTCGACTGGCACTCAGCCGTGCGCGGCCACCTCGCAGGTGCCCAGTGTCGCCACTCGGGCCGGCCGGGAAGCACCGTGAGGTACACGATCTCCAACGTGCCCGCCGGCCAGCAGATCTCGTTTGTCGGCTCATCCGGCTTTTCGATTGGGTATCCCTTCCCCCAGACGGTGAACTCGACCGGTCGGCAGAAGGTCTACAGGGTCGCCCTGCGCATCCCGGCGCACGCCGCGGTCGGCAACGTCTACGAGATCAACGCCGAGCGCAGCGACGACGTACAGAGCCTGCTCTGGCTCGACGACTACTACGAGGTCTGCACCTTCTCTGCGTCACACAGCACCATCGCGTCAGGACAGACCGTACGTCTGCGCGGACATGTCGACGCCAGGAAGGCGACCCTCTTCATGCGCCACAGCCGGGCCGGCCAGCCGGCAACCGTGAAAGCGCAGGGCTGGACCAAGGTCGCCAACCTTCACGTCAAAGCCAGTGGACGTTTCGTCAGCCCGCTGCTGCATCCGTCGCGCACGACGTGGTATGTGGTGCGCTACCACGGCGTGAACAGCGGCTTCACCGCGTTCACCCCGGTGGTCAAGGTGGCGGTCCGCTGAGGCCGCTTGGGGCACAAGACCTCTGCTGAGTCGTCGGGGGCATCGTCCAGTCAGCGACGGCGCGATCCTACTCGGCAGCGAACACCAGCCCCGCGATCAGCGACGCTGCCTCCTCCTGCATCGCCGAGACGGCGTGCGAAGAGGTCTCGTCATGTCGTCAGTAGGGGATCGCACCGACTCGGCGAACCATCATGCCGCGACGGAAACCAAGGAAGGGAACTGCATGAACCAGCGGAGAGTCTACATGGTCCTTCTGATCATCATCGGTGTCGCGCTCATCGCGCTTGCCATCTACTACTGGGTGACACCTGCCGGCTCACTGCCCAGCTTCTTCCCCGGACATCTCGCCAGTTCTGCTCACAAGCATGTAAAGCACGGCGTGGCGGCACTCCTCGTTGGCATCGCCTGTTGCCTGGGGGCCTGGATGCTGTCCGGGAAGCAGCGGGAGTCACTCAGCGAGCCGCCGCAAGCCTAGCCGGCGAACTCGTCGTACGAGTCGAGAGGACGTCAGCCTCGCCTCGGCGCCGTCTCCGCCGCGCACACCAGCCCCGCGATCAGCGCCGCCGCTTCCTCCTGCATCGCCGGGATGGCTCAGGCGTCGCCGACCGCCGGAGTCTCCGACTTGGGCGTCTCGAGGCGTGCCACGAGCTCGCGGAAGGCGCTGCTCGCCCCGTGGCGGATCATCCGGCCGTGCGCGAAGCAGGCTGCCTCGAACTCCAGGGCCGCAAGTCTCTTCAGGCTGCGCCGGCCCCCGGCCACGTCTTCATTGAGGAAGCTGAGACCCGGCCGGCGCAGATTAGCGGCGGCGTCGCCGACGAACAGGACGCCGCCCCCGCGCGGCAGCAGCAAGGCCAGGTGACCGGCCGTGTGGCCCGGCGTGTGCAGGGCGCGCAGGCCGTCGAAGGGGAGCACCTCGCCGTCGCTCACTTCGTGGGCCACGGCGATCGCATC
>Ga0302323_100005039_pt1 | contig 10790 bp, 8 predicted proteins | sample Fen_T0_3_FD_201950 | JGI IMG/M metagenome (GOLD analysis project Ga0302323, IMG submission 201950) | Peat permafrost microbial communities from Stordalen Mire near Abisko, Sweden - Fen_T0_3 | ecosystem: Environmental > Terrestrial > Soil > Wetlands > Permafrost | place: Sweden: Abisko... | reverse complement strand
CCCTGCGACTCAGTGCCAGCATAGTCAGCGTCCAGCCCTGCGCCCTCATGATGGCTGGATGGTTCGCCGCCAGCGGGCGCGAGGCCACATATACCTACGACGTCGATCACCTCTGGCTCAGCGCGGGCGGCGTCCTTCACGTGTCTGCCTTCCTAGGTGACGGGCTATCGCTCAGTCTAGATGGGGGCGTCAGCGCACCGTTCATCAAAAGACGTTTCTATTCGACCACGCCAGGCAACGTAGTCGGAGAAACCCCAGGCATTTCACCGATCATCAGTCTTGGACTGAGCTATGGATTCTAACCAACGCACCAGGCCGAGATCCAATCTCTTCCCATCGGGAATAGATGGGTGTTGAGGCATTGATGCCCTTTCTGCTCGCTACCGCCGCCCCACCCTACCAGTACCCACCCGAGGTCGCCTTGCCTCTCTTGGGTCCTGCCGCTATGGTTCCCAGGGTGGCAGGCAAGAGCGAGAGGGAGTTGCGGCTGCGCCAGTTGGTCGATACCCATGTAGGCCATGTGGCGCGCATTCTGCGCAACGCCGGTACCGCCGAGGCCGACGTCGATGATGACGTCCAGCGGGTGTTCATTGCGCTATCCAACCGCCTGGATGACGTGCGGATTGGCGCCGAGAAGAGCTTCCTGATTCAGACCGCGCTCCACATGGCTGCACACGCCAGACGCACCGCCGCAAGACGGCGCGAGATCCTCACAGACCAAACCCCGGAAATCGTGGATCCCGTGGCCAACCCTGAAGAGATGGCCAATCGTCGGCAGGTTCGGCGAACCCTTGACCAGATCCTGGGCCAAATGGAAACGGAGCTGCGTATCGTGTTCTCCCTCTATGAGTTCGAGCAGATGACGACCGCGGAAATCAGCGGCGTTCTTGAAATCCCGCGCGGCACCGTGGCTTCGCGCCTGCGCAGGGCCCGTGCCGAGTTCCGCGAGCGCGTGGCTAGAATCGAAAGTCTCGCCAAGACCGAGGTGGGCTGATGGAAGAACCGGAGCGCATGCTGGAACAAACTGGCTCCGCCCTCGAAAGAGCGCTGCTGCACGAAGGCCGGGCCTACCTCGGCCCTAAGGATCTGCGCTCCAAGACCCTGGCAGCCCTGGGCTTGGCGAGTACGGCTGGGCTTGCCACGGGCGGTGCGCTGGCCTGGTTCTCGGCCAAGACCTGGGGTACGAAGTTGCTCCTCACGCTTTCGGCCGCTTCCGTGCTGGTGGGGATCCCGCTGGGCTATCTCGCGCTTCGGCGCTCGCCTGTGCCGGAGCCTGCGATCAAGCACCTCCGAGCGTCCGATGTGCCCGCGACTGTGGCCAACCCGTCCGCCGCCGCTGCTGGACCTGTCAACGCGGAGACGCCGGTCCCGTCACCGATTGTGAATGCGACCGCACCAGCGCGAGCCGCCGCTGCATCCGGACCAGCCAATTCATCCCTGCGCGCCGAATTGGCGGCTCTCGATGCCGTCCGATCCACCCTGGCCAGCGGGGATTCCGGGGGCGCCCTGTCTTTCCTGAACGCCTATTTCCGGACCTTCCCAAGGGGCCGGCTGCATCCCGAAGCCGAGGTTCTGCGCATTGATGCCTTGGCCAAAGGCGGTCGCATGGACGATGCGAGAAAGTACGCCCAAGAATTCCTGCGCCGTCACCCCAACAGCGTGCTCGCGGCGCGCGTGCAATCCTTCGCCAAACCCTGATGCCCTGCCGCCGCATGGCCCACTGGTCTGCATGCTTGGCGCTTGCGCTTGCGCTGCTCCCATCGTGCAAAACCACGCTGGACTCGGTCGGATGCAGTGAAAGAACGATCGGCACCCGCGATGGAGGTGCGGCAGACGGCGGGACCATCCTGGCGCCATTGCTTGGCCCCGCCTCCTATCCGAACGCATTCCGCGATGTGCTGGGCAAGAGCGACAGCGAGATCGCCGACAAAATCAATGGCGCCTTCAATCAGCTGTTCCACGGGGATCCATTGACCCAGGCCATCTACTTCACCACCGGCACTGATCAAGCGTACATCCGCGACATCCTCCATGGCGACATTCGCACGGAAGGCATCGGACTTGGCATGATGATCACCGTCGAACTCGGCAAGCGCGATGAGTTCGACAGGCTGTGGCGCTACACCAAAGCGAACCAAGTTGCCAGCGGCCCCGAGCAAGGCTACTTACCCTCGTTCTGCAACAGCGGCAACCCAGTTCCTTGCAACGATCCATTTGGACTGCAACAAATCACCACGGCACTGCTCCTGGCACGGGGGCGGTGGCAGGACGCGCCCGGTGATATCGACTACGGCCAAGAAGCCCGCGATCTGCTCGATCTCATGCGCTTCAAGGAGGCCTACAATTGCGGCATCGGCGATGTCACCGCCACCTTCGACCCCAAGAGCAAGCTCGTGTACGACATGCCAACCAAGGAATCGGCCAACATCTCGCGCCCCTCGATTGCCATGCCGGCCTTCTACGAGCTTTGGGGACAGGCGACGGGCGATCCGTTCTGGGCACAGGCCGCGGCTGCGGCGCGTGCCTACTGGGAGGCCTCCGCCGACAAGAAGACTGGTCTCTTGCCCGAGCGGGCCTATTTTGACGGAGCCCCCGTCGCAGACTATGGCAACTTCGAGCCCGAAGGCGATCGCGCCTTCTTCAGCATGGCACTCGACCGCCTATGGTTGGGCAACCAACGCTGGGTGGTCGATGAGAGCGATCGCTTGCTGACCTTCTTCTATAGCCAAGGCATCGACAGCTATACCAAGATCTACACGCTCGACGGAACGCCCCAGGGCGACTACGCCCACGATCCCTCCCTGGTGGCTGCCAATGGGGCGCTTGCCCTCATCTCCACCAGCGCTCATCGCACCGAATTCATCAATGCAGTCTGGGGAATCATGCTGCCGACTGGCATCTACCGTTATTACACCGGCCTCATGGACTTGACGTCGATGCTGGTGCTGAGCGGCGGGATGCAGGTCTACTAGAACCGGCATCCGCGAAGTAGAAGAAGCCATCGCTGCTTGTGTAGTGGCTCTTGACGAATCTCAGAAACCTCGACCCCAGTACTGGGAGGTTCTCGTCCATCGCAATCAGTCTCGGCCGAATCTTGCCACTCTCCAGCGCGTCCACGTAGGCGTCCACCTGTTCCGGGGGAAGCATGACCACGGATTCCTCGTGAAGGAAGAAGTAGCGGAACGCATGCGGGCGAAACACCCCGGTTCCTTCCCAGCCGTCCATCACCAAGTCGGTTGGCTTCGTACTTTGGAAGACATAGCGCAGTCTTGCGAGTTGAGCGTCGTTGGGCGACGTGAAGGAGTCGATCAGATCGAGAACTGGCAGGACCAACAAGGGGAGGGTCGCGAGAACCAGAAACCGTGGGCGCGCACGTTCCCGCGCGCGTTCAATCAGGAAGGACAGCCCCTTGGCGGCAAACAGGCACACGACAGGCAACGGCATGAGGTAGTACTGTCTGTGCGCCACAGGAACCACGAGGATTCCGGCAACAAGCCCAACCAAAGTGGATAGCAGCAGGATCTCCCCATACTGGCGCTGCTCGGAACGGACGAAGCGATAGAGAGACGCAGCAACGCCCAGCAGAGACAAAATTAGAATGGGCCAACTACCCTTGAGCACTTCAATGAACTGATCCTTCGCAATATGCTGCCACTTGGAATTAAGCAGAAAGTTGTTCGCAATGAATTGATTGCCGGCGTGTTGCAACGAAAACGCAACCCAGGTCAATACGCCTGGAACTGCAATGCCTAGCGAACAGGCGAGCATCAAGAGTATCCGGGAGCGAAAACCAGCTTTGGTTCGAGCAAATAGCACCCAGATGCCCAGGCCCGCCAGCGCGCCTGGCAGGACGAAAAGCATCTTCTGGGTGCACATGATGGCGGCCCCGACGCTCAGTCCTCCTCCGAAGAACTGCCAAAGACTTCTCCGTGTCCCATCCCCGCTTCTGGCAAGCCCGCGAAGCAAGAACCAGAGACCGCCGAGGAAGAACGGAAGAGCAAGCACATCCGGACGTATCTCGATGGTTTTCTGGAACAAGACGGGCTGACTCACCAGAAACAGGCCCGCCAGAAGCCCGACCCTACGATCTTCCAGCAGCCGTCCGATCCGGACGATGAGAAGAACCGACAGGATGGTCAGGACCAGGGACAAGCCGCGGCCGAAAAGCAGGAAATGACGGGCGCTCTCGAAGGATCCATCGACGTCGAACCCATGGAAGAATGGGCTGAGCGCGTAGTAGTACCAGGGCGTGTGATGTTCAAAGAAGTCTTTGTAGGGGACCATTCCCTTGAACACACACCAGGCCGCGTGGGAATGTTGGAATTCATCGGGATCGAATACCCGATGGGAGAGCACAGGTAGGCGCGCAAGAAAGAATCCGGCGGTGGCGAGCAGCACGAAATACAAGGAATAGTCAGCGCCTCGCCTCGGGCCTCCGCGCAAGGGACTTTGGCTAGGCGTCTCAATCGGTCTCTTGACATCGCTGCTTTGCATTTCGGAATACCTGGTGGCGGAAGGCTATAGCACAGCTCCCAGTTACCCGGGTATCCGCCGGCCGTGCGCGCCGAGAAGCCACGCCAAGTCCGGAGGTGCCCCCCATACCCTACTGAGGTACACTGCCGTCGTGATCGGACCAGAAATTTGCGAATCCTCCGCAACAAGCCCCCGGGGACCTCGTCCCGAGCGCCCCACCTCAGCAACCTACCGTCTACGGCAATGGCTTGCGGATCTTTCGGACACGCGGCTGACCTTGCTCGTCGCGCTTCTGCTCTTTGGCTTGGCCGCGTGGCCGCTCTTACTTGTGGATCTGCCGCCTTTCCAGGACCTGCCCCATCACGTCGCCACGTCGCACATCATTGCGCATCCTGACCTTTATCCGCAGTACCGCTTCAACGGCTTTCTCAAATCGAATTCCCTGCTCACGCTATGGTTCTATGTGGTGGGCAGCCACGGCCTGTTTGGCGCTGCGCGAGGGCTGACCGCCATCGTCCTAGCGATGACCGCTTTCGCGCTACCGCGCTTCGTGCTTCACTTTGCCGGGCGGCGCAGTCTGCTCGTCGCCATGCTCTTCGTCTGGCCTCTGGTCCACGGCTTCTTTGTTTCCATGGGGATGCTGAACTTCGTGTTCGCATTTGCACTCTCGCTCATCCTGTTGACGGTGATCGATCAGCAACGGGAGCGTCCAACCCTGATGCGTGGCTTGGTCATCGCTGGCATGTCAGGCGTGCTTTGGTACGCGCACCCATTTCCACTTGCAGTCGTGGGCGGGCTCGTCGCACTGCACGTGGCCAGCCGCGCCACTTGGCAGGCGCGCATCAGGGCAAGCCTCGAACTTCTGTTGCCGCTTGCGGCGACTGGGGTTCTGTCTCTTGTGACTGCACAGCAGCACCTGGTCAAGGTCAAGGGCTCCTCGGCCACGGCCTCTGCACCGTATTGCTACCTCGATCCGTTGGAGATCGTCAGCCACCTCTGGCTTGATGCCTCCGGCGCTCTCACGTTGTGGGGAAGCATGACCATCGTTCCCGCGCTTCTGTTGCCCTATTTTGTTTGGAAACAGCGGCGGAAACAGGATGCTCGCCCGTTCCTATCAACTGGGGCCATGGCGGTTCTCGCTGCCGCCTACGTCGCGTTGCCCTTCATGCTGAGCAATTGGTGGTATCTCCATTGCCGGCTGGTTCCGTTCATGTGGGCGGGGCTTGCATTGCGACTTCCAAGCACCCTGCCCCGGCCGATCGCAATCGCGCTCGTGGCCTGCGCGTTATCGTTTTCGACTGTCATGGGTATCGACTATGTAAGACTGGACCACGACAGAGCTGCCTTCACGGCCGGAATGGACGCCGTGCCAGCGCGCGCCACGATGCTTCCGTTGCTGTTCAAGAAGAACAAGACCAGTTACTTCACGGCAAGCCTGACCCACGCTTGGAGCTACTACACGGTAATAAAGAACACGTCTGCACCGCTGGTGTACGCGATGGAACGCTCCTACCCCATCATCTACCGGGACTTTCCGCCAGCTGCGCTCATCCAACCTGCCCTTGACAAATTCGCCGAGGACTACGCTACCCCGGCACAGGTGTGCAAAACCCTCGGCCATTTCCCCATCGACTCGGCATGCGCAACGGTTTGGCGCGAACTGTGGAATGCCTTCTGGCAGCAAGCGGAGCCCCGTTTCAGTCACGTGCTGACCTGGGCCATTCCACGTGAAGCAAGACCCCTGATCCCCGAGCGCTATCATCGCATTTTCGAAGCGGGCGAACTCGAGATCTACGTCCGCAGGGACGCAACCGTTGCCGGACACTAGGGACCCGCTGCGGCAGCGGCCAGTTGAGCGCAGAATCGATTGGCATTGGAGCTCACCTCGCGATAGGTTCCGTAAGTGAAGCGTTCATCGATTGTCGGCTTTCGGGGTCACGCGGGTCACCTCATGCGTGCGGCGGATTGTCCGTGAGAGTGCTTCTCGTAAAACCCTCTTCGCACTTTCCGACCCTCATCCCGCATCTGGGGCTCGGCTATCTCGCCACGGCGCTGCGCCAGGGAAAGCACACGCCGATCATCGCGGATTGTACGCGGGAGCGCATCAACAATCGCGGTCTGGTGCGCCTTGCTCAAGAGTCGGCCGCCGAGGTGATCGGGATCTCGATGTTCTCAGCCGACTTTCCGGTGGTCGCCGATTTGATTCCCCAGCTTCGTCAAGCCCTGCCGGACACGCGCTTGATCCTTGGAGGACCGCATCCCACGGCCCTACCGTCCGACACGCTCCGCCAGTTACCCGAGGTCGATTATGTCCTTGCTGGGGAAGCGGAGCGTAGCCTACCCATGTTGCTCGATCAGCTGGCCTCCGGACCCGTCGATGGTCAATCAATTCCCGGGCTGGCTTGGCGGGAGAGCGGTCAGATTCGGACAAGCCTGCCGCGTTGGGAGACGGACCTCGATTCGCTCGGCTTCCCCGCCTGGGATCTGCTAGCGCCAGAGCTGTATCAGATTGCCCCGCACGGCGCATTCGTGCGGCAAATGCCCGTGGCGCCCATCATCACGACGCGCGGCTGCCCTTACCCTTGCACCTTCTGCGCGGCGCGGGTGATCAGCGGCATTCCGCTGCGTGCACGCTCGATCGGGCATGTCTTGGATGAGATCGAGCTGCTGGTACGCCACCACGGCATTCGCGAGATCCACATCGAAGACGACAACTTCACCGCCCGTCGCAAGTACGTACTCGATTTCTGCGAGGGCGTCAGCCGGCGTTTCCCTGGGCTCTCGTGGTGCTGCCCAAACGGTGTACGTCTCGACACTCTCGACGCCGAGCTGCTGACGGCCATGAGGCGCTCCGGCTGCTACTCGCTCTCGCTGGGCATCGAGTCCGGCTGCGACCCAGTGCTCAAGACCATCCAGAAGAAACTCGAGACGGCCCAAGTGCGCGAAAAGGTCGAGCTGATCCACCGCAGTGGCCTAAAGACGACTGGCTTCTTCATCATCGGGTTGCCCGACGAAAGCGAAGAACAGATCCGCGAAACGGTGCGCTTCGCCCGTTCACTGCCTCTCGACCACGCACAATTCAGCGTCTTTCTCCCACTGCCCGGCACTGCGCACTTCGACTCGTACGTCCGGAAGGTCGGTTTGGAGACAGTCCCCTGGAAAGATTTCTATACAACCGAACCTGTACAGTGGCCTGGTGGCATTCCTATTGCGCGGCTGCGGCAGCTGCAGCGAAGCGCATTCTTCGCCTTCTACTTCCGCCCGCGAGTCCTTCTGAATATACTGCGAAAACTACGCGGCCCGCGCCACTTTTGGCACCTTGTACGGCGCGCGCTGGCGATCTTCAAACCGATGAATGCTGTGCGGCGGAGCGTGAGAGCCTTACCATCACGAGCCTTACCATCAGATGACACCAAGGCAATCTTGAGCCAGGCCGAAGAGCCAACCGCCCCCTCTGGCGTCAATAGATAGAAGAAGACTTCACGCAGTCCTAGGCTTGACCGCTGCGCGGGGCTAAGATATTCAGCCAATCAAGGCACTATGCGCCCTCTCCGCGTCGGTATTGTAGCCGAGAGCTACTTCCCCAGTCTTGGGGGCATTCAGGAGCACGTACGCCATCTGCGTAACCTTCTGCACCGTCAAGGTGTGGAAGTCACGATTCTAACCGGAAGCCCTGTCCCATCGGCTGCGCCTGGGCCCGAGGACGCTGATCGGGGCGTGATTCGAGTTGGGCGCGCGCACACCATTCGCACGGGTGGAACCTTCACGCAGGCCACGATTGGCCCACTGGCCGCCTATAACTTCTACCGCGCCCTGCGCAAGGGGCAGTTCGATCTACTGAACATCCACGGGCCCTGTGACATCGGCTTGGCGTTCCTAGGACTGTCGCTGTTCCGCGGGCCCAAGGTGCTGACGCTGCACTCGTGCTTTCCCGATGCGCGTTGGCGGCACCGGGTGGCGGCCTACTACCGCTGGGTTTTCCGCCGAGCCGCCGCAGTCATCGCGGTTTCCGAGGCGACAGCACAATCCATGTGTCGCTATGCCGACTTCCAGTCGGCCATCATCCCGAATGGCATCGACGTCGCGTACTGGCGAGCCTGCCCGACCCCTCGCTATCTTCGGCCCGGGATGCGCAATCTGGTCTATCTCGGCCGGCTTGAAGAACGCAACGGGCCCGATGTGGCGCTTGAGGCCTTCGGCAAAATCGCGGCCTTGTTGCCAGATGTGCGCCTGCTCATGGCGGGCGACGGCCCCATGCGCAGTGAGCTGCAAGCGAAGGTGCCGCAGCACCTTCAAGGACGCGTCGAATTTCTCGGCGCGGTCTACGACCAGCGACCAGAACTGCTCGCCTCGTCCTCGGTGTTCCTGCTGCCGGCTCGGGCCGTGGGATTCTCCATCATGGTGCTGGAGGCATTTGCTGCGGGCCTGCCCGTGGTGGCGCTTCCCGCACTCGGAACCGATCAAGCGGGCGAACATTGGTCGAATGTGGTCCTGGCCAAGGACAACAGCGCCATGGCATTTGCCGACGCCGTCCTAGCCACACTCCAGAGCGACCAAGGTGATCGCATCGCGTGTGGCCGAGCCATTGCCGATGCCTTCGATTGGGCGAAGATTGGGAGCCGGATACTTGATGTCTTCCAGCGCGTCGCCAGGCCGCCTGCCCAGTTGACGGGCCTACGCCCGAAGGCCGCCGCGTAACCATGGGGGCCAAGGCCCGGGCATGGGTCAACCGAGGACTTGTCGTCCTGGCGATCGTGGCGGGCGCCGGGCTTGTGCTCTGGTTGCCGGCCATTTCCGTCTTGGGAAGAATCGCGATTTTGGCGGCCGCTGCCCTGCTGGGCGGAATTTTCGCGTTCCGAGAGATCCCGGCCTTCGATCCACTCGGCCGTGTCCACTGGCGACTGCCTAGGCAGGCGGAGCGTGCTTGTGCCATCACCTTCGATGACGGGCCAAGCGTGCACACCAGGCGCGTGGTCGAGATTCTGGGACGCTACCAGATCAAGGCGACTTTTTTCGTGCTGGCCGCCAACGCCCGACGCCATCCCGAGGTGCTACGCCTGGTGGCCGAGCAAGGCCACACCGTGGCGATTCACGGGGTCACGCACAAGAAGATCCACCACGCCGACGAGGCCTCTGTCGAACGTGAGCTGGCGGCCGCGATAGAAGAATTGTCAGCCCTGGGTGTTCCGCCCGCCCGGCTGTACCGCGCGCCACACGGCCTGAAGAACGCAGCCACCTTTCGGGCGGCGCGCAAGCTCGGCTGCCAACTTTGGGCGTGGAGCCGCGGCATCTGGGATACGGACAAACCCGATCCCGAAGTCCTGGTGCGACGGGCGACCCGTTTCGCATGCTCGCGCATGGTGCTGCTACTCCACGACGGCCGGGGCGATGAAGTGCACCCCGACATCGAGCCTATGCTGGCGGCTTTGCCGAACATCCTTGAACGTCTGCGCGCCGATGGATTCACCTTTCTGACTTTGGACCGCGCATGATCCACCCACGCTGGAAGACCGCCCTGCGTTGCCTTCCGCTGGGTCTTCTGGCCGTGGTGGTGTGGCGGGAAAAGCCCTGGATGGCCCAGTTCTCGGCAAGTGCCCCGTGGGCGGTGATAGGGACGATTTTGCTCAACTTCGCCGTGTACCTCCCGGTGAAGGCTTTGCGCTGGCGTGTGTCCTTGACCGCGCCGCCCCCGTTTCGCCAGGTGCTGGCAGCCACCCTTGAGGGACTGCTGGCCAATGCCGCCATCGGATTCGGCAGCGGGGATCTCGTTCGCTCGGCCCGCCTCAGGCAGCAGCAACAACTGGAGAACGGCCAGCTCGCCATCGACTACGCGTGCTCCTGGGCCGAGCGTGGCGCCGAGGTGTTGGCCCTCGCCCTTCTGATTTTCGTCACCGCGCTCATGCTACGCCTCGGAACGCTGGCCCTGGCGCTCTCGGGCCTGGCCGTGGCGGCCTACATTGCCGTGCTCGGGGCCGGCCGTTTCCTGGTACCACGGCTGCGCCGATGGCCGCGCGTGCAGCGGGCGCTAGCGTCGGGACTGGAGGCATCCACGCCTCGCCGGGTGGCGGCCATGGCAGCTTTGTCATTGCTCGGTTGGGCCAGCGAGATTGTGATGCTGGTGCTATTCCAAGGCGCCTTCCATCTCGAACCCAGCTTCCACACGGCGTTGCTAACCCTGGTGGCCATCAACGCCGCCATCGTCATTCCGACCTTGCCCGGGAATTTTGGAACCTTTGAAGCCGGCGCCACGATGGCCCTGGTCATGTCCGGCGCGCCTCACGATGTGGCCGTGCTCTACGCTTTGACCTATCACCTGA
>Ga0302323_100005038_pt1 | contig 10792 bp, 11 predicted proteins | sample Fen_T0_3_FD_201950 | JGI IMG/M metagenome (GOLD analysis project Ga0302323, IMG submission 201950) | Peat permafrost microbial communities from Stordalen Mire near Abisko, Sweden - Fen_T0_3 | ecosystem: Environmental > Terrestrial > Soil > Wetlands > Permafrost | place: Sweden: Abisko... | reverse complement strand
GTGCGCACGGCCATGGGCGCGTGGCAATTCAGGCATGAGGTACCGATTTGGCCTTCACGCTGACCTCTACGATTCATGGCCAGGAAGAGCGGATCATCCGCCGCATAGGCATGCATGCTCGACGCCCACTCCTGGTAGTGCCTCGGGTGGCAACTCGAGCACGCCTGCGGATCCATCAGTTCGTCGACGGTCGCGCTCGGGTCGGGGGCATGGGTTTCGGGCGAGCTGCAGCCTGCGATCGCGATCAGCCCAGCGAGGGCCAGCGCATGGGCGAACGTCGAGCGGTGGCCGATGCCCGTTGCCAGTGATTCTGTCGCCAAATGCGTGGGGTCTGGGGCGCGGCGTGGCCCGGGTTCGGAGGTCGATCGGCTGAGCAAGACAGTTCCTCTGATTTCGGAGGATACGGCGTCCCGCACTCCTCGTACACCGCTTGCCGTTGGGTTCTGTCGGCGTTCGAGCCTGTACGCGCCGCCCCCACGGGTGGGCCGTTTCGCCCAAGCCGAAGTCGTGAAATAGCGCGCAACGGCCTCAGTCGCGGCAGTATCAGGTTTTATGCTTGTCCTGACTTTGCCGAAAAGATCTACCGCCTCAAGCTGACTTTGCCGACGCATTGATGGCTGTAGGCGGCGAGCGTCGCCTCGCGGCAGATTCGCAAACGCATCGATAACTACCGAGACGCGCCGCGGGCGAACGAAGCGAATCAGCGTTTAAGGCGCTCCTGAGGCCAGAGCCGACAAACGAAACGCGGGGCCTCAGCCGCCTGATTTGTGCCAGCCGGGGTGCGCCGCTTGCTGAACCTTCAGCCACGTCTCGGGCCGTAGTGCTTTCCGCGGCAAGACGTGCTTCATGTCCACTGGACGCTCGGCGGAAGCGACCAGCACACCGCGCTCGGGAAGCGCGAGGTCGATGTATTCTTCGTTCTCCGCCAACGTGACCTCGCCTTCGAGGCGAGCGACGTGCGCGAGCTCGTCTTCCGACAATAGCTCGAGCAGCGCATGACGGGTTTTGTATCGAGCGCCCTTGGCTTCCCCAGTCAGCCCGAGCTCTCCGGCATGTGACTCGAGCCCGAGCGTCCAGCCCGGAGCATCACTGGCCGGAAACGACTCTTTCAGCGTTTCGTCGACCATCGCGTCCGTCGCGGCGTTCTTGTTCTCGTTGTTCATGGCGGAGCCAAACCTAGCCCATGAGGCACGGTCGTCGAGCGGTTCTTGCGTGCTCTCGGTCGAGGATCCGCGTAAGACAGCGCCATGTTCGAGGAGCGACCGCACGGATCACGAACGCGCTGGACATTGGCCGGCCTGGCCTTACCGCTGCTGCTCGCGCGTTGCGCTGACGCAGGCGATGGCGGCGCTGTGCTCGCTGGCGGCGCGGGCGGCACCCCCGTCGCGCAGAGCGGCTCCGCCGGCGCGCTGGCTGGAGCTGGCGAGATGGGCGGCGCTCCCACCGGCGGCGGCGGCGCGGCGGACAGCACCCAAGACGCAGGCAGCGGCGGCGATTCCACGGCGGGCGCGGCGGAAGGCGGCGCGGGCGGTGCGGGCGCGGGCGCGGGCGCGGGCGCGGGCGCGGGCGGTGAACTGCTGGGCGCCGCGGGCAACCGCGAGTGCGACGTTCAGCTGGAGAGCTTCACGAACCCGAGCGCGGCGCACGTTTCGGTCTGCTCCCTGATCAGCTACCCGATGAATCCGCCGGTGTACGGCGATCACTATCCAGTCTGGGCTGCCTACAAGAGCTATCCGTTCGCCGTACCACTCGGCTTTCTCGTGCATGACTTGGAGCACGGTGCGATCGTGCTGCTGTACAACTGCCCGGAGGGCTGCGCGGACGAGGTTGCCGCGGCGCAAGGCTCGATCGACGCGCTCCCCGCCGATCCGCGGTGCACCGACGACGTCAAGCATCAGGTCGTGATGTCCCCCGATCCCTCCCTACCCACACGCTGGGCGGCCATCTCGTGGGGCCACTCGCTCAGCGCCGCGTGTTTTCTCCCCTCCGCGTTTCGCACCTTCTACGATGCCAATCTGGCTCACGGTGGCGAAGACACGTGCGCAAACGGCGAAGATATTGGGGCTGACGCCTGCCCGTAGAACAGGGCGGACTCGTCACTTCGGCTTGAGCGCTCTGCTCAATTCTCGCACCAAGTAACTCGAAACCTCGCGCACGCGCGCGGGCAAGAGGGGTCCGGGTGAGTAGACCACGAAGATGCCGCGCTCGGTCGTCTCGAACGCGTCGAGCACGCTCACCAGGCGGCGCGCCCGCAGATCTTCTTCCACGAGGTAGCGCGGAAGATTCGCGATTCCGAGGCCGGCTTTCGCCGCCTCGTGCAGGCTCAAGGTGTTGCCGACGCGCAGACGCCCGCTGACGCGCACGCGCTGCGCGACAACGCCCTCGCGCACCGGCCCGAAATCCCACACTTCCGAGTTATCTTGCCCCGACCACAGCAGGCAGGTGTGCTCCGAAAGCTCACTCGGAGTGCGGGGCGCGCTCCGCGAGCGCAAATAGGCGGGGCTCGCGCACAGCACGCGCCGCAACGAGCCCACGCGACGTGCGACGAATGACGGAGGCGGCTCGGCGGTGATGCGCACCGCGACGTCGATGCGCTCGGCGACCATGTCCACCTCGCGATCGGTCAGGTCCAACTCCAAAGAAATGTCCGGGAATTTGCTCAGGAACGCGAGCAGAATCGGCGCCACGCGCGTTTGCCCCAAGAGCAACGAAGCACTCACCCGGAGCAGCCCGCGCGGCTCGACCCCTTGGCTCGTCATCTCTTGCTCGACTTCGCGCAGGTCTTCCAAAATTGCGCGCGCGCGATCGAAGAAAATTTGCCCCGCGTCGGTCACGGTCATCCGGCGTGTCGTGCGGCGTAGCAGCGGCGAGCCAAAGCCGCTCTCGAGCCGAGCCACGAGTTTGCTGACGGCCGACGGCGTGAGCCCAGTGCGGCGAGCGGCCGCGGCGAGTGAGCCGCCCTCGACCACCGCCACGAACACCGCCATTCCGGAAACCACCTCGCGTTCGTGCATGCGCATTCATGAATCTAGTTCACGAGTGTTGCAACTTCTAGGCTTCTACCGCCAGATTCACATCGAGCGCAGGTTGTTTGGGCGACGGAGACCAAGTCGGTATCCGGCATCACCCAAGGATCTCGTGCCATGCGTTCGTTCACGGTCAGTACCGCCATTGCTCTAATCCTCAGCGTCTCTGCCTGCGCTTCACCGCGGCCCTCGAAGGCGGGCGGGGCGCAAGTCCCCGTTGCTTCTGCCCATTCAACGACGACGAAGGCGACGACGGAGCTCGTTGCCCACTTCGATCCAGCTGCCGGCGAACTGCCCGAAGGGCTGGTGATCGGGCAAGACACCGCTTATGTGGGCTTCGCGCCTACGAGTCGGGTGGTGCGCGTCGATCTGGCGACCGGAGCCATTACGCCTCATGGTCAACTGCCCACGCCCGTGTCCGGCAAAGGCTTCATGACCGGATTGGCGCAGTCGGCCGCAGGCGAGGTGTATGCCGGGTTGGCCTCGTTCGTCCCGGAGGTGCAAGCCGGCATCTACCGCATCCCCCGGGGCGGCGGCGCGGCGACGTTGTTCGCCAAGGACAACGCATTGCCATTCCCGAACGCGCTCGCCTTCGACAGCGACGGTTCGCTGTGGGCAACCGACTCGGGCACCGGCAGCGTGTTCCGCATTTTGCCCGACGGACACGCGGAGCGCTGGGCCAGCGGCGACGCGCTGACCGGACAAAAAGAAGCCTGCCACAGCGCTGGACCAGGCTTTGCGATTGGTGCCAATGGCATCGTGGTCGAGCACGACGGGGTCTACGTCGTGAACATGGATCGAGCAACACTCGTCAAGATCCCAAGAGACGCCGCCGGCAACGCCGGCACGCCGCAGGTGCTGGCAGGTCCGGATTGCGAGGCACTCGGCGGCGCCGATGGCCTCGCCCGAGCCCCGGACGGCTCGTTCGTGATCGCGGTCAATCGCCAGAACAAGCTCGTGCGCGTGGGGGCGACCGGCGGCGCGATCAGAACGGTGGCCGACGGCGCTCCCTTCGACTTCCCAGCGACGGTCGCCTACCGTGGCCGTACCCTGTATGCGACGAATTTCGCGCTCAAGACGGCCAGCGCGGGCAAGCCGTCTGCACCGGGGCTACTGCGGGTCGCTGCGCTCGACGACTGAGCGGGCACTACCAGCGGCGAAACAGGCCCGCGCTGACGACGCCGTTCTGGCCCGTCAGCACGGGCTGAAAGCGAGTCGCGCGGGCATGTTCGGCGGCGGTCGATTCGGAACCGCCGCTGAGCAGTAAGATGGCACCGACCGCAAGCCCCGCGAGGCCGACACCGAAGCCGACGTCACTGACGATTGCCAGGTGCTTGCCGCTGTTGGCGGCATCGAGCCCCGCGTTGTTGCAGCTGCCGCCCGCGCAGTTGTCGCTCACCGTGTGCTTTTTGCCGAACACCAGGATGCCGGTGACCGAACCCACGACGATGCCGGCCACTCCGACCCCACCCGCAACGTAGGCGCCAGTCTTTCGACCATCGCCATGAGCCGGACCGCGGTCGGGTTCGCTGGCGGGGCTTGGGCTGGACGCAGCTCGGAGCGGCATGACCGAGGGGGCCACGGGCGCTGGCGGTTCGCTCGCGGTCTTGCCTACCTCGAGCGACACGCGTTTGGTCTCGCCCAACTGTAGCGATACTTTCGTTTCGCGCTCCGCGCCCCCCGGAATGTGTGTGACGATTAGATACTCCCCGGGGTCGACCGGCAAAGGCAGACCGAGCGCGACGCCCTTGAGCACTTCACCGTTGCGCGTCACGAACGTCCCGGGAGGAGCATCCGCCGGCAACACCAAGGTCAACGTTGGGACCGTGGGTTTGAGCTTCGCCAGCTGCGCGCGCGCGTTGTCCGCCCGCACCTTGTGGCGCTGCTGTTGTTCCGGCGTCAGGCGCGAGACCAAGTCCACGTATTCTTGATATTGCGCGGCGGCGCTCGCCACCTTGCCCCAACGCGCGTGGCACTCCGCGAGCGTAAACAGTGTGCCTGGACGCGGATCGATGCGCTGGCTCTCTTCGATTGCTGGGCAAGCGCTCTCGAAGTGCCCGGCTTCCAGATCCGCGACGCCTTTTTCGAACAATGCGCCAGCGGTGGCACTATCTTGTGCGGAAGCCACCGACACGAGTAACGAACTCGCAATCGCCAACGCGCAACCCACAGCCTGCGGCCTAATCGCCATATCTTTTTAGGATCGCTCATCCTCGGCGGTCTTGGCAAGGCCGTCGACGGGCACCAAGCATGATAGGCTCGGGCCCGTGCTCGGGCAGATCGATCTGGCGTCCCAAACCATTTTCGCGGGGCGCTACCGCGTGCTCCGACGGATTGCGGCAGGCGGCATGGGAGCGGTGTTCGAGGTCGTACACCTCGAAACACAGCGGCGCCGCGCGCTGAAGGTCATGCTGCCGGAACTCCTGGCCAATCGTCAGCTCCGCGAGCGCTTTCAAATGGAGGCCCGCATCACCGCTAACGTCGAGTCCGAATACATCGTGGATGTGTTCGACGCCGGCATCGACGATGCGACGGGTATGCCATTTCTGGTGATGGAGCTCCTGAACGGTGAGGACCTGGCGAAAGTCGTGGAGCGCGCCGGGCGGCTCAGTAGTGAGCAAGTCATCAGCTACCTGCGGCAGGTGGCGAGCGCACTGGACAAGACCCATGCGGCCGGCATCATCCATCGCGATCTCAAGCCTGAAAATTTGTTCCTCACCCACCGTGAGGATGGCACCCCGCGCGTGAAGATCTTGGATTTCGGCATCTCCAAAGTCGTCACCGAAGCCAGCACCAGCGCCAACGCGACCCGTGGTTTGGGTACGCCGCTGTACATGGCGCCGGAGCAGGTGCTCGCGCAGACGGTGAGCTCGGCCACGGATCTGTACGCGCTCGGGTTGATCGCCTACACGCTGCTGGTCGGCTTACCCTATTGGCAGAGCGAAGCGGAGACCTTCGACAATCCGATCAGCTTCGTGGTGCACACCAGCAAAGGCACCACCGATAGCGCTGTGCGTCGCGCCGCGCAGGTTGGGCATTCGCTTCCGCCCGCGTTCGACAGCTGGTTTCGTCGTGCCACGAACTTGGACAGTGGCAATCGTTTTCACAGCGCAGCCGAAATGGTCAATGCACTGGCCGAGTCGCTCGGCGTTGCGCATTTGACCTTTCCCGGAGGACCGGATGCAACAGGCTCGCTGATTCGCAGCGCGCGCATCGCCCCTACGGCGGAGACGATGGTCGCGCGGACGGCGCCAGGAACCGAGTTCGATCGCAAGAGTACGCTGAGCGGCGGATCGGGTCGGCGGAAGACCGCCCTCTGGCTGAGCTTGGCCGCCGCGGCGCTCGCCGTCAGCGCAATTTCGGGCGCGTTTGCCCTTCGCTCACGCGCAGCAGTAGAAGCGCCCGCCAGCGAGGTCAAATCCGCCGCCGCGCAGCCCACGGGGGGCCCTGCGCTGGCCAAGCTCGATGCACCCGCGCCCATCGGCGTCATCGCTAGCGCCTCCGGCAGCGCCGAGAACGTCGCGCCGCCACCGTCCGCGGCGTCCGCGGGCAAGGCCACAACGAACGTGAAAAGCCCGAGCACACCGAACAAGGCCGTTCCGGCCAAGCCGGCGCCTGTCTCGGCGCACAAGCTGTCCGCGCCCAAGTACACGCGCGACTGATTGCCTGCCGGGAAGCGCGCCGATATCATCGGCCCCCTTCATGAAGCGGTCACGAGCGATTGGTTTTTTGGTCTGCCTTGGCCTGGCGCCCGCGGCATTTGGCTGTGCCCAGATCGCCGGGCTGACGGATGATTATAAACTGGGAAGCGCAGGCATGGGCGAAAGCGCCGGTATGGGCGGTCGCACCGGTAGCAGTGGCAACGGCGGAGCGAGCGGCAGACTCGGCGCGAGTGGCGACGCAGGCACGGGTGAGGACGCAGGTAGCGGTGGTGACGCAGGTAGCGGCGAGGCAGGAGCCAACACGAAGGGTGGCACGAGCGGAACCGGCGGCACGGTAGGGACGAGCGGTACGGCGGGGACCGGCGGAGGCGTCGGCGGAAGCAGCGGCGGAACGGGTGGCGCGGCCGGCAACGGTCTCGCGGGAAGCGGGGGAGGCACCGTCGTCGGCCCGACGCGCATCGGTTTCTCGCAGTTCCACGACTCCGCGGCCGGCAATGACAACGCGAGCTCGCACTTGGCGAACGCGACCTTCAGCAAACCCAAAGGCACCAGCGCCGGCGATTTGATCTTGGTCTTCTTCGGCTCCGATCATTCACTGTCGAACCTGGACGGAACCACGCTCAGTAACCTGGGCTGGACGCTCTTGGATCAGCACGCCGATTACGGCACGGATGGGCAAGGCGCCTACCTGCTCTACAAATTTGCGGGCAGCAACGAGCCCGATCCGATCGTGTTCAACGACATCAATCCCGCTGGCGGAGGCGACGGCGTGCAGGGGTTATTATCCGTGTATCGCGGGGTAAACGCGATCGACCCAGTCAATGCTTACGAAGTGGCCGTGGTGAAGAGCGGTGCGGTAGAAACCCAAGTCGTGACCGCGACTCCCGCGATCACGACCACGGTCGATAATTGCTTGCTGATTGCGGGACTCTCGCCCGATACGACCGTCGACAGGCCAGTGATCAACAGTTGGCCGCAAGGCTTCGACGAAAATCAAATGAGCGTGCAGAATCCCCCTAACCCCTACCCGCTCGGCTGGGCCAACATTTTCTCCGCCGAGCGCCACCTGGCGACAGCCGGCACCGTACCCGCCTCCAGTTTCAATTGGACCGTCACCGACGGTGGCCAATATTACGGCTCACTGTCGTTCGTGCTCGCCCTTTCGCCTTAGGGCCGTCTTACGCATTTCCCTTAGCGCAGCGAGGCCGCCAAGCCGTCCAGAATGTCGCGCTCACTGACGAGCAGCTCGCCCAGCCCAAGCTCACTCATGGTCGTGGCCAGCACGATCGCGCCGCCCACGATCACCTCCGCGCGCGCGGGCTCCACGAGCAGCCCGCGTCGCTCGCCGACGTTGGCTCTAGCCAAGCGAGCACACAGCGCGGCCACTTGCGCTGCACTGAGGCGGCTGTGATGCGTGCGAGTCGCGTCGTAGCGTGCCAGCCCGAGCTGCATCGCGGACAGCGCCGTCACCGTGCCGGCCAGCCCGACCACGCAGCGCGCCTGACTCGTGTCGATCACCGCGCGTACGCGAGCGAGTTCGCGGCGCACGTCGCTCTCGCAAGCACGGAGTTCCTCGAGCGTCGGCGGATCTTCGTGCAAATGCCGTTCGGTCATGCGTACGCAACCCATTTGCAGCGAAATTGCCGCTTCGGGTCGTTCGCGGCCGAGCACGAATTCGGTCGACCCTCCACCCAGATCGATGACCAGGAACGGCCCCTCACTGCTCGCGAGACCCAGCGTCGCGCCGTGAAACGACAGGCGTGCCTCCGCGTCGCCGCTCAGCAGCTCCGGACGCACGCCAAGCGCCGCTTCGGCGGCATCGAAAAACTGCGAGCCATTGCCGGCATCACGCGCCGCGCTGGTTGCTACTGCGCGCACGCTCGTTACGCCGTGCGCCCGTAGACGCGACGCATAGTCGGACAAGACCGTCACCGTCCGCGTGATCGCCTCGGGCGCGAGCTGGCCCGTGACATCGACGCCCTGCCCCAAGCGCGTCATGCGCATCAGCCGCTCGAGCTCGCGCCCCGCCGCGTCGGTGACCAGCAGGCGCACCGAGTTCGTGCCGATGTCGATCGCCGCTAAAGCGTTCAAATGCCCTGCCCGCCGATCTGCCGCTTCAAGCCAATCAGCGTGAACAGCTCCATGCGCGCGGCCGCGTCGTTCAAGAAAATGCCGTGCAGCTTGCTGGTCGTGGTCCATGACCCCGGCTTCTTCACCCCCCGGTAACACATGCAAAAGTGCTGACACTGCAAGATCACTGCCACGCCTTGCGGGTGCAAATGGGTTTGAATCGCGTCGCTGATCTGCTTGGTCAGCTTCTCCTGCACCTGCAGGCGCTTGGCGAAGACATCCACCACGCGCGCGACCTTACTCAGCCCGACCACGCGACCATTCGGGATGTACGCCACGTGTGCCTTACCCACGAACGGGACCATGTGATGCTCGCAATGACTGAACAGCTCGATGTCACTGACCAGCACCAGTTCATCGTAGCCCTCCACCTCCTCGAACGTCTTGGCCAAGTACTCCGCCGGATCTTGTGTATATCCGGAGAAGTGCTCGGCGTACGCCCGCACCACACGGGCTGGAGTTTCGAGCAAGCCCTCGCGCGCCGGATCCTCGCCGAGATACGCGAGTATGCCGCGCACGTGTGCCTCCGCCGCCGCGATCTCCTCGGGCGAAGGGCGGAGCCTGGATTTGTCTGGATCTTCGAACTCGTCGTCTCGGCTGGCGCTCATCGCGGCCCAGCATGCTCCGCCGAGCGGCGCAGCTCAACTCGACTCTCGTCTCGCGCGACAGTTACTTGGTTTGTGGATGGTCACGAGTCACGTCGCATCGCGTCCCAGCCTTCGGCGGCGCGGACGGGCGGCTGCGCCGCGCCTCGAGCCGGCAGCTGAGCTCGATTGCCCGTGTTTCGCGCCACGGGCAGGCAGCGCGAACTCGAAGTAGGCTGTCAGCCATGCGGCGAGCCAATGGCACCATCCAGATTTTTACCTTCAAAGAGGGCATCATGTCCGCGGTCGCTCATGACCTGCGGCTACGCCTGCAAACCTTCCAGGTGACGCTCGACGGCAGCGCCGTCCGGGGCGAGTTCGATCTGAAGTCACTGCTCGTGGAAGGGCCGATGCAAAACGGCGTGCTTCGTGCGGAACAGTACGATGACGGCAAGCGCGCGGACGTTGCCAAGGCCATGCACGGTGAAGTGCTGCATACCCCAAAGCACCCCACGGCAAGCTTCGTCGGCACGGCCACTCCGAATGGCGACGGTTACCGCGTGAACGGGCAGCTGCAACTCGCCGGCAGCAGCCAAGCGCTCGCTTTCGACGTGCGCAACGACCACGGCACCTTCCGCTCCGAATTCGAGCTCAAGCCGAGCCGCTGGGGCATCGCGCAGTACAAAGCGATGCTCGGAGCGATCAAGCTGAAGGACGCACTACGAGTCGAACTCGCGCTCACCGAAGCTTGAAGACCGTGTATAGTCCCGCGTCATTTCCCTTTTGACGCCAAGCGCGAGCAAACCGCGCACAGAAAGCTCCCTACACAGGGCTCGTCGCTTCAACTCGGGTCTGCTCGCTCTCGCGTTACTCGGCGCCCTCGCGGGCGAGGCGCAGGCAGCGACCAACGGCCTGTTCTAGGAGGGAACGCTGACCTATCCGGATGGCTACCATGTTTGCGTTGGGTCGCAAGCGACCGCTGACTATGTGAGTACGAACGCAACGCTTGGGCTCGGGCCGGACCGAATGGAGGTCAACGCGGCGTCGACCCGCAACGTCGCAACGTCCACCTTTGGCGCATCTTCGGCCGAAGCGAGTGCCAAGGTCGGAACGCTCAGTGGAAAGACGCATGCGGAGCTGCTGACGCTCATGGGCGCGAGCAGGCCAAGGCGCAGCGACAAGGCGTACCTGAAGGTACGTTGAGGAGCTGCAACGCAGGACTGCGAAGCGCATCTGATGGCTGGCGACGGGAGAGGCTTTAGGACCCGCTCTTAGTACTACTTGATCACATGCGGGAAGGCCCGCGAGGCAGTTCGTGAACGCCGAACGGCCTGCGGCAGAGCGGGCAATAGCCGACCAGGCGCAGGAGCACGGCTTGCAGGTGGCGTCG